>ERZ1034873.203-NODE-203-length-36347-cov-6.172324_pt1 | contig 36347 bp, 51 predicted proteins | sample MGYA00520689_ERZ1034873 | MGnify/ENA primary metagenome ERZ1034873 (study PRJEB33766, sample SAMN09781722) | gut metagenome | biome: gut microbiome | host: Homo sapiens | place: Madagascar | study: EMG produced TPA metagenomics assembly of the PRJNA485056 data set...
CCCCAGTACTGTAAGCCGTTGAATAACAACGATATTTTCGGTCTTTACATCAAGGTTTGCAAGCGCGTCGGCATCGGCGCGGGCATGACCCGCAAAGAGTTCGACGCAAACGAATTTCCGTTCGTTGAAGACGAATACATCGTCAAAACCATTCATGCGCTGCTGGCGGAAGGGGTTCTGATGCTGCGGGATTGACGCGGCGTCAGTATTTTGTTAGAATTCAAGTAAGTTGGAATTTTTGTAAAAGGCTTCGGTTTTCCGAAGCCTTTTTTGTTTGAGGATGAAAAAAAATGACGCTGTCGACAAGCACAAACAAAATCACCTACACCTGCAACGGGACGACGAACGAATTCGCCGTCCCGTTTTTGTTTTTCGCAGATTCGCACATATCGGTCCAAATCAAAACGAATGACGGGCAAGCACAGACGCTGAAACAGGACGACGATTACACCCTGAGCGGCGCCGGAAACGCAGCGGGCGGGACGTGCGTTTTGACTGCTGCGCCCGAAAACGGAGCGGAGCTGCTGATTTTAAGGGATGTCCCTTACAAGCAGGAAACGCGGTACATCGACGGCGATCCGATGCCTGCCCCTTTGCTGGAGCGGAATTTGGACGCGCTGACAATGATGTGCCAGCAGCTGGAAGAGCAATGCATGCGCGCCGTGGCGGTCGATATGTTTTCCGCGTCCAATCCGTCCGAAATCATCGGGAAAGTCGAAGATCTGTATGCCGACAAAGACAATCTGGACATTGTGGCAAAGAACATTGCCGCGGTTGACGTTTGTTCGGACAACATCGAAGCGATCAAGGACGCGCCGAACCAAGCGTCGGCGGCGAGCGCGTCGGCATCGGCGGCTTTGGCAAGTCAGCAGCAGAGTGCGGCAAGCGCGACAGCGGCGGCAAACAGCGCGGCGGAAGCCGCCAATCAGGCTCAGGCAAGCGCGGCGTCGGCGTCAGCTGCGGCGGCAAGCGCGGCAGCAGCGCAGGTCGATTTGGCGACGGACGCGGAGTTTTCAGCGGGAACGGCGACCAACAAAGCCCCGACGGTCAAGCAATCGTCGTCTTTGGCGCCGAAAGCGATGTTTCAAGTGGTGTCGGCTTTGCCCGCGTCGCCCGACCCGGACGTGTACTACTTCATTCCGGAATAAGGATCGGCGACAATGACGGCACACAAAGGAAGTGCGAAAGTCGGGACGATTTACCGCGGCAGTACGAAAATCGCCCGCGTATTCAAAGGCGACGTCAAGGTTTTCGGCGATTACAAAATCATAGCAAACACGGCGACGGCAAACGGAACCGTCGTTGTTCCCGCAAATGTTTTCCGCATCGATTTGCTTGCCGTCGGCGGCGGAGGCGGCGGCGCGACATCCACGTTTTATCACGGGAACAAATGGCAAGGGCGCGCGGGCGCGAGCGGTGCTGTATGTCGAAGCGTCTTTACAGGACAAGTAGCCAAAAATTTGCGCGGAAAAACATTGACCTACACAGTCGGCGCGGGCGGTGTGGCAGGCGGCGGAGAAGTGTCCGCCGGACCCAATTCCAGCAGCGGCAGAAACGGCGGAGACGGCGGAACCTCAACTATTACAGGAGATGAAATCGCCATGAGCGCGACGGGCGGCAAAGGCGGAATGGGCGGCTGGTATAACAATGGACACGCCGCCGCCGCAGGAACGGCGACCGGCGGAAACAATTTGAACAAAAGCGGTTATGCCGCTCCATACAATGCAAGCAACGTGTTCGCTCCGACACCCAGTGCTTGGGACGATAAAACAACGGGGTACGGCGCAGGTGGCTGGCAGGAAGCCTATGACGGAACGATCCACGCGGGTGTAACGGGATGCGTGCATTGGGTTTTTTATGTATCCGAATGAAAGGAAAAAAAATATGACGGACTTTAACTTTAACCAAACTATCGAATATGAGGACAGCACGCGGGACCTTAACTTTGAAGCCGCGCGCAGATGGGCGACGGAACACGGCGCGACGTTCGAGGAGGACGTTGCGGCGCGTAAAACTGTGAACGGCAAGCTGATGCGCTACTTTGTCATCGGTTCGGAACCCCCGCTCGTCGTCGTCGAGCCTGTTCCCGAGCCGACAGTCGCGGAACTGCAAGCCCGAAAGCGTGCCGAACGAGACGCGAGAATGTCCGTGACGCAGGACAGAATCGACCGCTACCGCAACCAGATTGAAGCGGGATTCGCCCCGACCGACGACGCGGAAACGTTCAAGGCTTTGTTGCGCTATACCCAATACCTGCGCGACTTTACGGCGGCGGAAAGCTGGTGGACGGCGGGCATTTTGTTCTTTGAGGAATGGAGCGAAAGCAATGGGTGATGTTCTGGTGCAATCGCTGGCGTGGTTCGGCGGGTTCGTGTTCTTTGTCATGCGTTTGGACAAGCGGCTGTCGGTTCTTGAAACAAAGGTCGATGACCTGCGCGAACGGCAGGAAAAGTACAACCACTTGCAGGAACGGATGACCAAGGTCGAAGACCGCAGCGCGTCCAACACGCACCGCATCGATGATTTATACAGCAAACGGAGGTGCAGATGATTTCTCAAGAGGGTATCGATTTAATCAAAAAATGGGAGGGATTCCGACTGCTGCCCTATGCGGACGCGGGCGGAAAGGCGACCATCGGCTACGGGCATTTAATCAAAGCGGGCGAAAACTTCGACAAAGGCATTTCGTTTTCGGAAGCTGAAATGCTGTTGCTGGACGACATCGTCGAAGCCGAAAAAGCCGTCGTGCGTCTGCTGGACAAAGTGCCGCTGTCCGGTTCGCAATGCGACGCGCTGACGTCGTTCGTTTTCAACGTCGGCGTCGGTGCGTTCGAGAACTCCCAACTGTACGATTTGTTGGTAAAGCGGGACTTCGTCGCCGCCGCGGGGCAGTTCCCCCGGTGGTGCTTCGTCAACAAAAAAGGAAACGTCGGGCTGCTGAACAGGCGGCTGGACGAAATGAAACTGTTTATGAGGGAATAACCCTTGAAAACCGAAAGGGAATGTGCTTATAATGTGTGTATCGGAAGTTAGGATTCATTTACCGATTTTCAAAGAATACCCCCGCCAGAGCTGCAACTCCGCGGGGGTAAGTTTTATCTACTTGCTATTTCGCTTTTAATAAAACTGCAATCGCCAACAAAATGTAAGCGGCTGCTTCTATGAAAGTAGGATTCATGTTACCTCCTTCCAATCTGCTGTAAGGCAGACGGAAGCATATTACAGGCATATCCTTTGTTTTACAACTTGAAAGGAAATGCTTATGGAAAACATCATCAATTCAATTCTGCTGTTCGCTTTGGCGCACACGGATATCGCTTGGGTCGCCGTCGCGCTGTCGCTGCTGGGAACGATCATCGCCGTGCTGACGGTCGTCAAGCCCGCCGCGTTCTGGGCGGTCAAGCTGACCAAAACCGAAAAAGACGACGCGTTCGTCAAGCGGCTGTACGACGTCGTCGAAGGAACGGCAATCGACTGGAAGCCTTACGTCGCTTTGTTCCGCAGGCGTAATCCCAAAGCCGCCGACGTGCTGGACAAGTTCAAGATTGCGGACAAAAACAAGTTGTCAAGCGATGCTTGACAGCTGAAAGAAAACGGCGGGGTTCAACCCCCGCCGCTTTCCGCGGAACATTGGAGAACGCCATGGAAAAAGAAATCAAATTGACCGACGCCGAACGGCAACCGTGCGAAGTGTGGACGCGCGTAATGGGCTATTTCCGCCCCGTTTCCGAATTCAATATCGACAAGAAATCCGAATATGCGGAACGTAAGTGCTTTTCCGAAAAGAAAGCCGTCAAACGTTTTGCCGACGTCAGCAAAACGCAAGAGGGGGCGGAATGAACGACTTGATCTTATTCGGTCTGATCGCGTTTTTAATGGGTGCGGTCGGGCTTTTATCTTATTTTCTGGGAAAAAGGACGGAAAGAAATGCAAACTTTGAGGAAAAGAAAAAAACGATGGATCAGGTTCGCCGTGTTCGCGGCACTCTTGACGATCCTGATGTTGTTGAACGGTTGCACGACCGTTTTAAGCGGTGATTTCTGCGACGTGTATCAGCCCGTTTATGCCGATTACGAACGCGATACGCCCGAAACAATCCGGCAGGTGGACGCGAATAATATCGTATGGGACGAATTATGCCGGAAATAAGGGACGGGAAAACCCTTTAAACTTCCCCGTCCCCGTGGCGTGAAAAGCCTCGCCATATTCATCATTGTCTTTTTTGAAGGGGATTGAAATATGGCAAATAGATGTAATCAGGTGATGTACGATTTCACCAAAATACTGTTCCGAAAGATGGAAGCGGTGCGGCTTGTCGTTTTGTTCGACACGTTTTCCTTTCTTTCCGAAAGGGAAAGAACGCTTTTAAAACTGATTTATTGCGACGGATTGCCGATGAAATGCGTCGCTTTCAAGCTGAAAATATCCAAACGCTGGGCGGACAAAACCCATCATGAAGTTATCGGCAAAGTCGCCCCCTGCGTTTTTTCATTTATTTTGAGCGGGTTAAGCCGTGCGTTGTGAGTGCGCTGCAGGGACGCTCCGTTTTTCAAAAAAACTCAAGCACCTTTGTTTCAAGGGGAATTTTCCCCTTGATTTGAGAGGTGTATTATGGAAATCAAAACTACTGAAGGAACGGAACATGTCGCGTCGTCCGGTGTCGGCGGGACCGCTTTGGGACTGGGTATTGCCGGAACGGTCGGTTTGTTGAACCAGATGAGCGGAAACGGCAACGGCTTCCTGGGCGGGCTGTTCGGCGGCGGAAACTGCAACGGTCAAGTTGCCGCTTTGCAGGCACAAATCGCCAAACTGGAATCCGAACGCTATACCGACAGCGTCGGCATCGAACTGTATAAGCAGACGGCAAAAGACAATGCCGGGATTTTTGAAAAAATCAACAGTAACTTCACCGTTACGTTCAACGCCTTGGCTGCTTTGGATAAGCAGGTGGCTGTGTCCGAAGCGGTTAATGCCGAACGTATGCGATGCGCAAACGAGCGGATCAGCGCGTTGGAGGGGTTGACAAAAACGGTAATCCCGACGACAAGCATCTGTCCGGAGGTGATGCCGCGCTATAACAGCTACACGGCTCCGACCGCCGCTTCGACGACCGGAGGCTGATATGGTTGGAATCGCGGAACGGAATCAGTTGATAGAAGAATACAAAAGGCAGATTGAAGAAGCTCAGGGCGCGCCCTTGAACGTTCCTTCGGTTTGGGGGCGGTTCAACAACCTTGTTTCCAAAATGCCGCCGGAGCAAAAAGCATACGTTGAAACGAATGCTGCCGCGGTAAAGGCTAAACAGGATTTGAATGCCTTGTTCGTAGAGCTGCTTTTTGAACAAAACAAATGCAGCATGGTTTCCGATCCGCGGTTTGCGCAGGCGGCGGAACGGTATGTCGACGTTGTCGAAGCCGCCGCCGCCGAGTTCGTCCAAAAGAACAGGACGCTTGCAGAGGAAAACGAAGCGCTGAAAGCGGAAATCGCACGGCTGAAAGCTGAGGCGATATGACAAAACAAAACGCTTTGGATGAATTGGAAGTCGCCGTTCTTGACGATATTTTCGGCGGGCACACCGCCGAAGCCATGAGTGTGCGTATCGGGCTGTTGAATATCAATTTGACGGGGAAAGCTCAAAAAATCATCAACGAAATGGAAGCGTTCCTTACTCCGATTCTTGACGACAACGGTTTCGTTTCAGTTCAAAAAATGACAGAAAACGGGATACAGATTCCCGATTTTATCAGTATGCCAGATGCGAAATTTCGACCGATCGATCTATACAGAATTTTTTCTCCGGTCGTTCGCAAAATCAAAGGAAGTTTGACATGACAAAAGAAGAAAAAATCGCTTTGCGTGAAAAAATGGAAGACACCGTCAAGATCGGTGTGGAACGGTTGCACCGCAGATTCTCCGACGGCAAGGAAATGCAGTTGGATGATTTGTTCAAATACGCCGACATTTTAAAAGATATGTCGGAAATCGACAGAAACGTCGCAAAAGCCCGTTTCTACGACGGCGAACGAAAAGAAAGTGAAGAGGTGATCTGATGCCCGCGACATGCACCGAATTAAATGAAAAATGCGCTGCAGCCATTGATGAACTTTTCAAAAAACCGTTGACCTCCAGCGACCTGCGCAATCTCGCCGAAGCAATTTCTTTTTTGAATAAAACCGAATCAAGCGGCGTAAAGAAAAAGAAAGTTGACGCAGACAATCCGTCAAACACGAAAGAAAATAAGTAATTGATTTCTATCAGAAATCTTTACCTTCACACGGTAGGGGTCGCAGGTTCGATCCCTGCTGCGCCCACCATAAAAACGGCGGAAACCTTGGGTTTTCGCCCTTTTTATTTTCAATCCGTCAAACATAAAAAATCCGTCCAATATTGGACGGATTTTCTTGTTTTGTTCATGGGTTTGTTATTTTAATGGCAGAATTTCGCGGATTTTTGCCAAGGCGGCGTTTTGTTCCTTGATTGTTTTTCTGGCTTGTTCCAGTTCGGCGGTCAGTTCGCGAAACCAGCGCTGTTTGATTGACGCGCAACCGCCCAACATCAGCGCGGCAAGGTCGCGCGCCAGCGTTTCTTCTTCGGTTCGGGCGGGCGGCGGCAAAGCCGTTTGTCCGTTCGCCGACATGCCGTCAACGTGTTCCGCAAGGGCGGTGATCACCCATTTGCGAAACGCCGCGGCTTTGGGCGTGCGCGCGAACATTCCGATCAGCCACGCGCCCTCCCGGTTGAACACGCGGACGCGCGTCCGCCCCTGTTTGATGATCCGCGTCATTTCCGGTGTGAACTCGTCGGCGTGAGCCGTATAGAGTTTTGACAGACTTCCATTTTGGAAGTCCGTCCCCAACGCACCCGCGATTTGTGGGAGCGTCATCATCGGATGACCGTCCACGGTAATCAGTTCAATGTCTTGATTTTCAAATTTTACGATTGAGTTTGTCATTTCTTTACTTCCTTTTTGAAAGGTACCTTGACCCGCAAGGCGTCGGGAGCTCAAAAACACGGTAAAGAACGTGCGGTCGTCCTTACGGATAGACCACTCCCGACGTTAAAATCGGGCATAAAAAAGACACTCTGTCGGGGTGCTGACCGTCTTTACTTGCGTTTTTGAAGCGCAAGACAAACGGTAGCACCATCCAGATTCCCGTGTCAAGGCAAATTAAATAAAGGTGAAATTTCGTTCGGATCTTTCAGCGAGCATTTTTCAAACTCTTCTTCGCCTTTGCGTTCGTAAACACATTCGATATCCGATGTTTTATCCCCGTTTAAAAACAAAGACGGAGCCGAAATGCCGACAAATCTTTCCAGTTCCGCATACGTCCGTTCGCTGCCGAGAGTAATCTGCGCTTCATAAACATTTTCTTGCGTTTTGTTATCCTTAATTTCGACAGAGAAAAAAGGATAAGAAACCGTTTGCGGAGCAACGACCGCGCCGCCGTTTTGCGTCGGTATAACGTGGTTGACGGTATATGTCGCCGTATCCGTGAAAATCGAATAGGAATAGCGCGTCGTTTTTTCGTTCGCGCCGATTTCCCAACCGGCGGCTTTCAGCCTTTTACGGACAATCTTGTTTATCCTCGCCGCGACAATGGACGAATCCCTGATGTTGTAATAAACGCTTTTGTTTGAAACATGGTTCAAATCGCTTCGCACAAAAAGCGCCGCGCTGTTCATTGAAGCGCACCCGCTCAAAAGCAAAGAAAAAACAAGACAAACTTTTTTCATAGGAAATTCCTTTCGTAAAAAACACCTTTGATTTTGGCTGTGCGGATTTGCGTGTCAACAAAAAAGTTATATTCTGTCGATGATTGTTTTGCCGTCGTGAAATCCTTTTTGCCAGACGAACCACGCGTAGCAGGTCGGCGACGATTTGACAGCTGAAAAGTCGCCGTTTTTCGCGCATTTTATGCGTTTGCGGCAGACGTGAATCCGTGCGGGCGGGTAGCGGTTGAACAAATCGTCGCGGGCAACGGATTCCAAAAACTGGATTTTCAGAAACAGACAAAGCAACCGTCCCGGCATCAAGAGGTCGCACCCGTGCGCGACGAACCGTTCCGCGTCCTTGTACGGCGGATTCGTGACGATGTCATGATTGTAGCCTTCCAAGGACTGGTCGAAAAAATCGAATCGATAACCGTATCCGCGATCAACCAAATCGGACGCGCGGACATCGTAGCCGCGTTCGACAAAACGCTTGGCGAGGTGTCCCTCGCCGCACGCCGGTTCCCAAATGTTTTTCGATAGTCCCCGTTCGGCGGCGATCAGCAGATCGACCGCCGCGGGTTCCGTCGCGTAGTAGTCTTCGGTCTGGCGGTCGTTCGTTTTATTTCCGCCGATTGCCGTTAAGAAAAAAGAGGTCATGCGATTCTGTCCCCCAGTTCGATGTCGAAAACGTCGCCGTCTGTGTGTAAATCGGTATGAAGACCGTTCACGATGCCGATTGATTTGATGCTAAACAGCATTCTTTCCGCGTCTTTCGCGTATCCGCGGCGGAACCGGACAGCTTTATAATCAGTGCTTTTAAAACGCACGCCGTTTTTCCACTCAATCGGATAAAGAGACTTCTCAAGCCGCTGATCCCAGTAGCGGTTTATTTCCCTAAATTCGTGCGTTTTTTCGCCCGATTTGATTTTGTCGAACCATTCGCCTTTACCACAAGGTCAAGGATTCCGTCCTGTTTGCTCATTGTTTCGTCCTTTCAGTTGATTGTCGCGGGGTTGCCGTTCGCGTCCGCCGAAACGATTTTGTCGGACGCGGCGAAGATGACTTGGATTTTGAGCGCTCCGGGCATTTGGCTGATCGCGGAAAGCAAAGCTTCCCATGCGGGTTTTGCGTCTTCGTTTGTTTTCGCGTCCATCAAAAAACAGGGCTTGCCGTCGATGGTCGCAGCCATGATGTAAGTGTCCGCCCGTTCCAAAGCCTTTACGGCTTTGGCGCGGTCGTCGTTGTATTGTTTTATCGAGTATTTTTCAGACATTTTTTCCTCCTATCTTCTGCATCGATTCAGATCGTCATACACGGAGCTGATTTCGCACCGCGCGTCGTCAAGGGAGCTTTCAGCCGCCGAAAGATTTGAAAGTAATTCGTCGATTTCGACGCGGTCGGCTTCAAGATTTTCCGCAACTTCGGCTTTTAACGTTTCCGTCAGTTCAGGGCGCAAATCCGCGATGTGCAGGGACACCGTGCCGTCGTCCATGTAGATTTTGTTGTCGCTTACATAAAATTCAGCCATTTCAGCCTCCGATCATCGCGCAGGCGGTAATCGCCGCGACGGTTAAAATCAGCGCAAAGCGTTTCAGCAGGCGCGCGCGGCGCATTTTCTTGATGCGATGCGGCGTCATCGGGTGCGATAACGTGAAAAGCAGTTGCGCAGGTGGGATTTGTCGTGTTATCATTTCTTTTGTTCCTATTTTGGGGGCGTGTCCTTTCCGACAAGGCGCGCCCTTTTTTGTTAAAGGGGACGGAACAGTGCATAAGATGCCTTTCCAAAAGCGTTTTTTTTCACCGTTCCGCCATTCGGCTTTGTCAGCCGAATTTCTGTTTTAATTTTTCTATGGCGTTGTGCGCCATGGCGTCCGAACGCGGGCAATAGACTTCCAAAATCTTCTGCGATTTCGTAATGTTGTGTCCCGTCACCGCCGACAGTTCAAACGCGGTGCAGCCGCTTTCCGCCATTCTGACCGCCGCCGTGCGCCGCAGGTCGATGAATTTCAAATCCGAAAAGTCGATATGCGGATTCTGCGCCTGCGCTTTGGCTTTCAAGCGTGCGAAAACGTGCTTAAAATTGTCGCGTTTGTAGGGAAAGCCCGTTTCTTCGGACGTGATGACGAACAGCGATTTTTTCGGCGCGGTGTCCAGCATTTCCTTTGTTTTGCCGTAGACTTCGACGCAGACGGACGCTTTCGTTTTGTTCTGCACCAGACGGATTTTGCCGTCCCGGTAATCCGACCATTTCAGCGTCAAGATGTCGCCCTGCCGCTGTCCGATCGCAATCGCCAGCCGGAACGCAAGCGCCATTGACGGACGTTCGGCTTCGGCGACGCGCAGAAAAGCTTCGGCGGCTTCGGGCGTCCAGACGGAAGTGCGGGACGGGGCTTTGACCTTGTTCACTTTTTTGAACAAAAACGCCGCGTCGTCGCGCGCCTGCGACATCAAAATCGAAAAGACTTTCAAAATCTCGTTCGCCGTAAAGACGCCGAACCGGTTCAGCAAGGCGTCGTAAAACGCCGCGACGTGTTCGGGGCGGATATGGTTGACTTGTTCGCCGCCGAACGCTTCGACGATGTATTTGAACCGCAGTTCGTAGTTCGCGCGCGTCGTCGGTGCGATAATCTCGCGGAATTTGCGGGACGCGCGGTATTCGTCGATGACCGCGTCGATCGTTCCCTGCCGCGCCGGAGCGGGACGGACGTTCTGCGCCGGTTTGACGTCGGGGTTTCTGATTTTCCACGCGTCCAGTTCGGCGTTCAGGCGAATCGCCTGTTCCATGGCGGATTCCTTGTCCGTCGGCAGGGCTTCGGTTTTCCAGCCGAAAGCCTTTAAATACGCGGGAACCTGCCAGTAGTAGCGTTCCCCGTTTTTGTCGCGTTTGGTGATGAAAAAGCGTATAGCCATTTCGTTTCTCCTTAATTTGCGCGGGAAAATGCGGCAATTCGTTTAAGGATGCGGTCGTCCGCGGCGATTTGTTCGTGTTTGTCCGACTGTTCCGAACCGGACAAACCGCTTTGCCGGTCGATCCACAAATCGACCGCCAGTTCGTCGTAGCACCCCGTCGCCGCCAAAGGACGCGGAAAACCAAACTTCGCGACCAGTTCGCCGCGGTGACGGTAAAGCCAGTTTACCGTCTTGCCCAGTTTCGCCGCCGTTTCCGTTGTTGAGATACAGGTGCGCATGATGACCTCCCTTTGTTTTCTTAAAATCTACAAAATGCGGATTTAATTGTCAAGAATAAAAACAACAAAATGTGGGATTTTAAAAAGGGCAAGAAAAATCCCCGCCGCCGCGGGGATTGGAGAGAGGGGGCGGGAACGGTCAGGGTTTGCGTTCGATGACGATTTTGCAGTCCAACGCGTCGGCGATTTTCGTCACCGTGCTCCAACCGGGGGAAACCCGTTTGCTTTCAAACCGCGCGATCGCCGATTGCGCCAGATGCACGCGTTCTGCCAAATCTTTCTGGGTCAGTCCCGATTCCTGCCGCCGCGCGATCAGGGCGTCGATGATTTCGTCGCAAGTCATGGCGCGGCGTCCCGAACGGGAACGGTTGGCGCGATTCCGTGTTCCCACAATTCGTCCGCGTCCAAGTCGATTTCGTCATTCCAGGCGATGCCCATGCCGCCGCAATCCGTTCGGACGCGTTCAAACAATCCCCGCGTATCGCGCAACGGGGCAAAAGCGCGTTTGTTTTCAATCCACGGCGTAACGTCGTAAATCCGCCGTTCGCCGTTGTCAAACAGCGCCATCAGCCGATATTTCGGCAAGGGTTCGATTTTTTTGACAATCGCGTGCATGGCGACCTCCATTCATTGCAGGGGCGGCAGTTCTTTAAATTCCTGCCGTTTCCACATTTCCAACAGTTCCGCGCGGTGCAGTCCGATCCATTCGACGACAAGACCTTGCGCGCGTTTGGGCAAATCGCCCGCGATCAATTCCGACGTGTTGATGTCGAACGCCGCGTCGTATTCGCCGTAGGACGCATGGATATGGGGCGGGTTATGATCCGCGCTGATGAAAAACATTTTGATAATCAAACCGTAAAATCTGGCGATTACAGGCATATCCGCATCCTTTCGTTGTGATGTTTAAAGCATAGCGTTTTTTCGCGCCGCAGTCAATAACAAATATGTTATATTCAGTCGTCGCAGGGGGTCAGCATTTCCATCGTGACGTTCAAAAACTTCGCGATTTTTTTCAGGGTCGCAACGGATCCGATGGCGACGCCCTTTTCCAGTTTTTTCCAGTAGTCCTTGGAAATGCCCGTCGCGGCGCATGCTTCGTCAACCGATTTGCCGCGGTATTCGCGATAGACTTTGACGGGATTCGCGCCGTCCAACAGTATGCTTTCGACGATTTCGGCGGGGAAAAATTCCTCTTCGTCTTTCGATGTACTGTTCATGGCTTGTCCCTCCTATTGTCCCGATTCCAGAATAGGAATTTGCTTCGTAAATGACAAGAATAATTCTTACTTTCCCGCGGCGGAAAGAAAGGCGGACAAGGTCGATTTGATGACGTTTTTCTGGTCGGCGGAGAGCTGTTTGTACATATCCAAAATTTCGCGTTCTTCTTCGGAAATGCCTTCCTCGCCCAAGAGTTCCCCTTTTGAACAGTTCAACGCTTTGGACAGACGTTCTATCCATTCCGGAGCCAACTTCCGGTCGCCGTTTTCAAGGCATGAAATCTGCTGATTCGATGCGTTCACTGCTTCGGCGAGTTGTTTTTGCGACATTCCCCGCGCTTTGCGGATTTTGTATAGCGCTGTTTTTTGTTGAATTTCCTTCATACCAGCCATTTTAAAGACTCCTTGAAAACAAATCTATCCGCATAGTGCAGATTTTTTTCTTGACTACTTTTTCAAAAATCCTACATAATGTTGGATTATGAAAATACGTTTTTATTTAAAATCGAACAAAATCACCCAAGCCGAGTTTGCTGCTCTCGTCGGAACATCGGCACAAGCGATCAGCTGTTTCTGTCTTGGGCAGCGGATTCCGCGTCCCGACGTGATGCGCAAGATTTTCGACGCGACGAACGGCGCGGTTACGCCCAACGATTTTTTCGATTTGCCTGTCAATGCCGCCTCCGACGTTGTGTCCGCAGCCGCGGAACCGGCTGCGGACGGTGTGGCGGAAGGCGTCGCCGCTTTTCCCGCAGATGATGATACCGAGCCTTCCTTTTTCGACAATCTCAAAACCGGAGTGCAAAGCCAATGACGAAAAAGGGAATCGCTTTGCCGGATGTCGGGGCGCGCTGGGCGGAGGCTTTGCGCCGTCGATACCTGTTCTGCGCCGCCAAGCGCATCGCCGCCGATTTCGGCGTGGACGTGCGCACCGCCAAAAACTGGCTGGGCGGGCAAGCGCCCCTCGCCGCCTACTACCAAATCGGTTGGCGGCTGTTCGGCATCGATTTCATCGTCGAAACCCTGTCCCCGTTCCCGAACGTCGACCGTCAAAATCTTGACGCCGAGTTCGACGCTTGCCGTCGGCACATCGCCGCTTTGCGCGAATACGCGCTGAAAGGACTGTTGAAATGAAAAAAATCAGGTTGAAGATGTCGCTCTTTTTCTTGTTCCTTGCCGACCTTTGCGCTGGAAAGGACGGCGCCGCCTATGTCGAAGAAAGGCTGAAGAATGGCTGAGTTCAAAGGATACCGCGCCGGATTGCCGACCATCAAGCAAATCGCCTGCCGATTGAACGACAAAATCGACGACGTTTGCGCATGGCTGCATTTGCGCGGCGTGCAGGAAGCAAACGACCTTGTTTGCAAAAACCCGACCCGTTCCGACAAGGAAGCGGGGTCTTTCCGCATTTGCACGAAAGGTCCCGCTCCGATGGACGGCGGGCGGCGCGGTCTATGGATTGACCACGCGACGGGCGAAAAAGGCGACGCGTTCGACCTCGTCAAGTACATTACGGGCGTCGACGACATCGGCGCAAAGGAAATCGGGATGCAAATCCTTGGCTGGAACGGGGAAACGATACCCGACCTGCCGCATGTTCACGAGCGCCCGAAGCACGAACAGGTCGACGACAAACAAGCTGAACGCGAAGCCAAAAAGAAAGGCTACGCGCTGAGCTTGTTTATCGGCGCGCAGGAAAAAATCGCCGGAACTCCCGTCGATTTGTACCTGAAAGGGCGAGGAATCGACCTTTCCGTCCTGGGGCGGCAGCCGCACGCGATTCGATACGCTCCGGCGTGCCCCGTCGGGAACGGTCGGCGCTGCCCCGCGATGATTTGCTGCCGCCAGCGCGGCGACGGAACGCAGGTCGGCGTTCACATCACTTACTTGGGCAAGTACGACGGCAAGTGGACCAAAAGCCGCGAAGTCGACCCCGTCAAAAAAATGATGGGGCAAGGTCCGGGGTCTTTCGTGCCTATCGCGCGCGGAAACAGCGGAAAGCCGCTCAAAGAAGCGGACGAGGGTTCAAGCGTGCTTATCGCCGAGGGCATCGAAACGGCTCTGTCGCTGTCCGTCGCTCTGCCCGAAGACCGCGTTCTGGCGGCGCTGAGCGTCACCAACATCAAAAACATCGAACTGCCGCCTTCCATTACGGACGTTTACCTGTGCATGGATGCGGACGAAAGCGGTTCGACGGCGCGGACATACAATCAAGCCGCCCGCGTGTTCAAAGAACAGGGACGGCGCGTGTTTTGTGTGCGCCCGCCCGCTGGCTTCAACGACTTCAACGACGTGGCGCGTGCTTCTTTTGATGCGTCCAGTGAAACGGAGGCGGAAAATGCGCCGTTCTGAGCGAAAACCCCGCGCCCGTGTGTACTCGGCAAATTCTTGCGCCGTCGCTTCGGTCTTTGGGACCGGGGCGGGACGGTTCAAAAAAGGCAAGTGTCCCGCCTGTTTCCTTTGTTTTCAATCACTTGCGAAGTTTGGGACTGTTGGGACGGTGGGACGGCTATGCACGCGCATATACGCGCGCGCGTGCGTGGTCTTACAGTCCCATAGTCCCTTAGTCCCATATGTATATAAATCTAAGGGTTTTTCTATGTTTGTTGGCGGGACTGTCGGCGGGACCGAAGCGGGACCGCGCGGAAACAATAAAATATCGGGGGTTTATTATGCCTGAAAAAGACGGAATGAAAACCGCGCTCGACATCGCCGTCAAAGATGCCGGTATGACCGAACTGCAGGGCGAACTGTTCGACGCGGAACAGGCTTTGGCTGCCGAAAACTGCTTTGTCAGCGTCAAACGCGGTCCGGGGCGTCCGAAAGGAAGCTTGAACAAGCGCACGCTGGCGCATATCGACGCGCTGACCGCCAAATACGGCATTTCGCCCGCCGAAGCTTTGTTCAGCCTGATGTCGATGGATTTGAACAAGCTCTGCGACACCGTGGGCGCCGTCAAGGTCGCCGACCGGCTGGAGTGCGTGAAGCTGAAGAAAGCCGCCGCGGAAGCGCTGATGCCGTACGTTCACACCAAGATGTCGCCCGACATCACGCTGAACCAAGGCGACGTCAACGTGCAAATCGTGCGCTTCGGCGACGATGACAGCAAAACCATAGAAACGGCGGATTTCCGCCAAAAATCAGAGGACAAAAAAGGCAATGTTTGACGGATTGATGTTTGACGGATGCGAAAAACGGCAGGAATCAGCCAAAAAATACGGGGCAAGCACTACCTTGAAAAGGAAGTGTTCGGGCGTTCGCGCCGTGCCGCCGAGGGCGTGCGGCACCCCCCCAAAGCCCCCGGGGGTCGATACCGAGGTATCCGATTTATGATTTAAACCAATTTTGAAAACCCGTTTCTTTGCCGTTCGGGGCGTCGGTAACCCGGCTGCGTCGGAGGGGGAGCGGGGGAAAACCCAAAAACAGGAACGAAGACAATGAACAGCAGCGAAAATTTGAAAAAAATACGGGAATGTCGGGAACAAGCCGAAGAATGGTCCGATTTGCCCGAACCCGAAAAGAGCAAACCCACGTCCGAGCAGCGGAAAGTTATGGACACCTACAACGAACTGACGAAGCCGTACGACGCGCCGCCCTACGCCATAAAGGACAAATGGGGCATGCCGAAAGGATTTCCCAGCAAGCCGCTGGGCGCAAACGGGAATTACCTGTATTTTTTGAATCCGCTGGGGCAAGTGCTGTCCTACCGCGCGGGTGAACTGAGCGCCGCCGTTTGCCGCGCTTTGGCGGGCGACGAAGCGGAAAATCTGGAAATCTATTTTCCGAAATGGGTTGCCGACGGCGACGGCGGCGTGAAGGTCAAGAAAAACGATTTCAACGCCGCGGGCATGCTGTCGACGCTGACCGCCGCGTGTTTCAAAAAAAGCCAAGCGTTCGGCATTTTCGACCCGAACGGTTCGGTGCGTTCCGTCGGCGCGTGGCGCGGTGACGACGACGAACTGATTTACCATTTCGGCGACGAAGTATGGTTCGTTTCCCGCGACGGCAAGACGAAAACCAAGGAAAAGGGCGGTTCGGAAGTCAACGGCTATGTTTACGCGAGCGCGCCAGCCCTGAGCAAGCCCGGCAAGCCGCAAGCGGACGATTTGGATTTCATGCGCGCGTTTTATGGGGATTTGAAGACGTGGAACTGGCGCAACGGCTACGCGCCTGCGCTGATGATGGGCTATTTGGCGGGGTCGCCGTTCGGCGGCGCGCTGAAGTGGCGTCCCGCGGTTTGGATTACCGGAACGCAGCAGACGGGCAAATCGACCCTAATCGAACGCGTGATGAAAGGCGTTCTGGGCAAGAACGTCATCACTTGCGGCATTTACACCGAAGCGTTCGTGCGTCAAAGCATCGGCGGATCGCATTTGCCCGTGGCTTTGGACGAATGCGAAACAGACCAGGATCCCGAAAAGCTGAAGCAGCTTATCATTCTGGCGCGTTCCAGCGTGTCCGGTTCGACCGCGGGGCGCGGCGGGCAAGACCATTCCGCGGTCAATTTCGAGCTGAAAAGTTCGTTTTCGTTTTCATCCATCATTGTTCCGCCGCTGTCCGTCGCAGACGTGGAGCGCATCGCGATTTTGTCGCTTGACCCGCTGCATAACGAGGTCGAGCCCGATTTTTCGTCCGCGCGTTTGAAGCGCGTCGGCGAAATCATCATGCGCCGCGTTATCGATCATTGGGCGGATTACGAAACGGTTTTAAAGAATTTTATGGCTTTGTTCGCCGAAAAATCGTCCAAGAGCCGCATCGGAGACGTATACGGCACAATGCTGGCGTTTTACAAAATCGCGACGACGGACGATTTTTCCATCACCGACGAAGACGAACGGCTGGTTTCGGAGATTTACAACAAAATCCAAAGCGATTTCGACGAATCCGGCACTGTTCCCGAAAACTGCGCCAAGTTTTTGATGGGGCAGGAAGTGCGCAAATGGCAGGGCGGTTCGACGACGACAATCGGCGATTTGGTCATGGCGGCGGCGAATCCCAAAGAAACGTCCGTCACGCGCGAAGACGCGAACAAGGAACTGATGAAAATCGGGCTGAAAGTGGTGTCGAAAGACATCGGCGGACATTCCGCGTCCGTTTTGTTTGTCGCCGGTTCGGGTCATCCGCAGCTGTTGAAAATCTTTGAGGACACAGATTGGCGCGGCGCGCCCGGCAAGACGGCGGGCTGGACGCAAGCCCTGCGGTATTTCCCCAGCGCGCAGCCGTCCAACAAAAACGAACGGCTGGGCGGCTGGCAGGGCAAGGGAACGTATGTTGATTTGAAATATATGGGGGTGGAAATCTGATGTATATCGCAAGACTTTTCCAAAAAGGAAAGCTGGGCGGCGGCGGGAAAGCCGTCCGCCGTTTGAGGGCGGCGGAACGGCTGCTGCACGATTACGAAAAAAGCGAATTCGTGCCGCGCGTGAACTGCGCGCTGAACCAAGTGCGCGGCGGAAAGCCGTGCGATATGCCCGTCGATGTTCTGACGGGGACGGACCGTTATGTCCGCGTGATGCGAAAGCTGGGCGATTTGTTTTACACCGCCCGTTTTTTCGTCATCGAAGACAAAACGGCGACCGACTGGCTGGCGTGCCGCGGCGTGTTCAATCCGTCGACCAAACGGATTTGCGGCGTTTATCAAGCGGTTTGTTTCGCGCTGGACGCCGTGGCGGACGCGTACGACGAAATGAGGGAGGAAAAAAAATGAAGCTGAACGAACTGAGAAGAAAAGCGTGGTACAAAGAGCAAAATCGTTTTGTCGCATACGACAGCGGTCCCGTGTTCAAATACCGGTACGGTGTCATGGGACTTACCGCGGAAGCTTTTGAGCTGTCGCGGTGGTTCAGGCGGGAAAGCGAAGCGGCAGCATATTGCGCCGATGTCGTCCGCGCGACCGAAAAGGAGCGCCCGCGCGCGGCGGAAATCGACCAGGGCAGAAGCTGGTCGTCCAAGGTGTTTTGGGCAAAAGAAAAGGCGCGCGGCGGGAAACGTTCCAAAATGCGCCGCGACTGCGCGTTCAAGGGAGGCTGTCATGGATGATGAAAGATACGTTGTTTTTTGGAGCGAGGGCGCGCAAACGCGTTTCAGAACGTTCGCCTTGTACGACGAAGCGGTAAAGTTTTATCACCGCGTCCGTACGAAAGGCGGCAAAAAGATGGTGGACGCCCAAACCGGGCGGTGGATTTATTTCGACGGAGTGTGAAAAGATGAGCTATAACGACAATTTGACGGGCGCGCTGTTTCCGAACGGAAACAAGCAGTATGAAAACAGTCCCGACATGACGGGATCGTGCGTCGTCGGCGGCGTAACGTACAACATCGGCGGCTGGTTCCACGAAACGCCGGACGGGCGCAAGTACGTCAAAATGCGGCTGACCGTCAGAAAACCGAGGGACGGCGCGGAGCAAAAGGACAATGCTTAAAAGAACGCCCGCGGCGGGTTACCAAGCCGCCGCGGGCGCAGGCTGTTATCGGTTGATTGTTTCAAGCAAGAATGCTATAAACAGCAACAGATACGCAGCCGCTTTGAGATAAATCGGGGTCAATGTATTCACCCCCTTTCAACCGTAAAGGTACGGCGAATTGAATATAGCAGGCGAAAAAGGCTTGTAAAAGAAAAAATATGTGCCTATAATGAGGACATAAAGATAAATCGGGTGGCAATGTCCACACCTTCTTTCAGACCGCGGATTTACCACCCGCGGTCATTTTTTTTGTAAAGGGGTACTCACAATGTGAGTACCCCTTGTCCCACCTGTCCCGCCATTGTGCGGGACAGGCGGGACAGGCGGGCTAAGTTTAACTTAGGGTGTCCATAAAGCGGACACCCTTTTTTTTGTTGACAACGGAATCGGCGGGGGCGTATGGTGGTTGTCGAGGTTAAGAACTCAAACAGAAAACGGTCAACGTCCCGTCAGACGCCTTTTTTATGCCCGAATATGCGGGGGGGCGGCGGATATATTGAAGAAGCCCACGTGATTTTCTGCACGTTCTTAACCCCCCGCGCCTGACGGGGTCAGGCAACCTTTGTAAGAAAAGGGCAGAAAAATGAGCAAAATCAAGCAATTCGAGTTATACCGCGCGGTTTGCGCGGCGGTCGGCGTCAAAAAGCCGATGAGCAGACGCGCCGTCGAACGCGGCGAAGCGGACGCGTTCGCCGAAGACAAAATCATCATCGACACCATTCGCGCGCTGGACGCGATGGGGAAATTGAAGTAAGGGGGCGCGCCGCGCCCCCGTGGATTGCCGCGCCCCTGACGGGGCTCGCAATGACGAAAAGAGAGGCGCGCGGTTTTATGGATTGCCGCGTTGCTTCGCTCCTCGCAATGACGAAAAGAGAGAAAGGATAGAAAAAATGAACGATATTCAGGTATTCGATTTTGAAGACAACGCCGTGCGCGTGGTGGACATCGACGGCGAACCGTGGTTCGTCGCCGCCGACGTCGCGCGGGTGTTGGATTTTCGCGATGCATTTAACGCTACGCGTGTTTTGGACGATGACGAAGCTGATACTCACAATGTGAGTATCAGGTCAGCAAACGGCGTGGAACAGAAACGCGAAATCGCTGTCATCAACGAAAGCGGACTGTATCATTTGGTGCTGGTCAGCCGCAAGCCCGAAGCGAAGAAGTTCCGCAAGTGGGTGACGGCGGAGGTGCTGCCGTCGATCCGCAAGACGGGAATGTACGTCGCGCCGGAAATGGATTGCCGCGCCCCTGACGGGGCTTGCAATGACGGGGACGGGTTCGGCGATCTGCCCGACCGGACGATGCAACAGTGGATCAATCTGGTGCGCGAAACGCGTCTGCTGTTCGGGCGGGACGCCGCGCGCCGCGTGTGGGACCAGTCGCCCCTGCCGTCCGTCGGGACGGACGAGGGCATCGGCTGTTATGATGTTCCCGAATTCACCGCCGAAGACGGGCGGGAATGTCTGGACGTCATTGTATCCGCCTGTTTCGACGGATCCGCCGTCAAGCACGGTTCGGGCGTTCGCCCCTACATGCTGCGCGGGCGCAAGTACCTGTTTGTCGCGATGTCGCACCCGTTCATCCGCCGCCTGTTCGACGGCGGGAAGTTTTCCGCCGGGCGGCACATCAAAGCTCTGCTTGCCCTGCCCGAATGCGTCCGTCCCCGCGCCGCCGTGCGCGTCGGTTCGTGGCAGGGGCGCGGCGTGCTGGTTCCCTATCCCGAAGCCCATGCGGCAGCGGCGTAAAGCCGTTGACAAAGAAAAGGAAAAACGTTATATTGAAGCCGTAGAGATTGGTTTCGTTTCATTCGACCGACTTTTAAAGAACACCCCCGCAGCCGTCCAAAGCTTTGCGGCGGAAAATTCCGTTGTAAAAGAAAAAATGTGTGCCTATAATAAGCACATAAAGATACAGGGTGCGCATTAAGCACCTACCTTTCAGCCCGCGGCGTCGTGAACCGCGGGCGTTTTTTTTTGTGTTGACAAAGGGGGTCAGTGTAATTTATGATTCGTAGTATGTTCAAATAAGTTTTTGGATTTTCTTGCGGCGTCGGTTCGTTCCCGGCGCCGTTTTGTTTTGGAGCGCCGTTATGGTCAATATCCGTTTGCCGCATTTGTGGACGCCGCGCCCGTATCAGCGCGCGCTGTGGTCCTATTTGGAAAAAGGCGGAAAGCGCGCCGTCGCCATTTGGCACCGCCGCGCCGGCAAGGACAGCCTGTCCCTGAACTGGACCGCCGTTGCCGCCATGAGCCGCGTCGGCGTATACTGGCACATGCTGCCGATGCAGACGCAGGCGCGCAAGGTGATTTGGGACGCCATCGACAAACAGGGGCGGCGCATGATTGATCAGGCGTTCCCCAAAGAAATACGCCGCAAGTCCAACGAGCAAGACATGAAAATCGAGCTTATCAACGGTTCCATTTGGCAATGCGTCGGGTCGGACAACTACAACGCCCTGGTCGGTTCAAACCCCGTCGGCGTGGTGTTTTCCGAATATTCCATCGCCGATCCCGCCGCGTGGGATTTCATTCGTCCGATTTTGGCGGAAAACGGCGGGTGGGCGTTATTCATTTACACTGCCCGCGGGCGCAATCACGGTTTAAAGCTGTTCAACGCCGCGAAAGACAATCCCGAATGGTTCTGTCAGCGTTTGACCGTCGAAGACACAAACGCCATCGGTTTGGACGCCGTCGAAGCCGAACGCAAAGCCGGCATGGACGAAGACATGATTCAGCAGGAATTTTACTGTTCGTTCGACGCGGCAATCAAAGGCAGCTATTACGCCAATCAGCTGAACCAGCTGGAGCAGTCGGGACGCGTCGGCAAGGTGTCGCATATCCCGTCCCTGCCTGTTTATACGGCGTGGGACCTCGGCATCGGGGATTCGACCGCGATTTGGTTTTATCAAAACAGCGGAACGGACGTGAACGTCATCGATTATTACGAAAACAACGGCGTCGGGCTGGACCATTACGTCAAAGTTTTGAAAGAAAAGCCCTACACCTACACAAACGACAACATTTTTCCGCACGATGTTCAAGTGCACGAATTGTCCAGCGGCAAGAGCCGTTTGGATTTATTGGCAAGTTTGGGCGTGCGCGGACGCGTTTTGAAGCGCGCCAGCGTCGAAGACGGCATTTCCGCCGTGCGCATGCTGCTGCCCCGCTGCAATTTCGACGCCCAAAAATGCAAGCGCGGGTTGGAAGCTCTGCGCCAATATCAGAAAGAATTCGACGAAACCCGCGGCGATTTCAAGGCGCGTCCCCTGCACGACTGGACCAGCCACGCCGCCGACGCGTTCCGTTATTTGGCGCTGGGGCGAAAAGAGGACCGAAACGAAGCCTATGCCGCCAACCGCCGCAGGATGGAAAGAATTTACGATTACGACCCGCTGAACCCCCGTTCGGCGGGTGTTTTTTAGGAAAGGACAAAAAATGGGCTGGGGAAAAGCTTGGAAGAAGATTAAGAAAGTAGCGAACAGAGCGCTTCGCATAGGTTTGGCCGGTGTTACGGCGGGCATGTCGGAAATCGGCGGAAGTCACAGCATTGGTTCGCAGGCGGAAAAGACTTTGGGCAAGATTGACAGCGCAGTTGCGGGGCTGGACCCGGTCGAACGCAAAAAGGCTGAACGAGCGCAAGAAATCGCCATTGCCGCGCAGGAAACCGCCGCCAAAAACGCCGCCGACGCCGATTATTACAACCAAATCATGAAATCCCGCCGCCAGCAAATCGCGGACAACACGGGGTCGCAGACCAACTTTACAACCGAGGAAGGCGCGTTCGGGTCTTTCGATTCCGCCAATCTGGGCGGGTTTGATCCGATCACGGGCGCGTTCGGACGCAAAAAGAAGGTCGTGCGCTGATGGAAGTTCGTACAGAGCAGTCGCGGATTGACGGAATCGTCGCCAGATACCAGCACCTGAAAACAGCCAGAGCGAATTTTGAAAATTTATGGCAAGCGGTCGCAGAACTGGTGTTTCCCAACCGCGCGGATTTCACGGTCGTTCAGACGGACGGCGCAAAGCGGACAAACCGGCAGTTCGAGACGACCGCCGCCGTTTGCGCGCGCATGCTTGCCGCCGACATCAACGGCATGATGACCGATTCGTCGGGCAAGTGGTTCGGGCTGGCTTTCCGCGGCGACGTTTCCGCGTCGCTGAAAGAATGGCTGAGCCGCGCCGAAGAACGCCTGTGGTCCGCTCTGTACGAACCCGCAGCCAATTTTCAAGGCGCAATCAACGAATGCTACGCCGATTTGCCCGTCATCGGCACCTGCGCCCTGTTCGCGGGATGGAATCCCAAAAGCGGCGCGCTGCTGTTTCAGAGCCGAAGCATCGCCGAAATCACCGTCGACGAAAACGACGTCGGAGCGGTCGATACGGTTTTCCGCCGTTTTTCGTTCGACGCGCGCAAAATCGAACAGGCGTTCGGCAAGGACAAACTGACCGAAGCCATGCGCCGCGACATCGAAAACGGCAAAACAACCGAACACGAAATCATCCAAGCCGTTTATCCCAATCCCGACGCCGGCAAGGACGGGCAGAAACCGTTCAAATCCGAATACATTCTGACCCGCGACAAAACGGTTCTGAAAGAAGAGTTTTTCGAGGAAATGCCGTATTCCGTCGCGCGCTGGTCGAAATGCAACAGCGAACTGTACGGGCGCGGTCCCGCCATCGATTGTCTGGCGGATATCAAGATGCTGCAAGCCATGATGAAAGAAACCATCATCGCCGCCCAGCTGGCGAACCGTCCCCCGATTCTGGTGCAGGACGACGAGGAAATCGCCCCGATGATGACCGTTCCGGGCGGCGTCATCAAATACCGCGGCGAGCGTCCTCAATATCTGGCGAGCGGCGCAGCCCCCGCGTTCGGCAAGGAAATGATGGAAGACATCCGCACCCGCGTGCGTTTGGCGTTTATGAACGGTCAGCTGTCGTTTTTGACGGGCGACCGCCGCACCGCGACGGAAATCGTCGAACGCGTGCGCGAAGCCGCGCGGCTGATGGGTCCCGTGTACGGACGTTTGACGACGGAGCTGTTAAGCCCGACCATTTCCCGCGCGTTCAACCTGTTAATCCGAAACGGCGTCATCGTGACGCCCGCCGACATTCCGCCCGAAGGGCTGGCTATCGACATCGTTTACCAGTCCCCGCTGGCGAAAGCGATGCGGTACGAAAAAGCCGACCGATACAATCAGGCGTTCGCCGCCAGCGCGCCGTTCCTGCAAATCGCCCCCGATTCCGCCGACGTGTTCGACGCCGAAAAAGGCATTCGCGAAATCCACAAAATTTACGGCGTCGAGGACGTTTTGCGCGACGACGAGGAAGTCGAGCAAATCAAAGCGGAACGGCAAGCCGCGCAGGCGCAGGCGCAAAACGCGCAGGACGCTGCGACCGCGCTGCAGCTGCAGGGCATGCAAAACGAAGTCAAGGCACAGGACGAGGGACTGAACAATGATTGACAAAATAAAAATCAAGCGGACGGCGCGGCTGGTTCAATCCTACCGCGCCGTTTTCGAATCGGACGACGGCAAAGCCGTTCTGTCCGATTTGGCGGGCAAGTGCGGCATGACCGGATATTACCCGACAACCAAGCAGAGCGCGACCGACTGGGCGTTCTGGGAGGGAAAGCGCGCGGCGGTTTTGGACATCTGCCGCATGCTGGAATACGACGACGCGAAATTAACAGAGTTGTTACGAAAGGAAATCGACAATGGAAAATGACAACACAACGGAACCGCAGACGACCGAACCCGCCCAGCCCGACTGGCGCGAAGGAATCGCCGAGGACATCCGGCAAGCCCCCGACCTGTCCGACGTTTCGGGCGTGTCCGATTTGGCGGTCAAGTATTTGGCGCTGAAGCGCGCGGCGGGCGCGGACATGTTCGCGCTGCCCAAGACGGAAGAGGAAACCGCCGCCGTTTTCAAAAAGCTGGGCATGCCCGAAAGCGCGGACGGATACGAACTGCCCGCGTTCAGCGACGTTTCCGAAGAAGACAAGGGCGCGGTCGACGAAATGGACGGCGTTCTGAAGCGCGCCGCGTTCGGCGCGAACCTGACGAAAGCGCAGCTGGCGAAGTTCCGCGACGCGTTTTATCAGGAAAGCAAGGCGCAGTTTGACGCGGAAAAAGCCAAGACGGACGCCGAACACGCAAAAGTCGAACAGGAACTGCGCACGGAGTTCGGCGCGTCGTTCGATTCCCGCATCCGCGATTTCGTTCAAATCTGCGATTCCGTCGGCATGACCGACGCGCTGCGCGAAATGGGCGCGGGTTTCAGCAAAGCCGTCATCAAAGGCGTTCTGGCGCTTGGCGGCAAATACATCGAACCCGCGGGCGCGCCCATCGGGTCGAAAGCGCAGCCGACAACCGCCGGCGTCGAGGCGCAAATCGCCGCCCTGATGGACGACCCCGCGTATTTCGACGCGACAAATCCGCGCCACAAGCATGCCGTCGACGCGGTTTTCGCCCTGCGTCAGCGCAAAAACGGCGAAATTTAACTGTGTTTCAAACAAAAGGAGTAAACTATGAGCACGCAAATCACAACGTCCTTTGTTGAACAGTACAGCGCAAACGTTCAAGCGCTGGTTCAGCAGAGAGGAAGCAAACTGAGGGGTTTGGTTCTGTCCGAATCCATCCGCGGCAAAACCGCGTTTTTCGACCAAATCGGAAGCGTCGCCGCGGTCAAAAAGACCAGCCGCCACGCCGATACGCCGCAGATGAACACGCCGCACGCGCGCCGCCGTCTGACGACGGACACCTACAACTGGTCCGATTTAATCGACAACGACGACAAAATCAAAATGCTGACCGACCCCGCCAGCGAATACGCGCAAGCCGCCGCATGGGCTATGGGTCGCGCCATCGACGAAGTCATCATCGACGGCGCGCTGGGCGCTGCGGACACCGGCGAAAACGGGACGATTCCCGTCGAGCTGCCCGACAGTCAAAAGGTTGTTCACGGAGCGACGGGTTTTACATTCGACAAGCTGCGTGAAGTAAAACGATTGATGGACAGCGAAGATGTCCCCGCGGATGACCGATACATCATTCTGTCCGCTCGGCAGCTGGACGATTTGCTGAGCGAAACAAAAGTAACTTCTGCCGACTTTGTCGCCGCAAAAGCCCTCGTCCGCGGAGAAATCGACGAATTCATGGGGTTTAAGTTCGTTCAGGTCAACGGAAAACGCAGCGACAATTCGCTGATTGTTCCCGCGTTCAAGGATTCGACGAAGACAATCCGCAAATGCTTGGCGTTCCAGAAAAACGGCATCCGTTTGGGCATCGGACAGGATCCGTTCGGAAAAATCACGGAGCGCGACGACAAATGTTTCGCGACGCAGGTTTATTACGAAATGACCATCGGCGCGGCGCGCATGCAGGAAGAGCTGGTCGTCGAAGTTCAATGTCAGGAATGAGGGAGTTAAACCATGGCTAAAACGTATTCCAACGAAATGACCGCCGAACTGGCGGGCAACCATGTCATCGCAAGCGTCGCCAACGGGCGTTTGCGCCGCCGCCGCGCGACCGTCGATTTGGCGGCGCAGGCAAGCGGCGACCAAATCGGTTTGTGCGCCATCGGCGAAGGCGAATACTTCGTTTGCGGATTTTTGACCGCAAGCGCGACGCTGGGCACGGCGACGCTGAAAATCGGCACGGCGGACGACGACGATTTGTACCGCGCCGCCGCGGTGTTCACCGACGCCGACACGCCGACGCCGTTCGGCGCCGCCGCCGCGAAAAAAGACCCCGCGCCCAAAGGCGGCGTCGAGGTCGTCGCCACGGTCGGCACGGCGGCTTTGCCCGCCAGCGGCGTTTTAATCGTCGACATCATCACCGCGGGCGTTTGACCGCAAGGGGGCGGAAAAATCCGCCCCCTTTATTTTTTTTGAAAAGGACCGTTTCATGCCCGCCCAAGTCGATTTATGCAATATGGCGCTGAGCAAGGTCGGGGAAAGTTTCATCCGCGACATCGCCGAAGAATCGCGCCCCGCCAAAATGTGCGCCCTGATGTTCGCCCCCGTGCGCGACTGCGTTCTGCGCGCGTATCCGTGGCGGTTCGCGCTGAAGCGCTGGTCGGCGGCTGCGCTGAAAAAAAAGCCGCCGTTCGGATTCGCGAACGCGTTTCAAATCCCGTCCGACTGTCTGCGCATTTTGAGGGTCGAAGACAATATCGAATACGCGCGCGAGGGCGACTGCGTTCTGGCAGATGTTTCCGCGTTCAACTTTGTCGGCATTTCGCGCGTTGAAGATCCCGGAAAATTCGACAGTCTGTTCGTTTCGGCGTTCACGACGAAGCTTGCCGCCGAACTGGTCATGAGTTTGACCAGTATGCCCGCTCTGAAAGCTCAGCTGGACCGCGAATATGAAGCCGTGCTGACCGAAGCGCGGCGCGCGAGCGCAAAAGAGGCGTCCCCCGAAACATTCGCCGTCAAAGGATGGCTGGAAGCGAGGTTTTAATGGAAGTCGGAATCAAAAATTTCAACGGCGGCGTTTTTTCGCCGCTGATGCGCGGGCGCGACGAATACGCCGCGTCGTGCCGCAAACTGCTGAACGCGATTCCCGCGCCGCAGGGCTATGTTCAGCGGCGGGGCGGAACGCGGTACATCGCAAGCGTTCCCGACGCGAAGCGTTTAATCCCGTTCGTTTTTTCCGCCGCGCAATCCTATTTGCTGGTGTTCCGTCCGTCCGCCTGCGACGTTTATTTCAACCGCGTCAAAGTTCAGAGCCTGCAGTCGCCCTATTCCGCCGACGACATCGGCGGGGTTTACTATTACCAGATTCAAGACACGATGTATTTGGCGCATCCGTCGCATCCGCCGAAAAAAATCGTCCGTTCGGCAAAAGCCGACGGAACCGTCGAATTTTCAATGCAAGACGTTGTTTTCGTCAACGGTCCCTATTTGGACGAAAACGAAACGGACATCACCCTGATGTTCGACGGCGCAACAATCGCGGCAAGCGCGGACGTTTTTTCGCAATCTGACGTCGGACGCTGGGTGCGTTTAATCACCGTCGCCGCTTCGACGACAAAAGCGGTCGATTTGAAAATCACCGCCGTGACGAACGCGAAAACGGCGGCGGCGACCGTCGGCGCGGGCGAATACCACAAAGTCGCGACAAAGCTATGGTCCTTGGGCGCGTTTTCAAGCGGGCGCGGATACCCCGAAATCATGATCATTCACCAGCAGCGCATGGTTTGCGTCAAAGATCGCGCGCTGTATTTTTCCAAATCCGGCGCGTATTTGAATTTTCAGAAAACGGATGAAAAGGGCATTGTTTCCGCCGACAACGGTTTTTCCGTCAAGCTGGCGGTCGAACAAGGGTCGGAAGTCTGCTGGGCGTTTCCGCAAGATGTTTTAATCGTCGGAACGGACGGATTCGAATACGCGATTTCGTCGACGTCGCTGGGCGAGGCTTTGACCCCGTCAAACGTCAAATACTACAAGATTTCAAGCGTCGGCAGCGCGCCCGTCCGTCCCGAATTCGTCGAGGACGGTTTGGTTTTTCTGGATTCGTTTCGCCGCGGGTTCAATTTTTCGACCTATTCGACCGTTTACGACAAATATCAAATCACGGACATCACGAAATTCAATCCGCAAATCACAAACGGAAAAATCAAGTCGACGGCGTTTTGCAAGAAAAAGCTGCCCGTTTTGTGGTGCTGCAAAGAAGACGGCGATTTAATCGGCTGCACTTTGTCCCCCGTCAATCAAGTCGTGGCGTGGTTTACCGCCGACGTTTCCGGCAAGGTCGAAAGCGTTTGCGCCGTGCCGAATTTTCTGAAAGAAAAAACCGATTTGTATTTGTTGGTCCGCCGCGACATCAACGGCGCGTCCGTTTTGTATCTGGAAGTCATGGAAGAAGGGTTGACGGACGACGCGGAAACCGCGGACGAGGCTTTTTTCACCGACTGCGGTAAAAGTTATTCGTTCGATTCCGCGCAAAGCGAGCTGGACGGATTGTCGCATTTGGAGGGATGCACGGTCGCCATTTTGGGCGACGGCGCAATCGAGCCAAACGGAATCGTCAAAAACGGCAAAGTTTCCCTGCAATTCGCCGCAAAAAAAGCGTGCGTCGGAATCCCCTATAAAACCGTTATCGTGCGCGAACCCGACATGCAGGGCGCGGACGCGGACAAAAAGGTTAAAAAGATTTCCGACATCATGCTGCGTTTGTACAAGACAGTCTGCATCCGCGCCGGACGAAGCGAAACCGACGCGGACGACATCACGTTCCGCAACACCGGCGATTCCATGTCGCGCGCCGTCCCGCTGTTCACCGGAGACAAGAAAATCAATTTCGGCGGCGGGTGGTCGGACGAATGCGAAGTCGCCGTCGTTCAAGACAATCCGCTGCCCTGCGTCGTTTTGGCGGTGTACGCGTCCGTCATGAAAGGGGGATAAATGGCTGTTTTCACGTTCAATCAAGATCCCGTCGACAGCGTTTTATCCATCGGCGGCGGTTCGCGGGCGGACGGCGTGTTCACCATCGGCGGCACGGTCGACCAAGCCGCCGAGGCAAGCGCTGCCGCAAGCGCATCCGACGGCGCGTTTTCCGGATTTTCCGGCGCGGAAACCGCGGGCATGGGCGCCGCCGTTCTGGGCAACGTTCTGCAGGGGATTTCCGCCTATCAAGCCGCCAAGCGCAATTTCAAGACGCTGTGGAGCAACGCGCGGGAAACATACGCCGCACTGGAATACAACATCGGCGTTCAACGCAGAAACAACGAGCAGGTTTTCGCCAAAAACCGCGTTGCCGTCAACGCGTCGGGAATTTCCGCAAAATCGTTCACGGACGTGCAGCGTTCCAACCTAATCATTGCCGAAGACGACATCGCCGCCATGCGCGAACAGGTGCGCCGTTCGGTGTCGACGCAGCTGCGCGAAGCCGCCGAACAGCAGAAACGCGCCCGCAAAGCCGCTGTCGGAAACGCCGTCGGTTCGGTTATCGGCGGCGCTTTGGGCGCCATGACGGGCAATCCGACCGCCGCCGTCATGTTCGCCAACATCGGCGGTCAAATCGGATCGTCCGCCGGAGGTAAGTAAAATGCCAGATATTATGTTGTTTCAATCAAGCGTCCGCAAAGAACCCGTTTTGAAGCAGGAAAGCGCGCGCGCCGAAGACACCGCCGTTTATCAGGTCGGCGGCGCGCTGAAAGATTTGGGCAAAGCCGTTCTGGGCATCGAAGAGCGAAACCAGACACTGAAAGCCCGCGCCGACATGGCGGAAGTTCAAGCGAAAATGTCCGGCTGGTTCGCCGAACGCGCCGCCAGCGGAAACGTCGAAAGTCTGACCGAGGACATGCAAAAACAGCTGGGCAAGGAACTGTCCGCCGCAACCCGCACGAACCGTTCCGCGTATTACGCCCAAGCCGTCGACGACGCAAAGCCCGCCCTTATCGCCAGTTTTTTAAGTCAAGCCGAGCAAGCCAAAATCGAAGGAACGTTTTTGGAAAACGCCAAAGCCTGCGAAAAAATCATCGACGCGCAAAGCACGTTTGTTTTGAACAATCCCGACAAGTTCAAGGAAGCCGCGCAAGAAACCGCCGCCGCGGTCAACGCTGCCGTTTTACCCGCCGCGGAAAAGGACAGGCTGGTCAAGCGCGCGGGGCGCGGCTATTCGTACATATCCATGCAAAACGATTTGCAGGAAAATCCCAATCGTTTGCGCGAAAATCTGCTGGCGGGCGAATACGCGGAATACATGACCCCCGAAGAGCAGATGAATTACCTGTCGGGCGCGGAAAACAAGATTTTGGAAAGCATGCTTGCCGAACCGCAAAAAGCGCGGGAGTTTATGAAAAAAAATCCCGACTGGTTCAAAACAATCAAAAAAGAAACCGCGCTGAAAAAAATAGAAAACATGGAGCGCGTCGCGCAGGAAACCGCGCTGCAAACCGACCGTTTGAACCGTTCGCTGCAGGAATTGGATTTCTGGCAGTCCCCGACGCAAGCCAAAATAGACGCGTTCGATTTCAGAGGCGACGAGGAAAAACGCAAAAAATGGGAAGACGCTTTAGCCGCCGTTCCCAATCCGAACGCCGAAACGGATTTTATCAAATTCACGGATTTCGGCGCGGAAATCGAAAAAATCGCCGCCATGCCCGACGAAACGAAAGAACAGCAAGGTGCAATCATTTCAAAAGCCGCCGACGTTTTGGCGCAAATGATGGGCGCGAACCAGAACGGCAAGCTGGAAGCGGACGATTTCGCAAAGCACAAAGACGCGCTGAGCAAAATCGCGCAGGACAAAACCATTCGCGCGGATTTCAAAAAGGCAATGCCGTCGCTGGCGAAAATCGAACAAGCTATGGCGCAGGTTCGCGAAGCGACAGACCCGCGGGAAAAGAAAGCAATACGCCGCGCCGTCGCCGATTCGCGAAAAAATCTGCTGGGCGCGAAATTCGGACTTTACCCGCAGAAAGCGCAGCGCATTTTGGCGGACGGATTTTCCGCCATGCTGACCGCCGCCGCGAACGGGCAAGCCGACGCGGCGGACGGCATTTACAGACAAGCGCTGGGCGACGCGCTGAACGTCATGTTCCCCGCGTTCGCCGGAAAACAAAAAGGCGATTTGGTCGATTTGGGCGACGGCGTCGTCGGCGAATTCGTCGAACTGAACGGAATAACCCCCGTCATCAAAGGAAACTGACATGGAAAAAACATATCCCCGATTTGATTTGCCCGACGACATCAAGAGCGGTCCCGCAAAATATATTCAGATGTCCGACATCACGCGTTCCGTTTTGGTGAAGAACGCCGATTCGCTGGAAAGCGGTCTGCTGCGTCCGCGGCACGGAAAGGTCGCGCGTTTGGGCGCGGGCGCGGTCGAAGGCGTCGCGCAGGCTGTCAAAATCCCGTCCGCGCTGATGATGTTCGGCGGCAAAGGGCTGGTTGCCGTCGGCGGCATGTTCGGCGAGGATTCCGCCGTTTCCGAATGGGGGCGCGAAATGATCAAAACCGGAGCGCGTCAAATCGACGTTTTGAACAAATCAATCACCGAAAAATCGGACGCGCTGTTCGGATTGGAAACGGACGAACGGTCAACCATGGCGTACGCCGTCGGAAACGGATTCGGCAACATGGCGACCATGTTGCTGGCGGCATACGCTACGGGTGGCGCGGGCGCGGTCGCAACGGGCGTCGCGCAGGAAATCGCGGGCGAAACGGAAAAGCGCATGGACACGGCGCGAAGCCGCGGGCAAGCCCCCGAAGATTTGTCCGCCAAACAAGCGGCGGCGGAGTTTTCGGCGACCGCGTCCTACGGCGCTGCGGCGGGTGTTTTGGAAAAAGTCAATTTAAGCAAAATCATGCCGTTTCTGCGCACCAGCAAAAAGCCGATTGTCGCCGCCGCGCAATCCGCGTTTTCCGAAGCGTCGACGGAAACGCTGCAAGCCGTCGCGGCGATGGGGTTCGGCTGGGCGGACGGAACGGTCGACGTGTCGAAAATTCCCCAAGAAATTTACGACGCGCTGGTTCAAGGCGTAGTCGGCGGAATTGTAGGAGGCACGACCGCCGGAGCGTTTTCGCTGAAAAACAGACACGACGTCAAAAACATGTACCGCGACCGTTTGCGCGGCACCGTTCCCGAAAAGGATTTGGAAGCCGTCGTCAATTCCCTTTACAACGCATCCGTCGACACAATGACGGGAATTGTCGTCAAGGAATTGTCCCTGTCCGAAGAGCTGCGCAACAAGCACGGCGAAATCTATTCCGCGATGATGGACGCGACCGACAAAGCGATGGACGCGTCGGAAGCGTTCAAGCATCTATCCCCCGACGAGCGGCAGGATTACGTTCAGCAAACGTCGTCCATGTTCGCCGATCAGGTTTTGGCGGAAGCGAACCGCCGCGGCGTCGCCATCGATGACGTTTTGACGGGCGCGCAAATCGTTTTTGAAAACGGCGGCATCGCGTTTAAAAACCGCGGGTTCACCCTGACCGAAGACGGCATGTTCGAGCAGGCGATGTTCCGCAGCAAAATCGACAATGTCGGCGATTTTTACGACAGCGTCGTAAAAAAAGAGGAAAATCGCCCCCGTTATTTTTCATACATGACAAAAAGCGGAGCGGAACTGGCTTTACCCGATTTTATAATCAATCATGATATTAGCGGACACAATTTGACGCGTTCCGATTTTGAAACTGTATTTCAAAACATTGACCACGTCGAAAAAGTCAGCTTGTCAAGCGAACGCACGGATTTAGCACAAAATAGTCTATTGGTAAAAATAAAAACACCATCCGGATTTTATGGCGTGGCTATAGCTTTGGGAAAAAGCAAAAACTATATTTCTACGATTTTTAAATCGACAGGTAAAAAAGGGGTCGATGTTTGGATAAATAAGGGGAAAGCCATAGGACCGACCAACAACCCATCGGCTCCTTTAGGCGAACCGCCAATCTCTGTAGCTCCCTATGGTCATTCCCTTAAAAACATTATAAGCGAAATCCGAAAGGAAATCAATACATCGCTGGAACAGCGGAAAACCGTTCGCCGCGGGTCATATTCCCAAGCCGAAAACATCATCCGTTTAACGAAAGACGCGGATTTTTCGACCCTGCCGCACGAATTGGCGCATTTTTGGCTGACGGAGCAGGAAACATGGGCGAATACGAAATCGGCATCCGACGAATACGTCGACACGTTCAATCTGGCATTGAACTGGCTGGGGGTCAAAGACGGCAAAACCATCAACCGCCGCGCGCAGGAACAGTTCGCGCGGGGCTATGAGCAGTATTTGCTGGACGGCAATCTGCCGCGCACGCAAGACAGCGACATCACGCCGACTTATCAGCGTTACGACAAATGGCTGAAACGCGTGTACAACGAAATGAACCAGCCGTCGAAAGAACCGCTGAGCGAAGACATCATCCGTTTTTTCCAATCCATGACGACAGGCAGTTTGCCGCCCGCCGTTCTGCCCGTCGCCGGAAGCCGTTTCGAGCCTGAAAAAGAAAGCGTCCCCGCCGTTCAAAAGAAGCAATCGCCATCCGCCGACAAAACGCCCGCCGTTCGTTCCGACGAATTGTCCGGCGCGTACTGGCGCGCGCCCGCCGCCGCCGAAAGCGCAGACGGGAAAGTGTCGCAGGCGCAGGAACGGCAGAACAGACTGAACCGTTTGAACGGTTTGCTGAACGAGGACGCCGTTTCGACGCGGTACGAAGAGGCGCATTTGGCGGACGCGAGCCAAAAGGCAATCAACCTAATCGAAACGCAGGGCATCGATACGGCGCGCAAGATGATCGACGGCGACATCTCGACCGACGACGGCGTTCTGCGCACCGCGCTGATGATTGAATACGAACAGAAAATGCTTGCCGCCGGAAACGTCAAAGAGTATACGCGCGTTTTGCGGCTGCACACTTTGGAGCAGACGCGGCGCGGGCAGGAAATTTCCGCCGAACGGCTGAACCAAGACATCACGAATCCCGCCTATTGGCTGAAGCGCGTTCTGCTGATGCGAAAAAACAACCTGTCCAAAGACGTTTTGGCGAATATGCCCGACGCCGCCAGCATCGACGGGCGCGTCGACAAGTTTGTTTCGCAGACGGCAAGCGACGCGGCGCGCGAAATTTCGACCGCCAAAACGGAAGCGCAGGCAAACGAAGCCGTCCGTCGCGTCGTTCAAAAGGTCCAATCCATCACGGGCAAGCAAATGGAGCTGTTCCAAAGCGATCGTTCCGCCGTCGGAAAAGCCTACGATGCCGTTTACGACGAGGTCGCGCGAAACATCGAGGACGCTTTGGGCGTTACAATCCGCGCCGACGAAGCCGAGCGCATTTTGGCGAAAGCGTCGGAGCTTGCCGGCAGCGTAAAAGCCGATTTCGCGGAAAACCCCGCCGGAAACCCGTCCGTTGAGACCATGCGGAAAATCAAAGAGATTAAAGATTTGGCGGCATCCATGACCCCGACAAACGCTGTCGCTTTGGCGGTAAATTCGCTGGGGCGCGCCAACATGCTGCTGTCCCCCAAATCCGCCCTGTTGAACGTTTGGTCGAACGCCGAAACGTTTTTGACGGAGGGAATCGCGCGCCGCCTGTTTTTGAAATCGTCCGCAAAAGCCGTCGATTCCGCCGCCGTGCGCGATTATCTGAAATACGATTTCGACGTGTACAAAGCTTCGGGCGTGATGATGTCCGTCGTTCGCAAGGGCGAGCTGGACGATCCGGGGCGCGTGTTCGGCGAACGGTTTATGTCGTCCGCGGGGGACGGCGCTTTCCGCGCGTGGGTGCGCAAAATGGAAAAAGCCGTGTTCGACTGGTCTTTGGGCGCAGGCGACGCGGTATCTAAAGCCGTCAACTTTGCCGACAACGCGAATTTGGAAGCAACAAAGCAAGCCGCCGCGGAAGGATACGCGGGCGAAGGGCTGAAGCGCCGCGCGACGGAATTGTTCAACGACGCCGTTTTGTACACGCCGCAAACCGCCATCGGGACGCGCATCCGCGAAAATTCAATCAACGCCGCGGAAGTTTCGACGTTCACGAACAAAGGCAAAATTGCGCAGTTTTCAGGAAAAATCAGAAACATTCTGAACGACGCATCGGGTTCGGCGCGCGTCGGCGATTTCGTCATGCCGTTCGTACAGACACCCGCCAATGTCGTATCGCTGGGGCTGGAGTATTCGTTCGGCGCTGGGCGCGCTCTGCTGCCGCAGAACATCAGCCAAATCGCGCGGGATTTCAGAACAGGCGTCATCAGCGACGCCAGCAAGAGCGTCATCCGTTCCGCCATCCGAAACGGCATCGGCTGGCTGCTGGCGTTCGGTGTCGCGGAGCTGCTGAAGCCCGACGACTACATTTCGCCGTTCGACCTTGCCAGTCAGAAAGAAAAGGATTTGGTGCGGTTCAAAAACGGCGTGTACAACAGCGTCAGAATCGGCGGAAAATACATATCGCTGGACTACTTCGGACCGCTTGCCGCGCCCATCGCGGGCATACTGGAAGCGAAAAAACGCGAGGGGACTTACGAAAAAGCCGCCGCGTTCGCCAAATCCGTTTTGTCGCAGGCGGGAAACATCCCGGGGATAAAAGAAGCGTCCGAAATCGCCGGATGGCTGGACAAAGCGCAAAAGCAGGACACTTTGAAAACCGCGGACGATTTCGCAAACGGCATTTTCGACCAGCTGTTATCGCGGTCGATTCCCGCCGTCGCAACGGACATTGCAAAAATAATCGACCCGAAAGAACGCGTGAACGAACGCGGCATTGTCGGCGCCGCCGCCGCGAAAATCCCGCTGGCGCGCGAAAACCTGTCCGCCAAGGTCGATTTGTCGGAGGGAACGGAGCGAAAAGCGGAAAGCCCGCTGATGACGTTGCTGTTCGGCGCGCGCGTCAAAACCGCTGACCAAAACGCCGTCGCGCGCGAAATCGAACGGCTTGCCGCCGCCGGTGAAAACGTGCGGCTGTCTGACTTCACCCGCGCAAAAGAATTCAGGGATTTAACGGCAAAAGGAAAAGCGCAGGCGCGTTTGGATTTCGCCCGCGGGTTCACTGTCGGCGGGCTGCGCGTCAAGGGATTCGCTGAACAAGTCGAAAAATTAACGGCTTCAGCCGTTTATTCCAGAAAGACGGATTCGCAGAAAGCGGAAGCCATCAACGATATTACGGCAAATATACTGAAAAAATTAAAGCGAAAGTACAGAGTGAAAGAATAAACGCATTGCCATCTTTCGTCTTTCAAAATCAGGGGGTAGTTTTGAACAAGAGAGGATCAAAAACATGTTTGAAAACGTACCCCCCCCCCCCAGTACTGT
>ERZ1034873.206-NODE-206-length-36288-cov-55.126901_pt1 | contig 36288 bp, 32 predicted proteins | sample MGYA00520689_ERZ1034873 | MGnify/ENA primary metagenome ERZ1034873 (study PRJEB33766, sample SAMN09781722) | gut metagenome | biome: gut microbiome | host: Homo sapiens | place: Madagascar | study: EMG produced TPA metagenomics assembly of the PRJNA485056 data...
AAACTAATTTATAATATTAAAACTAATTATAATCATTTAGAAGAGATAAGAAAATTTATAAACTGGTATGAAAATCAATATAATGCAACTCCAACTGAAAATATAGAAAGTAAAAATGAAAACAAAAATGAAAATGTTTCAACTCAAACTTTGAATGAGATACTAGAACAAATTAAAACTCAAAACGATTATATTAGAGTAAATATAATAGAAGCTATTACAGAAAAAATTCTTCAAGTTAAAGCAGAAGAAATAGCTAATAGATTAACAAATTCGGTAGATAAGTATATTAATGATACCTATGGAGCTTTACCTCTCGTTTATGAGTTTAACTTACCTGAAAAGACTGTAACACAAAAAGGAGTTTTTCATCATAATTTACCTAAAGTAATGAGACATATTCAATTAGATATTCCACTAATGCTAGTAGGACCAGCTGGGTCTGGTAAAAATTATACTTTAGAAAAAGCAGCTGAAACATTAGGATTAGATTTTTATTTTACTAATGCTATTACACAAGAATACAAACTTACTGGGTTTATAGATGCTTATGGAAAATATCATGAGACAGAGTTCTATAAAGCTTTCAAAAATGGCGGAGTATTTTTCTTAGATGAGATAGACGCTTCAATACCAGAAGCAATCATTATACTGAATGCTGCTATAGCAAATAAGTATTTTGATTTTCCTAATGGAAGAATTAAAGCTCATGAAAATTTTAGAGTAGTAGCAGCTGCAAATACTTATGGCTTAGGTTCTAATTTAACATATTGCGGAAGAAATAGCTTAGACGGAGCTACATTAGATAGATTTGTAATATTAGATTTTGATTACGACTCAGATGTTGAAAAAAGTTTATGCCCTGACAAAGATTTATATGAATTTATACTTCAAATAAGACTTGCTATTCAAAAAAGAAACTTACGATTTATAATCAGTACTAGAGCAATGATAAATGCTTATAAAATGCTAAAAGATGATAATTTTACAAAGAAAGAGATTATAAAAACAGCTATTATAAAATCTATGAAAAAAGATGACATAAAATCTATTTCAAATATTTTAAATGACAATAATTCTTGGGTTAAAGCCTTAAAGGAGTTAGTATAAATGCTAAATAGAATAAAAAGAACTTATTGCACAGTTGAATACTTTTATTTTGATAGTACTTCAGATTTAGTAAATTACTTAAAAAGTGCTAAAAGATGTTATGACAAAGACGAGACAGTATTAAGCAGTAAATATTTTACAGATAGAACAACTCGCAGTGATATTGATTGGGCTGGAGGAGTAACATATAAGCAAGCATTAGATTTATTAGAGTATGGTGATAATGAATTAGCTAATAGTATCGAACAAGTAGAAATTAGTAAATCTCCAATTTCAGAAAAAATAGTAAATAAATACTTCAACGACATTCAAGGATTTATTCCACATATTCCAAATGCTATAGTAGGAATACCTAATTCAATGATAAATATTAAAAGAACTAGAGTAAATGGAAGCTCTAAGATATTAAATATTATAATTGATAAAGCTGTTCCAGGTTATGTAACAACTGAAGATTTTATGAAATGTAGTAAAGTTATACTTAATACTATAGATAGTTTAGAGGAAGTAGGCTATAGATGCAATTTATATATTTCAGATGGAGCAGAATTTTATGATAAAGACAAAGTTATATGGTTAGTAAAGTTAAAGAGCTCAGATGAACCATTTAATAGATATAAATGTGCATTCCCATTAGCACACGTAGCTATGTCTAGAAGAATTTTCTTTAGAGCTACTGAGTGTTTAACTAGCGGAATAGCTGATTTAAGTTCATACGGAAGTGTATTAGATGAGTATGAAACTGAAAATTTAGTACAAGAAACTTTTTCACTAGCAGAAGCTTCTTGTCCTAGCTTTAAATTAATAAAACTAAATAATTTATTATATGAAGATAAATATGATTTAGCTAAAGATATTTTAAGATAATTAACTAATATAATAAATATATTAATCAATAAATAAAAGTTTATTCTAGGTCATTCTAGTGATAAACTTTTATTTTTATTTGTTATATTTTTCTTATTATATATAATATTAGGTAACAACAAAAGAAAATAAAGTACGAAAGGAGACCGAGTATGTCAGTAGAGAAAATATATCAAAATAGTACTAGCACAGGAACTCATACGAGCAGTTTAGGCTTTGTAAGAAAACTCAACAACAATTCAAATGAGTTAGGTACTATTACAAAGCTAAATCTTAGAGATAGAAATACACCTGAACTAATTAAGAAAGCTTTTAGAGAGCAAGCTAAAAATAAAATAAATTATGCCACTCCAGGAGGACCAGAATACACTATGAATAGAGTAGTAGATGGTGTAGTTCAATTATACAATAGTAATATAGAGACCTCTAATCGGCATAGAGATTAATACTCAAGACTCTATATCAGTAACATTGAATGAAAATCCAACAAAATTCACTGAAGCTGTATTAAAATCAGTGAAAGAAGAAACTTATGAAATGTTTCCAATGATGGTAGATGAAGGTAGAGTTCCATGCGCTTTTGGATTTAGCTATAGTCCATTTCCTATATTGCTACGTTCAGAAAATGACAACGATATGACGTATGTTTATATAGATGAAAATACTAGAGAAACTTTATCTTTATTAAATAAGTCTATTACTAATTATACAGAACCAGGCTGGTATGTATTAGACAGTGAAACTCAAGACCCATCTTCTAGTGAATTTAATTTGACAGAAAAAGTATCTAATTTTGATAGTATAAAAAATATTACACTTACAGTAAATACAATTTACTATTCTAATCTTAATGATGAAAGTAGAGAAGTTGTAAAAACAAATACAAATGATTTATATGATTTAATATCATCAATCAAAGTAGATAAAGACACAAAAATATTATCAGGTGGAACATATAAAATTTTAATAAATGAATCTCCGTCTAAATTTACCAAAGCATTATTAGATAGTGCTAAAGTACAATTTAAAGATTATACACCATTCTATTGTTTTTATGAACAAAATGATGCTAAAGTAATTTTTATAGGAATTCAAATTTCTAGCGACTTAAACTTTCCTACAGTTTACTTTGTAGACTTAACATCAGAAGAGCCAGTTCCAGAATTCTATGGGTATATAGATAGTAATGTTATAGAAATGTCTACGTATATTAAAGGAAGCTCTATCACTGGTTACACAGAGCCAGGTTGGTATAAATATACTACTGAAGATAACTTAGTATATGAAGTAGAAAAAGCAAACTTTGAGTCTATTAAAAATATTACTTTAACTATATCAACACAAAGTCAATTTATGTATTACGATAGCACTAAAGAAGTATCATCAGTATCTAGGCCTATAACTTATAAGTCTTACTTTTACGATTTGATTAAAAATATAGAAGAAATTTCTGTTCCAAATACTCCAGAAAAAATAAAAGTTGGAGATAACATTGTGTGTGAATTAAATAATTACCCAATAGAATTTTTCAACTCATTATATGACAATGAGACTCTTCCTATGCTTATAGGAAATATGATTTCGATTGGAAATGTAGATTTTTGCGGAGTTAAACTTGATGCTGCAAGTTCATATAATAAGGACTCTGAAGCTAAATATTTAATATACGTAACTAGCAAAAATCTACAAATGCTACGTGATATTGGTATAGATATAAGTAATTACGCTATAGAAGGTGCAGCAGAAGACTGGTATGAACTTGTAGGAAATGCGCTTAAAGGTCTTAGCAGAAAATTTAATTCTATAAATAATTTTTACATAAAAATATCTAACATACTTTCATACAAAATTAAAGAGCTAGATAAATCAGTATCATTAACTGAAGTAAACGTATCTGATTTCAAAGATTTGTTTAAAACAATTTATATAGATTAAAAAATTAAGGGAGGAAAATAAAATGTCTATTGAAAAATTAAAACAAATGGGAACACTAGATGAAAAAAGTACTTATACTACCAGCTTAGGATTTGTCAGAGCAATAAACAATAATGCAGATGAGTTAGGTACTACTAAAAAGTTAGACTTAAGAACTAAGAATACACCAAAGCATATTGCACAAGCTTTAAAAGAACAAGCTAAAAACAAAATTAGCTATAAAACTATGGGAGGACCAGATGATTTACCAGACTATGAGCAAGGACCAACTAACTCTCCAAGTTCATTAAAAGACGGACTAGCTCAAATATATAATAAAGAATTAGCTACACAGCCTGACCCAGACCCTCTTACTAACATAGACTTTGACATAGTATCTGGACTTCAAGAAGGAGAAAGCAATACAGCTCCAGGTTCATTAATAGCTACTTTAAGCGCGGTAGGAGGAAAAGCTCCTTTTGTATACAGCTTTAATGATGATGCTGAAGCAGGAAAAGATAATAATTTATTTACTATAGAAGGAGACAAAATAAAATTAGGAGAAGATACCATAGCAGCTGGAAACTACAAAATATCTGTTAAAGTAGAAGATGCAAATAATAGTTCAATTATTAATTCTACAGTAATAACTATATCACCAGCTAAACCAAAAATTACTAACTTAAATATAAATATTGTAGACGGATTGCAAGAAGGAAATGAAAATGTAGCTGCTAGTGCAGTAATTGGTACTTTAAGCGCTACTGGAGGAACATCTCCTTATACTTATACATTAGGTTCAAACATAACTGGAAAAAATAACAGCTCATTTGTAGTAGAAGAAGATAAAGTAAAGGTAGGTACTGCTGCTTTAACAGCTGGAAACTACATAATATCTATAATAGCTACTGACAAAAATAAAAAGACATTAGAAGAGGTTGCTAATTTTACAGTAGATGCAGCTTCTACTAGTGCATAAATTTTGGAGGTGAAAGATAAAGATGGCAAAAATAAAACTTAATGAAACATTAGCAGAAGATATGAATTATAAAGTATCTGAGAACAAGAGTAAACGCCCTGGAGTCTTAAAAACTATTCATGGTAATATTACTGACTATTTAGCTAATAGAAATGGAAGAATTTATGGAAAAAGTTTGTGGGAGAAAGCATTAAACTCAGATATGGTAAAAGAACAAATAGCTAGCAACTGCTTTTTCCGGGGAAGCAGGGCACCCACTGGATGATAGAATGGAAATAGACATCAGTAAAATATCACACGCAGTAAGAGATATAAAGATTGGTCCTGACGCTGTAACAGCAGAGATAGACATACTAGATACTCCAGAAGGAAATATTATTAGCAAATTAGTAGATTATGGCTCTAAAATAGGTATTTCTTCAAGAGGGTGCGGCAGTCTAGATGAGTCTACTAATGAAGTCGGGGATGATTATCAAGTATTTGCGTTTGATTTAGTAGTAAGACCTTCTGTAGCATCAGCTAGATTAACAGAGTCAGAGCAACTTATAAAAGATGGTAAAGCAATAATGACTGAGTCTGAAATTAAAAATGTAATCTCTAACTATAGAAAAAATATATTGACAGAAGATACTAGAATGACTTTTAGTATTAATGAAAGTATGTCTAATAAAATTATAAATCAACTAATAAAAGAGTCAGCTCAATTAAATAGAAAATAATGATAAAATTTAATATAAACTATTTACAAACTAAAAATGATAGATTATAATAGCATTATATTAAATATTAAGGAGAATAAGCGTGAAAAGTTTAAGTAATATTTTATTAGAAAATATTCGAACAAATCTAAAAGAAGGAATACATTTAGTAGCTTATGTAAGAAGTAAAGAAGGACAAACTAAAGCCATAGAAGACAATGACTATCCTTCTAAGAAAGCTTTTGCAAATGATTTAAGAGCGAATGAATTTACTGTAATCAGCATTAAAAACGATGCTGATTTATGGTTACTAGACAATAGTAACTATTCAAGTCTTAATGCTCTTTACAAAGATTTATCTATGTATAGAAAATGGGCTAAAGAAAATCCTAATTTATGGCAAGATAAATATAATGAACTAAAAGAACTTTATAGCAAAGCTATGAAGCAGATGAAAGGAGAATAAAAATGATAAATAGAAAATCAGAAAGTATAAAATTATTAGAAAGTATTCAAACAAATTTAAAAGAGTCTATTACAATTGATGAAATTGAAGAAATAACGCAAAGAATTGAATCTGCAGAAGACATGGATGAAATACAACAAATAATTTACACAATCTCAGACGGCGTATTAGAAGATGAAGTACAAAATATGTTTGATAGTTGTAATGAAGATGATGATTTAGATGAAGTTAAATCGTTAATACTAACAACATTAGAAGATAATGCAGAATATGACGAGTCATCATTAAAAGAAGCTGAAACACCAGAAGCTATGCAAAAAATTGCTGACAAACAAATGCCAGAAGGTGGTTATAGATATATTGCAACTCATGCTATAGGACCTGGGACATTACCAAAAGATGTAAAAGTATTTAAGACAGAAGATATAAATAGTGGAAAAATAGCAATGTATATTAGTAGACCTCTTACTTCTGAAGAATTAAAGCAGTATGACATTAAACCAGAGTGGGTTCAAGAAGACAACTCATATAGAAGATATAAAGTATCATTCTTCGTAGACACAGACTCTATGAACAATATGGAAATAGAAGAAAAAGTAAATGAATTACTAAAAGGCTCAGGTTTAGCAAGTGCAGACGAAACTATAGACGTAGAAAAAATAGAAGACTTAGAAGAAGATGCTAATAATTTTGGAAAAGCTCATATATCTAAAAATGCTAAAGTATTAGCATATCAAGTAGAAAATATGGGCGGAGGTACTATGGTCATCTTTGGAAAGCTAGACGATGGAAATTATTTTGCAGGTAATGAAGAAGGCTTAGTAATTTACGATGCTGATATTAGAACTCTGTATTTTGACAGAGACGAAGTAGATGATAAAGAAATAGAAGAGTTTAGCGATGCACATGTAGTTCAAAGTATAGATGCTATAGATGATAAAGAATTATATGATATGATAATAAATCAAACAAACTACGATAAATATTAATTATTTCAATTCAGCATTAAAATTTAGTTATTACGAGAATGCCTCTAGAGGCATTCTTTTTTAATGTTAATATATCTTTATGTCTAAAAAATAGAATTTTTATTAAAAATAACAACTTATTATATACAATATTAGGAAAAACTAAAAATTATTTAGTTTATAATTTATATTATATTTTATTTTTTAAGGAGGAAACAAACATGGTAATTGATTCATTAGCATTAAAAGAAGCAGATGCTTTGATAAAGAAACACAGCAAAATGATAAATGCTGTTGATAATGCATTAAAAGAGTCTGCTGCATTTGGAACAATGACAAAAAACCAAAAAGGTAACTTAGCTATAGTTTTAGAAAACGTAAGTAACCAAGTAGATGCTAAAGCTCCTAGAGTTTTAACAGAAAGTGGTACTCAAGTTGTAGATATAGCTAAAAAAATGGAATACTTAAACTTAACATCTGCTATTATGCCTACATTAGTAGCTGAAGATGTAGTATCTGTACAAGCTCAAAAACAAAAAGCTGCTACAGCATATTATATCAAAAATGAGTATGCTTCTAACAGAGGAAAAATTAAAGCTGGAGACAATATCTCTAACTTTATGCAAGTAGGACCAGATGCTGACAAAATTCCAGACGCATTTAACTATTCTGCAGAAGCAATCAATGGAGAAGAAGTAGTACAAGATGATACTACAGGAAACTTCACATTAGCTTGGAAACCAGTAGTTCCTGGAACTGTATCTTTTAAAGTAGGAGGAAACGAATACAAAGATAATGGTGAAGGAAAAATATTGGACAACACTAATGGAGAAAAAGGTACTATTGATTACACTACTGGTATAGTTGAATTTACTGCAAAAACAATTATAGATGATAAAGCTGTTAGCTACTCACAAGATTTATCTATAGCTCCAGTAAATGTTCCAGAAGTAAAAATCAAAGTAGAAGAAGTAGTAATGGTTGCAAAACCAAGAAAATTAAGAGGAGGTTTCTCTTTAGATGCAGCATTTGATTTAAGTGCTACTCAAAACATCGACCTTCAATCTTTACTTCAAAACTTAAAAGTTGATGAAATAAGAAGTGAAATAGATGGAGAAATCTTAAACGACTTACTAAACTCTGGTACTGGAATGTCTGTAACATTCAATATAGCTGTTCCATTTGGTATAACAAAAGTTGACCACTATGACAGCTTCTTACAAACATTAATAGCTGCTGGAAACAAAGTAAGAACTAAAACAAGAAGAGTTACTCCAAACATCTTAATAGTTGGAGAAACTGGTTCAAATGTAATTGAGTCTATGACTAAATTCAAACCAGCTTCTACATTAGGAAGTGCTGGACCACACATCTTAGGTACTCTAGCTAATAGATACTTATGTGTATACAGCCCATACTATCCAGCTGATAGAGGAGTATTAGCATATAGAGGAGACGTTATACTAGATACTGGGTATATCTACGGACCATATATGCCTATTATAGCTACTCAATATATAATGGGCGCAGATTTTTATGGCGACCAACGGAATCGCTACAAGTTATTCTAAAAAACTTGTATCTGCAGATTTCTACTGCAACGTAGTATTTACTGATATTACTGAATAGTTAGAGTCTGAACAACTGTAGCTCATAAATTAAAATAAATTAAGAAAGAGTAAGTAGATTTAATCGAATAATCTAAACTGCTCTTTCTTTTTTGAACTAAAGAAACAAGGATTATTTTTAGCTCAAGGGTTTACAACCTCTTAAAGATATGTTATAATTAACATATAATAATTATAGGAGATAAAAATATGAGTAAGAAAATAGAAATATCTAAAGAAGTTTTAGAAAAAATCGTAAGATTTTATATACTAGAAAATCATAGCAAAGAAGAAACAATAAAAAAATTTAATATAAGTGGTACTAAGCTTAAAAATACTTTAGCAGAAAGTGGCTTTAAGAAAACGTCTAAATATTCTAAAAATCCAAAGAAAAAAGCTGAAGGAAAATATGAAAATAAATTAAAGTGCTTAGAATGCGGAAAAGAAGATGTTATAAATTTATATCAGCATATAAAACTTTTACATCATATGACTAAAGAAGAATATATAGAAAAATATGGTTACAGCAGAAATTTTGTAGCTACTCCTGATAAAAATTTAAAAGAAAAGATGGGAAAGAAAAAAGACAACTTTAAAGTATGGAATAAAGGTTTAACTGCAAAAGATGACCTTAGAATTAAATCTAATGCAGGTAGAAAGATGACTAAAGAGCAGAAAGAATATATTTCAAAGAAAACTAAAGAAGCTATGAAAAGACCTGAAGTAAAAGAAAAACTTAAAAATATTCACAAGAATTTTCATACTGAAAGACCTGAAGTAAGAGATAAAATATCAGCAGCAGTAAGAAAGAATTGGAAAGATGATAAATATGCTACTAAGTGCGCTAATAATCAGTTTGGAACAAAGACAGCATATAATGGTATAATTTTTAGAAGCAAAGCTGAAGCTAAATTTGCTAAGTACATGGATGAACATAATATAAAATACGAGTATGAAAAATATTTATTTGAATATGAGTTAAATGGAGTTTTACATAACTATAGGCCAGATTTTTACTTACCTGAGTATGATACTTTCTTAGAAGTAAAGTATAAAATAAATAAAGAAGATGATAAAGTATTTATAAAATTAAATGCAGTTAAAGAACAGAACAAAAGAATTTTACTAGTAGATTTATCTATATTAAATAAATTAGTTTATATTTTATAAGCCATAACGAGTTAATCTCATAAATATAACCTTTCAAAATAGAGAGTAAGTCTATCGATTTAGATAGAAACTACTCTTTATTTTTATGAAATTTATAAAAACTATTTACAAACTAAAAATAATAGTATACAATATATAAATAAAGGAGGAAAATATAGTGGTTTATGGTTATTTAAGAGAAACAGAAGAAGAGGCTATAAAAACAGGATTAGATAAAGATACTAACTTACCAAGAACTGGATTAGATACTTATTTAAAGATAATATTTCCAGAAATAAAAGACTGGATACATAATAAAACAGTTCCTAACTTAAAAGATAAAAATGATAAAATTAGTAAAATTAGACCAGATTATAGAAGTGAAACATTAAAAATGATAATAGAGTTTGATGGTTTGCCTCATTATCAAAATCCAGATATAATATTAAAAGATATAGAAAAAGATATGATATATAAAAGTAACGGGTACAAAGTAGTTAGAATACCTTATTTTATTCAATTAACTAAAGACTCAGTAAAAGTATTATTCAATATAGATTTAGATTTTGAATTATTTGATTTATCATCTATAAATAAAAATATGTCTTTAGGCATTAACAGCAAAGCTACACCTGCATATTTATGTCCATTAGGAATAAAGAAAATGGCGAAAGAATATATTAAATTTCCAAAACATTTACAAATAGATTTAGAGTATTTAAGAAAAATTAATAACGATAATTTAACTGGTTTATCTTATCTTGAAAAAGAGCTAAATAAACTAAAAATAATATATTAATATTAAGGAGAAATAAAATATGAAAAAAGAGATGTTAGAAACAAAAAGTGAGAGTGTAAAATTGTTTGAAAGTATTCAAACTAATTTAAAAGAAGACATAGGACTAAAGAAATTTACAAGTGATGAAGATATTGCTAATGAATTTGCAAACTCTACTAAATTTACTCCAGATATGATTAAGTACATTGGAGATTTAAAAGCCGGAAATTGTAAATATAATGCTTTTCAGTCACATTATGCAGACCCTGAAGATAACCCTGATGTGTACAATGGCTATATAGTTCTTAGAGACAAAGAGGGCAATTTATATGGAATAGAGCATTATTGGAATGGAAGCGGGACTAACGCTATAGAACATACTGCTGTAAAAAATATTCCTTTGTATAAAAAAGGAGAATTAGTTTATTATATTGGAGAAAAAGTTGAAGCTTAATAGCATAATATAATTATAGAAAATTTAATGTATGGGGTATTTTTAAATTTTCTACTTATGGGAGCAATTAAAAAATTGCTCTTTTTATTATGAAAACTAATACTTATATTTTATTTTATATACTATATTAGGAAGTAATTTTTAAAGTAATTTAATTGAGGAGGAATTTTAATGAGTACATTTAATGTAAGAGTAACATACAGAGGAGAAGGAGACTTAAACTTTCATATTCCAATAGTTGGAGAAATAAAAATTTGGCCTGGCAGAGATATATTTTTAGAAGGAGCAACTGTTGAAATAGTAGAAGCTTTAAGAGCTTTAAGACCAATAAAAGTAGAACATACTATTGGAAGAGCTAAAAAAGGATGCTATAGAATAATAGACGTTAATGAATATTTGGAAAGAAGAGATGGAAAATTTAGTCCATACAATAAAACTATAAGAAAAGAAGCTTCTAGTATAGCTGATATAAGAAAAGAATTACAAGCTCATAAAAACGATGAAGATGAGTTCATTCCTGTAATAGAAGCTGGAACTCCAGAGGCTATGAAAGATACTACAGCCTTAGAAGCTGAAATTACTGAGCCAGAAAAAGAAGCTTTAACAGAAGAAGTTGAAAAAGAAGTAGAAATAGTAGAAACAGTAGAAATACCAAAAGAAATAAAAGAATATATTGTTAAAGTAGGAAAAAATAAAGGTAGAAAAATAATAGATTTAGATAAAAGAGAATTGGCTAAATTAGCTAGATATTCTACAGATGAAGCTGAAAAAGAAAAAGCTAAAAAGCTAATCGAACTTTTATACTCTGAGGAATAATTCAGGAGGTATAAAATGACAGAAAAAGGTATAATAGAGTACGTAAAAACTCAGCTAGGAAATAAAACCGTAGATGTAGAAATAACTAACAAAGAATATAAAACTTTAATTCAACAAGCTATATTAAAACTTAAACCATATTACAACGGAGTTAGATATGTTCAAGCCAACGGTAAAGTGATAAACTTATCTAATCATCATCCAGTAGCTATATCTAGAGTTTGGAATGCTCAAAACATTAGCTATAATCAAATTCAAGACTTTACTTTTGGTGGAGTTGGATTAATGATATGGGACGTAAACTTTATGCAAAGAATGGAAATGCTAAGTATATATAGAGCACTATGGAATGAAATCTCATATCAACAAGGTTTAGACTTTAGACTAGTTGGAGATACATTATATCTAGATGGTTGGGAAAATAATGTACTAATAGAAATGATGGTAAATATAAAAGTAGTATCTGACATAGAAGATGAGTCTATGTATAGCAGTTGGTTTAATGAATATGTTTTAGCTTTAGCTAAAGAGCTAATAGGAAGAAAAAGAGGAAAAGTTACTTTAGAAGGCAGTCCTATAGCTTTAGATGCTGATACTTTATTAGCTGAAGCTACGGCTGAAAAATCAAATTTAGAGAGCCAATTACTAGGAGAAATTTTTGTATATTAAAATAAAATATTGCTAGCAAGGAGAAGTATTATGAAAATGATAAATGATAACACATCTATTAATATATTACTAAAATTAAATGAAAGCATAGAGGAAGATTGGTTTATGAACGAAGGATTAGGCATTGCAAAAAGTTTATGCTCAAAGGAGAATACCAATTGTGAAAAAGTATCTATAAATGTAGTAAATGCTGCGCTTAAAAATGGTATAGACCGTGAAGTAGTTGCTCCTTATGTTATAAACGGAAATAATCAAAGCAATGGTCATATTTCAATACTATTTAAAGATAGAATAATTGACTATACTGTACCTCAATTCTTAGGAGATAATAAAACTGTAGGTTATTTTACTTTAGCTAAAAATAAAAATAATGTTTTTGTTTTAAATAAAGAAACTAAGAAACTATGAAACCGGAAGTAGTAAATGAAATTGTAAATACCTCTAGCAACGAAGAAATACTTAATTTACCAGAAGAAATACTAGATAAATATATTATAGAAATTATTTAAGAAGTAATAGGAGGAAAGTAATGAGTAGGAAACCGAGAGGCTTACTTAGTATGAGCAATAGAGAATTAGAATACTTTAGAAGAAACTTTAATGAGTCTGCTAATCTACACGGTAAAATAGGTAAACTTTATCAAATAAGAAAAGAAAGCCAAATTAATACTGATGAATATTATACATATGAAACCCCAGTAGATGTAGCGTATACTTTAAATGAAAACCCTTCTAAAGCTCAATTGTTAAAACTTGGTTGGTTTACAGAAGATGAGTCATCTAAGCCAATTTTAGCTACTCTTACTTTTTTAGACTTAAACGGAGAAATAATTAATCCATCTGAAGGAGCTATACTAGAAATTTCTGCTAGAAGTAATCCTAGTAATTTAGACCAATTTGAAACTAGAAAGTTTGATATAGTTAAGGTAAATGTAGACTATGATTTATGCTTGTTTACTTGCAATTTAGCTCCTCATAGAGCTCAGCTTACTCCTATAAGTCCAAACCCTACACCAAATGATATGTTCAATGAAAATCAATTTTTAAAAAGAAAAACGATAGGAGTAGAAGATTTAAGATGATATTATTAAATGCTAACAATTTTTACCAGAGTCCTAGAGTAATATTAAATATGTACAAAAATTTATTAGACGCTAGATATAATACTCTAAGAACTAGTAAAAATGAAACAGTTTTATCATTACTAAAAATATTTACTCATCAAGAAATAGAGAAAGCAATAGAAGATATTTTTTTAGATAAAAATAATAATATTATAATAGATAGCCAAAGTAAATCTAGTGTCATTCTAAGATATCTAGAATACGGCGGAGAAAATGTTCGTTCATTGTTTTTACTATCAAATGTAAAGAAAGATATTGAAAGAAGGAGTTTATAGATGTATAGCAATTTTAGTAAATTTGGAGAAGGCTTTAAGAGTCTAATAAATTCAGTATTTAATGGAGATACTATATATGCTCCAGTTGATGAAGCATTTGAATATGCTACTAAACAAACTGAAAACAAAGTAAGATTTCCATTCATAAGTTTTTATGTAAATCCTAATATTTTATTAGATAACAGTAACAACTCTATGGACCAATACCACGACGGTATGAACTTTCAAAATCCACTTAAGATATATAATGAGCAAGGAAAAGAAATTGGAACTAATGAAAGATTAGCAAAAAATCAAAACTTTTTATATATTATATTAGGCTATCAGATAGATATTTGGGGAACTGATAGATATAGCACTGAGCAATTAGCTCAAGAGTTAATCTTTTGGTTATATGAAAATCAACAAATATCTACAGAACTTCGAGGAGAAGACTTAAACTTCACCTTTGAAATAGATAACCAGTTAATTGATAACAGTGATTTAGCTTTGTACCAATCTCAGGGCAAACTTTATAGATTTACTTTAAACATCAACCTTCAGGGAGTTCTATTAAGAACTAAAAACTTCTTTACACTACTTAAACCTAAAGTTGTTGTCAATGAATTAAAAATGAAAGGAGAAAAATAAAATGGCAATACCTAATACAAGAGTAAACGTTCAAGAAGTTACTTTAGCTGGAAGAAATGTATTAATTCCTTTTATACCAGCTATACTTCTAAAGACTAAAAGCGGACCGATAGGAACTGTAGAAAGAATTACTACAGAAGCTCAATTCATAGCAATGTTTGGACAATCTGATGCTACTACACCAGCAGCATATACTTTACAAAAATACTTAAGAGCATACCAATATGCTTATGTAACTAGAATTTCTAGCGATACAGAAGCTAAATTTGGTACAGCTGAGCTATCATTCAAAAAAGATGAAAATGATGTTAAATTAATTAGTGCAACTACTAATTATAAAACTGATTTAGAGAATGGTAAAGCTATAAAATTAGTATATGATGCAAATTCAAAGAAAATATACATTGATTTATCAGATATATTTGGAAAAAATGTTACAACTATAAAAGAAGATATAGATGTAACTACCCTTAAAGCTGCAGAACATGATGAAGATGGAACACTTACAGGAGGATTAGAATTTATATTAAATAAGTTAGTTAATTCAGCAAATGCTATTACTGGAATTACTTTAACATTAACTAATGAATTTACTAATAAAACTGACTCTGATACAGTTCCAACTGTAGATGAATTTACTGCAGGATTTACTAAATATATAGAAAAAGGAGATAGCGGAAATAAAGCTACTCTAAATAATACTGATATTATGGCATTTATAGATTTATATAATTACCAAGACTATCCAATAGATGAAATGGTTATACCAGAATATAGAGCTGCAGAAGTAGTAAACTATGCAGTAACTAAAGGTAGAGAAAATTACTATAGAGTAATTGCAAACGCTACTGGAAAAACTGTTTCTGACATTCAAACTAGTGTACAAAACTATGTAGCTGATGAAAGAGGAACACTTGAAGTATATGCTCCAGATGTTTACTTTGCAGATTATGTAGATGAAAATGGAAATCCTATCGAATGTCCAGTATCTGTTGCTGTACTAAATGCTTATGGACAAGCTAATAGACAAAATGCTTGGTCATCTATAGCAGGTGTAAGTAGAGGTACTCTATCTAACGTAACTGGATTAACTGTTAAATTTACTAAAGAGCAAGGCGATTTATTATACGATGGACAAATACCAGTAAATATAATAAATTATATTAGCTCAGTAGGTTATATAGTTTGGGGAAATAAAACTACTGTTACTGAAGATATATCTCAATTCTTCGATAGAGTAAACGTTTCTAGATTAGTTAATTACTTAAATAGAGAATTAACTCAAGTTTCTTGGAAATACTTATTTGAACCTATTACACTTTCATTATTTGCTAACTTCACTGCTGAATTAGAAGGAGTATGTGATAATGTTAAAGCTGCAGACGGTATAGAAGATTACATAGTAATATGTAATAGCTCTAACAATACAGCTGAGACTATAGCAAGAAATGAAATGCACGCAGAAGTTCAAGTAAAACCAGTTGAAAGCTTAGAGTATATCATAATTAATTTAACTGTAACAGATACTATAGTATCTGATGTTACTGAAGGAGGTGCTGAATAATGGCTAGTAATGATTATGCTGACTTAAACTTATCTTCATACGATATACAAGCTACACCAGATAATAAAGATGCTGAATTACAAGCTACAAGATTTAACTTTGCTAAGTTCCAATTGCAAAGAAAAAATCACTTTCAAGTTCAATTCTTACCAAGTAAATATGACCCATCATTAAGTATAGACCCAGAGTTAAGATTTATGCTAAAAAGTTTCCCATTACCAAAAGAAACTACTGAAGCACAAGATATAAACTACTTTAATCAAACAATTAAAGTAGCTGGAAAAACTACTTTCGAGTCATTCACTATGGTACTTAGAGACTCTATAGGATTTGATGTAGAAAGAAAGTTCTTAGACTGGAGAAATAGAGTATATGACCCAAGAACAGGTCGTATGGGATTAGCAGCTATGTATAAACTAGATGCTATGGTATATGAATTTACTCCAAATAGAGATTACTACAGAGCATGGAAATGTGAAGGATGCTTCCCATCAGGAGTAGACTATGGAGATATGGACTACGATGATGGTGGAGAAAAACAAATTCAAGTTACACTTTCTGTAGATAGAGCTTATAGAGATGACCTACAATGGAATAAAACTTCTAACAAGCTAGAAACTAAAAAAGGAAGAGCTCCAATAAGTGATAGTCCAACATACGAAGGTGGAAATAGCTAGTCTAAACTAGTTAATAAAAGAAGGTAATAGCCCTAAGTTACCTTCTTTTTTCATGCATAATATTTTTAAAGAGGTGGATTATGAGAACTTCAGACTTAACTAAGCTTAGACGCTCAAAAGAATTATTTATAGAAAACTGTACAAATAACAATATGTCTTTAATATCAGACTTTATAAATTCTAATAGACTAGTAATGATTAAATGCAATCAATGCAATAAAATAAAAATAGTAAACCCTAGTCATTTTAAACATAGAAATATTATTTGTCTAGGTTGCTATGATAGGAGAATGAAAGATGAAAGATAGTAAATTTGTTGGATGTGACCCATCCTTCACCCGGATTTGGAATATCAAGTATAGACTTAGAACACAAGATATTGATATTTGATGAAGCTGGAGTAGACGTAGGAGAAGGTAGTTTTGCTGAAATTACAGCTGCAGCAGAAGAAATGGAAGCTAAAATAAAGCATTGCAGCTATGTACAAGATGCTATTATTGGTATGGAAATACCACCAGTATCTGGATTTTATGCTGTAAAACTTTGGGCTTTAGACTCTAGAATATATAGTCATTTAAAAACTAGAGCTTTAGATATTTGGCTATTTAACGTACCATATCTTAAGTTTATTAATGGTAAGAATAATAGCAAAAAAGATACTATGATAATGATAAACAATATAGTAGAAGTATTTAAAGACAATGGTTTTCAAGTGCTTCAAGTTTTAAAAGATAAACGAGGAAAAGATAGAAAATTAACAAGCAACCAATGTGATAGCTTCTTGTATTGTTTAAGAGTTTTCATAAAAAATTGTATGGAGTCTGGAGAACATGGAGAATTAATTCAAGACATTTTAAACATAAACGATAGATTTTTGATAGAAAAAGAAACAAAGACTGGTAAACACGGTAAAAATAAATAGCACAGTTGTAACTAGAATGACTCTAGAGACCTTTTCATATTAAGTTAATATAATTTTATATCTAAAAGATTAGTCATTTCATTTAGTTTGACTAATCTTTATTATATTGTAACAAATTTTTATACGTACACTTACTTTATATATTATAATAGGAAAATATATAGTAAATTTAAAATAATTTTAAAGGAGTGTTTGTAAAATATGAAATATTTAGAAAAAACTTACAAAATTCCTAGCAATGGAGTTTTTGATGGACCAAAAGAAATTACACTAAGAGAAATGACTACTAAAGAAGAAAAAATTATGTTAGGAACTAAAGATTTAAGTGTATTTGAAAGATTAGTTAAATCTTGCACTGTTGAGGGAGACTTTGACTTTAATAAAGTGCATTCGGCAGACATAATGTATCTAACATTTATGCTAAGAGAATTAACATTTGGGCCAGAGTATTCTCAAGAAGTTGTATGTCCGCATTGTGGAGCTAAACAAGAAGTGATTATAAACATTAATGAAATGAAAGTAAAATGTCTTTCAGAAAAAGAAGCTAAAGAGTTGAAAGATGGAATTACACTATCTCTAAGCACAGGAGATAAAATTTCATTCGGTTTAATTTCTATGGGACAATCTAACAATATCGATAAAATAATTAAGCAAAGAGTACAACAAAATAGATTGAAAGACCCTATATCTTTTGAAGCAATGCTTAGATTAGCAGCTGCGGTTAAAAGCATAGAACCTGCAGAAAGTACAGATGTAGACTATACTCTAGATGAAAATAAATTACAATACTTAGATGAGTTAAGATTAAGAGATTTAAACCATATTCAAGCAGAGCTTGGAAAAATAGATTTTGGAATAGATAGAAAAATATATAGAACATGCGAAAGATGTGATGAACAAATGGAGGTAACTGGGTACATAGTACCAGAGTTTTTTCACCCTTCTATGTAGCAATGATATTGAAACTCCTGAACAATTAAACAAGTGTATAGAGCTTAACAATAAGCTCTTAAAAGACATTTACGAATGTCAGTTATACTTGTTAGATTTAGGGGTTTCTTTTGAATATGCAGACACTTTAAGCTATAATCAACTAAATGAATTAATAGAGTATTCTAAAGAATATAGAGAAATATTAAATAAAAGAATGGAAGCTAATTCATTACTAGGAGCTATAAAATAAAGCGAGGTGAATATATAAATGGCAAGTACAGCTGGAAAAAGTGGAGGAATAGTTAGTCAAAGCCAAGGGCCAGACCTAAGCCAAAAGGGAGTGTGGTCTGCAAAAGAGCAACAAAGCTATAGACAGCAAGTTGTAGGAAAAACTTTTGAAAAAGATACTGGCTATTTAGCAAACCAGATAAAGGCTTTAAATCAAATTAATAAAATATATTCAGAACAATTAGCTAAATTAGATGCTGCAGATAAAAAGCAGGCTAAAGCTTATCAAAAAAGAATGGCTGAAAATACTAACTTAAGAACTCAGCTAGAGAAAATGTACGAAGACCAAGAAGGTAGTATAGAAGCTATTCAAGAAGTAGTTCATAATTCTAATAAACAATTAAAGAAAAGCTATAAAGAACTAGGTGAATCTGCTGCTTTAGCTTTAGAAAATGCAAGTAAAAAAGGTAAAAGAGCGGCTAAAGAACACTTGGATGAAATAACTAGGTTAAGTAATAATGCTATTACTCAGGGAAAAGAAGTAGAAGTTACTTTAAAAAATGCAGAAAAAGCTACTAAAACAATGTCTAAAGGTATTGATGAAACACTATCTAAAGTAGTAAATTGGTCGGAAAAAGCTGCAAACGTTTTTAATTTACAATCACTAGCTAGCAATAAATTTTTAGACAAAGCTAATGAGCAATTCGAAGCTATAAATAAGATTAACACTACTCTTGGCTATACTATAGGAGACTCTAGGGCTACATACAGCTCATTATCAGGAGAATTACAAAGCTTTAATGCTAACGTAGGTAACTTATTTAGCATGGATGATATGAGACAATATATTCAAAGTGCTAATGCTATAGGATTAGATAGTCAAGAATTACTAAAAGACAATCTAAAAAGCAGTCTAATTCAAGAAAAGTATTTTGGAGTTACATCTGATACTCAAAAATCTATGATAAACTTTATGAAAAGAACTGATACCTCTGATATGAGCAGAAATTTTAATAAAACAATTATCTCTTTAATGAAACAGAATGTTGGAATAAATCAAGACCAACTTAACGCTATGACTAAAGAAGATATTAGTTTAGCTGATGCATTAGGAGCAGCTGGATTATCAACAGAACAACAAGAAAAATTTGTTACTGACAAAGCTGCAATGACACAAATATTATCTAAAACCATTGGAGAAGCTCAAGCTAACGCATTATCAGACGCTTTAAATGAAGTTATAACAAATCAAGCAACTACAGAAGGAAGAACTTTAAACTACCAAAGATATGGAAGTAACGTAAATTCAATCATACAAGAAGCATTATATGGTGATATGAATAAAGCTTATAGCTTATTAGCTTCTGGAACTACATCTATGAACCGTGCTTATCAAACTTCTAATGTATCTGATAAAATGATGTTTCAACAACAACTTGGATTACAATCGGGAACTATTTCATCTTCAAAAGCTTTTTTGAATAAACAAGATGAAATAAATTCAACCTTTGCTAGCTTTACTAAAGATATGCTAGAGTCTAACGACGAAGATGTAGATGAGTGGGTAAAAACTAATACTGCTGTGTCTGGTATACAGACTAAGCTTACTTGGTTAAGTAATAAGTTTGAGAAGTGGTTTGGAGATACTAACCTATTCTATGTATTAGGTACAACATTTTTTGGTACATATCTTGCTGCTAACATGTTAAAATTTTTTAAAAATGGCTTCAATTTAGTTAGCGGTATTGGAAAAAGTAGTGCTAACTTAGTATCAGGAACCAACGGAGCAGGAGCTAAAGCTTTAGGAATGCTTGGTACTGGAGCTGCTGTTATTGGCTTAACAGCTGGTACTATTACAGCATTAGGAAGTTATTTTGGAAGCAAAAGAGAAGAAGCATACTCTCATCAGTATCAAGAAAATCTAGAGTCTTTAAAAGGAACTTCAGCTGAAGGAAATGTGTCTTATGCATCTGCTTTAACTACAGCCTCAGCAAGTAAATCTATGACTGGCTTTGGTACAGACATGGGAAATACGTTATACGGGTTAAAATATGGTATTTCTAAATTAAGTACTAAAGACAAATATGCTAGTAATAAAGCACTTACTCAATGGATGTATCAAGGTGGAGTATTCACTGACCCAGATTATGTAATGGCGTGGGCTTACTTAATGAACCAGGTTGGTTCATTGGACGCGATGAACGAAGCTATAGGTACCAGTTTTACGAGTAAGTCTTTAGGCGATTATATTAAGTCCAAGGGATTCGATAATGATAAAGCTTGGAGTAATATGAGTGCTATTCTTAGTGCTGGATGGTACCCTTACACTGATAATAGCGGAGGAAGATTAAAAAACATTGAACAAGCTCACGGAATGTGGGACAACACTAGATATGAAGGCTATCATAAAGCTGGATTAGATTGGGTACCAAAAGATAACTATAGAGCTTTATTGCATAAAGGAGAAGCTGTTTTACCAGCAGAAGAAGCCGCTTTATATAGAGAATTAAAATCTGGAGTAGGAGGAGAGTCAGACTCACTATATGCTAATCAACAAAAAATATTGTACAATAAAATAGTTCCAGCATCTGCTGATGTTACTGGAATAGGAAAAGAGTTTGGACTTCCAGCTGGATGGACTGTTACTACTGCTTATGGAACTTATACTAACTTAAGAGATAAAGCAGGAAGAAGAAGACAGCATAGAGGGATAGACTTTGCTGCTGCTCAAGGAACTCAAATGAGAGCTGCTAACTCTGGGCTAGTTACTTTCTCTGGCTCAAGCAGTGGTTTTGGAAATATGGTAGTAATAAAAGATGATAAAACTGGCCTATATAATAGATATGGACATGCTTATAAATTAATTGCTAAAACTGGTGACCATGTAAATGCTGGAGATTTAATAGCATTAGTTGGTTCTACTGGAAACTCTACTGGTCCTCATTTACATTATCAAGTAGATAGGTCTACAAACTATAAAGATGACGTAAACCCATGGCCTTATGCAACTCTATCTATATTTGGAGGAAGCGGAAGTATTGGGGCAGGAAATGTTACTGTGACACCTGGAACATCTACTTCAATTTCAGGAGCTGCAGCTTCAGCTAGATTAACACCATCTACTGCTGGAAAGAGGGTTTTACCTGGAATAGGTGGTCCAGTAGAAAACGGAGAGTCTCCAATGAATAGAATAACTAACTCTATAGATGGAGTATCTTCAAAAATTATAAAATATTTAGATGAAGTAAGAGCAGAACAAGCAGAACAAAAAAGATTAATAAATATACTTCAAAGCTCACAGGCAGAAAGTTCTTTCTAATGAAAGGAGAATATAAATGGCATATACTAACGAAACTCATGATAATGGAATAATAACTACAGAAAATCAGACTTGGTATGATTGCTGGATAGATAACTTTGTAACTCAAGAACATATTGTTCTACCACAAACTCCTGTAAATTGGAGCGAAAACTACTCAGCTAATTATGCTAATCAAGAAATAATAGGAAGTAGTAGACCTAGAGTAATGTACACTGGAACTACTCTTAGAACTATGAACTTTTCATTGCAAAACTTATCTCAAAGTTATTTACCTGCAGGGTATACTTCACTAACTGACTATGTGCATAAACTACAAGCTTTGTGCTTTCCTAATTATAGCAGTAGCGGAGTAATTACAGCTCCAGATTGCCATCTACAAATTGGAAGTAGAGGTTTTAGAGGAGTATTTACTGCAGTAAATGTTTCTTGGGGAGATGAAGTTTATAATGAAAATGTATGGGTAGAGTCTCAGGGAATAAACCGATTTGCTCAGCACAGATACAGTGGTCCAGCAGAGAAAAAATGGAGCGTTCATGGAGGAGATAGAATTAGATGTAATGTTGAACTTTCATTCACTAATACTAGACTAGGCATGGAAATACCCGGAGCTACTACTATTAGCAAATATGGTTAATATTTAGATATAAAATTATATTAACTCACTATGAAAATGTCTCTAGAGTCATTCTAGTTAACTTAGGAAAGGAGAATATTATGGCAGATGCAGCAACACCAGCAGTACAAATATTAATAAATCTAGCTGGAGTAAGTTTAACTTTATATAATGAAAAAAAGAATGTAGTATCATTAAAAGTGTCTAGAACTTTAGGAGATGGAGCAAATAAATTTACTTTACAATTATTTGATGAAACTGCTTGGAAGTTAGAGTCTTTATTGTATGGAACAGGCCAAGCTCCAATTTCTTTTAGATATGGAGCTCCAGAAGAATGGAAAAAAGGAAGATATGTTACATTTTCTGGAATATGCATTAATTATAGTTTAAGCTTTGTAGGTGCTGCAACTATGCTTACTATTGAAGGAATAGTTCAAAATACTAATACCATAGAAGGCGCAAATACTGTATCTTATTGGTTTAAACCAGCTTCTGTATGCTGGGTAGACACAGAGCTTAAGGGCTATGATGCTTCTAAAGACTATTCACAGCAAGAAGAAAGAGCTAAAGTTTCAGTAGATGGAAAATGGGTTACAGCTGAAATATCTAGACAGTATGGAAAAAATCAAGGCTATAATGATAGAGGAGATGCTGCAGCTTCTGGAGGCTATTCTTCAGAAACTTGTGCTAGAATAGAATGGCTTGCGCATACAAATACTATTGATGGAAGTATTATTATTCAACCTAGAGTTTTAATAAACCCTACTAATATATTTAGAAGAATAATTAGAAAACATAACGGAGAAATAGGTGGTAAAGATAATAACTACTATAATTATTATGATGACATAGAGACAGGCCCTTATACAAGTGAAAGAGTGTATTATCATGAGTCCAAAGCAGATGGGTACGGTAATTTTGAGATGGGAGATGTAGATGAAAGCCTTTGGATAGATGCTTCAAATATAAATTTAACTCAATCTAATGAAACTGCTGCTAGCTTTATAGCTAATACTCTATGTAAAATAGCAATAAAACCTGGTTCAAAATCAGCTGGTTTTAAATACTTTATTAAAAATGGTAAACATTGTTTTAAAGCAATAGACTATTCATCTACAGCTAGTAATAAGATAGTAAAGGCTGGTTACTATTTAAAAGATAGTGAAGTAATAAGTTTTACAGTAGATAGCGTTGGAGCAATGATAATGGCTGGCTCTGAAAGAGATGAGCAAGGAAATTATCTCGGCTCTATATCAACTGCTGACTTATTGACAGGAGATATGGTTACAACTGATTTAGTTAATTATGAAGGACACTTTAAAACTGATGATGACTTAACAGATGAACAAAAAGCTAGAACTACAAATTGGTACTATACTAAGTTGTCTTCTGTAAAAATAATGAGTAGTGGAACTAAAGCTTTAGCTGATATAACTTTAAAAAATCAATTAGAAAAAGTAAAAGATTATGTAATGTCAGCTACACTAACTATTTGGGGAGACTATAGTGATATTTATATACCAGGAAATTATATAGATATTATAGTAATGACGCCGGATGGAAATCAACACTACTCATCTGGAAAATATTTTATTGTATCTGCAGACGATAATATAAGTTCAGATGGCTATATAATCACTCTTAAATTACTAAAGAGTACAGATGTTAAAAAAGACCAATTTACTGTATCTACTGAACAAATTGCTAGAAAAGATGATGGACTAAATTTAATATTTATTGATGAATATGGAAACATTCAATCATAATATTGGAGGTTAAAATGTTTGATTTAAGTTTATCTAGTAAAATAAATTCAAATAATCAAAGAAAATATATAATGGAACAAACTAAAGATTTAAGACCAGAGATAAATTACAACGCATTTTACTTTGGTATAGTAGTTAACTCAAATGACCCAGAGAGATTAGGTAGAGTTAAGGTAAGAATACCTTGCTTACATGGTACAGTTCCATACGAAGCAATTTATTTGTCAGATGATGACTTACCTTGGGCAAGGTCCGGAATATTTAACGCTGCTGGCAATGATATGGGTCAATTTATAGTTCCTCCAAAAGGAGCTAGAGTGTTTGTTACTTTTGAGTATAATAACTCTAGTAACCCAATATACTTTGGAGGAATACCTACAAAAATAGGAAAGACTAAAGATTACAATGATAATCCTAATGTATATGATGGAAAAAATGTAGAAGTAAATACTGATGACTATATTACAGATTTAGATAACACAGCAATACAAGTATTATATAAATCTTTAAAGGGTTCTACTATATTAATAAACGATAAAGATGGCCAAGAAAGTATTAAAATAATTGATGCTTCTGGACAAATAATAGAAATGAAGAATGACACAGGAAATACTTTAGATAGAAGAGGTAATAAAGAATTGACTGGAACCTCTGGCTCTTCTATAAATATAAAAACAGAAGGAACTATCAATTTAGACTCTAACTCATTAAAACATAATGGAGAAGAAATTGGAACTGCTACTGGAGATGATAAGACATTTTTCTATGTGCAATCAACCCCAGCTAAAGAATGGGAAATTACTCATAATCTAAATAAATACCCTTCTGTAACTATAATAGATAGTGCTAATACTAAAGTTGAAGGAGAAGTAGAATACGTGTCTATAAACAAAGTTAAACTAAAGTTTTCAGTAGCTTTCTCTGGAAAAGCTACGCTAAACTAAAACAATATAAATTATATTAAGAGGAGGAAACAAACATGGCTATACCGTATTTAAACAACATAGATTTAGTAAAAAATCAGATTTTAAATGCTGTATTTCAAAATTTAGCAGTAGCTCCTTCCGACCCAGTAGAAGGACAATTCTATTACAACACTACTGACAAGAAAATGTTTTATTATAATGGAACCGCTTGGGTAGATACTACTTATTTGTTACCTATTGCAAGTGCAACCATACTTGGAGGAGTAAAAGTAGGTTCTGGATTAGCTATTGATGAAAATGGAGTCTTATCAGCTACTGGAACAGATGTAGATATTATAAATAACTTAACTAGCGACAGAGCAGATGCTGCGTTAGCTGCTGCTCAAGGTAAAATTTTAAAGGGACTAATAGATGCTTTACAAGCCACAATTGATGGGCTAGGAACAGCTTCTACTAAAGACGTTGGTACAGCTGCTGGAAATGTTCCAGTTCTAGGTAGCGATGGAAAGTTAAATACAAGTATACTTCCAGCTATTGCACTAGTAGATACATTCGTTGTAGATAGTGAAGTAGCAATGTTAGCTTTAAATGCACAACAAGGAGATGTAGCAGTAAGAACTGATGTCAACAAAACATTCATATTATCACAATCACCAGCTAGTACATTAGCTAACTGGGTAGAATTATTATTTCCTTGTTCAGTAACTAGTGTAAACGGGAAGACTGGAGTAGTAGTTTTAACTGGAGATGACATCAATGTTACTATTGATGGCAAGACGGATAATTTAAACAGTGTACTTACAGAATTTTTTCAAACTTTAGTTCAAATTTATGAATATACTAATCAAGTGCTTTGCGGAAAAATAAACATTACTTCTAATAAAGCATACAGTGTTGAATCTATCCCTGATAAAGCAGAGGATGCTAATTTTAAATATACTACTTATATAGATAGTATTGAAACTTATGTAGATATTCCAGATTACGATAATCTTGGAAGAAGAATAGAAGTAGACTGGGAAATTACACATGGAGATGGAACTATAGTAAAGTTTTACATTGGTAATACTACTTATACGAGTTTAAAATATGTTATAAAATATCATTATCAAAGAAGTTCAAAAACATAGGAGGATGCTAAAATGGCAATACCTTTCATAAATAATATAGATTTAAGTCAAAACGAAATACAAAATGCTGTATGGCATAAATTAAGCAATGCTCCTTCTAGTCCTAAAGAAGGACAGTACTATTATGATACAAATAGTAAAAGATTAAAATATTATGATGGAACAGCTTGGATTACAGTTGGAGAATACGCTGATAAACTAACTACAGCTAGAAATATCACTTTTACAGGAGACACTACAGGTTCATTTTCTTTTGATGGTTCTAGTAATAAAACTGTATCTTTAGAAGTAGTAAATGATAGCCATAAGCATAGTGCAGCTACTATTAATAGAGTAGCTGGTTTCAATTCAGCTGGTTATATTCCAGAACTATATATGCCTAAGATAGACACTGCTAGAGCGAATAGAATGGCTTTTACTCCAGCTAATAATGTTAAAATAGAATATTCTGTAGATGGAGGAACTACTTGGACTGATTATGGAGCTACAGAAACTGCAATCAGAGAACTTTTTGCAATGAATAGAAATTCGTCGTTTAGTGTAGGAGGACCAGCTAAAGAGAACGTAACTGCTAATATGCAGACTAGAATAACTATAATTGGTTCAGATAGATACACTACGTCAGAACAATTTTATATTTGGTTTAGCACTGATGGACACACTTGTAAATTAGATATAGAACGTGCTACTAATGGAAATAAAGAGACTTTCATTAAAGTGAAAGACAACCTCCAACTGTCTGGCTGGTCTGGTCCTAATATGATAGATTTAGAAAATACAAACTATGGAGGAACTTCATCTTCTCATACTTATGCATTTAGACTTACTTTTAAAATAACAGCTGTAAATAGCACATTTGCTACTACTAAACCAGTATTCTATGATATTAGATTATATGGAGCTAATGTATGGGCGAGGCCATCGAATAACAATATGATGTTCAATGACCATTTATACACTTGGGATTATAGACAAAGTGCTACTTTTCCGGCTTCAATAGTTGCAAAAGAGTCTTTATATGGACAAAATGTATATATACGAGGTTCTATCAGTAATAATTGGACACGTTTCTGGTCATCTGACGCTGCAAATAATATATATGCTTCTATTAACGGAAAAGTACCTTTAGTAATAACTGATGGAGAAGTGAGGTCCGGTATATCATATGCTGGAACTATTAACTTAGGTTCTAACACTGCCAAGTGGAATAACGTATATGCAAATACATATCACGGAGCTTTAAGCGGAAATGCTAGCACAGCTACTAAGCTAGCAACTGCTAGAAATTTACAGATAGGAAATACTGCTAAAGCATTTGATGGAAGCGCAAACGTTGCTTGGACTTGGGATGAGATGGGAGTCTCAAGAGTAAAAAAACTTAACAATACAGAGTCAGACTATACTAACTTTGTAATTCCGTTATGTTCATTAGACAATTCACATGCTTCTGCAGATTTATATTTCTGCGGAACAATTTATCTAAAAAGAAACAATATACTATCTAGTTTTATGACCAAGATAGACTGTGTCTGCGGAAAACAGTATAATACTTCTGAGCCAAAATATATAATTGAAGTTAGCGGAGGAACTTCTCACATAAGTGCAGTTACTTTTAACTATAACTCAAAAAAATATTTTGGAATTATGGCAACTATACAGAGTTCATCATATGCTGGCTTTAATAGTGTAGTTGGATTTGCACAAGACTGGACTATAATTGATGGAATAAAAGTATACAATAATAATACTAAAACAGTAATAAATGAAGAAATATATAATAGCTTAGTTACAATGCCTACTAGAAGCGGTATGCCTCATCAATTCTATGGAGATGTGTATGCAGACAGTTTTAAAGGTATATCTACTAAAGCTCAATCATTATTCTATGGAGTAACTGCTGGAAATGAGACTACTCAAACTGTTACTATAAGTGGGATTAAAGAATATTATAGCGGACTAACTATAGTACTAAGAATGGGTTATAAAACCAATGCTTCTACTACTATAAATATAAATGGACTAGGAGCAGTTCCAATTTACTATGGAAATACAAGCAGAAGTAGTTATTATTTTGCTAACTATACTTATATGTTTGTATATGACACTAGCAAAGCTACTCCAGGATTTGTTGGAATATGTAGCTTTTATTCAGACTCTACAGGTAGGTCTCTTAGCCCTGCTGGTGGTATAAAAGCTTTAAATACTGTAAATGTAAGTAATATAATTTGCGGTACTAAGAATGGCTATTCTAATTTAAACTCAGGAGCTGGATTTGATATTAGTTACCCTATAATGTGGGCAGCTTCATCTATACCAGCTGGTTCTATTGGTTATAATGTTTGGACTCAATATTTATTTCAAATAAAGAACACTCAAGCGTTAACGATGGTATCATATCAAGCAGTTTATATTAAAGGTAATCTAGATGGAAGTATTTTTACTCCAGCTTCTACAGCGCCATTAACTCAATCAATACCTACAACTGAAGATGGGTATGACTATATATACTTAGGTTATGCTTATTCAGCATCTGCTTTACAATTAACACCAGAACACCCAATATTTAGATTTTCAAATGGAAAATTTAGACCTAGAGCAGAAGCAGTATCTGGCTCAGCTCCGATAGAGACAGTAACTTCACTACCAGCTATAAATGATGAAACTAGGAATAAATTATATAGATATAATGGGCATATTTATTACGTAGATAAAGTATCATCTGGAGTCGAATCTGCAATAACAGTAGGAACTGATTTATCTGGAAAGATATTAAAACTAAGTTTTCCAGACAATTATTATAATAGTATATTTACTGGACTCGGTAATCATACTATAGTGACTGGAACTGGTAACAAAATTATGGCATACAAAGGAAGCGGAAGTAATAACTCAATGTGTAATATAGCAGTTACAGCTGACAACGCTTTAACTGCACCAAGTGATGATGTATTTTACTCTGTAGATTTTAGTGTACCAATTATATACACAAATAAAACTAGCCAAGCATTGCCAGATAACTTTGGTAAAGTTACTGCTATAATATCTGACTCTACAGAAATAATGAATTTCTTTGGAAATAAAAATCCAATGAATTATATGAAAGCAGTAGGAACTGTAGAAAAGTGGGTAAAAATAGAAAATGAAGTTGCAGTACAAAATGCTACACCAGAAAACGGAGAAGTTTTGTGGATAGATGATGAAGATATAGAACCAGCAGATGTAAAGATTGCAAAAGATATAATTACGTTCTCAAAAAATAATAACCAGAGTCTTGTTAAAGATGAATTAGTAGTATTAGAGCTTAATGAAGTGACTGCACAAACCGGAAACAAACTAAGTATAAGCAATTATGGAGTAAAGATAGGCGAAGGTGTTTCTAAAATTAAAGTAAGTGGTATTGCATGGATTGAGTCTGAACTTAGCACAAACAATTCAGGTTATAGATGGTTACGAATATTTAAAAATGGCACTTCGTATAAAAATACTGTTGCTATGGCAATGTTGCCAGAAGCAGCTGGAGTATGGGGTTCACCTTCAATTCCTCCAGTGTTAGTAGATGTTAAAGAAGGAGACTCAATATTTATGACAGCAACGGTATCTGTTGCTGGTTATTGTAAGGCAGGAAATTATGGAAAAGCTTCTACATATCTAACAGTAGAAGTCGTAGAATATTCATAGAGGAGTGATATTTATTGAAAGTTTTAAAAGATGGAGAATATAAAGAAATAAAATTTAAAAACTATCGGAGTTGAAATGACGCCAATAGGTTCTATAATATATTGGCCTTCACAGTTAATTCCAACCGGGTATTTATTATGCGATGGTAGAGAAGTTGCAATAAATGATTACCCAGAGTTATATGCAACTATAGGTAATATTGGTGGAGATGATGCAGCATCTGGCAATTTTAGACTACCAGACATGAGAGGAGTAGTAGCTGGTGGTTATTATGCTGATTTATCTAGCTCTAATCCGCTGTCAGGTAACTTCGGTGACCTAGTGGGTAGTGCTACACATACTTTGACCAGAGCTCAATTACCAAAAGAAAGACTTAAAGTTTTAGATGGAAGGTATTTACCAGATAGAGAAGTTCAAGTAAAAAGTTTTTCTTCGTCTGGTTCAGACTGGCCTGGAATATCATTAAATGATGGAAGCACTTCTAGTTATCTTACTACAGATTACTTAGGAAGCGGTCAAGCTCACTCGAGCGTACAACCTACAAAGCTATATAATTGGGTTATTAAAGCTAAGAATGTAACTCAGCTTGGAGGTACAGTGTCTAACGATTTTGAAGTAAAAGAAAAATTAATAATGCCGGAAAATAAATGGGCGTCTGCAGGTGGGGCAATAGACATGAGAAACTCAGATATAGTAAATGCTAACAGCATATGGATGAGTGATGAAGCAGATAGTGCTAGTGAAGGAATACTATTTTTAAAACAAGGTGCTACTTCTGGTAGTGGTTTATACACAGACTATGAATGTTTAAGAGGCTATAGAGGTAAGCTATATTACAATGAAAACCCAGTAGTAGAAAGCGGCACTAATTCTAATGGAAAATGGACAAAATGGATGGATGGAACTATGATATGCTATAAGCACATAAACTTTGGAGATGTAGCTATTACTACAGTATGGGGTTCATTTTATGAAACAGCAAGTGACTACAGTTGCGGTGATTACCCTCAAGCATTTACAGAGACACCGTGTATATCAATAATGCCATTAAATACATGTTTTGTTGAAAAAAGAGGAAACACTACTGCTACATCTTGGGGTAGCTTTTGGGCTTGTAGACCCGCTTCATACGATTCTTTTAGTTTAGTAGTTGATTGTATAGCAATAGGTAGATGGAAATAAAGATATATTAACTAAAAATAAAAATGACTCTAGTGTCATTCTCGTTATACGAATTTATAAAATTTAGTAGTAAATAGCTAATAATATATTATAATAGGACAGAATAATAATATTAGGAGGTGCTAAAATGGCACTTACAGATTTAGGAAAAACTTGGTATGACCCACTTCAAGTAAAGAGTGTCATACTTCCAGATATAGCTAATATTCAGGGGAGATATGATAATAAAGCTCAAATGAAATTATTGAATGAGGATGTTATAATTAGAAATTTAAGAATGAAAGATATATATGTAACTTCTACAGAGTCAGATAGTATACACACTATAGAAGCTGGAGAAGAATACAGACCAGATGTAGTTGCTTATAATGTTTATAGAAATCCTTTGCTAGGATGGGTTATTTTATCAGCAAATAATATGAAAAGCATCTTTGAATTTAAAGCTGGGTTAATGATAAGAATACCTTCTATAGACAATATTTATTCGTCTGGTGGAGTTTTATCTAATAGTTAGGAGGTAGCATAATGGCAAATGTAAATGTTTATGGAGCAATAGGTTCAGGATGCTGCCCTAGCCTATTCACAGACCGAGGAGGATGGAGATTAAAAACTCAATTAAATAAATTAGAAGAAGACATTAGAATGCTTTTAATGACTTCTAAAGGAACATTAATAGGAGACCCTTCTTATGGGTCAAATTTATATAGAATAATTTATTATGGAAATACATCAGCTACTGCTTCTAGAATTAGATATGAAATAGCTGATTGCTTAGCAGAGCACTATCCTCAAGTAAAAATAGTTAGCGTAGACGTAGAGTTTAACAATAACTCTGTAATTATGAATGTTCACTATAATATAGATTATTCAAATGTAAGCTCAAATATGATGCTTGAATTTATTAAAAATGAAGGAGGAAACTAATAATGTCAGAAGATTATATAGAAATTACACCTCAAGACTTATCTAGTGTTTTATCAGTTTTAGATTACTTATATAATTGGGCAGTAAGTAAAAAAGATACTAATGCTGAAAAAGTAGTTTTAGAATTACAAAAACAATTTGAAAAAGTATTTGACCCAACTGAATCTGATAAAATAAGACTTCCATATAATAGAAAAGATTATTATAATATATTAGAGTACTTAAAACTACAAGCTGAGCAATTATCAGAAGGTAAATGGAATGACTTTACTGACTCTGATTTAGGAACAGTATTCTTAAGACTACTATCTTATTTAGCTGACATGGAAAACTATCAAATAGACAAATCTATTGCAGAGTTATATCTTTCTACTTGTAGAGAAAGAGCGTCTGCTTTATTACTTTGTAGATTAATAGGCTATGAGCCAAGACACTATATGTCAGCAGAAACTGATATTTATCTTGGAGTTACTAATAATGATAAAGGAGAACCCAATGATATTCCGAATGGAACTATAATTCCAAAAGGCTCAGTATTTACCACAGAAGATAATACTAGAAACTACACTACTCTAGAAGATGCAGTGTATACTGACAATCAAGCTATAGTGCATGCTTATGAAGGTAGTTTAAAACTATTACAATATAAGTTAGAAAATATTACAGAACTTGGAAGATTAATATTACCAGATTATGCTATTGCTTTTAATACAGTTCAATTATCTATAAACAATGAACAATATGCTAGAGTAGAAAATGTAGCAGTAAATACTGGAGACTTAGCTTTTTCAGTACATTGCTCAGAAGACCAATATATCTATATGCAATTACCTTCATTCTGGACAGATATAGTAACTACATCTAGCATTATTAGTGTAAGTTACTGCATTAGCTCAGGAGAATTAGGAAGAGTTGGAAAAGATAAAATAACAAATATTACTTCTATAGATAGTTCTGAAAAAACAAAAATGATAATAGTAGGAAATACTACTTCTATAGAAGGCTATAATCCAGAAACTATAGATGAGATAAAAATATCAGCTCCTATAAAAGCTAGAACTATGGACACTATAGTTACTTGTAAAGATTTTGAAGAATTAGGTGGATTAATAGATGGAATAGCTTACGTTAAAGCTTTAGACTATAATGACCCTGCTTCTGGTTTAGTACAACCTACTCCAGGGCCTGGAGGCTATGTGAATGATGCTTATAAAGTAAATATGTATGTATTACCAGACACTACTCCATATGATATAAAAAATCCAGAGAATAATAAGTATAGAAATACTATAATCAAAGAAAGAGAGGACTGGGTTTGGACAGATATGGGGCATGTAGCTGAACAAGTTCAATACTTCGCTAAAGCTAGTATAGCTGGAAATCAAATTACTATAGCTGGAGAAGCTACTACTTATAATAAAATAAATGATATTATACTAGGAGTAGATACTTTGTCTGAAATAACTTCATATTTACCAGAGTTATCTGACACAGTTCCTGGAACTACAGAAAAATTTACTTATAATATAAGAATTTCTGGTGAAGACATAATTATAACTTTATGTACTAACTGGAGAGATTTCTTAACTAAAGACACTGATAAACTAGCAGTATTTTTTAAAAGAGAACAAGTACTTACTGATGCTGGTCAACAGTTAAGAGATTATGTAGACCATAGAAGATTAGCTTCACTTTGGTTAACTTATTATGATATTACAGTATATCAACCCATAGTAGAAATTTCTGTATACATGGACTCTAAAAACATAGAATTTAATACTATAGCTAGTCAAGTACAAGATTTAGTATTATATAATTTTAGTAGAAAGTTCTTAAAGCCAGGAGACTCATTATTTGCTAGTCAAGTAGGTGCAGATATTCTAGATAATTTTGATTTTATAAAATTTGTAGATGTTCACATAGGAGATTATGAACCTAGATATAATGGAGTATTTGAAGTAGCTCCAAACGAATTTATAGACTTAATACCACCTAATGTAATAGTAGAAGCTTATGACTATCAATATATTAAGAAACCAGTAGAACATACTGAAAAACCATAAAATTAAATTACTAAAAATTTTTAGAAAGTTGTGTAAAAGCATCTTTCTTTTTGCATAATATATTTTAAAGAAGTAGTAATGCTACTTCTGTTTGTAATGAGATGTGCCCGCTCTTCTATTTTTTTATTTTTCTTTTTGATTTTTATTAAAGCTATCGATGAGCAAAGCTCATCTTCTCTAAAGCTTTAACTAACTAGAAAAAAGAATGAAAATATAACTAAGTTACAAAAATTTGTAACACATTATATTAACATATTCTATATAGTTTATTTATATATTATATTAGTAGTATATAATATATACGCGCGCATGCGTAAAAATTTATAATAAAAAGTATTTACAAAATTTTGAACATAATATATAATAATATAGTTCATAAGAGAGGAGATGTCATAGATGAATAGAAAAAAGCCAGAAGATTTATCAATGAGTAAAAAAGCAATTCAAATGAGAAATTTAAGACTATCACGAGCTTTAGATATTCGTTATGATATATCTCCAGATATGACTGACAAATTATACGATATAGAATATGAGAAAACTAAATCTGGTCGTAAGAAACGTAATGGAAAAATAATTTCTAAAGTATTGAATAAAGAAAAAGCTAATGATTTAGTTTTTAGTTTATTGTATCAATTTAAAATTTATACTAATACTACATTAATATACTGGTTAATTGATGGTAAAAAACAAGAAATAACTAAGAGAAAGAAAAATGTTTTAGTATATCATATTTATAATGGTTTAATTGATATGACAAAAGGAATATACGCTAAACAATCATATAGAAAAACTATTTTTGGTAAAGACATTGAGTTTTCTAATAAGAGTAACGCGGGTCTATATAGTAGTCTACAATTCTATCTTCATAAGAAACCAGAATACGCAGCAAAAATAACATTAAAAGATGGAACAGTTAAAATAATGAACGGAGCACAGCTAAAGAAAGAAAAAGATAACATAGATTATACTAAAAGACAATATATAGTATCGTTAAAACCTAGATATTGGGATAGAACTAATTTTAATAGTGAATTAGGCGCTTACTGGATGAAGCTAGGAAAACTAAGCAATAGAGAGCAAGTAGAAAGATACGAAATGAACAAAGTAAAAAATTCTTTAAAAAATGACTTTATGATGATAGATGGAGTGGAAAAAAGAGCTGATATAAATGCAGTAAAGAGTCTTTTTGAATTAGAGCATGAGAACGATGATAATACTAGTTTAATAGTAGAAAAGGCTAAAGATTTATATGAAAAAGTTCCAGCTTGCATTAAAGACAATTTTCCGCTTTGTGGACTTAGAGTGTGGGAAGATGAGGTTTACTTACAGTTTGATAAATATGAAGAAAATGATAAATTTTATATTGAAAATAATAGAGAGAATAGCTTTATATTTTGCACAGATTATAGTAGATGTAGAGTAGGCATTAGTAAGAGTGACTCTTTAGAACAAGTTTTATCTAAACGAGATGTAAAAGTGTACACAGAAGACAAAGAGGAAGCTGGATGTAAAACTAATCTAGAAGCAAAAACTATAGATGAATTATTAGAAAGTTATAAACCAAAAAAAGCTAAAGGTAATTACTTTGAGTCTATATATAATCTTCCTAATGATGCTATAAAATTTATTTCTAAATTTGAAGGACTAGATATTGAAAAAATAATAAATAGAGAGGAGTCTTTCAAAGCAGTCTTATCTTTCATAAGAAGATACGCATTTTGGTTTAAAAAGTTAAATAAGGAAGAGCTTTTATCTTTTATCGACTACATTTATCAAAAATGTAGAATAGCTACTTCTTCATTAAGAGAAATTCTTTTAAATTCTATTGAAAATACCCTTGAAAAATTAAAAAAT
>ERZ1034873.215-NODE-215-length-35620-cov-21.319415_pt1 | contig 35620 bp, 28 predicted proteins | sample MGYA00520689_ERZ1034873 | MGnify/ENA primary metagenome ERZ1034873 (study PRJEB33766, sample SAMN09781722) | gut metagenome | biome: gut microbiome | host: Homo sapiens | place: Madagascar | study: EMG produced TPA metagenomics assembly of the PRJNA485056 data...
GTCATATTATATATTTATTATAGAAAACATTTGTTAAAAAAGCATTAAATCAGGAAGTATTCCTTCAAAAAATAATAATAATCTGTTAGAGGCGCGCAAAAATTCTTGAACTTCCTAGTGAATAATTGTAAATTTCAGCCATGAAAACAAAAATCCTTGTAATTGAAGATGTTCCAGAAATGGCAGAGCTGATTTGTATGTACTTGAACAATGCGGATTTTGAATCGCTGGCATTTGATACAGCAGAAAAAGCTCTTGAAAAACTAAGTGCAGGATATTCGCCTGCTCTGGTGATTTTGGATTTAAATCTTCCTGGAATGAGCGGATTTGATTTTTTAAAGACTTTCAGAAAAAACTACAAAGCCACAATTCCTGTTATCATAGTTTCTGCGAGGGATGCTGATGAAGATATAATAGAAGGACTTGGATTTGGCGCGGACGAATTTGTAACAAAGCCATTCAGCCCGAAAGTTCTAGTTGCAAGAGTTCAGTCCAAGCTCGCACGGCTTTGCGCAACAGAAGCTTCCGTGGAAGAAACAATAAATTTCGGTCCCTACACTCTTTACTGCAACAGCTGCATCCTAAAAAAAAGAACTGAAAAAATTCCGCTTTCTACAAAAGAATATGAAGTTCTTGAATATCTTGTAAAAAACAACAACAAGCCAGCAACGCCGGAACAAGTTTTCAATGCGGTATGGAAAACTCCGTTCGGAGACATGACGGCGGTTGGAGTTTATGTTCAAAGGCTAAGAAGAAAAATCGAGGAAGATCCTGCAAATCCAAAGTACATAAAGACAATTTTCGGACTTGGCTACCAGTTCAGCATGGAAAGCAATGAATGAAAATTAAAAATCAAATTTCGCTTTTAATCACGGGAATTATAATACTTCCAACTTTGTGCATGATTTTTTTTCCGATTTACACATATTACAGTTCCCCGCGAAGATTTTTGATGAAAGGCTACAAGGAAATCAGAAAAATAAACGAGGCGAATTTTTCTGAAAGCGACTGGAACCAGATTCAAAACTATATTGAAAAAATTCCGCCGGAAGTCCAGATTCTAGTTTTCTACAACTCAAAAATTATTCTTTCTACAATTCCAGAATTAAAGACAGGAAGCACGCACAATCCAAAGGAACTTTTTGATTTTGTACAGACAACAAATTCCGCTTACGACTATCAGTTTCAATCTTTTTTTCTTGAAGACCAGCAAAAAGAAACGCGTGGCGGAAGCCATAAAAACAAAGGTCTGATTATAAGCAGATTCGATGCAAAAGGAAAAAGCTCGCTGAAAAGAATTCCAAAATTCATGATGCACATTTTTTTTGTTGTACTTGTTTTTGAAACATTGTCAATCACGATGATTATTTTAATTGCAAAGTCAGTTTCAAATTCAATAGAAATAATTCAAAAGGCAACTCAAAAAATCGCAAATGGAGAACTTGACACAAAGCTTGAAATTTCAGGCCGAAGAAACTCAAATGAAATTTTGCAGCTAACGGAAGACTTGGAGCGCATGAGAAAAGCATTAAAGGAAAATCTTGAACGCCGCTCGCGCTTTATAATGGGAATAAGCCACGACTTGAGAACACCGGTCGCGCTGATAAAAGGATATTCAGAAGCGGTTTCAGACGGAATTGTAAACAGCATTGACGACATAAAAAAATCGATTTCAATAATAAATACAAAAGCCGGTCTGCTTGAGTCAATGATAAATGATTTAATCAACTACATAAAAATAGACAACACAGAATGGAAAAAAACTCTAAGACCTGTTGAACTGAAATCATTTTTAAAGGACTTTGCCACAAACATGGAAGGCGCCGCAGAATTGTACAAGCGGAAAATTTCAAGTTCAATAGAAATTGAAGAACAGCAAGTTCTTATGGACAAAAATCTTTTTACACGCGCTTTGGAAAATATCTACGGAAATGCTTTGCGCTACACAAATGATGGAGATTCAATTTCACTTGAAGCAAAAAAGAATCCACTTGGGAAAACAGAAATTTCAATAAGCGACACTGGAGTTGGAATTCCAGAAGAAGATTTGGAAAAGGTTTTTGAGCTATTCTTCCGCGCGTCAAATTCCCGGCGTGAAAATGGAATGGGAATAGGACTTTCTGTAGTCAAGTCAATTATAGACAGCCACGGCTGGAGCATAAATGTAAAATCCAAGCCGAACCAAGGAACAACATTTACAATAACACTGAACTAAGAAAGCTTGAGATTATTTGCTTTATTTTTTCTTTGTCATCAGCATCAACAATGCAAGCTTCAGGAATTCCGCGCATAAAGGTGTACTGTTTTTTTGCATAACGATGGCTGTTGAATTTTATTTTTTCTTTTATCTGCTCCAAGGAAAGACCTTCAATAAAAAATTCGCTGTAGCCAATGGCTTTCATTGCAGGAGAATCTTTTGTAAGCCCTGATTTTTTTAACACTTCAACTTCATGCGCAAGTCCTGCTTCAAACATTTTTTCCACACGCAAATCAATGCGCTTGTAAAGCTCCTCTCTGCTGCGATTTAAAATCAGCGTGCAAAATTTATACTGCTTTCCAAGTTCGCAAGGAAGGCTGAATGAGCTTAAAGGTTTTCCGCATGAATAAAAAATTTCAAGGGCGCGGCAAATTCTATATTCGTCATTTATATTTATTTTTTTTGCGCTAACAGGATCTACAATTTTCAACTCGGCATACAGACTTTCTTTTCCTAAATCGGCAAGTTTTTGTTTTATCTGCTCTCTGATTTCCGGGCGGCTTTCTGGAGTTGACGGCGAGCCTAGCAAAAAATTTCTTATATAAAAACCAGTTCCGCCAATCACCAAAGGAATTTTTTTTCTTCTCCAGATTTGAGCGCACAAAGAATCCGCGGACTCAAGAAATTTTCCAAGCCCGAACTGTTCCTTCGGACTAGCAACATCAATAAGGTGAAAAGGAATTTCCTGCTGTTCTTCTTTTGTAGGCTTGGCAGTTCCAATATCAAGACCTTTGTAAACGGCCTGGCTGTCTGCGCTTATAACTTCGGCTTTTCCTTTAAAAACAAAAGAACTGCTTTTACCGAACAAGTCTTCAGCCAAAGCAGTTTTTCCGCAAGCAGTTGGTGCAAAAACAACAATTACTGGAATCAATTTTCAATCAATGCAAAAAGCAAAACTAGCGCGCAGGAGCTTCAATAGCGTATTTAACTTCGCCAGAAAAAAGCTGACGGGCTGCAAGACTTACAACTTTTCCGTCATTGTCTTCTACAAGCTCAGAAACAGAAGGATCTTCTATCATGGCAAGTTTTGCAAGCTGATATGCGCGGCGGCTAGCAGCAACAGTAATGGCGTACATTCCGCCTTTAAATTTAGCAAGTTCTTCAAGTGGAAAAATCATAGTTTACCCCTCACAAAAAGTGGATTAATTATATCAGAAAATGCAGGGATAGTCAAACAAATACAGTTTCTTAAATAATTTCAGCATTTTCAATATTTTTTTATAGCGGCAATTATATAAAAAAAGCCGGGCAGACGAGGGTTCATCTGTCCAGCTAAGATTGGGTTATGAATTAGAGGTTCTAAAGAAATTACTTTCTAAAGATTCCTAGTTCAACTAAATTAGCGTTTCAAGCCTAAAACAGTCTCAAGCATTGAATCTCCAGTTTGAATTGTCTTTGCGTTCGATTCAAATCCGCGCTGAGTTACAATCATGTCTGTGAGCTGCTCTGTAAGGTCAACGTTTGACATTTCCAATGTTCCAGAAAGCATACTTCCCTTTCCTTGTGTTCCGCTTTCGCCGATGTTAGCCATTCCAGAGTTGATTGATTCCACGTAAGTGTTGTCTCCTTTCTTTTCAAGACCGCCCTGGTTTGTAAAGCTTGCCATTGCGACCTGTCCGATTGTGCGTACAGAACCATTTGAATAAACGCCTGTGATTATTCCAGACTGATCAATCTTAAAATTGTCAAGATATCCGAGTTTGTAGCCATCCTGATAGTTTGCCTTTGTTGTAGATTTTGAGGCGGCCTGAGTAATTGTGTTTTCCATTGAACCGATTGTTCCAAGGTTCAAGTTGAAAGTCTGGCGGTATGGATTTCCGTTTGCATCAGCATTTGAATCAGCAACAGCATAAGAAGCCTGAAGAACAATTTCGCCCTGAGGATTAGACTGATTTCCTGCGCTGTCAACTACAGACTGAAGTTTTCCTGTGTTATCAAAATTCAAAGTGTAAGTATTTTGCACACCGTCTGTTGTTCCAAAGCCGATTCTTGTCTGAGTAAAGTCAGCGTTGTCCGGATCAACATTTACAGTAACTGTCCACTGGTTTGGATTTCCAGGAACTTTTGCAAAATTCATCTGAACCTGATGAGCATTTCCATAAGTATCGTAAATATCAATTTCTGTCTGCCAAGTTCCTTCAATAACCTGATCCGCAGTCGGATTGTCAGGGATTTCTGGTGTGTTCTTGTTAAGGTTGCAGAAATATCTTACATTTTCTGTTGCTTTAGGCGGGTCTTTCTGGCCAACTGGAATCACCAAGTCTGTAGGAGTTGCGGAAGTGCGCACAACCTGACGTCCGTTTACATCTTCTGCCATCCATCCCTGAACACGAAGTCCGTTAGCAGGATTCACAAGAGTTCCGTTTGAGTCTGTTCCAAAAACACCTGCGCGTGAATAGAAAGTTTCATCTCCGTTTTTAAGAACAAAGAATCCGTTTCCCTGAATCGCAAGGTCAGTTGTGTTTCCTGTTGTCTGAAGGTTTCCCTGTGTAAATATTGTGTCGATTGTAGCAACACTCATTCCAAGTCCAACTTCCTTAGGATTTACACCGCCCACTTCTTCTGTAGGACGCGCGGCACCGTTAATCTGCTGGCTTATCATGTCTTGAAAAGTAGCACGGCCTTTTTTAAATCCGTAAGTGTTTACATTGGAAATGTTGTTTCCAATTACATCCATTCTTGTCTGGTGATTCTGCAAGCCCGAAACGCCTGCATAAAGTGATCTCATCATAAATTTACCCTCTTATGATTTTTTATAGAGTTCCCCAACCTGAACTCATTCTCCGTAAACTGCGGAGATTTGTTTCATGTCATAATACATATTATTTACACGCACCTGCGGATTTGCTCCGTAAGTTACGGCTTCAACAACTCCAGTCGTCTTTGTGTCGCCAAGCGTAATGTCAACAGTTTTTCCGATTGTTCCTACAGCCTGTGAAGAAACAAGCATCGAATTCATCTTTGCAAATTCCTGATTCATATTTGTCATCTGCTCAAGAGAACTGAACTGAGCCATCTGCGCAATGAACTCTGTATTTTCCATAGGAGAAGTAGGATCCTGATTTGAAAGCTGAGTAATCAAAAGCTTAAGGAAATCATCCTTTCCCAAGTCGCGCTGAACTTTTCTTCCTTCAATTGTAATTGACTTGTTGAAAGAATCTACCTGCATATTCAGCTTCGCCATTTCCTGATCGCTAAGTCTTGTATTCAACTGAATTCCGTCCATACATTTCTCCGTATACTAAAATTATGCAACAACGCTGATTTTTCTGTCAGAATCCGCGCTATATGCAGCCTGTGAAGAAGCCGCTCCTGAAATTTCAGCGGAAGACGCATAATCACCGTAAACTTTGTTAGAAAAGAACTGTTCGCTACTCTGCTGCCGTTCGCCCTGCGCAAATGAGCCGGAAGAAGTGTCGGCATAGCTAAGACTTAAATTTGCATTTTCAAATCCGCTGTTTTGAAAAGCCTGCTTTAAGGTCTCCAGGTTTTGTTTAAAAGCATCGAAAGCTTCTTTGCTGTTTACAGTAATCTGCCCTGTAATCACATTATCGGAAAGATGAAGATTTATTTTAACATTTCCTAAATTTTCTGGCTTTAAAATCATGTTTATTGAACCGGAATTGTTGTCCTGCAAAACAATGTTTCCAGCGCGGACAAAATCAGGCGCATTAAACTGAATCTGCTGGGAAAGCATCTGCTGGAACGTAGAGCCGGAAGCTCCCGCGGTTTGGTTGTTCGAAGAAAGAATGTTCTGCTTTGCAGTTTCAGAAAGTGAAAGCGAAAGATTCAAACTGTTGTCCTGCTCTGAATAATCAGACTTCATTTCAGATTTAAAGTCAGCGATTTTCTGCTCAACGGAACGCTCGTCTGTAACTGTAAAAATATTTTCAAAAAGTGACGGAACTTCTTTTGCGCCTTTTCCATCGGAAGAAGAAAGTTCAAGATTGAAAAAATCCGGTTTCTTTTCGCCAGATTCTAAAGAAATTCCAAGCTGAGAAAGTTCCGCGGAATTTTGCAAGACCGCAGTTTCATCTGGACTAGACTGCAAAGATACAAGGGACAACTTTTCATCAGAAGAAGAAAAATGCTCGGCAGTTTTTATGTTTTCCAAGAATTTCCCAGGCTCGTCAACTGAAAGATTCTGCGCCGCCTGCAAATTCTGCATTTCCTTCAACGAAAGAAAGAAATTGTTTTCTGCAGAAAAATCATCTGTTTTGTTTTCCAAAGAAAAATCTTCAGAACGCAAAAACGCAAGCTGCTCGCTAGAAGGCAAAATTTCAGAATCAGAAGAAAGTTCAGTTTGAAAATCTAAATTAACGGAAGATTCTGCCTGAACAGAAGGTTCTTGAACAACCGCAAACGAAGCAAAAACAGCCGAAGAACAATTTTGAACTTCTGTGCTAGGTTTTTCTTCTACGGAATTTGCATCCGGCTCATCAGAAGCATTTGAAACTTTTTGAACTTTTTCTTTGGAAGGAGAATTGTCTGCCAGATCTTTTTTTGAAGCGGATTCCACCATTTCTTTAAATGACGATTCTTTAGCTTCAGATTTTGCAGTTGGAATTTTCTTTACAGAAACATCGCGTTCCTGCTGTGGATTTACAATCTGTAAACTTAATGCCTGCATGGGCAACCTCCGGATTTTATAAACACCGGCGCGCCGCATTAACAGGCAATTTTTCTAATTTATTGAAAGCGGTTTGTTTGCCATTTTGCGTGAAATTTCAGCAGCACGATCACTAGGCATTAACGAAAGCCAATATGCGACTGTAGAAGATTCACCAGAGGCGGCAGCAATCTCATCGGCGCGGCGCAGAACATCAATTACATCCTGATCGTCCATTTCAATAAGAATTCCAACTGCGCTTTTTGGCGGCATACCGTTCAAATTAGCAACAATTTGCTCGATGTTTACACTTCTATCATCGTACTTTTTTACTAAATTATTAAATGTTTTTTCACGTTCAGCCTGAGTTTTTTCTTTATCTTCAAGCTCCTGAGCAATCTGAGCATTCGCATCCTCGCGCTCTTTTACTTCAAATTCTCTTTTTGCAAGCTCCTGCGAACGAATATCAAGCGCCTCAAGTCTTTTTGCAAAACGGTCATTGTCAAGGTCAGCCTCAACAAGCTCTTTTGAAGATGAAGCTGAAACAGAAGTCTGCGGAGAAAGCCCAGCTAATTTAAACAAAGGCGCAAAAGCTCTCTTAGCATGAATTATTCCCAGATAGTCAAACCAAAGAAGTCCGAACAAAACAAGAACTAAAATAAGAATGATGAGGAGAATTGATTTTCCTAAAACTTTAGCGTTTGACATATATTGCTCCAGTTGATTATCGGACTTTTTTTAGAAAAACCTAAGAAAAACCATGCAAAAAAGAAACAGAGGAAAACTTTAAAAGCTTTCCTCATAAATTTCATTAAAGAAGACCGCCAATCGCAGTGCCAAGAGTAATGTCGTTTTCACGGCTGATTACATCAAAGTAAAGTCCGCGTTCCTTTACAAGAATCTCTTCAAGATAACCAAGAACACGCTGGCGAACTTTATAAGTTTTAAAGAATGAAGTTCCGTTGCAAAGAATGCAGACAGGCTTATCGGCAGTTTTTCCTTCCCCGCTTTTTATTACGCAGGCAGACAAAATTGCGGCAGCCATTCTAGCGCAACGTTCTACAAGCGCATCAAGCAACTGAAACAAAACATCGTAGTCATCGTCCTTGGCGCATTCAGCCATAATTGAGCCAAGCTTTGAATTTGTTGAATATGGAGCATGAAGGAACGAATCCATTTCAATTTGAGTAAGAGAATCAAGCTGAGAAAGTTTTTCTGAAAGCTTTTCTGAAAAAAGATTTTCCTTGCCTGCTGCTGTAACAGCTTCAAAAGCAATCGGTCCCATGTATGCGCCTGAGCAAAGTTTTTCCATAATGCCGATTCCAGGCTTTTCACTTTTTTTGTCAAACGAAATATCAAAGTCACTTCTTGCAACCTTGTCGAATTTTCCAGACTCGCAGTTTATAATCTGTGTCTTTAAATTTTTGTATTCCGGGCTTGCAGTCTGAATGTATGCGGAATTCATTCCAGTTCCAAGAATAAATCCAACGTAAGAAGAATATTTCATTCCTTCATCCGGGTCGGCAGCTCCAGCAAGCAAGGCAGAAACCGTGTCGTTCAGCATTGAAACATGAAGCTTGTTTTTCCAGCCGTGCTCCTTCAATGCTTTTTCAAGTTCTTTTCCGATGTGGGAGCCTTCAACTTCAGGAGCTTTTACTTCTTTTGTAAAGTTAATAAGAACGCCGTCGCCATCTTCCTGAATGTCAACTGGATAAGAAAAGCAGAACCCAATGCTAGAAGACTTGTCTTTTAAATGCTCAAGGTTCGCCGAAATCTGGTCAAAAAATTCTTTTTTAGAAAGCTCGCGGTCAACACCAGGCATTCTTGTTTTTTCCATAAAATCAATTGAAGGATTTCCGTTTGAATCAAAAGTTACAAGGCAAGAGCGGAAATTTGTTCCGCCTGCATCAATTACAATAACACTTTTTCCAGCTGTAGCCTGAGATGGAGGATTCGCATAAGTTCTAATCATATCCTCGCCAGAAGGACGGCCGCTCAATCCTTCATTCATATCAAAAAGCATAGCTTCAACAACTGAATTAATGTCCTGATGGATGCTGAAATTGTGTCTGCCCAAAAAGGCCGCAACTTTTCGGTTCATAAACGAACTCCTTGTAAATTTGAAATTAAAAAGATTTCTAGCATTATAAATATAAAACTAATAATTATCAATCCAGGGCAAACACATTATAATTGTATTCAGCATAAAACTGGCTCCCAGGCACGGTTTCCTGATTCAAAATCGCGCAATAATGCGCTACACTCTGATTGTTGCAAAGTAACTATAGAATTGATCGCTCATGCGGCCGCAACAATCAGAGTGTTTTTGACCAAAGAACCGTTCCTTCGCGCAAACTTTCTTAAATTATTTATAATGCGTTTGTCCTGATTATCAATCTATTTATGTATCCAAAATGGAAATTATCATATATAATTAGCGGAAGAAAATAAGGCTGTTGGTACAAAATTATGCACAAGGGGGACTCTATGAGATTTACAAAATCATACAAATTTAAGTTTATCGCATTCATATCATTTTTTATCATTCTCATTTCTGTTATTACAACAATGGTCGCAATCAACAATATAAAGTCAACTGCTTTTTCTGTTTTTTCTTCCCAGGGAGAATCTTTAGTAAAAAGAGCTTTATATAAAATCGACGCGGACAGATTTTCAGAGCTTGCTGAAACACTTGATGAATCTCATCCGTACTATAAAGAATTATATCAGGAACTTAGAATTATAAAATCACAGACTCAGTGCAAATTTCTTTACACAATGGTTCCAAGCGGAGGAAACAATTTTACATACATTGTAGACGGAAGCACAACACCCGTTGACACAGACAATTTTTCTCCAATAGGAACTGTTGAAGACTTATCTAGTTACGGTGAATATCCGCATATTGTATTGCAGGAAAAAGAAATCGTTATATCAGATTTTAAAAAACAAAAAGACTGGGGATGGCTAATTACAGCTTATGCTCCGATTATAAAGGACAATAATGCAATTGGATTTGTTGCCTGCGATTTTGATGCTGTTGCAATTCTTAAACTTATAGAGCAAAGCCAGATTACAATGTCGATTTGCTGCCTTGCGCTTTTTATAATCTGCATAGGAATTTTATATCTATGGATTTCTTCATTTTTCAAGAAGCTTACAGCAGTTTCATCAAGAATGAACGAAATTGCCGGCGGAGAAAGCGACCTTACTGCCAGAGTTTTAGAGTCAGGTGAAAACGAACTTACAGAAATTTCAAGAGCTTGCAACAGAATAATTGAAAATCTTCAGAAAATGATTATTTCTGAGAAAACAGCCGTTTCAAAGTTAAGCGAAAATTCAAATGTGCTTTTAAACCAGACGCACGAAACAACAAGCCTAATTGAAACGGAAGGTCAACTAATAGAAGATATTTACTCAAAGGCAAAAGAGCAGACTGAAAAAACTCAGGAAGCAAACGGAACCATCGATGATGTTGTAACTTCCGTGATTGAGCTTGACGAAAAAGCAAAAAATCAGCACGTGGCGATTCAGAATTCCACAGATGCCGTTAGCCAAATTACAAAAAACATAGAAGAAATCAACGAAAAAATTTTTGGAATCAACAGTGAATACGAAAATATTGTTCAAAAATCCAATGACGGAAAGCAATGCCAGTCCGAAGTCACAAAGAAAATTGAAGCGATTCAGGAACTTGCGACTAAGCTTTTTGAAGCGAACAAAGTGATTTCCGAAATTTCTGCGCAGACAAATTTGCTTGCCATGAACGCGGCAATTGAAGCGGCGCACGCAGGAGAAGCGGGAAAAGGATTCAGTGTAGTTGCAAACGAAATCAGAACACTTGCAACAAATTCCGCCTCCCAGACAAAATCGATAAAAGAACTTGTAGAAAACATTGAGTCGGCTGTAGAACAGATGGTTTCAGCTTCTACAAATTCTACAAAATCATTTGAAGCGCTGGAATCAAGCATAAAAAGCATGAATACTTCAATTCAAAGTGTATGCGAAAAAATGAATGAACAGAATTCAGAATCAAGCAAAATCCAAAGCATGATGCAAATTCTTCATGAAGATTCCAATGCTATTTCTGTTTCGTCCGGACAACTCAAAATAAAAAATTCGCTTCTTGAAGAGCAGGTTTCAATTCTTCAGGAAAAAGCCTCAGAAATTCTTGACGGCTCAAGCACCGCTTCTGAAAACCTTGAAAAGATGAAAAATTTTGCCGGAAAAGTAAATTCACATTCAGAAGAAAATCTTGAGCTTTCTGAATCTGTAAAGAAAATTGTTGACAGCTACAAAACTGAATAAAAAAAAAGCTAGTAAAAAAAAGGAATAAAAATGTCTCTTGAAAATGATTTAAAGGACAAGCTCAATCCAGAGCAATACAAAGCTGTGTCTACAATTGAAGGACCGATTTTAATAATTGCAGGCGCAGGCTCTGGAAAAACCCGCGTAATCACTTACAGAATCGCCAATATGCTTGAAAAAGGAATTCCGCAAAGCCAGATTCTTGCGCTCACTTTTACAAACAAAGCCGCAAAAGAAATGGAAGAGCGCATAAAAGAGCTTACTGGAAAAAAACTGAACAATCTTACAGTCAGCACTTTTCATGCATTTGGAGTCCGAATTTTAAGACAGGAAATTACAAAGCTTGGCTACCGGGAAAATTTTTCAATTTATGATGAAACCGACAAAAAAGCTCTAATAAAAGAAAGCGGACGTGAACTGAAATTTTCAGCAGACGCAATGGATCTTTATAAAATAAGCACATTGTTCAGCGATATAAAAACCGGACGCAAAAGCTGGAATTCCGAAAGCGATATGTACAGAAGCCTTTACGAAGAATATCAGTCTGGGCTTAAGCTTTTTAATTCCGTTGACTTTGACGACTTGATTGTGCTCCCGATAAAACTTTTTAAAGAGAACCCAGAAGTTTTGGAAGCATACAGAAACAGATTCCGCTACATAATGGTTGACGAATTTCAGGACACAAGCCATCAGCAGTACGAAATGATGCATCTTCTTGCAAACAAAAATATCGCGGTCGTTGGCGATGACGACCAAAGCATTTACAGCTGGCGGGGTGCGGACTTTCAGAATATAATCAATTTTGAAAAAGATTTTCCTGATGTTACTGAAATAAGACTTGAGCAGAATTATCGTTCAACTGGCACAATTTTGGCGGCGGCAAACGGAGTAATAAAGCACAACACAAACCGCAAAGACAAAGAACTTTGGAGCGGAAACGGAAACGGAAAACCAATCGAGCTTTATTCGCCAGAAAACGAAGCCGCAGAAGCTGACTTTATTGCAGAAGGAATTCTTGGAATCAGTGTAGACGAAAAACGCAACTATGACGACTTTGGAGTTTTAATCCGGGCAAACACACAAAGCCGTGCAATTGAAGAAGCTTTTCTTGAAAACAACATTCCATATACAATGAGCGGTGGTACAAGTTTTTTTGAGCGAAAAGAAATAAAAGACATTATCAGCTATCTTCGCGTAATAGCAAACCATGACGACGACATAAATCTTTTGCGCATAATAAACACACCGCGACGTGGAATCGGAAAGGCTGCAATCGAATCGATAAACAAAGTCGCTTCAACAATGAATTTTTCTCTTTGGGAATCCATTCAGGCAATTTTGTCATCTTCGGAAGAGAAATGCCCTGTAAGTGAAAAAACAAAAGCGGATTTTGAAGCCTTTTCAAATATAATAGAAAATTCCAAAAGCATGCTTTCTGGAAAAGGACTTGCAAAAAAAGTTCGCGCTTTAGTAGATGAAATAAATTATTTTGACTACTTGATTTCAGAAAATCCCAAAAGCGAAAAATCCGCAAGGTTCAAATACATGAACATCGAAAGCTTAATCAAGAGCATGGAGCAATGGGAAAACAATCCAAACTATGACGACACAAGTCTTTACGCATATTTAAACAGAATCACTTTGATTTCACGGGACGACATGGACGACGAGCAGGACAAAGGCAAAGTGAATTTAATGACAATCCACGCAAGTAAGGGCTTGGAATTTCCAGTTGTATTTATTGCCGGAGCGGAAGAAGGTCTTATGCCTCACGCCCATGCCGTAGAAGAAGGCGGAGATGCGGCGATTGAAGAAGAACGGCGGCTTTTTTACGTTGCAGTTACAAGAGCAAGAGACAGGCTTTTAATTTCCTCATGCTCACACAGAAGAAAAATGACATCCACAGTTGAATGCGAGCCGAGCCGCTTCCTTGATGAAATTCCAAAAAATCTTGTTGAGTATCACGAGCCTTCAAAAGAAGTGGATGCAGAAACAGCCCACGAGCTTTTGCAAAACATGCTGAAAAACATGGCAAAGCCAAGAGTTCCAAAGATCTAACAGTTCCAAGCAAGATTGATATTTGCAAATGCAAAGTTCTTGTGTTATAATAAAAAAATGCGAATAATTTTATCGAGAACAGTTTTTACTATTTTAACGGCAGTATATGCACTGGCATTTTTTTCTTGCGCAACTTCGCCTAAGAATTCGGAATTCCTTAAAGTTGAAGACAAGCAGACTCCGCCGCCATTGCTGACAGAGCTTCCTGTTATTGAATATTCTGGAATCGGAATAAAATATGAAGTTGAGTCCATGCTGCTTCATCACTTTCTTGTTGTCCAAGACAAAGATGCAAGCGGACAGTTTGCGGCGCGGCTTCTTGATGAGGCGGCAACAGCTAAACTCAAGGTAAAGTTTCCGGCCGGAACTTACGAATGCCTTATAAAAGAAAAAGCCACAGATTCCGACCACAGCGCATTTTATGTTTATATTGACAACACGCCTTTCCGCGTTTATCCAAGCAATCCGCCGTTAGGAACCTGGGAACTTACAACAAGAGCGCCAATTTATTTTACAATTGACGAGCCGCGCACAATTCTTATCACAATTCAGGCGAATTCCGAACAAAAAACTGGTGATGTCGGAATGAACTTAGACTTTATACAGTTCGTAAAAAGGCAGTAACCAGCATTTTTATGCATAAGAAAAGCCTCATTTTCGCGAGGCTTTTTCTTTTCTTTAGCTTTATCTTGACTTGTAGTTAGCGTCTATCCATTTTGTGTATTCGCCGCTAAGAATGTGGTTAACCCATTCTGTATTTTTTAGATACCAGTCAACAGTCGCATTCAAGCCTTCCTCAAAAGTCATTTTGCGCTGCCAGCCAAGCTCAGTTTTTATTTTTGTACAGTCAATCGCATAACGCTTGTCATGTCCCGGACGGTCTTTTACATAAGTGATTGTTTTTTCAATTTCAGAAGCAGGCTTTCCGAGTTTTTCAGCAGAAAGCTCAATCACTTTATGAAGAAGCTTTATATTCTGCCATTCATTTTCTCCGCCAATGTTATATTTCTGACCAGTGCGCCCTTTGTTTACAATAAGCCAAACTGCGCGGTTGTGATCTTCAACATAAATCCAGTCGCGGATATTGTCGCCTTTGCCATAAACAGGAAGAGGCTTTCCGTCGCGGATATTGCTAATCATAAGAGGCAAAAGTTTTTCAGGGAACTGATAAGGTCCGTAATTGTTTGTGCAGTTACTTAAAGTAAGCGGCAAACCATAAGTATGGAAATACGCCATTGCAATATGGTCAGAACTTGCCTTGCTAGAAGAATACGGAGATCGAGGATCATAAGGAGTTGTTTCTGTAAAATATCCTGTCTCACCAAGTGAACCGTAAACTTCATCTGTTGAAATATGATGAAAAAGAACATCATCCCTGAATGTTCCGTCCGGCTTTTTCCAAAAACTGCGGGCAGCATCCAAAAGTGTAAAAGTTCCCATTACATTTGTTTTTATAAAAGTTTCAGGTCCCAAGATAGAACGGTCAACGTGGCTTTCCGCAGCAAAATGAATGATTGTGTCAATGTCATACTGCTTTAAAATCCGCTCAATTTCCGGGCGGTTGCAAATATCCACTTTTTCAAAAAAATAACACTTTCCGCCGAATTTTTCCTCAACATCTTTTAAGGACTCAAGATTTCCGGCATAAGTAAGGCAGTCAACATTCACAACATTTCCGCTAAAATCTGCATCATTAAAAAGATTTCCATTCGCTGAAGAAAGTCCAAACAAATAGTGAATAAAATTCGAGCCGATAAAACCTGCACCGCCAGTTACAAGAATATTTTTTAGTTTGCGCATTTTATTTTCCCTGCCATTTTCCATTTAAATCAAAATAATCCGCATCAAAAGAGAATGCCAGATGTTTTTTGTCTTTTTCACTTAAAAGTGGAGTTTCTCCTGCGCCAACAGACTTCCAGTCAACTCCAATTGAAGAATCATTCCACATCAAGCCGCCTTCATCTTCCGGATGATAAAAGTCCGTGCATTTGTAAGCAAAAACCGCCGAATCAGAAATCACATAAAATCCGTGGGCAAAGCCTTCTGGAATATAAAACTGATTTTGCTTTTCGCTGTCAAGGACAACTCCGTAATATTTTCCAAATGTAGCAGAACCTTTGCGCAAATCCACAGCAACATCAAAAACTTTTCCCTGCAATGAGCGCACAAGTTTTCCCTGAGGATGCTTTGTCTGAAAGTGCAGTCCGCGCAAAACGCCTTTTGACGAAGATGACTGATTGTCCTGAACAAATTTCATTTTTAGTCCGGCTTCAAAAAAATCTTTTTCACTGTAAGTTTCCAAGAAATATCCGCGGCTGTCTCCAAAGACTTTTGGCTGAATTTCATAAAGTCCTGCAAATTCTGTTCCGTCAGAAGAATAGCATTTTTTAAAGTCGAACATCAGTTTGCTCCTGCGATATATTCAAGATAACGGCCGTATTCTGTTTTGTAGCCTGAAGCAAGAGACAAAAGCTCTTCTTTTGAAATCCATCCGTTGCGGAATGCAATTTCTTCAATGCAACTTACATACATTCCCTGTCGTTTTTGAATTGTAGCAATAAAATTGCTTGCTTCCAAAAGTCCGTCGTAAGTTCCTGTATCAAGCCAAGCCATTCCGCGTCCAAGCAGTTCAACAGAAAGCTCTCCTCTTGAAAGGAATTCATTGTTTATAGAAGTTATTTCAATTTCACCACGGGCAGAAGGTTTTACATCAGTGGCGATTTTTACAACGTCATTTGAATAAAAGTAAAGTCCCGGAACCGCATAGTTTGATTTTGGAACTAAAGGCTTTTCTTCAATTCCTAAAACATTTCCAGATTTATCGAATTCAACAACTCCGTAAGCTGAAGGCTCTTTTACATAATAGCCGAAAATCACACTACCCTTTCCAGATTCAACAGTTTCTTTTGCGCGCTTTAAAGTTGAAGTGAAAGACTGTCCGTAAAAAATGTTGTCGCCAAGAACCAATGCAACACTGTCATCTGCAATAAAATCTTTTCCAATAATAAAAGCATCAGCTAGTCCGCGCGGTTTTTCCTGAACTTTATATTCAAATTTCATTCCAAGCCAGCTTCCGTCTCCAAAAAGCTCTTTAAATAAAGGCAAATCTCTTGGAGTTGAAATTATAAGAACTTCTTTTATTCCCGCAAGCATAAGGCAACTTAACGGATAATAAATCATCGGCTTATCATACAACGGAAGAATCTGCTTTGAAACAGCTTTTGTGATTGGATAAAGTCTAGTTCCAGAACCGCCTGCTAAAATAATCCCCTTCATTTTAAACCTCTAAAAATTTATTTTCCTTCGTCCCATGCTTTTTTTATTAAGGAAACAGCATTTTCATCATTCTTAATATTTTCAATTGCATTCAAAAGAAACGCTGTAAAAACAAAAATAAAGAATGCGGCAAAAGTTGCAACTATAAATTTAATTGTGCGGCCCGCAGGATCTGTAATTACAAATGCATCATCCAAAAGTTGCACAAACATGTCATGCTTTAACTTAAAAGCTTTTATATCAGATGAAATATCAGCATAATTCGTAAAAGAAGAAGAAGAAGATTTTTTTTCAGACAAGCCCAAATCACCATATTTTTCAAGAATCATATCCGCATTATCTTCCAAAGTATTAATTTCTGGCATTAAATCAGCTTCAATATAATCAGATGCCATTTTTGCTATTTTCTTAATAAAATCATCAGCAAAATCTTCTTTTTCAATAGGAATTTTACAAGTAACAGCAATTGTATCAGCAATTGGAGATCTTTTTGCTACAAACTTTTCTTTATCAATCGCATCTTGAATCTGTTTATTATATGCACTAACAGAAGGAACTTTTTTTTCATCCGCAAAAATTGAAAATTCCCGCTGCGCATCCGCAAGCACTCTAACATCATTCATATAATTTGTTGCAGTCAACAAAATATCGTAATTAACAGAAAACGCGACACTACTAGGCAAACGTTCTGTTTTTAGCGCGTAAGAAATTGTAAGTGTTTTTTTATTCAACGAAGGAACAAATTTCGGCAGAACAAAAAGCCATGCAAAGGCGGCAAGCGCAACAGCAAGCGTTCCTATAACTACAAGTTTTCTATAGCGGACAAGAACCGCAAACAAGTCAATCAAAGAAATTTCATCTTCATTATTATTTTCGTACTGTTCAGTCATAAGTCTATTCTATTATTTATTATTTCAAAAATCAATAACAATTCAGTTTTAGTCAGTCAAACCGCTTTTAGGAATTCCAACACGGTTCAAGGGCCAGAATCTAAAGCAGGCTTTTCCAAGCATACGGCTTCTGTTTACATATTGAGGCGCAAGGCTTGTATAGTAAGTTACAGACATTGAATCCATTGGCGAAATTGAAATTAAAGTCTGCTCATAGCTATGGCGCATATCAAGAGAATTGTAGCGGTTGTCGCCCATCATAAAATAGCAGTTTTCTGGAATGTACTGAGCGTTTCCATTCTTGTCATTTGCAGGAAAAACAGGAAGATTTCTTAAATCCATTTCAAGAATGTAAAGGCAAAGTTCCTGAGCCGCCTTAAGATATTCCATGCGCACAGAATCAGTCTGCCATTTTGAAACAGGAATTTCCGAAGCTAAAAGGCTTGCATTTCTTACAAGAATCCTGCCGAATAAAAGCTTTGCCATTACATTGAGCCTAAAACTTGATTCCATATATGCGTCGCTTCCAAGCTGATTTGAAATATTATTTTCACGGTGCCAGCTGTTCAGAAACGAGTCAACCCAATCGGAGCCTCCTTTTACAGTTAAAAGCGAAATCGTTTCGTTGTTTATATTTGAAAACAAATTATAGACAAATAAATCCCGCGCTGAAAAAATTTCTTCTATAGATTTGCCTGAATTTTCTTTTGGACGCGCATAACGAGCAAATTCCTTGGAAAGTTTTTCGCATTCAGATTTTGCGCTGTTCAAGTCAAGAGTTCTGCGCTGCTCTTCAATTTTCAAAGTCGATTCAGCCTGTGATTCAGAAAGAGGAATTGTCTGTATTTTTGACTTTATCTTTGAAGAAAGCGGATTCAAATTCCAGGCAGCCCAAGAAGAGTCCTGCTCTACAGGCTTAAATTCCTGATTATCTTTTGTGCGCGAATAAAGAGTTCCGTCAAGCATATAAATCTGTTCGCCCGGAACTGCGGTTACACGCTTTACAAGAGGGTCGGCTTTTATTTCGCCGTGCTCATCTGTATTTGTCTTTAAAAGCGTAAGGCTGCACATATAAATAAACTGGCTGAAAAAAGTTTTCACTTCATTTTCACGGTCGCTTCCGTAATGCGGATTTCTAAAAACAACAATGTCGCCTCTCTTGTATTTTTGAAGATACGGAAATCCTGCGTTGCTAAGCGGAAACTTCGGACCGGCAAGAGATTTAAAAACAACAACTCTGTCTTTTATAAGAAAAGTCGGAACCATGCTTTCTGACGGAATTTCGTAAAGCTGAAAAATAAAAATGTTCAAAAGCATTATTGTAAAGACAGCCTGAAAAAGCGCGTCAATCCATTCAAGAATTTCAACGGCAACACGCTTTATTCCCTTTGGCTTTTTGCAAGGATTTGCCTTTAAAAATTCAGCCCAGCCGGAATCAAGAGACGCAATCCGTTTTTCAGCAAGAAAATACTGCGCCAAAAGAGAAAGAACTAGAATCATAATCCAAGCAAAAGCGCACAAAAAATCAAAGCCAGCAGGAAATCCAAATTTTCCAGAACGCTGAATAACAAAAGCCGTTATAAAAACAAAAGGCTCGTACTGAAAAACACGGCGCACAGAATTCAAGCGGCGCACTGATTTATTTTTTACAAGCTCACCGTATGAAGCAAAATAAAGAAGAACAGTAAATCCTGCGGAAAGAGGAAATGCCACGGCTGAAATATCCAAATGCATATAAAGACACAGAACAGAAAAAATTGCCGAGCAAATTAAATTAAGTTTTATAATCAACGAAAAATTTTTCATGCGGATATTCTATCACAAAACAAAATCAGTTGCCACAATTTCACCGCATGAAAAATTTATTCAAGCCATTTAGAAACAGCTTTTATTTTTCATACTTTTTCAAAGCTTCTTCTTTTTCATGGATTTTTTCTTTAAGCTCTTTTATTGAAGAAAGTTTTTCAGAAACAACGATGGAATCTTTTGAAATTGAAATTCCGTCTTCCGCAAGCTGCTCCGCAACAACCTGCCCAAGCTCCTGATATTTTTTTACAAGGTGGTTTTTCAGCTGAACAATATCAATTTTGTTAACGGACTTATCGCCAAATTCACTTATTGCAGAACCAGCTGATTTCAAACCTTTCTTAGAAACCTCAACACTTTTGTCAAGATACTGCTTTAGAGTTTTTGCAAACAACTTTTTACTAGAAGAAGTTTCTTCTGTTTTTTTCTCCTCATTGATTTCTTCTGACATTTTTCGCCTCCGATTTATTTCAATATATTTTATTGTAATTGCCATTCTCCATATTCGTCAATAAGTTCAGTCTTAAAACTAGGCATTGGATGCCATGAAATCGCAAAAGTTATATACGGATGATAATCATAAGTTTTTGAGCCGCTTCCATTTGTAACAAGGCGAGGCTTAAACGAAATTGAGCCTGTCATATCCCAGTCATGCAGATTTCTTGTAATGCTGACTTTTAAAGTCTTTAGCTTGAACCCGGAGGAACGTCTGTTAAGCTGGTCTGAATCATAAAACTGACCATCTCCCCAGAAAGCAAAAGAATTCCACAAGTCAACAAACATATTTTCTTCGCCGGAAATAACATTGTCGTATTTTGTGAATCTTTGGAAATATCTGAAAATAACATTGTTTTGAGTTTCCGCGCTGAATGACAGTTCAAACGCATCATGGATTTTAAAAGTCAAAGACGGAACAAACCTAAAATAACTGTTTGTAGGACGGACGCAGTCATAGACAATTCCAGCTGTAAGAGAAGGTGCCCAGGTAATCCGCTTTTTCCAGTACTTGAAATTTTTCCCGGAAGTTGAATACGCAAGGCTTAAAGTGTAAGGAACAAAATCCTTGTCTTCTTTTGCAACCCAGCCTTCGTTTGAATCAAAATAATAGCAAGTCGTGTACTGCATTATGTACGACAGCTGAAAATCGTTCCAAGAAAAAGAAAGCTTCATTGAGTCCGAACGCTTTTCTTCCATTTCATAATTAAAGGATTCTGAAAACAAAAGTTTTCCGTTAAAAAATTTCAGCGTGGCGGACTGCTTAAAAGGATTCCAAACAAAATTGTCAGTGTCTTCGTTTTCCTGTTTTATTCCGACTTCCGCAGAAAGACTCGCATAAGGAAAAGAAAAAGCGGCGTTGAAAGTGTACTCATCAAGCTGCGGCGGAAGATTTGAAGTCAACGTCAGGGACTGCGAAAAATCATCTGTTTCTTTTGCGGCAAGTTTTGCGCTCACTGTATGGGAAGTTACTGTTTCTTCATCAGTGAGTTTCATAACCGCGTATTCCCATTCAGGCTTTTCAGCGTCTCCAATAAATTCAGTCTTGATAATTTTTATAGAAGATTTCCATGCAATGCTCGAATCCTTGAACATATCAGAATAAGCAAATGGATTTATAGAAAAATTATTGTCATTTACCAAATCCATTTTTTTAGCTTTGTAGTCCGAAAGCTTTACCGAATTTTTTGAAGTCTCGGATGTGTAGCCGTCAAGATTCGGGTGGCTTTGATAAACAGGATTGAATGTAAAATCATTTTTTGAATACACAAACGGATTTCTAAATCCCAGCTCGCTTGAAATTGTAGCAGGAACTTTTATCTGATAATAAGTCGAATAAAAATTTCCCCATTCAAAATCAGAAGGCTCAAGCAAGTCAGAAGAATTATAGTTAATTTGGGATGTAAACTGCGGAACTATTGAATAGCCAAGCTTGTATTCAATTCCCTTTATGTCAACAATATTTTCTTTTGGTTTTGGCGCAAGTTCCTGTATAGAAAAAGCAAGCACATCATCTTTTTCTTCATCTGATTTTCTTTGCTGCTCATCTTTTTCTTCTGAATTTTCTGGAATAGATTCTTTTTGCTTTGGACTTTTTAATTCTTCTGGAATTTCAAGTTCTATCGGAAACGAAGGCGAATCGAATTTTTCGTAATTTTTTTCAAACGGATATTTAAAAATAGTTCCTTCAATTTTTGCTGCGATTTTAAATGGAACAACTTGAGATGGATAAAAGAACGAACGCTCCGGGCTGTAAGTGCACCAGTCAAATGCAGCAGAAGAGAAATCAGAATCAGTTCTGGACTTGGAATCAAATGAAATATCCGCCGACAAATTTGTAATAGACAAAGTTGAAATAAACGGCTTTACAAAATCCGGCAGAGGAACAGAATAAGAAGCATTTGCAGTCCATTCAAATGAAGAAGTCTGGGCAGAAGTATCTTCTGTGTCATTATCATCAGTTTTTGTCTGACCCAAAAGAAAATTTATCCAATCAAGATATTCAGACCTCTTTTCAAAATCTTCCGTAAAAAACGGATCGCTGTAAACCGGCATGGAAAGACTTAATGAAAACGGCTTTTTTATAGAAGCTTTTAAAAGTCCTTTATAGCGGAATGGAGATTCAATTCCAAGAAAATTAGATTTGTCCTTTTCTATTTTTCCAGCTGAAGAATAAGGAGTATATTTTCCACCCGAATAAAAAACTGTATTTGTAAACGCAAGCTGCGTTCCGGCTTCAATCGAAGAAATGTAGTCCGAAGAAGACGGCTTGTAAATGCCAGAAAGTCCAGTTGCAAATCCCATGTTCGCATAGTAATCCGCTGTGAACTTTAAATAGCTTGAAGGGTCTCCTTTAAAATCTTCATCCAAATTGTGCAGAACAAGTCCTTCCCTCTTTTGCTCCTTTAAAGTTGAAGGACGCATGAAGTTGAAAATTCCTGCCGCAAGATTGTCATCGGAAGAACTGTCAGCCTCTTGCAAAGGTTTTCTTCCAAGCAAATAAGTTGTAGTCTGAAAATAATATCCAAACCGCTCGTCATATCCAAACGCCGGGTTAAACAAAAGCTCATCCTTTGGATAATAAAAAGCCGGAAGATACAAAACCGGAATTTTTCCAACATAGACAACCGCATTCAAAAACGCAAACTCGCCTCCGGGAAGAAGCCAAATTCTTGAAGCCTTTACTTTCCAATGAGGATCTTCATCATCACAAAAAGTAAGCGCGGCATTTTTAAATGCAACAGATCCGGAAGAATCTCTGCCAAAAATTTCAGAAGCAACAATCATTGTTGAGCCGGACGGAAGACTCAAAGCTCCGTTTCCCGCATTGAAAATTCTTCCATTGTCAAAAACACCTTCCAAAGTACCTGTGTTAAGCAAAACTGTTGAAGCAGAAATTTCCTGCTCGTCTCCACTGGTACCAGACTTTAAAATGCGCACATTTCCTTTTGCATAAAGCATTTGTGTTGAACGATTAAAAGTTACATCGTCAGCTTTTATTTCTGTTTTTGATTTTTCTTTTTCAACAGAAAGCTTTACATTTCCAGAAAGGTGAATTTCATCTTCGCTTGTATTTTCATTTTTTTTGTATTCTGAATAATTTGCGCTTATAATTGTTACAACTGTAACTTCGCTTTGAGAAAACGCAGGCTTAAATAAAAAAAACAAAGCAAGCAAAAAAAAAGCAGTTCTTTTTCCGAAAGATGAAAGACAAAAAAACATTTTTACAAAAGCCTGTCTCTTTCTTTTTCGCGTTCAAGAAGCCGGGAAACATATTTTCCTGTGTAGCTTTCTTTTGACCTTGCAACTTCTTCTGGAGTTCCTGTCGCAATAACCGACCCGCCGCCGCTTCCTCCTTCAGGACCAAGATCAATCAAATAGTCCGCCTGGCAGATAACATCAAGATTATGTTCAATCATCACAACAGAATTTCCTTTGTCAACAAGTTTTTGAATAACGCCCATAAGCTGCTTTATGTCAACAAAGTGAAGTCCGGTCGTAGGCTCATCTAAAATATATAAAGTTTTTCCAGTTGAAGGACGTGAAAGTTCAGATGCAAGTTTTACACGCTGAGCTTCTCCTCCGCTCAAAGTAAGCGCATTCTGTCCAAGCTGAATATAGCCAAGACCAACACTTTTTAAGGTTTCAAGTTTTCTTGCAATATGCGGAATTCCAGCAAATAAATCGGCGGCTTCTTCAATCGTCATATCAAGAACATCGCTTATGGACTTTCCCTTGTAAAGGATATCCAAAGTTTCCTGATTGAATCTTTTTCCGTGGCAGACATCGCATGGAATAAAAACGTCAGGAAGAAAATTCATTTCAATTGTCAAAGTTCCAGCTCCCTGGCAAGCCTCGCATCTTCCGCCTTTTACATTGAAAGAAAAACGTCCGCTCTTGTAGCCCTTTGCCTTTGCTTCTGGAATACTTGCGTAAAGCTCGCGGATTTTATCAAACACACCGATGTAAGTTACAGGATTGCTTCTCGGAGTTCTTCCAATAGGGCTTTGGTCTATGCTGATCACTTTGTCAATATTTTCCAAGCCTGAAATTTTTTTGTATGCGCCAACCGGAAGCTCGCTCTTCATAATTTTATTGCTGATTGCAGGAAACAAAACATCATTCAGCAAAGTTGATTTTCCGCTGCCAGAAACTCCCGTTATGCAAGTAAAAGTTCCAAGCGGAATTTCAACGCTTACATTTTTCAAGTTGTGCTCTGTAACATTTTGAATTTTTATAAAGTTTCCGTTTCCAGTTCTTCTTTGCTTTGGAATTTCCATTATGATTTTTCCTGCAAGATACTGGCCAGTAAGGCTTTCTGGAATTTTCATAACTTCCTGCGGAGTTCCTGCCGCCATGATTTTTCCGCCGTGGACACCAGCTCCAGGACCAATGTCAACAAGATAATCCGCGGTAAGCAAAGTCTGCTCGTCATGCTCAACAACAATCACCGTGTTGCCAAGATTTCTAAGATACAAAAGAGAATCAATAAGCCGCTGATTATCCCGCTGATGCAGACCAATCGAAGGCTCGTCCAGAATATACATAACCCCGGTAAGACCTGAGCCAATCTGAGTTGAGAGCCTTATGCGCTGCGCCTCGCCTCCGCTTAAAGTTGCAGCCGAACGCTGAAGCGTAAGATATTCAAGACCAACATTTTTCAAGAACGAAAGGCGTGATTTTATTTCCTTTAAAATTTGCGCGGAAATCTTTTTTTCTGTTTCAGAAAGCTCTAATTTTTCAAAGAAGTCTATGGTTTCTGTAACAGAAAACTCGGTCAAGTCCCAGATATTTTTTCCGCCGACAGTAACGCCAAGAGATTCCGGGCGAAGACGTTTTCCATGGCAAGACGCACACTCTTTATGCGACATAAATTTTTCAAGAGATTCCCTTGCATTTTCTCCCCAAGCTTCATTGTAGCGGCGGCGCAAATCACCGAAAATTCCAAGCCAAGGACGATTGTAAGAACTTGTTCCCTCACCGCTTTGCTTTTTGTAAACCCACTTTATGTTTTTCTGCGCGTTTCCGTTCCACAAAAAATCAGTCTGCTTCTTTGTAAGATCCTTCAGCGGAGTTTCAAGAGTAAAGCCTGCTTCATTTGCAACAGCCTCGAACATCGCATGGTTCCAGGAACTTTCAGGATTGTAAGCCTGAATTCCGTACTCATTAAATGAAAGTGAAGAATCCGGCGCAATCAAATTTTTGTCGTATTCCATTTTTTCGCCAAGACCAGTACAGTCGGGGCAGGCTCCAAACGGATTGTTAAAAGAGAACATCCTAGGCTGAAGCTCTGGAATAGAAATTCCGCAGTCAGGACAGGCATTCTTCTGTGAAAAGAAAACTTCCTCTTCTATAAAATCCGCGGCAGAATCAACAGACTTTCCTTTTGCAGAAATCTCATGCACAACATTTTCATAAGCCTCATCAGTCTTATTTACGCGGCGCAAAACAATTATAACACCGTTTGAACTTTGAAGCGCAGTTTCAACTGAATCGGCAAGACGTTTTCTAATTTCAGGCTTTAAAACTATGCGGTCAACAACGATTTCAATTGTGTGCTTTTTCTGCTTGTCCAGTTTTATGGAATCTTCAAGCTCAACCATAAGCCCATCAATTCTAGCGCGCGCAAAGCCAGATTTTTTTGCGTCGTCAATAACTTTTTGATGCTCACCTTTTTTTCCGCGGATAACAGGAGAAAGAATTGTAAGTTTAGTTCCCTGCGACCAAGAAAGAATTGTTTCTATAATCTGGTCAACCGACTGTTCCTTGATTTCCCGACCGCAATTCGGACAGTGGGGTTTTCCAATTCTTGCATACAGAAGGCGGTAATAGTCATAGATTTCTGTTACAGTTCCAACCGTTGAACGCGGATTTTTATGGGTTGTCTTTTGCTCAATTGAAATCGCAGGAGAAAGCCCCGTAATCAAATCCACATCAGGCTTGTCCATTCTTCCAAGGAACTGCCTTGCATAGGAAGAAAGACTTTCCATATATCTGCGCTGGCCTTCAGCAAAAAGAGTATCAAATGCAAGTGATGATTTTCCGCTGCCAGAAAGTCCGCTTATGGCAACAAGTTTATTGCGCGGAATTTCAACACTGATATTCTTTAAGTTATGCTCGCGCGCACCTTGAATTACAATTTTCTCATCGTTGAATGCGTTCATAGCCCTTTATTATAGAAGAAAAGCAGACAAATGAAAATGCCTGCATAAGTTCAAGTCAAAGCTAATATTCAGTTCTAGTTATGTTTCTAAGCCACTTTTTGCTCTTATAGAACGAGAACACCCAGGGCCACTTTACAAATTCGTCTAGGCACATAAAAAAGTAAACCCATACAACAGGAAGCTTGAATACAAAAGCTGTAAGAATTCCAGCTGTAATTCCATAGCCCCACATATCGATTGTGTCGCATATTAGACCGAATTTTGTGCATCCGCCCGCGCGGAAGATACCGGCAATAAGAGTTGTGTTAACAGCAGTTCCCATAACATAGTAGACATTTATAAAAAGCATCTGCTTTAAATAATGCATTGCCAAAGTTGAAAGCGAAGCGTATTTTAGAACAAACGGAATTGAAATAAATATCAAAAGTCCGCCAAACGCCCCTGTAATAACTGTAACTTTAAGAAATTCCTTTGCACCTTTTTCAGCCTCGTCAATCTTATCCGCGCCAATCAAGTTTCCTACAATAATGCCGCCGACCGCAGCAACAGCATAGCAGAACACAGTGGCAAAGTTGCGCACAACACATACAATCGAATTCGCAGCCACAACATCAGAGCCAAGCCGCCCCATGATTGCAACGTAAGCAGAAAAAGCCGCGCCCCAGGAAACATCATTCAGCAAGGCAGGCAAAGACATCTTAAAAAAATCCTTGGCAAGAGAGCTGCTTTTTATAAACATATAGGAAAACTTAAGTTTTATGTCCTTACTCCGGGCCGAAACAATAAAGCACCCTGCAACACAAACAGCCTGAGAAATGCAAGTAGCAAGAGCAACTCCGCGGATTCCCATTTTTTCAATTCCAAAAAATCCAAAGATAAAAACCGCGTTAAGAATGATGTTCAGAAAAAATCCCACACCGTTAAAGAATGTTGCCACCGAAACATGATTCGCGCTTCTAAGCATAGAAAAGTAAGTATTTGAAACCGCCCACAAAAGATAGAACACCCAGATTATGCGAAGATATTCCGCGCCTTCTGAAATCAAAACCGGATCAGCCGTATAAACGCGCATAAGTTTTTCCGGGAACAACGATGCGCCAACAGAAAAGGCAACCGCAACAGCAAGCGAGCATTTAAGCGCAATCCCTTCAATTGCCTCAAGAGCCTTAAAATCTTTTTTACCAAAATACTGAGCCGCAAGAAGAATAGAGCCTGAGCTTATTCCCGAATAAAACATAAAGACAAGACCAGAGTACTGAGTTGCAAGAGAGCCTGCCGCAATAGCGTCCTGACCTACACTGTTAAGCATTATAACATCCACAGAGCCCATCATGGCGGCGAATATATTCTGCAGAATAATAGGAAAAAGCATTTTAAGCGAATCTTTGTAAAATTGTTTGTTCATAATTTTCCCCAATTTATATTAGAAAATATATATAACATTTGTTCTAATATAATGCAACCTATAGCAAACAGATTGAGCAACAAATGCGCAAGATTAAGGAAAATGCCATCCAATCAAATTGAATAATGCCATAAAAAAAAATAGCAACGATAAAAAAAACCGGGCACATGCCCGGCACTTGTGGTAAAATTTTCAGACTAGTCAGAAAACAACGGAGTTGAAAGGTAGCGGTCTCCAGAATCTGGAAGAAGAGCCACAATAACTTTTCCTTTGTTTTCAGGGCGCTGGGCAAGAATCTTTGCAGCCTTTAGAGCAGCTCCGCTTGAAATTCCAACAAGAATTCCTTCTGACCGCGCAAAAGCTTTTCCTTCCGCAAAAGCGTCATCATTTTCTATGGCAATAATTTCATCATAAATCTTTGTGTCAAGCGTTTCAGGAACAAATCCTGCGCCGATTCCCTGAATTTTATGGGAGCCGGCAGTTCCTTTTGAAAGAACAGGGCTTGAAGCAGGCTCAACAGCAACAACTTTTACAGCAGGATTCTTCGACTTTAGGAATTCACCTACGCCGGAAACAGTTCCGCCAGTGCCTACGCCCGCAACGAAAATATCAACTTTTCCATCTGTCTGGCTCCAAATTTCAGGGCCTGTAGTTTCACGGTGCGCTTTAGGATTTGCCGGATTTACAAACTGCCCGAGAATAACAGAGCCTAGAATTGACTCTTTAAGCTCTTCTGCCTTTGCAATAGCGCCTTTCATTCCTTTTGCGCCTTCGGTAAGAACAAGCTCCGCGCCATAAGCCTTTAAAAGAGTCCGGCGCTCAACGCTCATTGTCTCAGGCAAAGTCAAAATAGCCTTGTATCCTTTTGCAGCGGCAACAGCGGCAAGCCCGATTCCTGTGTTTCCAGAAGTAGGCTCTATTATAGAAGCTCCAGGTTTTAAAATGCCTTTTTTTTCTGCGTCTTCAATCATTGCAAGCGCGATTCTGTCTTTTACGCTTCCGGCCGGATTCAGATATTCCAGCTTTGCAAGCAGAGTTGCGTTCTCAATGCCGCTAGCCTTTGAATAATTGTTGAGCTTTAGAATCGGTGTGTTTCCAATCAGTTCTACTACGCTTTCCTTAATGTCTGCCATATCCGGCCTCCTGAAAGTTTATATTCCTACTTAAAATATAGGTTTTATACAAGTATACTAACCTCTATTTCCTATTAAGTCAATGGGGTTTTTATATTTTATCATTCAAATTGCGCGTTTTAGATAGGTTTGCCCCAAATTTAAAAATGGATGAGCCAAATTCTTGCGCATAAGTGCGCCTTAGCCAGACATATTTTGCTCTTGGACAGTCAGGATAAACTTTTTGTACGCTCAGCATTTTGTTAATGTACGGTCAGCAAAATCTTTTTGTACGCTCAGCATTTTAGTAATGTACGGTCAAGTAAAATCTTTTTGTACGCTCATCATTTTGTTAATGTACGGTCAGTAAAATCTTTTTGTACGAAGAGTTTAACAAAATCTGCTTATATTACCCAGTCGCTTACACTTTCAGGCTTTAAAAGGTCGGAAATTTTTACGCTGTATAGATAGTTGGAAATTATAGTGTCCAGTTTTTCCCACATGGGGAGCGTCTTGCATTCTGCGGAACGTGGACAGGTTTCAGCGTTTTCTTCAAGGCAAGTAACAGGGGCTAAAGTTCCTTCCGTAAGTTTTAGGATTTCTCCAACGGAATATTCGTCAGCATCTTTTGTAAGCCTGTAGCCGCCTTTTTTTCCGCGCAAGCCTTCTACAAGACCAGCCTTAACCAAAAGAGCCACAATGCTTTCAAGATATTTTAGCGACACATCCTGATTCTCAGCAATGACATTCAATGGAACAAACTCGTCCTTTCCGTGCAAACAAAGCTCTATTATAACACGAAGCGCATAACGCCCTCTTGTTGAAATCAGCATAAACCGTAACCTCTTTTTTATTTTCCTATCTTACCACAAGGATTTTTAATTTTCAATGCGATTTTTTTAAGGAAAGACATTCTTCCGCCTCTTAAATTGCCCTTTAAATACTGCACTAAATGACTCCTTATTAGTGCGCTCATCAACACCCATTTAGTGCAGTAATTGCCTCATTATTAGCGTACTAATCAACACCTTATTACTGTAGTATTGCTTTATTTATTTTTTGTTTGGATTCTTAGGGTGTTAGCCCTAATCTACGCTGGGGAAAGACAGGTGGTTTGGAGGAAAGGAAACGGCTATAAAATTGATTCGCTTTAGAATTAGATGGTTGGCTTTCCTCCAAAAACTAAAAGGTCAAAGTTCGAGTTTTGTAAATTTACTGTCATTGCCGTGCTTGACACTGCAATCTTGCTAAAAAAAAACACAAGGAATTATCGGATCAAGCCTGATAATGACTAGAAATTTCAAGAAATCCTAAAATTCGACATTCGACCTAAAAAATGAAACTTAACGGCGTGAAATGTGTCTAACAAGGCATGGAAAACGGAATTAACACAGTCTCTGTATATGGAGATTCAATTTTAAAGGGCGCAGTTACAGGAACAGGAAGCGGGCACCTCTTTGACATAACAAAGAATGACAGCCTTTCACTTGCAGCTGCAAAACTAGGATTTAAGCTGAACAACCAAAGCGTATTCGGAAACATAATCACCAAAAGCTACAAGAGGTTTTTGCGTGATGTTGAGCGGAATGCGCTTGGCGACCTTGCAATAATAGAATCCGGCGGAAACGACTGCGACTATGACTGGGCGCAAGTATGCTCCGGGGAAAACTTAAATCCACGTGTAGGCATAGACGAATTTATAAGCGCGATAGACAAAATGGCAAAAACCTGCCGACAAAACGGAACAACGCCGCTCATTATGACAATGCCGCCTCTTGTTCCAGACCGATGGCTTTTGCATATCTGCCGCGGATATGACGAGCAGAAAGTCAAAGCGTTTGTGAATTCTGACATTATGACGCTGTACCAGAACCACGAAACGTACAACGCGCATCTTGTTAAATACAGTTTTCAAAACAACGTGCAGCTTGTGGACATGAGACTAGCATTTCTTGAGTCCAAAAAAGACAAGGAGCTTATGTGCCAGGACGGAATCCACCCAAACGAAGCCGGATACAAGTTCATGGCGGAAATCTGGGAAAAAGAGCTTCCAAAAGTCAAAAACGAGTTTTCAAAATAGTGAAATTTAAGTTTTTTGTTAATTTAAGCTAATCACTGTTCATTTTCTTGACTTTTTGAAATTGTTGCTTTATCATTTATAAAACTAAATGGAGAAACAAAAACTTTATGGCTTTGTTTTTCTGAAAAAACTTTGGAGGCTCTTATGTTTAAGGGTAAATTGGCTGCTGCAGTAGCTGTTGTATCATTGGCACTTTCTGCAAGTGCTTTTGCAACAAAAGTTGGACCTGGTCTTGGTTATGTTGTATTCGGAGATCAGAACGGACCTGTTTACGACATCATCGCCGCAACAACAAACGGCACATTCTGTTCACAGTTTTTCGCTATTACATTCGGAACTTCTGGATATAGCGGAGGACTTATCGGAATGGAAGAAACAGACAAGTTCATCGCAGACAACATGGATGCACTTGCAACAGACATCGCTATGGGCGAAGGCGAATATGTTGACACACTTTCAAGCATGCTCAACGTTTCTGACAGCGTAGCTTTCAAAGCTGCTCTTCAGGCAAACTTTGACAACATCTTCTCTTCTTCAGACGTATCTGCAACTGAAGTAAGCGGAAAGATTTACTCACTTGTTGGCTAAGTTGGACATTTCGTCTAAAAGAACAGGGTACGGCCGCAAAGTCGTACCCTGTTTGTTTTTACTCGCAGCTTCGTTTTTCCTGCCAGTATTTGCAGATGAAAACAGCCCCGCAAAAAAAAGTGCGGAAGCCGTTGACTTTTCAGGAAAACTAGAAGCAATTTCAAAGCTAGCCCCTATAGAGCCAGCCTCCGGCTACGAAAAAAAAGCGCAGGAAGCTGTGGACAAGGCATTTTCCCTGGAGCTTTACAACGCACCTTACTGGAAAACCCTTTTGCATTACAAGCCTTCTCCTTTTCATAAAAACAAAAGTCTTGTAGACGACCCGATGTTTTTTTTAGCTAAAAAAGGCAAGACAAATCCAAAGGCGGAGCTTGAAGCCACAATAAAAGCATTTTTTTCTCCTGCGCCCGGCAAAGACGAGCGGCATGCAATCGAGCGTTTTCCTGGCAGATTTAAATGGATTTGCGACCAGCTGAATCTTTCAAAAGAGGATTTTCCTTATGATGGAGACGCATATTATCAGTCGATTGTGCGGAAAGTAAATCCCGGGGACGTTTACCTTATATTCCCGGCAGGCTTTCTAAAAAATCCAGCTTCAGTTTTCGGACACACATTTTTGCTCATGGAATCCAAAGGACAGTCGCGTCTTCTTGCAAACTCAATAAACTATGGAGCTGTTACAAATGTAACCGGCGGTGTAATGTATGCAGTTCTTGGACTTGTAGGAGGATTCCGCGGATATTTTGCCTTTGTGCCTTACTACGAAAAAATCAAGCAGTATGCCAATATGGATATGCGCGATATATGGGAATACCACCTGAATTTTTCAGAAGAAGAAAAAGACAGAATGCTACGTCATATATTTGACCTTTCAGGTATTTACTCGCGTTACTTTTTTATAAGCGAAAACTGCTCATACAACCTTTTATTTCTTATAGAAGCCGCAAAGCCAGAAACAGACATAACGAATATTTTAAGCGGCGTTGTAGAGCCAATAGAAACTGTAAAGACCATCTGCGAAACAGGACTTGCAGATAAAACTGACTACAGACCTTCCGTGTACTCAAAACTGGAATTTCAAAAGACACAGCTTACACGGAAGCAAAACAAATATGTAAAAGACGTTTGTTACGGGAAAAAGACAGCAAAGGACTTCCCATTCGGCGACTTGCCAAAGGAAAAACAGGCGGAAATTTGGGAACAGGCATCCGACTATCTTACTTCCCTCTTGAACAGCCAAAAAATTTCATCAGATGAATACAGACCGCGGTTTGTTTCAGTTCTTTCGGAGCGTAGAAAGCTAGGCAAGATAGAATCCAGCACAAAAATAACAGAGCCTCCGCACCCGGAAAAAGCACATGGCTCCAAAAAGATTTCCATTCACGGCGGAAAAGACATTGAAGGCGCATACACAGGCTTGGAATTTCGTCTTACAGCGCACGAACAGCTTGAAAATCCTGCAGGATACGCTTCAAATTCAGAACTTGTGTTCGGTGAAATTGACCTTAGAGTGCATCCGCAGGAAACAGACTTCTACTTAAAGAAAGCACTGATTGCCTCGGTAATCTCGCTGCCGGTTTCTGACTTGTATTTTTTCAACGGCGCAATGAATATCGTAGTCGGATTTGACTCTAACCCAAATGAAGACAAGGAAGAAGATCTTGCGTTCAGAGTAAAAGCAATGTTCGGAACAAGCATAAAGCCAGCTTATTGGATTCAGCCTTACTTTCTTGCAGGATTTGACGCTTATGCTTCTCCAAAGTATGAAAGGAAGCATTTTTATGCAGATCCGCTTATTGGCGCAGAAGTCGGCTTTATAACAACGGCAGGAATCTGGAAAAACAAGATTGCGGCAAGCGCGCTTCAGTCGCCGTTCGACAAAAAACATTTAAGAATTCAGGCTAGCGTAAACGAAGGCTTTAATATTGCCCAAAACATTTCGCTTAAAGGCGGCTACTCTTTCAATATGGACTGGGACGAGAGATGGCATGAGTTCACGGTTTCGTTCAACGCATATTTTTAGAGATTGTTAACACAGTTTTTTACAGAAACATCGTAGTATCAAGCATGGCAACGACACGGAATAAGATTCCCCGATCAAGTCATGCAATGACAAAAATATATCATATTAAAATTTTTACTGGACATAAAAAAGGCTCCTCTAATTCTACAGGAGCCTTTTTAATTTGCCAATAAATTTATCGTTTTTATAGCAACAATATTTTACGATAATCCCAATTAAACTTTAAAGCGGTCAATCTCGTTGGCAATATCCGAAATAGAGCCTTTTACCTTTGAAGAAATCTCGCTTAAGGCGGCACCAGTTTCGTTTATTTTCTTTGCGCCAACCGCCATTTCATCCATGCTTTCCTTCATAACCATTGTGGCATCCTGAAGCCGTTTTACTTCCTCAAGAATCGCCTGATTTCCGGCTGACATTTCAGAAGAGGCGTTGCGAACTTCGGAAGAACTGTCGTTCATGGAATGAAGAGCCTCGTTTATCTGCTTAGAGCCTTCGGTCTGTTCTTCCATTGCCGACTTAATCTGAACAACAAGCTGGTCTGTATCCTTGATTTTCTTGGAAACACTTTCAAAAGCCGAACTTGACTCCGCGGAAGAAGCAACAACTTCATCGATAGATTCACGGATATTGTTAAGCTGGTCGCCGATTGTCTTTGACTGCGAAGTGGAAGTTTCTGAAAGCTTGCGGATTTCGTCTGCTACAACACTGAATCCTTTTCCGGCTTCACCTGCGTGGGCGGCTTCGATTGCGGCATTCATGGCAAGAAGGTTTGTCTGGCTTGCAATTGAAGAAATGGCGGCGTTTGCCTCCTGAAGCATTGCGGACTGCTTTTCAATTTTTTCTATCTGCTCGTTTACGACTTGCTGCTTAGAAAATCCGTTCTGCGCGTCAGACTGAAGCTCGCTGAATGAAGAAGCCATTTTGTCAACGGACTGATTTACAGAAGAAATGTTTCCAATCATCTGCTCAACAGCAGCGGAAGCCTGGCTTACACCTGCGGTCTGGTTTTCAATCATTCTTTCAAGCGAAGAAATATTTGAAGCGATTTCATTTACAGCCCCGGCGGTTTCTTCAACACTTGAGCTTTGGCTTACAATCTGGTTTCTTACACTGTCAATGTTTGCAAGAATCTGCGTGATTGCACTGGAAGTATTTTGAGTGCTTTCCTCAAGAACTTCTCCTGCACTGCTAAGTTCATTCTTAGAATTTTTTACATCGGAAATAATTTCCTGCAATTTGCCAACAAATTTATTGAATCCTTTTACAACAAAGCCGATTTCGTTGTTGGAATTTATTTCAATTCTTTGTGTAAGGTCGGCGTTGCCTGAAGCGATTTTTGTTATTGCGTAGTCAAGTTTATTCAATGGCTTTATTGCGCGGTACACAAGGAAGCCTGATATGCTTACAAGAAGAATCGCGCTTATAATAGAAAGCCAAGTCATATCCCCCATCATTGAAGTAATTGAAGAATAGATTTCCTTCTGCTGGATTGAAACTGCTATTGACCATGAAGTTCCTTCTACCGGCATAAAGGTAATAAATTCCAACTCGTCATAAATTCCCTTTATCCAGGCATGTCCTGTCTCACGGCTAACCATTCTTTTGGCAAGTTCGCCCATATCCTCGTGCCCTTCAGAATAGCCTGTAAGGAAGTTGCGGTTGTTAATCCAGTCTCTGTTCGGGTGGGAAATAACGGTTCCATCATCGGCAAGAACAAACGGATATCCTGTGTTTCCAACTTTTATATTGCTGATGATTTCACCAATATGTTGTGACTGCATTACGCCACAAAAAAGACCGATGTTCTTTCCGTTGCGAACAATTGCGCGCGTTACATGGAGTACAAATTGTCCGGTCGTTCTTGAGACTACAGGATCATCAATGAACCTTTCCTTTCCATCTTGCATTATCGCCTTGAAATAAGGGCGATCGGAAATGTCGGTGCGCTTTCCTGTATCCGTATAGGCGATTCCGTCCGGACCGCAGAGCATTATGTAATCAAACTCGGCTATGCGGTGATCTGCATGCGAAACAAGCCATTCACGCATTTCGGCAAGGCTTCCATCCTGAGCCACATCTGAATTCACATAGAAATTCATAGCATGGTAATAGCCGTCAATTCTTTCTGAAATTACCTGCGAATAAGCCTTTACAACAACCCCATAGTCATTTGTTGAATCCTCAAGCACAGACTTTTTTGTGATTTCTCCTGTTATAATAATCTGCAGAAGATTAAAAAATACAATTGAAATGCCTGAAAAAAGAACAAGCCGGAACACAAGGCTCTTGCGTTTTTCGGTGTTTGACGAAGTGTTTTCTCCCATAAATAACAAATTCCTCCTTAAATATACAAGCCACTAAAAACCTCAAGCTTTTAGTGGCTTGCAACAATACACTTGATTTAAATTATACAACAAAATTTTTGTCTGTCAACATTATTTTATACCCCCCCCGGCAAACGCATTATAAATGTATTCAGCATAAAACTGGCTTTCAGACACGGTTTCCTGGTTCAAAATCGCGCAATAATGGGGATGTCCAATAAGTAT
>ERZ1034873.224-NODE-224-length-34924-cov-5.713212_pt1 | contig 34924 bp, 35 predicted proteins | sample MGYA00520689_ERZ1034873 | MGnify/ENA primary metagenome ERZ1034873 (study PRJEB33766, sample SAMN09781722) | gut metagenome | biome: gut microbiome | host: Homo sapiens | place: Madagascar | study: EMG produced TPA metagenomics assembly of the PRJNA485056 data set...
CTCCAAGGAAGTCCGCAAGATGTTAGACGCAGCCGGATTTACCGATGCTGTAATCTCTGCTTCGAATGACCTTGACGAATATCTAATCGAGAGTTTAAAGCTTCAGGGGGCAACGATCACCTCCTGGGGAGTCGGTACAAACCTCATCACCTCGAAGGACAACCCTGCCTTCGGCGGCGTCTATAAGTTAGCTGCGATTCAGGGAGAGAACGGTGAATTTATCCCTAAGATCAAGTTATCTGAGAATGTAGAGAAGGTAACGAACCCCGGCAATAAGACCATCTTCCGTATCTATGATAAGAAGAGCGGCAAGATCCGTGCTGATCTGATCTGCTTAGTCGGTGAGACCTTCGACGAGACAAAGGATCTGCATCTGTTCGATCCGAATGCACCATGGAAAAAGACCAAGGTAAAGGGTGGCAGCTATACGCTGCGTGAACTGCTTGTTCCGGTCTTCGAAAAAGGAAACTGTGTCTATGAATCTCCGAGTGTTATGGAGATCCAGGCAATCTGCAACAAAGAAAAGGAAACGATCTGGGATGAGACAAAACGTTTTGTCAACCCACAGGAGATCTATGTTGACCTTTCCGACAAGCTGTATAAGATCAAAACTGAGCTTTTGAATCAGGATCATAACGAAGAAGAGATCTGAAAATGATAACATGATTTTCCGATACAGTAATGAAAACGCCAGCACCGGTATCTGCCGGAACTGGCGTTTTATTTCTACTATTCGGACTCACGGATTGCCTTCCGCACCGGAAGAATGCATCCCGTGGATACACTTTCACCCGGATTTTAAAAAAATAAGATATGAAAAGATACATTTACTTTTAATTAAAACCGACGATCTTCTGTGACAGCTTGTAGGCTGCTACCGAGATCTTTCTTCCTCCCCTGCCTGGCAGATTCATGGTCTGTCCGAGGATGCCGCGTCTGAGATGGTGGAACAGCCGAAGATCCTTCTCCTTGATATAGCTCCACAGTTCACGTTTCTTCTCCAGATTCTCTTCGGTCCCGGAACGGATACACATAATCGTAGAAACCACGGTGATGATCTCTAAATAATTAAACATGTAATTTCTCAGATGACGGTTCGTGATCTTCCAGAGATCCACATCATCTGCCATGATCTTATTGACCTTGATCTGCTGATCGATCCTTTTGATCATTACCTTCTCATTGACCGACTGATCGTCTCTGCCGATAAAGTAACGGTAGAAATCCACATCCAGATAATACATATTCTGTACATATGGAAGCGGCTTGTATACAAAGATATTATCCACATAGAACGTATGACGCGGCAGCTCTAATCCACATTCACGAAGCAGCTTGGTACGATAGATCACGGAATGCATCAGGATGTATTTCCCCTTTGGCATACGTTTTACATCATCCCAGGTAAACATTCTTCCCTGTGGAAATTCCTTCGTATAACGCATGACCTTCTTATGCTTTGCTCCCTGCTTCTCATAGACAAAATTACTAAGCAGCATATCAAGCTGCTTATTGGATCCACTCAGTTCACGCAAGGTATCAAGGATCGTATGATATGCTTCTTCATCTACCCAGTCATCACTGTCTACGACCTTAAAATACAGACCGGATGCGTTTGCAATACCTGTATTGACTGCTGCACCATGTCCACCATTCTCCTGATGGATTGCACGGACGATCGTCGGATACTTCCGTTCGAATTCATCCGCGATCTCTCTTGTTGCATCCTTTGATCCGTCATCCACGATCAGGATCTCTACATCTTCACCACCTGCCAGCAGTGAATTCACACAATGTTCCATATAATCCTGTGAATTATAACATGGTACTGTAATTGATAATAATTTCATTCTCTTCTCCATTCTTCCGGCTTATGCACGCTTTGCCATCAGTTCGTCTGCCAGTTCGAGTGCATGCTTTGTCATTGCGTCAATATTGTAATACTTATACTCTGCCAATCTTCCAAGCAGATACAGATTCCCGTAACGCTTCGTGAGTGCCTGGTATTTTTCATATAATGCCTGGTTCTTGTCATTTAAGATCGCATAATATGGTATCTCACCTTCCGCTCCGGTATATGCAAACGGATATTCCTTCACGATCGTCGTTCCCGCTGCATCCTTCTGACCGGTTAAGTGCTTAAACTCTGTGATTCTCGTATAATCTTCACTGACGGTATAATTGACTACACTGTGCCCCTGAAAATCCTCCTTGTCATAATGCTCAAATACAAAGTTCAGGGAACGGTACGGAAGTCTTCCATAGACACAGTCAAACAGTTCATCGATCGCACCGGTATATACGATCCTGCCCGCATATGGTTCCCCATCAAGTAAAACCGTTCCATCCTCTAAAAAGCTCAGGCGATCCTTACCGTCTGTACCCGTCTGTACCTCGATTCCCGGATGATCTAACATCTTTTCAAACATCGGAGTAAAGCCATCTAGCGGTACTCCCTGATACTTGTCCTGAAAATAGCGGTTATCTCTTGAGATCAGAACCGGTACACGTCCGGTTACCTCCGGGCTGATCTCTTCCGGTGTCTGTCCCCACTGCTTCATCGTATATTTTAAAAAGACATTCTCATATACATATTCTGCGATCTGCCTGATGTCTGCATCCTCATTCTCGCGCAGCTTCATGATCGGTACACGGCTGCCTGCGCCATAGGCTTCGATCAGCTTTTTCTCTAAGCGGTCCGCCTGCTCCTTCTCATATACCATATGTAAGGTATTCAGATTAAACGGGATCGGAATCAGTCTGCCATGCACGTTTGCCACGACCTCATGTCCAAAATCATACCAGTCCGTAAAACGTGACAGATACTCCCGCACCTCTTCGATTCCTGTATGGAAAATATGTGGGCCATATTCATGGATCAACACCCCATATTCATCCACCTTATCATAACAGTTGCCTGCAATATGATCCCTGCGCTCTAAGACTAATACCTGCTCGCCGCCTTCTTCTGCAAGCTTTCTTGCCATCACACTACCGGCAATTCCTGCGCCGATTATAATCGTATTATACATATTCAACCCCATTTCTGCTCATTTCTCTTCTACCTATTATACACATTCCAATTACAGATTCCAAATGCTTTTTTCTTAGGTTTTTATGAATACGTTTCTCCGTTTACAGAAAGTTCATATTTTATTTACAGCATAATCATACTTTTTCCACAGCATCTTCACAAAGCCTCTCTATACTTTTAAGTACATCGAAGGTGCAACAAGTGATTGATATAATTTTTTCATAGACCTTGCCTTCTGGCAAGGTTTCCTCCCAGCAACAGATGAGTTTTCACTCATACTTCATAAATCTTTTTCATAATGAAAAGCCGGTGGATTCCACCGGCTCCTCTTTTTATTATGCTTCTATTCGGACTGTTCCTCTTTGATCCGCTTTGCCCCCAGTAAAATATTGACTGCATCTGTATACTTTTCGAATGCTGCCGGAATCGGATACAGTGACTTCGTATCCTGCGGCTCTACAAACAACATATCGGTATTCTCATCCTCTTCTAAAGCTGCCACGCGGATCATATAGCCGCACATATGCCACTCGATATGGGAAAAAATATGCTTCGCATCGGTCAGCTTCTCGATCCGCAGTGGTGTAAGCTGTCTTTCTGCCACATACTGTAATGCCTCGTCTTCACTGATATGACCTTCTATATTTGGGAATTCATACATTCCTGCAAGCAGTCCCTTTTTCGGGCGTTTTCTTAAGGCAAACCGTTCTCCGTCACGGATGATAAGTATCGTCTTATCCTCGATCTTACGTGGCTTCGCCTTGCTTTTTACCGGGATGTCTGCGATCCTATCCTCCCTTTTGGCAAGGCAGAACTCCTTCCATGGACAATCCTCACAAAGCGGCTGTCCATTCGGCACGCAGACCGTCGCACCAAGCTCCATCAGTGCCTGATTAAATGCGCCCGCCTGATCCTTGGGAATCAGCGGAAGCAGCCGCTGTTCCATCTGCGTTTTCACAGACTGCTTCATAATATCAGAAGGATCTGCCGTGACACGCGTGATCACCCGAAGGACATTCCCATCTACTGCCGGGACCGGAATCCCATATGCGATCGAAGCGATCGCTCCTGCCGTATAATGACCGATCCCTTTTAACTGCAGCAGCTTCTCATAATCTGCCGGAAGAACGCCATCATACGATTCCATGACCGTCTGTGCCGCGATCCGCATATTCCGCACACGGTTATAATACCCCAGTCCTTCCCAGAGCTTTAAAAGCTTCTCATCCGGGCACTCTGCCAGTGCCTTCACATCGGGAAGCTCTGCTACAAAGCGTTCAAAATATGGCTTCACCGCTTCCACTCTGGTCTGCTGTAACATGATCTCCGATACCCAGACCCGGTAAGGCGTTGCTTCCTCTCTCCACGGCAGTACCCGCGCATGATCCTTAAACCACGCCAAAAGCGGGGCTACGATCTGTTCAAGCTTCATTTCTTCCTGCATAAATTCCTCTCTCAAATCCTGCTCTTTACAAATGCTGCAATCTTAGACAGGCACTCTGCGATGACTTCCTTCGAATATGCATAGGAACAACGGATATAACCTTCACCGCAATGTCCGAACGCATCGCCCGGAATAACCGCAACCTTCTGCTCCTGCAATAACTGGTGGCAGAATTCCATACTCGTAAGACCGGTCTTTTGAATCGACGGGAATACATAAAATGCACCTTCCGGTTCTACGACCTCTAATCCCATCTCTACAAAGCCATCTACCATCAGCTTTCTGCGCTCGTCATATTCCTTACGCATAATGGCGATCTCCTCATCGCGCACAGGACTTGTCATCGCCTCTAATGCCGCATACTGGCTTGTTGTTCCAGCGGACATCGTCGTAAACTGGTGGATCTTATTCATATGGAAGATCACATCTGCCGGTCCTGCTGCAATTCCCATTCTCCAGCCTGTCATTGCAAAAGCCTTTGAAAAACCGTTTAAAACGACTGTACGCTCCGCCATACCTGGAAGTGCAGCGATCGACACATGTTTTTTGCCGTAAGTCAGTTCTGCATAGATCTCGTCACTGATCACAAAGATATCATGCTTAATCAACAGCGGTGTAATTGCCTCTAAGTCCTCCCGTTCCATGATCGCTCCGGTCGGGTTGCTTGGGAAGGAAATCAAAAGCACACGGGTCTTGTCCGTGATCTTCTCTTCTAACTGTTCCCTGGTCAGACGGAAACGGTTCTTTGCCTGTAACTCTAAGGATACCGGAACACCGCCGCATAATTCAATACATGGAATATAGGAAACATAGGAAGGTTCTACCACTAAGACTTCGTCCCCCGGATTTACCAGTGTACGGAGTGCCAGATCGATGCCCTCGCTTGCTCCCATCGTGATTAAGATCTCATCCTGTCTGTCATAATGAAGATCAAACTTCTCTAAATATTCGGCACATGCCGCACGCAGCTCTACCGTTCCCCTGTTATCCGTATACTTGGTCTGTGCCTGCTCGATCGATTCGACCGCCGCCTTACGCACATGCTCCGGTGTCGCAAAGTCCGGCTCACCTACGCCAAGGGATAATGCCCCGTCCATGGTGTTTGCTATGTCAAAAAAATCCTTGATCCCGGAATCCGGCATCTCTTTTACGATTTTTGATATGTAAGATCTGCTCATACTTTTTTCCTCTTTTCGTACTTCATTTCAGCGTAAAATTATAGCACAGAATTTTTTTCCTGACTACTATAGAGATTTTGAAAGCAAACGTATTTGCTCTTTACTGAAAAAATGCACAAATATGTTCCACAAACATCTGCAATGCTCTTTGAAGCAGTTACTCTATGTGACTATCGCATATCCAATTCCGATCACTGCGAGCACGATCCCTACGATTTCAAGTACCGTCAGGTGTCCCTGCCCGTCCTGCTCCTCTTCCTTTTTCCACACTGCAATGGCTATTTCGATGTCAAGCAAAAGAATTGCTGCTCCTGCTGTCACCATCGAAAACACCGGAATTTTACTTCTCCCTAATATCAGGATTGCCACAAACAATATCGTATAAATTATCATTTGTATCAGGTTCTTTTTCACACGAAGTGCCTCCCTCTCTTTTCAGACTGCCTGTCAAAATTATCTTCTGCAATCAATTTTATCAATTTTTCCATACAAATTCAATTCCTGCCCTCTAAGACACACAGAGTTTTCATCAAAATACGCGCTTCTCATTGACAAAACCGCCCATTCGATATATATTATTAGTATGTAATGTTCGTTAAATTTTTATCAATTACAACTATTTTAGGAGGGCTTTATTCAATGAATAACTTAAAGTTAGAAGTAGAAAACGAAATCGCTGTTCTTTCTATCACAAGACCAGCAGCATTAAACGCATTAAATTCTGAGACCTTAGACGAACTGAACGAGGTTCTTACTGAGATCGAAGGAAGAGATGACATCAAGGTTGTTATCTTAACCGGTGGTCCTGATAAGAAGGGTAACGAATTCAAATCCTTCGTTGCAGGTGCTGATATTGCTGAGATGGTGAACTTCTCCGCAGCAGAAGCAAGAGCTTTCGGTATGAAGGCATCTGTTCCATTCTTCAAGTTAATGAACATGAGACAGGTTACAATCGCAGCCGTAAACGGCTTCGCACTTGGCGGCGGATGCGAGATCTCCATGGCATGTGATATCCGTATCGCATCTGACAATGCAGTATTTGGTCAGCCTGAGTGTGGTCTTGGTATCATCCCTGGATTCGGTGGTACACAGAGACTTGCCCGTCTTGTGGGTATGGGACGTGCAAAAGAGATGATCTTCACATGCGACAACATCGACGCAAACGAAGCTTATCGTATCGGCTTAGTAAACAAAGTAGTTGCTAAGGAAGAGTTAATGGCTACCGCTAAGGCAATGGCTGCTAAGATCATTTCTAAGGGAAGCTACGCTGTATCTGTTGCTAAGGCTGCAATCAACAACGGATATGATATGGACATCAAGAACGCAGTTGAGATGGAAGCAAACCTCTTCGGTGTTACATGTTCTACACATGATAAGACAGAAGGAATGAGCGCATTCTTAGAGAGAAGAGCCGCTGATTTAACAGACTTCTAATTCATACATAGAAAAGCCTGGTTTCGATCGAAGCCGGGCTTTTTTTACAATCATATACAGAAATGAGGTTCATGAAAAACTATGGAAAACAAAATAATTGGCTTTATTGGCAGTGGAAACATGGGAAGTGCCATGATAAAAGGCATCCTTGCTTCTAAGCTTGCAGATGCATCACAGGTCATTGCAAGTGCAAAGACACAGTCAACCCTTGATCAGTTAAAGGCAGACTGTGGCATCGAAACAACACTCTCTAATCTTACGGTTGCAGAAAAATCCGATATTCTTTTTCTTGCAGTAAAACCATACTTATATGAGACCATCATCCGTGAGATCCGCGATGCCATCACCGATGATCAGATCATCGTAGCGATCGCCGCCGGTCAGAACATCGAAAAAATCGAAGGTGCTTTTGGCAAACCGGTCAAGCTCATCCGCACGATGCCAAATACACCTGCCATGGTGGCAGAAGCCATGTCCGCACTTGTTCCAAACGAGAATATCACAGAGGACGATCTTTCACTTGTTACCCGGATCTTTGAGAGCTTCGGAAAAGCAGAGGTCGTACCGGAATCCTTAATGGATGCCGTTACCGGAGTCAGTGGCTCCTCTCCTGCCTATGTCTACATGTTTATTGAAGCAATGGCAGACGCCGCAGTTGCAGATGGCATGCCACGCGCACAGGCATATAAGTTCGCCGCACAGTCCGTACTTGGTGCTGCAAAAATGGTACTTGAAACCGGAAAGCATCCGGGTGAATTAAAGGATGCCGTCTGCTCTCCAGGCGGAACTACGATTGCTGCCGTTGCAAAGCTGGAAGAAGGCGGTCTGCGTAATACCGTGATCCAGGCGCAGCGGGCATGTACCGAAAAATCACGCGAAATGAGTAAATAAAACAAAAAAGAAAAGAGGATTATTATGTGGGCATACGATAGTGTATTTTATCAGATCTATCCATTGGGATTTTGTGGCGCACCTTTTGAAAATGATGGCAGGTTAGAGCATCGTATCTTAAAGGTCAATGACTGGATTCCACACATCAAAAAGCTTGGTGCAAATGCAATCTATTTTTCACCGGTATTCGAATCCGATACGCATGGTTATAATACAAGGGATTACCGCAGGATTGATACCAGACTTGGTACGAATGAGGACTTCGTCGAAGTATGTAAGAATCTGCACGAAGCAGGCATCAAGGTCGTATTAGACGGTGTATTCAACCATGTCGGCCGCGGCTTCTGGGCTTTTCAGGACGTACTGGAGAAAAAATGGGATTCCCCATACAAGGACTGGTTCCATATCAGCTTCGACGGAAACTCAAATTACAATGACGGTCTCTGGTATGAAGGCTGGGAAGGCAACTACGATCTGGTGAAATTGAATCTTCAGAACCCGGCTGTTGTCGATCATCTGTTAGAAAGCGTTTCCTACTGGGTAAATACCTTCGATATCGACGGACTACGTCTGGATGTTGCATACTGCCTAGACCATGACTTTATCCGTCGTCTCAGAAGCCACTGCGACAGCCTGAAGAAGGACTTCTTCTTAGTCGGTGAGACACTTCACGGAGATTACAACCAGATTATGAACGATTCCATGCTGCATTCTGTAACAAACTATGAATGCTATAAGGGACTTCATTCGAGCTTTAACAGCATGAATATGTTCGAGATCAACCACTCCCTGTTACGTCAGTTCGGTCCGGAAAACTGGACCCTTTACAAGGGCAAACACCTGTTATCCTTCGTCGATAATCATGATGTTTCAAGAATCGCAAGTCTTCTGACAAACGAAAAACATCTTCCGCTCATCTATGCATTGTGCTTTGGTATGCCGGGTATCCCATGTGTATACTACGGAAGTGAATGGGGTGCAAAAGCCCGTAAGGAAGAAGGCGATCCTGCACTGCGTGCCTGCTTTGAAGCACCGGTTGAAAACGAACTGTTCGACTGGATCTCAAAACTTGCCGAGGCAAAGAAGAACAGTCCTGCCTTAAATTATGGTGACTTTACTTCGATCGTCCTGACAAATAAACAGTGCATCTTCCAGCGCAGATGTGATAGCGAGCGTGTCTTAGTTGCGATCAATGCAGACGGTGAAAGCTATACAGCACACTTTGATGCAGGCTGCGGTACTGCTGTCGATCTGATCACCGGAGCAGAGCATGACTTTGGCGGTGGCAGTGAGCTTCCACCATATAGTGCATACTTCTGGCGGATGGAGCGATAAGCAGGTGCTATAAAAATAATTATCCTATTGTAGATAATATATGTTATAGTCCATGTTCATGCAAAACAGCAGGAGATTTTGAGGCATCCCTCAAAATCTCCTGCTGTTTTTATAACTGCTGCATAACCTGTATCGCATTCTTCTCTATAATGGATTCTCCATGTTCTTCTATGAAGGCACGGACTGCATCATGTGAATAGACTCCCGTTGCAAAGTCTAATGCCGTACTGAGCAATCTGCATAACTGCCTGTCATTCATATCTCCCTTTTTCATTAACAGAAAATACATATGATCCTGTGGCAGCTTATACAACCGGTTCTCAACCGGCATCTCTAGCTGAACGCTGCGGCTGTATGCGTCAAAGTATTCCATACGATCAAACTGGATCTGATATTCACAGGAACCCGGAATAATCCCATCCGATACCACATGTGCCTGCTTCTCCTTAGCACCCGGTATCGTGATCTTCGTCTCATCAGTCTCCGGCTGTGCCTGTTGTGATGCTTCTGCAACATTCTTCGAAAGATTCTCCATCACAGACTTCAGATTCTCTAATACATTCATGATCCCTGCATTCGTCTTCTCAGAGAATGTAAGTGCCAGCACATGATCCGGCAATACAGACACCTGAATGGAAATATTCCCACCATGCGCCTTATAGCCGACCTCTGTCTCTGCCATTGTAATGATCCGGCGTAAGAATTCCTCTGTTTTTCCATCATTTGCGAGGAAATCATCAACATCTAGTCCGTTCTCATGTAACTCTTCCTCTGTGATCAGACACCTTACGGTATCTACATTGATTCTCTTAAACTTCACTTCTATCACCTGTTTCTCTTGTTATCAGCCGCATTTCTTATTGCAATTATTCTAACACATGCATTCTTTTCTGACTAGAGCAATTTTCATGGAAAATCATTCCCATTTCCCCGGATCTGTGGTAAAATCAATTCAACAGCAAACATACATTCTGTTTTGAGGACCGATCATGGAACGCATTATTTTTCATATTGATGTGAACTCCGCCTTTTTAAGCTGGAGTGCGGTAGAAAAATTAAAAAACGGAGAAACACTGGATATCCGCACAATCCCTGCGATCATCGGCGGTGATACGAAAAGCCGCCATGGGATCGTATTAGCAAAGTCTGTGCCGGCGAAGGCTTATGATATCCATACAGCCGAACCGGTAGCACAGGCACGCCGCAAATGTCCGAATCTTGTCATCGTTCCGCCGGATCATGCGCTCTACAAACGCTGCAGCCAGAAGCTTATGGCACTTCTGCACACCTATACGCCGGACATTGAACAACTTTCGATCGATGAATGCTTCCTAGACTTCACACCGATCGCATCACAGTACGAGTCACCGCTTGCTGCTGCAAGACAGATCAAGGAAGAGATCAGGTCCCGCTTTGACTTTACCGTTAATATCGGGATCGCACCAAATAAGGTACTGGCGAAGATGGCAAGTGATTTTACCAAACCGGATCGTATCCACACGCTGTTCTATGATGAGATTCCTGCAAAAATGTGGCCGCTTCCGGTGGATGACCTCTACATGGTCGGACGTTCCAGCGCCAATCGCTTAAAAAGTCTTGGCATCCGCACGATCGGTGAACTGGCTCATACCGATAAGGACTATCTGCAGCAGGAATTTAAAAGCCATGGCATTACCATGTGGGAATATGCAAATGGCATCGGAAGTGATACCCTGCGCCCACAGGCACGGGAAGCCAAGGGGGTTGGTAATTCCGTGACACTTAGTACTGATATTTCACAGGCCAAGGAGATTCAAAAGGTACTGCTCTCCCTTTCCGAAAAAGTTTCTGCCAGACTGCGTAAGGCACACCAGCTTGCCCAGACCGTTACGGTTGAGATCAAGTACAGTGACTTTACCTCCTGTTCCCACCAGAGTGCCTTCTTTGCTCCGACAAATACGACAAATGAGATCTATACTGCCTCCTGTCAGTTGTTTTTCGAACTCTGGAATGAACATCCCATCCGTCTGCTCGGCATCCGCACAGCAAAGCTTATTTCCGAGGATGCACCCCAGCAGATGTCTATTTTTGACCTTGTACCGGACGAAAAACAGCAGCGTTTAGACGCTGCTGTCGATTCTATCCGTAACCGTTTCGGCAAGGATTCGATTGTCCGTGGCAGTATGTTACACTGACCGCTTTCTTATATACGAAACGTTTCGATTGACGTTTCCTATACCATATATTTACCTATGCAGAACGTTTGCCATAGAAGTAGGTTGCAAAGTAGATGACCGATGCTACGATTACAATCATAGGTCCGGTTGCAACATTCGTAAAATATGAGATGATCAGTCCAATGATTCCCGAAAATGCCGAAAACAAGATCGAAAAGAAATGATATTCCCGCATATTTTCCGCCAGATTCCGGCTGCTTGCCGCCGGAAGGATCAATAGTGCATTGATGATCAGGATTCCGACCCACTTGATCGAAAGCATTACGATCAGTGCAATAAATACGGCAAAGATATTTTCGATCAGCTTTACATGGATTCCTCTGCTTTTTGCCAGCGTCCGGTGCAGACTGACTGCATTTAACTTGTTAAATGCCACAAACCAGAACACCAGCGTTGCCGCGAAGATCAGGATCAGATATACGATCTCACGGAAGGTGATACTTAAGATATCTCCGACTAAAAGACTGCTGTATTTGCTGAAGTTTCCGCCTTTGGAGAGGATCGCCAGTCCGATTGCAGTACTGCAGGAAGAAAATACCGAGATGATCGTATCCGTCGATGCCGTACTCTTGCTGCTGATCTTATTCAGCAGCAATGCAAAAGCGATCGCAAAGATGACCATGGACAGGGACGTATCCGCCACGCCAAGTACAACTCCGATCGCAATTCCGGTCAGTGCTGAATGTCCGAGTGCATCTGAGAAAAATGCCATCTTCTTATTAACGATCATTGTTCCAAGAAGTCCAAACAATGGTGTAATGATCAGGACTGCAAGAAAGGCATTCCGCATAAATCCATAGGACCACCATTCTGTAAAAAAGTCCATCATTCTTTGACACCTCCCATCAACATAGCTGCTTCCGTAAAGGTCTTTTGAAACGCTTCACTTGCATAGACCTCCTTTGGAGTTCCCTGCATCAGTACGGTTTTATTCAGTAACACGACATGATCTGCATACTGCTTCACATAATCGAGATCATGCGAGATCAGGATGACTGCAAGATCAAAGTGTTCCTTCAGATATTCCATCCGCTTATAGAATAGTTCCATACCGTTCTGGTCAATACCGGATACCGGCTCATCGAGTAACAGCAGGTTCGGCTCATCCATGACTGCCATCGATAGCAGCACTCTTTGCAGTTCTCCTCCGGAAAGGTTGCAGACCTGCTTATCGATCAGCTCCTCTGCCTCAAATACCCGCAGGCTTTCTAAGATCTCCTGATAGAGCTTTTTACTTTTGTGGAAAAAGACCGGACAGTTTGACTGATAGCTTGCGATCATGTCATAGACACTGACCGGTGTATGTTTTTCAATGTTCAGGCTCTGCGGTACATAACCGATCCGCAGCTTCTGGATATGTCCGTTCTCACAATCCTTGAATTCAATCTCTCCGGTATGCGGAATCTCGCCTAAAACAGACTTGATCAGGGTAGATTTTCCCGCACCGTTTTTTCCGATAATTGCAGTCAGTGTCCCACAGTGAATATGCAGGTTGATGTCTTTTAAGATCTCCTGCTCTCCGATCTGTACACCGAGATTTTTGATTTTAATACAGTGGATTCCACATGGCTTTATGATTTTTTTCATGGCGTAAACGCCTCCCTTATCATCCGGATATTCTTCTCCATTGCCTTTAAGTAACTATCTGCTTCATATTCTCCCCGTACCATCGTATCCAGGTAGCAGACCTTTGCATCGGTTTCACGCTCAATCGTATTACCCATATCACTGCCATACAGTTCTTCCGCAAATACCGTCGTGATCCCATGCGTTTTGATCTCACTGACAACATCTGCAACTTCCCCGGCACTGACCTGACGTTCCTCATCCAGATTCAGCGTATATATGACATGCATCCCGTAATCTGCCGCCACATAATCATAGGCTTCGTGAAAGATCACAAGATCCTTACCCTCGGTATAGGTCTTTACTTCTTCGGCTTCTTTTTCTAAGGCTGCTAACTTCTCATCATAGGCTGCGGCATTCTTCTGATACACATCCGCATGTGCCGGATCTGCCTTTATCAGCCCGTCTGCGATCGTCTGCACCTGGATCCGGTAATCCGGAATGCTCATCCAGGCATGCGCATTCTCATCGGAATGTGTATGCGCATGCATATGATCGTCGGAGTCCGCTTCATCGTGATATTCGTCAGCGTCACTATGTTCGTCATTGGCATCTGCTGCATGGCTGTGTTCCTCGTCTGAATCTGCTTCGTGATCGTGGTCATGCTCCTGCTCCGATTCCGGTAAGAGATCTACCTGACCGGATGCATTTAAGATCGTAAGATCCGGATAAGCTTCTGCCACATCCGATAAAAAGGATTCGATCCCACCGCCATTGACAATAAACACATCTGCTCCGGAAAGCAGCCGCATATCTGCCGGTGTCATCTGATAATCATGCAGACACCCGGTCTGCGGCTCACTCAGATTCTCTAACTCTACCCCACTCTGATCACCGATCACATTTAAGGCAGCGATATACATCGGATAAAAAGATGTTACGACACGAAGCTTGTCCGCATCTCCTGTTTCCTCTGTTTTTACGTATAGATTCGTCAGCAGGATACTTACCAGCAGAATCCCCACTAAAAGAACTACCGTAAATCTGTACTTATGCTTCATAACCGATAACCTCATCCATCAGTGCCCAGATCTCGTCGCGACCCTGCTTCGTCTCCGCAGAAAATGGAAGGATCTTCGTTCCCGGCTTCACCTGCAGACCTGTGCGGATTGCCTTTACACACTTGTCCTTCTGGCTGCGCTTGATCTTATCTAACTTCGTGGCGATAATGATCGGGTCATATCCCTGATGCACGATCCAGTCGTACATGATCTTATCATTATTCGACGGATCATGCCGGATATCGATCAGCAGGAATACTGCCTTTAACTGATTTGAGACATGCAGGTAATTTTCGATCATCTTTCCCCATTTTGCTTTCTCTGCCTCTGACACCTTCGCATATCCGTAACCCGGAAGGTCAACCAGATACATGGCATCGTTGATATTATAAAAATTGATCGTCTGTGTCTTTCCCGGCTGTGCGGAGGTTCTTGCTAATGACTTGCGGTTCATCAGTGCATTGATCAGGGAAGACTTTCCTACATTGGACTTTCCGGCAAATGCCACCTCCGGCAAAAGATTATCCGGAATCTTGCTCGTGATACCACATACCGTTTCAAGGTTTACATTTTTGATTACCATTTTAATAACCATACCTTTCTCTCAGCCTGCAGACGTTCGGCAGCAGGCACAAATTTAGATTCTATTTTTCACAGACCAGTGCATTGGCAAGCACTTCTTCCATATTCTCTACAAAGACGATCTGAAGTCCCTTCTTGATCTCCTGTGCGATCTCTTCCACATCTTTTTCATTCTTCTTCGGTACCAGCACGGTTGTGATTCCTGCATTTTTTGCTGCAAGGGTCTTTTCCTTTAAGCCACCGATCGGAAGCACACGTCCCCGCAGGGTGATCTCACCTGTCATTGCAAGATCTGCGCGGACTTTTTTCCCGATAATCGCAGAAAGCATTGCCGTTGCCATTGTAATTCCGGCAGAAGGTCCATCCTTTGGTACAGCTCCTTCCGGAATATGTATGTGGATGTCATGCTCCTTGAAAAAATTCTCCGGGATCTCATACTGCTCACTGACCGAGCGGATATAACTGATTCCTGCCTGTGCCGATTCCTTCATTACATCGCCAAGCTGTCCGGTCAGAACAAACTCGCCCTTACCCGGCATAATGTTAACCTCAATCTCTAAGGTATCACCACCGACACTCGTCCATGCCAGTCCACGGACGATTCCTACCTCGTCCTTATCGTTGCGCTTGTCGACGCTGTATTTTTCTTTGCCAAGATAGGTTGAAAGATTACGCTCCGTGATCTGTACCTTCTTCTTCTCACCCTCGTAGATCTCTCTTGCTGCCTTTCTGCACACCTCGCCGATCCTGCGCTCTAGGTTACGCACACCAGCTTCTCTGGTATAGCCTGCGATCATCTTTGCGACTGCCTTGTCACTGAAGCTGATCTGCGCTTCCTTTAATCCATTCGCTGCGATCTGTTTGCCGATCAGATGCTCCCTTGCAATATGCTGCTTCTCATTTTCCGTATAGCTGGTAACCTCGATCAGCTCCATACGGTCTAACAATGGTCTTGGTATATCAGAAGCGGAATTGGCAGTTGCAATAAAAAGAACCTCGGAAAGATCAACCGGAATCTCGATATAATGATCCCGGAACTTATGGTTCTGCTCGCTGTCTAACACCTCAAGGAGTGCTGAAGAGGTATCTCCCTTATAATCACTGCTGACCTTATCGATCTCATCTAATAACATCAGTGGATTCTTCACGCCCGCACTCCGAAGTCCCGATACAATACGTCCCGGCATTGCTCCCACATAGGTTCTTCTGTGTCCACGGATCTCTGCCTCATCCCGTACACCGCCAAGGCAGATACGGACATATTCCTTTCCGAGTGCCCTTGCAACAGATCTTGCGATACTCGTCTTGCCGGTTCCCGGCGGTCCGACTAAGCAGATGATCGGGCTTTCTCCCTTACTGGTCAGATTCCGCACTGCAAGGAACTCTAACATCCGTTCCTTTACCTTTTCTAAGCCGTAATGTTCAGCATCTAAGACCTCTCTTGCATGGGCAAGATTCTTATTATCCTTCGATGCCTGATTCCATGGAAGCTCTAATAATGCCTCAATATAACCACGGCTGACTGCGCTCTCGGAAGAGCTTGAGCTGATATTTTTAAAGCGTTCGATCTCTTTTTTGATCTTTTCCTTTACTTCCTTATCAGCCTTTAACTTCTTAAGCTCTGCTTCAAAGTGTTCAATATCCGATTCGGTATTGTCTTCCCCGAGTTCTTCCCGTATCAGCTTCATCTGCTCGCGTAACAGATATTCCTTCTGGTTCTTGTCTACCCGTTCCTTGACCTTGCGCTGGAATTCATTTTTGATATTAAGTACATTGATCTCATTGAGCAGGATGCCCATCAGCACTTCGTACTGTGTAACTGTTCCAACAGCTTCAAGCAGCTTCTGTCTGCCTTCAAAGGCAAGCGGCAGATTGTTTCCCACCTCGACAAGCAGTACCTCGAGCTGGTCGCATCTTTCTACCTGCTTTGCAAACTCCTTGCCGAGCTTCGGGTTTGCCTTGGCATATGAGATACAGGTCTCTTTTAAGCTGCGAAGCATCGCCTCTTCTGCCTCCGGGATCACTTCTTCCTCTCCGGCATCGTCAAACCGTACAATCTCTGTATATAAATATTCTTCGTCTTCTAAGATCTGTGATAACTCCGCACGTTCGATTCCTTCCACCAATACACGTATCAGATTATCCGGAAGCTTGATGACCTGCTTGATCTCTGCAATGACACCGATTTTATATAAATCTTCCACTGATGGTTCTTCTATCTCCGGGTCAAGCTGGGCAATCAGATACATCTTCTGATCTCCCATCATCGCCTGCTCCACCGCATGTACCGACTTTTCCCGGCTCACATCAAAATGCGCTACCATTCCCGGTAAAATGGTCATTCCACGCAGGGCAACTGCGGGAAGTTTCATGATCAATTCTTCCATTTTTCCATCCTCTTTATTCTCTATCCTCGTGTCGATCTCTTTTCCGTCGTATAGTGACATAGAACTTCTCAACTGGCTGTTACCCCGGTCAAGAAGTTCCTGCTTTGTTACTTATTCACTTAAACTGCATCCTTATACTCTAACAATGCTTCCTTTTGTTCTTCTACCGCATCCTTTGTGATCGTACATCTTACGATACGTTCATCCGATGGGATACGATACATCAGATCCATCATCGTCTCTTCTATAATGGCACGCAGTCCTCTTGCACCTGTCTTACGGTCTAATGCCTTCTCTGCGATTGCTTCTAATGCTGCATCTTCAAAGGTCAGATCCACGCCATCGATTTCAAACAGCTTCGTATACTGTTTTACCAGTGAATTCTTCGGCTCTTTTAAAATACGGACCAGTGCTTCCTTATCCAGACTTTCTAAGGAAACCGTAACCGGAACACGTCCGATAAATTCCGGAATCAGTCCAAACTTGACAAAATCCTGTGGCAGTACATTCTTAAGTACCTCTCCCACATTCATCTCATCCTTCGCAACAATATCCGCGTTAAATCCGATCGAGCTCTTATCGGTTCTTGCCTCGATGATCTTTTCTAATCCGTCAAATGCACCACCACAAATAAATAAGATATTCGTTGTATCAATCTGTATTAACTCCTGCTGCGGATGCTTTCTGCCACCCTGTGGCGGAACTGATGCGATCGTTCCTTCTAAGATCTTAAGCAGTGCCTGCTGTACACCCTCACCGGAGACATCTCTTGTGATTGATACATTCTCAGACTTTTTCGTGATCTTATCGATCTCGTCAATGTAGATAATGCCGCACTGTGCGCGCTCAATATCATAATCCGCTGCCTGGATCAGCTTTAAAAGGATATTCTCCACATCTTCACCGACATAACCAGCTTCTGTTAAGGTTGTCGCATCTGCAATTGCAAACGGAACATTTAACACACGCGCTAATGTCTGTGCTAACAGGGTTTTACCGGAACCGGTCGGTCCAAGCATTAAGATGTTGCTCTTTTGCAATTCTACATCCATATTCACATCGGATGTGATTCTCTTGTAGTGATTATACACGGCTACCGATAATACCTTCTTCGCCTGTTCCTGTCCAATCACATAATCATCCAGAAAATCCTTTAATTCCTTCGGCTTGAGCAGATTGATCTCCTGTACGCCTTTCTCCGGTGCAACATCTTCCTCTTCGAATTCTTCTTCGATGATCTCAGAACAGATGTCCACACACTCATCACAGATATACGCACCATTTGGTCCTGCGATCAGTTTGCGAACCTGATCCTGCGTCTTGCCGCAGAAGGAACATCTGATTTTTTCATCTCCTATTCTTCCTGCCATATTCTAAAATATGCTCCTTTCAAAAAGTTACGAAAGGCTGTCTCCGTCAGAAGACAGCCTTGATATTTCATCACATCTATCGGTTTGTGATCACATCATCAATCAGACCATAAGCTTTTGCTTCTTCTGCTGACATGTAATGATCCCGCTCTGTATCCTGTGCGATTACATCGTATGGTTTTCCGGTATTAGCAGCAAGGATCTCATTTAACTTTTTCTTTGTCTTTAAGATATTCTCTGCTGCGATCTGGATCTCAGTTGCCTGACCCTTTGCTCCGCCGGATGGCTGATGGATCATAATCTCTGCATTCGGTAATGCAAGTCTCTTTCCCTTGGTTCCTCCTGCAAGTAAGAATGCACCCATGCTGGCTGCCATTCCGATACAGATGGTTGATACATCACATTTGATATACTGCATGGTGTCATAGATTGCAAGACCTGCAGTTACCATTCCTCCCGGAGAATTGATATATAAGCTGATATCCTTGGATGGATCTTCTGACTCTAAGAACAGTAACTGGGCAACGGTAAGGCTTGCGGTTGTCTCATTTACTTCTTCTCCTAAGAAGATAATTCTGTCTTTTAATAATCTGGAATAAATATCGTAATTACGTTCTCCACGACTTGTCTGTTCAATGACGTAAGGTACTAAACTCATCTGTATAACCTCCTATTCATTATTGGCAAACAGACCGGCTCTGTATAAGAGCCAGTCTGTATCAGATTTCTTATTCTTCTGTAGCTTCAGCTTCTTTTTCTTTCTTTGTCTTAGCCTTTGCTCTCTCTTTGATATTGTCCATGATCAACTCTACTGCCTTGTTGATTGCAAGATCTCTCTTCATGGATTCTTTCTCTGCATCACCCATGTACTCTTTGAGCTTCTCTACTTCCATGCCGTACATTCCAGCCATCTTCTCAAGTTCTGCATCGATGTCTGCATCTGATACTTCGATGTTCTCATCCTTAGCGATCTGCTCTAATACCAGACTGCTCTTGATACGTGTAACAGCTTCCGGACGAACCTGCTCTTTTAACTTGTCAATTGTCATTCCGGAGAACTGCATGTACTGGTCTAAGCTTAATCCCTGCTGTGCCATTCTCTGAGCGAACTCCTGAAGCATGTTCTGAACCTGTGTATCGATCATTGCATCCGGAATCTCCATGGTAGACTTCTCGATGATCTTACCGATTGCTTCGTCTTCCTTGGTACGCTTTGCATTGTCTTCTTTTGTTTTCTCTAAGTTCTTCTTTACACTCTCTTTGTACTCTGCAAGTGTATCGAACTCGGATACGTCCTGAGCGAACTCATCATCTAACTCCGGAAGCTCTTTTGCCTTGATCTCGTGGATCTTAACCTTGAATAAAGCAGGCTTTCCGGCTAAGTCAGCTGCCTGATATTCTTCCGGGAATGTTACGTTTACATCAACTTCATCGCCTGTGTTCTTACCAACGAGCTGATCTTCAAATGTATCGATAAATGTGTGGGAACCGATCTCTAATGGATGATTCTCTCCCTTACCGCCTTCGAATGCAACACCGTCTACGAATCCTTCGAAGTCGATCACTGCTGTATCACCTACTGCGATTGGTCTGTCTTCTACTGTGATTGTTCTTGCGTTGTTATTTCTTTCCTTCTCAACTGCCTCATCTACTTCTTCATCTGTAACAGTTGTATCGATCTTTGTTACGGTAACGCCCTTATATTTTCCTAATGTTACTTCCGGTCTCTTTGCAACTTCTGCTGTGAAGATGAAAGATTTTCCTTTCTCTAACTGTGTTACATCGATTGTCGGCTGAGATACAATATCTACTCCGCTCTCATCTACGGCTGCCGGATAAGCATCCTGCATCATGATATTTGCAGCATCTTCATAGAATACTTCCGGTCCATACATCTTCTCAACCATTGCCATTGGAACTTTTCCCTTACGGAATCCAGGAACGCTGATCTTGCTCTTCTGCTTGTTGTATGCAGCCTTTAATGCTTCCTCTACCTTATCTGCAGATACTTCAATGGTAAGCTTTACCATGTTCTTTTCTAAATTTTCTACCTGTACACTCATTATTACTATTTTCCTCCTTAAATTATATCTCAATAAACAATGTAACTGTTTAAAAAAGGGCAAACTACGACCGCTACAGTCATTTAAGGATTATATCACATGATTTTATAAAATAAAAGTCCTTTTTTTAAAAAAATACCCTGTAAGCGGTTGCTTTCTCACAACCATCTTACAGGGCACTTTCTTTTGTGCTTTGCTTATTTCATCTGTTCTTCCTGCTTCATGATCATCTTCTTGACCATTTCACCACCGATAGAACCAGCCTGTGCACTTGTCAGGTCTCCGTTGTATCCTTCCTTTAAAGGTACTCCGATCTCAGATGCAACTTCCTGTTTAAAACGATTCATTGCCTCTTTTGCCTGTGGAACTGCCATCTTGTTGCTTGAACTAGAACTGTTAGATCCGCTCATGGTTTTACCTCCATATTTTTCCTGTGTTTTCTATTCAGATAAGCTGTTTGCTTATCCTGTTGTTAGTATGTCTGCCACCGGAAATAATATGTTGGTAAGTTCTTCCTTGCAAAAACTTTTTACAGATAAACCTTATATTCTTATATCAAATAAAACGAATATTCAAAGACACAGGAATATGCTTTGAAAACTTACTTAAATCGCTAATTTGTCGGTGTCGTTTTCGGCTCTCTTTATGATATGAAAAGTTTTTGTATCCCGAATCTAGTAGACAAGCCCGGCTCTTACGTGTTCCACGGTTGCTTCATCGGTAAAATAGGAAGCGATCGCAAGTCCGAAGTCAACGGCTGTTCCCATTCCGCGGCTTGTTATGATGCTGCCATCCCTTACGACGGTATCTGTTGTATTTACGATCGCTCCGGTAAGCTTCTCTTCCCAGCCCGGATGACAGGTCGCATGCTTTCCTTCTAAGAGTCCTGCTGCTCCGAGCACGCTTGGTGCTGCACAAATGGCTGCTACTAATTTTCCATCGGATGCAAACTTACGGATCACTTCATTGACCTTTGCATGTTCTAAAAGATGTGTCGTTCCAGGCATTCCACCCGGTAATACGATACCGTCTAATGCGTCATAATCCACTTCTTCTGCCTGTTCTTCTGCCTGAAAGTGAATGTTATGGGAACCTATGATCTCCTTTTTTCCGGTTACAGAGATCATCACGATTTCAAACTTTGCACGACGTACAATATCAACCACGGTAAGTGCCTCGATCTCTTCGCAGGAATCTGCCAGAAATATTCCAATTTTCTTCATGTTAAAACAACCTCCATTTTTATCTCTATGCTCTTTCTCTGCCTGCTTTTGCACAATAACAGATACATATTGCAAATAGCATGTGCATGCAGACACAAATCTTTTCTTCCTAATATTTTATATTCCGAGTATAATAAATACAAGTAAAATTTATTCTTGCATATGTAAAGGAGTACACACATGGAAATTGAACGTAAATATCTGATCCACGAACTGCCGGAAAATCTTACGGACTACCCATTTAAACAGATCGAACAGGGCTATCTTTGTACCAGTCCGGTGGTCCGTATCCGCCGCTCGGATGACAAATATATTCTTACCTATAAAGGCAGCGGACTTATGATGCGGGAAGAATATAACCTGCCACTGACGAAGGAAGGGTATGAACATCTGAAGCCGAAGGCAGACGGTATTCTGATCACCAAAAAAAGATATCTGATCCCATTGGCAGACAAGCTGACAATAGAACTCGATATCTTTGAAAATGAACTTGCACCGCTTATGCTTGCGGAAGTCGAATTCGAAACCATGGAAGATGCTGACCGCTTCGTCCCACCGGAATGGTTTGGAGAAGATGTTACCTTCTCTACCGATTACCACAACAGCACCTTAAGCCAGCACGGGTTAAAAAAAACCAACTAGCTTTATTTTTACCGCAGGCGGCCTGTTTCGTAGCGTGCCTTTGTTGCGATCGCAGATTTTAACTGCTCGTACCGTTCATTCAGGCTGCCCTCCGGGATTACGACATCCACGATCACTGCAAAGTCATTGATCAGACGGTCTGTAATATCATTCGCAAAAGATGCAAGCACTTCATACTTTTCCTGATATGTATCGGTATCTAAGAATCGTAACAGTCTTTCATCCGCCTGTTCCTCTTCGTTTTCCACCGTCTGTTTTTCTGCGGACACTTCTGCACGTTTTGCTTCTGTAACTGTATCTGTCTGCATCTGCTCAATATCTGCCGCATCCACATTTTCTCCGGTCTGTCTCTGATCTGTACAGATATCTGGCACCTGTTCTATCCTCACCGGGCATGCCGGTTCTAAGCTGCTCCTATCGATCCGTTCAAACCGGTACTTCTGTGTTACCTCCGGATATTTTTTGTGATCCACCTCACTGCAAAACATAGCAAGCGGTCTTGCATATACGCTGTAATCCCCATAAAGTGCCTGATAAATCACAAGTTCCTCTCCAGTCTCAGAATGTCTTGCCACTGCAAGAATCTGATACATTTTATTTTTAAAATGCCGGTACAATTCACCGGTCTTTGGTCTTTGGTCTGTTATTCTCTTATAGTCTGCCATCGCTGCCTGCTCCTTTATACTGAATCTGTCTACATCTGAATGCGGTTTAGCATATCAACGCCCTCCGCAACAAAGTCCCGCTCAAATTCTAATGTACCGTCATAACCCATGATCATAAGATCTTCTACTTCCCGCATCAGATCCTCGGAATCATTTTCTGCTGCCACCTGTTCAGCTGATTTTGTCTGTTCAAGCTTCTGCTGGATGAGCTGCTGCTTTTTCTGTTCCCGCGCCTTTACTGTCTGCTGCTCCCTGGTCATTCCTACCTTCTGCTCTTTTACTTCCGGCTTCTCCCGTTCTGCTTCCTGTTCCATCACATTCCGGTTTGCTCTCGCAAGAATATCATTCGCTGTCTGCTGTCTTGCGGCTCCTGAATTCTGATATGTATACACCTTCGTTTGTTTTTCATATACAGACTTCGTCCTCTGTGGATCTGACATACGCTGCTGCGTCTGCGTATAGGTCTGCACCGGTGTTCGCTGCTGCATACCACCCTGCTCCATCGCCCTTTTTCTGGCATTTTCTAACACGGTATTTTCTAAATTCTTCATCATCTTTTTTGATTCATTCTGTTTCGTATTCCTGCTCGATGACCTGACCACACCTATGATAACAATCCCGATAATAAGTAATGAAATACAATCCATTGTCTGCCTCCCATCGCTCTTTTCCCATATATTTTTTATCATAGCACACTTTTGACAAATCGTACAACAATTACTATAATATAACTATTGTTTTCACCTATATAAAAATGGGATATCAATCATGTGATAAATCACATTCATTTTGACACAGAATGGAGATTCGTGTGAAAACAAATTTTCACACACGAGATTTGTGTCTGCGCGCACTTGACACAAACTCACTATGCGCACTTATTGTGCACAGCGTAAAAAACGTGCGCAGAAATGAGGATTTATATGAAATCAGTATTGATCATTGGAATGGGACGCTTCGGTACACACTTATGCAAGGATATGATGCGTCTGAAAAATGAGATTATGATTGTTGACGAAAAAGAAGAACTGGTACAGGAGCTGCTTCCTTATGTAACAAGAGCACAGATCGGTGACTGCACCAATGTCAAAGTCTTAGAAAGCCTCGGCATCGGCAACTTCGATATCTGCTTTGTCTGTATCGGAAGCAATTTCCAGAGCAGTCTTGAGATTACCAGTCTTCTGCGCGAGATGGGTGCAAAATATATCGTCAGCAAGGCAAACCGTGACATCCACGCCAAATTCCTGCTTCGGAATGGTGCTGATGAAGTAATCTATCCGGATCGCGATATTGCAGAAAAAATCGCTGTCCGCTTCTCTGCCGATCAGGTCTTTGACTATGTGGAATTAGCCGATGGATATTCGATCTATGAGATTCCTCCGCTTCCGGCATGGATTGGCAAGTCCATCAAGGACATTAATTTCCGGGTACAGTACAAGGCAAATATCTTAGGTGTCAAGTCCGAACAGGGCTTAAAGCTACTGCCGGGTGCCGATTATCAGTTCTGTCCGGAGGAACATCTGATGGTGGTCGGACATAAGGATGACATTGATAAGATTTTGCAGAAGCTATAAAATCGAAGATTCAGCTGACAAAAAAGCATACAGCTTTTACCAGTCAAAGCTGTATGCCTTTTTATATGCTTCTATTATTTTTTACAGATCTCAATATATGCCTTTACAACTTCTACCAGCTTCTCGTAGCTCATCGAAGAAGTATCTAAGCAGAGATCATAATTTCTTGCATCATTCCATTCCCGTCCGGTATAATACTTGTAATATGCCGAACGGTATTTATCGGTTTTCTCGATCTTTTTGATAATGTCTTTTTCTGTTCCGCCATTCTGTCTGCTGACACGGGCGATACAGTCTTTTTCCGGTGCATAGAAGAACAGACGGATCACATTATCATAATCCTTTAATACATAGTCTGCACATCTTCCAATAATAACACAGGACTCGGTCTTTGCAAGTTCCCGGATCACTTTTGCCTGATAATTGAACAGATTCTCTTCTGACGCATAGTCATCGCTGTCAGGTGGGAGGATCTCGCCCTTATAGACCTGCTTTGCAATATGGAATAGCGGCATCTTCTTTAAGCGTTCATCGGACTGGCCAAACAACGCTTCATTAATTCCGCTATCATCCGACGCCATCCGTAACAGTTCTCTGTCATAACAGTTGACACCTAACTCTTTGGCTAACTGTAAGCCTAAGGTTCTACCACCGCTTCCATAGCTTCTTGCAATCGTAATTACTGTATTTTCCATCGAAAAACCCCCTTTATGCTATTCTCCAAGATATGCCTTCTTGATGGATTCATTATTCATCAGTTCCTTCGCATCACCGCTTAACACGATATTTCCTGTCTCTAATACGTATGCACGATCTGCGATGGAAAGTGCCTTCTTCGCATTCTGCTCTACTAACAGTACCGTTGTACCGGATGCAGAAATCTCCTGAATAATGCGGAAGATCTCATCTACAAAGATCGGGGAAAGTCCCATGGACGGCTCATCCATTAAGATGATTCTCGGCTTGCTCATAAGCGCACGTCCCATGGCAAGCATCTGCTGCTCACCACCACTTAAGGTTCCTGCTAACTGGTTCTTTCTTTCTTCCAGACGGGGGAAGCTCTTGTAAACCATCTGTAAGGACTCTGCGATCTCATTTTTATCTTTTCTGGTATATGCACCCAGCTTCAGGTTCTCATAAACAGACAGCTCTGCGAATACTCTTCGGCCTTCCGGTACATGTGCCATTCCCATGGATACGATCTTATGTCCCGGTACTTTCGTAATGTCTTCGCCTTCAAACATGATACTTCCGGCGTTTGCCTGAAGCATTCCGGTAATCGTCTGAAGTGTGGTTGTCTTACCTGCACCATTTGCACCGATCAGTGCGATGACTTCTCCTTCATTTACATCAAAGGAAATACCCTTGATCGCCTGGATAACACCATAGTATACTTCCAGGTCTTTAATCTCAAGCATTGCCATGTTAATCCTCATTTCTGCACACTTCATTCTGTCCGGTTTGTGTCAGGTGTGCGCGGACACAAATCCCGCATGTAAAAACTTACTTTACACTACTCTCCAAGATATGCCTTGATTACCTGTGGATCATTTAATACATCTCTTGTCTTGCCCTGTGCAAGCACCTGACCAAAATTTAATACCGTCAGTTCCTCACAGATACCGGAAACCAGCTTCATATCATGTTCGATCAAAAGAATTGTCATATCAAATTCATCCCGGACAAAGCGGATCGTTTCCATCAGTTCCTTTGTCTCATTCGGGTTCATTCCGGCTGCCGGCTCATCTAATAAAAGCAGCTTCGGATTCGTTGCAAGTGCACGTGCGATCTCAAGCTTACGCTGATCTCCGTATGGAAGATTCGATGCTAAAAAGTCCTTCTTATCATCTAAATGGAACACACGTAACAGTTCTAACGCCTTTTCGTCCATTTTCTTTTCTACTTTGCGGAACTTCGGAAGACGGAGAATTCCTGCAAGTGTAGAATAAGTCATCTCATTGTGCAGCCCGATCTTTACATTATCGAGTACACTCTGATCCTTGAACAGACGGATGTTCTGGAAGGTTCTTGCGATCCCTTCCTTGTTGATCTCGATTGTCTTCTGGCCTGCAATATTCTTACCATCTAATTCGATCACACCATCGTCCGGCTTATATACACCGGTCAGCATGTTAAATACCGTTGTCTTACCTGCTCCGTTTGGTCCGATCAGTCCGTACAGTTCTCCCTTCTCGATCGAGATATGGAAGTCATCTACGGCGCGCAGACCACCAAAAGAGATACCCAGATTCTTTACTTCAAGTAATGCCATTTTACTGTACCTCCTTTGTCTTTTTTGCAAATAATCCCTTAAGGGAATGACGCTGTCTCCATTCGATCGCCTTTGGTGCCCAGTTGAATAACATCATTGCGATCAGAACAATTGCATAGATCAGCATACGATAATCGGATAAGCCACGTAATACCTCCGGCAGCATCGTTAAGATAACGGCTGAGATAATGGAGCCACGGAAGCTTCCCATTCCACCAAGTACGACGAATACCAGGATCATAATAGACATATTGTAACCGAAGTTTGCCGGCAGGGCATTTAAGGTAGAAAGGTTATGTGCATATAACACACCGCCTGCTCCTGCGATAGCTGCAGAAATCGTAAACGCCATCAGCTTGAACTTCGTGATATTGATTCCGACAGATTCTGCCGCAATACGGTTATCACGGATCGCCATGATCGCACGTCCGCTTCTGGAATTCACCAGATTATAAACAACGAATAAACTGATCAGAATCAGCACAACACCAATAAAAAAGGTTGACTGATGCGGGGTTCCGGTGATACCTTTAGCACCATTGATAATAACCTCTCCATCATCAGCTATATGTAAGGATGCGGTATCCTTCATGGAAAAATGGAATCCGTCTGCATCTCTTCCGATATACAGCACATTGATGACATTCTTGATGATCTCACCAAATGCCAGTGTTACGATTGCAAGATAATCGCCGCGCAGACGAAGCACCGGGATACCGATCAAAAATCCAAAGAACGCTGCAACAACCGTTCCAAGGATCAGTGCCAGGAAAAATCTTAAGTTCTCATTCATTCCGGTTGTCATCATGCATTTTGTGAAAAATGCACTTGCAAAAGCACCGACACACATAAATCCCGCATGGCCAAGACTTAACTCCCCAAGATAACCAACACAGAGGTTTAATCCGATCGCTACGATCGAATATGTACAAAGCGGAACAAGCAATCCCTGCATCAGACTCGACATGATTCCGGTTGATGCTAAGATCTGGACAATCACGAAAACAACAATCACCATTGCATATGTTATCAGCTGATCCTTTGTACCTTTTTTCATATTTTTAAAATCAAACATCTTCTTCATCTTCCCACCTACACTTTCTCATGGATCGGCTTACCGAGAATTCCAGTAGGCTTAACAAGCAATACAATGATCAGTACCGCAAAAACGATTGCATCGGATAACTGGGAAGAGATATACGCTCTTCCGAAGATCTCAATGATACCAAGTAAGATTCCTCCGACAAATGCACCCGGGATCGATCCGATACCGCCAAATACGGCTGCGGTAAATGCCTTGATACCAGGCATTGCTCCGGTGTATGGTGTTAACGTCGGATATGCAGAACAAAGCAGAACACCTGCGATGGCTGCAAGGCCGGAACCGATTGCAAAAGTAAGGGAAATTGTTCCGTTTACATTGACACCCATAAGCTGTGCTGCATCCTTATCCTCGGATACTGCAAGCATTGCCTGACCGGCTTTTGTCTTCTTGATAAAGAGCATCAGTCCGATCATGATCACGATACATGCCACAACGGTAACTAAGGTTACACTTGAGATAACAAGCGATCCACCTGCTAACTTTAAGGATGGCAGTGTTACAACAGATGTAAAGGACTTCGTATCTGCACCAAAAATAAGTAATGCCACGTTCTGAAGCAGATAGCTGACACCGATTGCGGTAATTAAAACTGCCAGTGGAGAAGCCTTTCTTAATGGCTTGTATGCCACTTTTTCGATTACAACACCGAGAACTGTACAGACAACCACCGACAGGATCACACTGACGATTGGATGAAACTGCATTCCACTCATTGTTGTAAATACAACGTAACATCCGATCATGATGACATCACCATGTGCAAAGTTTAACATCTTAGCGATTCCGTATACCATCGTATAACCAAGTGCGATGATCGCATAGATGCTGCCAAGGCTGATGCCATTGATTAAATTCGATATGAAGCTCATACCAACACCTCTTGCTTTCTTTTATTCTTCTGCTGTAAGCATTTCAAACCATATAATATCATGTTCTTATACAATTTAAAACACCTGCATTCTTTTCAAAAATGGGACTGCCCTCATACGGACAGTCCCTCCTATCCGGACTTTTGTCTGGAATTACATACCTACATAAGCACCGTTTTCGATTTTCACTGCCTTAGGCTGTTTGCTGACTTCACCGGTCTCGCTCCATGTAAGACCTTCGTCACCACCGGTAAGACCCTGAACGTTGATCTCCGGCATTGCTGCTTTTAATGCATCACAGATATCCGATACACTCATATTCGGTTTGATGTCAGCCTTTTCTGCTGCTGCCTTGATCGTGTAGATTGCATCGTATGCATCTGCTGCGAACTGGTTTGGTGTATCTTTGTACTCATCCTTATAGGTACTTACAAACTTGGTTGTTGCATCATCTGTTGCATCTGCTGCGAACGGAGTCAGTAACATTAAGCCTTCAGCTAAGGATGTATCAAAGTTCTCTACAGAAAGGATACCATCCATACCATCACAACCGAAGAACTCAGGATCATATCCCATAGTATCTGCCTGTTTTAAGATGATAGAAGCCTCTGTGTAATAGATCGGAAGGAATACAAGGTCTGCACCTGCATCCTGTGCTTTCTTTAACTGTGTAGAGAAATCCGTCTTGGAATCTGCGGTAAAGGCTTCTTCTGCAACCACTTCAAAGTCCTGATTATCTGCTTCTGCAACGAACTTCTCTTCGATACCGGAAGAGTAAACATCGGAACTATCGTAGATGATAGCAACCTTCTTTGCTAACTTGTTCTCACCAATGTACTGTGCAGATGCTGTACCCTGGTTCGGGTCTGTAAAGCAGATCTGGAATACATTCCCATTTGCAATAACATCGGTAGAGGATGCGGATGGTGTTACCTCAAACAGGTTATCTGCTGCTGTCTTATCTACAACAGCTACACAAGGAGCGGTTGTTACAGTTCCCATAAGGATCTGCATACCCCAGTCCTTTAAGGTATTGTAAGCATTTACAGACTTCTCTGCATCATGCTGGTCATCCTCGAACTTATACTCGATCTTGTATCCGTTGATACCACCTGCTTCATTGATCTCATCGATTGCGATCTGTGCACCGTTTTTAACGGCTGTTCCGTAAATTGCTGCTGCTCCTGTTGTAGGTCCGATTCCACCGATATAGAATACGTCTTCTTTCTTAGAAGATGATCCACATCCTGCCAGAGTAGAAACTGCCATGGCAGCTGCTAATAAGATACTGACTGCTTTTTTCATAATTTTTCCTCATTTCTGCACACATAATTTGTATTAGATACCTAGCAGGCTTTGTGCCAGGTGCGCGCCGGCACAACCCCGTGTGTGAAGTTCTTCACACTTAATATTGAAAAAAGACGTTCTTAGCCTATCCAGAACGCCTTTATTCCTTGTGCTTATATTACTACACGAAAAAAGTAAAATCAATACTCCTTTTTCGATCCGAGCAGCGTATTTTCTTCTTCTTTCTACTCCTTTATCACATTAAAGTGTTAAATTTCCCTTGATTTTTCTAGGTTGATATATTTTAATGCATAACCACAAGTTATATTATTTATTCCAAACTGATATAACAATCTTGCTAAAACTGCTCGTAGATAAAGGCCGGTGCACCGGAATCCCTGGTCACCATGAAGTATAACCAGAGTCCGAGCAGAATCAGATAAAAGAAGATCACCTTTCCGAAAAACACAGCCCGTTCCTTATTTTTCACTTTCGTGATAAAACTCATAAATCTTTTCATTGATGTTCACCAGTCCTTTCAAGCCGGGATGCGAACCATCCTCGAAGCTGTATGGTGCATACTCTTCATCCGAAAGATCCAGATAGGATGCACCGTATTTTTCTGCAACTGCTTTTGTCTTATCATAGATAGCCTGACGCTTTGTGCTATCGTACCCTGTCTCATCATACCAGCAGCCATTAAATGGAAGCATCACAACAAGCGGCTGTATCTTCTGCTGCTTACAGATCTTCAAAAAACAGGCAAGATCTTTCGCTTCGGCTGAATCCGCCTTATAGTCCGGCTTTCGGATCTGTCCCTCTTCTGCCAATGACTGATACTTCTTCTTATAGGCCACATCATACATGCCATATGGGTTATGACCGGCGTATTTTTCTCCCTTCTTTTCTGCCTTTGCCCAGAGTTTTCCCCACTCTAATGGATCAATGCTTAACTCCTTGCCGGTTTCCTCCTGTCCTGGGATACCGGCAAGTGTCATCTTTGCAAGAAGTCTTGTTTTTGACTTTTCACGGATCAGACCGGTATGCAGATCCTTACGCAGGATCTGATCCGCTGTCAGCTTTTCTCCCATATACCAGTCCACATCCTGTATGATCCGCTGATGCATCAGCTCCTGATTTTTTGTCAGCTTTTTGACACGCTTTATCACATACTGTTTTGTCTTATCCGAGATATACGGATTCTTTAAAAAACTGATAAAATTACTCTCCGAAAACGAATTGCCAAAAGCGGATGCTGTCACGCCCTTTTTCTTATACCACTGCGGTGATACAAGAAGCACTACCTTTTTCCCGGATAATTCCTCCGGCATCGAACCTGCGGTGATCGCAGCGATCAGACTCTGATAGCCTGCCTGTCCGACAAATACCGGCTTCATATCTGCATCCTGAAAGATCGTATCTGCGTGAAACCCACTCTTTTGACCATGCTTTAATTCCGAAGAGCCAAGGATCAGCAGGCTGTCTTTTTCCTGCATCAGCTTCCTTAAGCCCTCATTACTGTTAAACTTTGCCTGTTCGACCCACGTACCATACCGCAGATTGTAGGATGGCAGATGTGTATTGACATAGACATGCATACACACAACGGTCACTCCAAACAGCACGAGTGCCGCGAGAAATGCTTTGATACTCTTCATGCTCCACCTCTATGCGCGGCTTTTTACCAGTGCAATTATCTTTGCCGGTGTGTTCATATCATCTCTTGTCACCTCAGATGGTGCGATCACGATCCCAATCTCCTGCTCGATCTTCACTAACAGTTCTGCAAAGCCGAGGGAATCCAAAAGATCCTCTTCGAACAGATCCATATCCATGTCTTCTCTTACTACATCATCCTCACAGACTTCCTCTAAAATATCTAACAGCTTTTCTTCCATTTTCTCTTCCTCTTTCTTTCACGTTTTCTATTTTCTGCTAATCATTCTCATAACCCATATCTGATTCCCTTTAAACTGCAATCAGATGTCCCGAAAAGATCAAAAATCCAAGCATCACCAGATTGATCGTGACTGCCCAGGATGCGATCCGGTACCATCTCTTTTTCTTATTCCGCTTATAGAACTTCGACTTCTTCTGATAGATCTCCGTACCCGCAAGCAGTACGCCATGATAAAGACCATAGAATATGTAATGCCATGTCAGTCCATGCCAGAAGCCCATGACAAGCATATTGACCAAAAAGCCCACGGATGCCCCGCTAAGCCTTGTCTTAAACCATTTATGCTTCATCGAGAGCATGACAAACCGCGAAAAGACAAAGTCCCGAAACCACTCCGATAACGAAATATGCCATCTCGCCCAGAAGTCCTTCATATCTGTCGCAAGGAATGGCCTGTTAAAGTTCTCCGGCACACAGATTCCAAGCATATAACCGGTTCCGATTGCCATCAGGCTGTATCCGGCAAAGTCGAAGAACATATAAAATCCATATACATACGCATACCCTGCCATCATAGGAACAGTCGGAAGTGTCAGCTTCTGTAACAGCTTATAAAACAGATCCGCAAGAACCATCTTATATGCCAGACCGAGCATGAACTTTTCTAATCCCCGTCCAAACAGTTCCAGATACTCTGCCCTCTGATAGACCTTATGGAAATCCTCTGTAAACCGCCTGCTCCGATCGATCGGGCCGCAGCTGAAGGTCGGAAAGAACAGTAAAAATCCTGCAAAATCAAGCACTCCGACCTCGGTAATGACACCATCATACATCTCTATGATGATCTGTACCACCCGGAAAGTCAGGTAAGAGATCCCGGTAAAGCCAAACCAGTTCATCTCTGCAAGCGGCTTTGTTTCACAGAGCTTACATAAGACCAGCGGCAGAATACTAAGCAGTACAAACAGCCGGTACCGCCATGCACTTCTTCCATGGATCTGCCGTATCCTTGCATAGAGCTGCACCAACAGCAGTTCCAGGGCAAAGTATATGACAAAATAGATCAGTGCCTCCGGTGTCTTGCTTAAGATCACCACTACAACACCGACAGATGCCAGCAGATCCAGCCACCGCAGGGAGCGCTCCATACAGCCGATCACCAGTGCAGTAAGTACAATTCCGGTCAGTAGCACAAAAAATGGCGTGCCGCTAAAAAAACTCATGATACCAGTCCTCCCAGATACTTCCTGTCTGCCTTACCATGGTTGTTCATTGGAATGGTATCCAGATAACGCACTTTTTTCGGTATCATATAAGAAGGCAAAAACTGTTTTAATCCCTCTTTGATCCCCTTTGCAAATTCGTGATCGGACTGCCCTCCCTTTGTTCCGGTCACAAAAGCAGTCAGGCTGTATACCTTTCCTTCCTTTACGTTCGGGATCACCACCGCATGGTCGATCTGAGGAAGTCTGACCATATTATTCTCAATATCCTCGATCTCGATCCGGTAGCCATGCAGCTTCACCTGAAGATCAATCCTTCCATTATAATAGAGCTGGCCATCGATCAGATAACCGGCATCCCCGGTCTTGTATGCTCTCCAGTTTTTTCCTCCCCGCTCACAGGTCAGAAAAGACTTCTTCGTAAGATCCTCTCTTCCGTAATATCCCACACTTACGGTATCACCGATAATGACGATCTCTCCCTGTGTTCCTTCCGCTACGCTGTTTCCGTTTTCATCCCAGATCTCTAACCATGTGCCTGGCTTCGCGCTTCCGACCGGAAGTGACTTTCCTCCTGCCACGGTATCTGCCAATAGTCCATCTGTGATCTCGACATCCGATACCGCAACGGTCGACTCTGTCGGTCCATAGGTATTGATGATCTTTGCATCCGGGAAACGTGCCCTTAAGCTCTCTGCCGTTGCCGTGGTAAGCACCTCTCCACAGAATAAGAATACACGAAGTTCCGGTAACAGTTCCTTCGAAAACTTCTTATCCGACAGACACATATCTGCAAAGGACGGTGTTGATACCCATATATGAAGTCCGCTTTCTGCGAAAAATGCAAACATCTTCGCATAATCCCCCTGCATTTCCTTTGTCATGGTATAAAGTGTTCCTCCACTGGCAAGCGAAGTATACAGATCCATAACAGACAGATCGAAGGAAAACGGTGCCTGATTCATAAAATGTGCCCCTTCTTTTTCCTTACTTGTACTGCCTAAATTTACCGACCAGTCCAGATAATGATTCAGACAATCCGTCGTGATCTGAACGCCCTTTGGTTTTCCGGTACTTCCCGATGTAAATATAATATAGAAAACATCTTCCGGTGATACCTGCCAGCTTCTGTCATAGGATCCGTTCTCTGTCTGAACGATTTCACGGATCTTATGTAATGTCACAATTCTTCCCGCATGTTCAGAAGCAACGACACTGACCTCACCCTCTACCGCAAAAATCAGGCTTGGATGCACGCTTTCGATCGTATCCCTGACACGGCTCTCCGGAATCGACATATCCTGCGGACAATATGCCCTTCCTGCTTTTACACAGGCAAGGAAACAGACAATCATATATGGATTCTTATGTCCGTATACGATAACCGGTGTCGTTCCCTCCGGGTCGTTCTGCTTCATCCATACTGCAAGGCGGTCGGATGCCGCATCTAATTCACCATAGGTAAGCGATTCCTGCTCACTCTTTATTGCCATACGCTCCGATTTACTGACTGCTGTCTCGTGGATCTTATCTAGTATGTTCATTCTTTCATCTTCTTTCTGTCTTCTGTCATAATTTCTACAGCTTTATTAAAGTGCATTAT
>ERZ1034873.231-NODE-231-length-34356-cov-12.030757_pt1 | contig 34356 bp, 43 predicted proteins | sample MGYA00520689_ERZ1034873 | MGnify/ENA primary metagenome ERZ1034873 (study PRJEB33766, sample SAMN09781722) | gut metagenome | biome: gut microbiome | host: Homo sapiens | place: Madagascar | study: EMG produced TPA metagenomics assembly of the PRJNA485056 data...
TGCTTCCACGATCTGACGATTGATCTCCATGTCCATCGCTTTCTTCTCGGCGGCAGTTAAGACCGCACCAAATATCTTGCCGCCAGCTTTCTTAATTTTCATACCTCTTCCCCAATACAGTCTAAGCACATTTGCAAGTCATCGCATAGCATTTTTTCGTTTGCTTTACGGTAAAAGTCTCGCGATATTTCGAACCCATAGCTGTTGCGCCCTAACTCCCGCGACGCTCTAAGCGTTGAGCCGCTCCCGGCACACGGATCAATAACAACATCTCCCGGGTCTGTAAAAATCTCAATAAGTTGCTTGAGAAGGTTGATTGGTTTCTGCGCTGGATGAATTTTGGGGTATTGCGTTGGGTTGTCGCGTCTCCACTCGAACCAATTAAAAATCATGTGCCCTGTACCTCTGATCGGTTTACCGTCATCATCGTATTGACACCCATTTCTGAATTTCGGGAGCTTGTCTCTATACAGTACAAGCGCATGTTCCGTTGCACCGCAAATTCTCATATTTGCTTTTAACACTTGCGGAGAATAGTTTTTAACGAAGAAAAGCGGTATACTATGCTTAAATCCATGTTTTTTTGCGTATTTTTGTACCGTTTCAATTTGCTCAAAAGCACAAAATACAATCATGCATGGAGCGTCAGACGATCTGCCGCGTGCGTTACTTTTTTTAGGTTCTTTTTTTAACAGCTTATTGCAAAAATGGAAATACTCCGCAATATTAAAATTAAAATCACTGTTAAACGCCGCTTTCTTTGCGAGTTTACTTTCTCCGTTTTTATTATTTCCTCCAACATACCACATCGGATTCGACCCGTAGAAATTATTACCGATGTTGTATGGGATATCTGCAATAACTAGCTGTGCGCGTGGTATATTGTAACGCTTGTAATTTTGAAAATTATCATTGTACAGTTCTGTTTTTATCATTCACTCGCACTCCTCATACGTGCATATTTCATTCAGCACGCCCATAAATTTGTTGAATCTGCATCTCCGGCAGCTGTAAATGCAGATGTTTTCCCCAAACCGCTTAACCACTGCCGGATGTTTGCATTTCCGCATCGCGCTTTGCATGTATCGTTTCCCACACATTCCGCATGTCAGCTCCCGCTCCCGCGGCATAATAAACTTGCGCTCAAACATTGCAGCGTGTAATCTCAACTTCCGTTCGCGGGTTCTCATGATCGTATTTCACCCGGCTTCCGTCCGTTGACACAACAATTTTGCTGTTATCGTCCTGTAATACACCCGCCTTGACCAGCACGTCATGCAGCGCACTGTGTAGGTTCACGATATCCACAACGCGCCGCGTCGGCATGTAATAGATCGCCTTGACATTGACCGGGTAATCAATCCCCGCCCGGTATTGCTCCGGGATGCGCCACAAGCATTCCTCCTCATAGCGCCGATATGCGTCGCTCTGCATCATGCCGCGAAATCTCCCGCTCCGGTCCATTCTCGGTTTCATGCTGTTTTTCTTTGTGATCGGCGCGATCGGTATCGTGATTCTCATCGCAACCTCCAGTTCTTTCTGTCGTCCGGTGTGATGTTTAGCGCGTAACGCTTCGCCCGCTCGTAGATCCTGCTTCCGATCGCCGGGTCAATGTCAAGCAGCTGCGCCATCGTCTTCTCCGACGAGATGATCGTGCGCCGAGACCGCACATACCGCGCGTCTAACAGCTCAAACGCAAGATTGATATCGCCGCCGGACGGCTTGTCCCCGCTGCGCGCCTTGAAAAAATCATCGATGTACAGCACCGGAACGGTTTTTAGCCGCTCCATCTCCTCGCCATACCCCGGCTCGTTGATATTGGCTTTTAACCGCGCCGAATCTGCGCGCCAGAACATCACTTGTGCCTCTTCCCCTGCGGCGAGCAGCGCGCCGAGTATCGCCGTGCATATGTGCGTCTTGCCGCATCCGATCTGACCGCCCGCGAAAAACCATTCCCCGTCACCGTGCGCTATGTAATCCTCCGCCGCCCGGCGCAGCTCCGCTTGCCACGGCTCTTTCGCTTCGAATCGGTCTAGCGTGTGCGTTTCCAACAGCCCCGCACAACCGCACGCCTCAATGTGCTTGCGAATCCGGCGCTCGCGCATGCATTCGCACTCGTGCATGACCGTGCCACCATCCACCGGACGCATCACAAACCCCTTGTTCTTGCAGATCGGGCAGTCGTAATACCGCAAGCCGCCGCGGCGCGCGTTATACAGGCGGCATTTAACCTCCTCAAAGCTGCACGCCGAACGATCGACGTTCTCCGCCTGCTTGAGTATCATCGCGATATCCCGCGGCAGACTGTCCACGGTCTCCATCTCCTTTCAGCGCAAATACACCCTGCCAGTTATGCATGATAGACTGATTGAGGATTTTAACCTGCTCCTTTGGATCATTTGACATGTCATTAAGCTTATGCAACAGTAATTCTTTTGCCCGCTCCGTCATGGGCTTTTTAATCGTCTTGCGCATTGCTGCAAAATCGTAAAGAGCTGCCCTTAACTCTTCATCCTCCACTTGCGCAAAAACGTCTAAGGGGGATATAGGGGGTTTATTCTGTTTCGTTTTGTTTAGTTTGTGTTTATTTAATGTGCTACTATCTTGTACACTACTTTGTATACTATCTTGTACACTGCTTTGTATACTATCTTGTACACCAGCTTGTACACTATTTGACATAGTGATCAGTTTGTAGCTCGCCGCTTTTGTTCCGTTAGACGTAAAATCAATGATGCCACACTGTTTTAATGCGTTACGGCATTTCGTAATGCCTTGTCTGCTTAACCCTGTGTTAATCTCAAGCGTAATGTTAGGTACTGTAAACCATTCTGTCCAAGCGCATTTATTGTTTATATACATCAGCGCGTACCATAAAGCAATTTGCCCTGTAGACATAGACTTAACTTGCACCAAGTCCATAAACGCTTTGATTTCGGCAATGTAATTCATATCCTAACTCCTAAAACGGCAGCTCGCCATCATCGTCCGCAAGCTCCTCGAACTTTGCAAATTCATCCGGCGCACCTTGCTGCTCCTGTCGCGCGTCCTCTTGCGTCTCTCCCGCGTCTTTCGCCTTCGGCTCACAGAAATACCCCGCGTCTATCACGATCTCGGTCGATGTGCGCTTATTGCCGCTCTTGTCCGTCCATAACCGATTTTGTAGACGCCCGGACACCGCGACCAGCTGCCCCTTGTGAAACCAGCGCGACACAAATTCCGCTGTCTTGCCCCACGCAACCGCATCGAAAAAGTCCGTCTCTTCCCGGTTGTAATCGCGCGTGCATGCAATGGAAAATAGCGCGATCGGCTTTCCGTTGGTCGAGGTTTTCAGCTCCGGATCGCGCGTCAGCCTGCCCTGCACAGTGACTTGATTTAGCATGTCTTTGTCCTCCTCATAAATAACTTTTTCCGAATATCCGTATAAATTCTTCTCTCGTGTGTGTCTCCTCGAATTTTCGCTGCCCCGCCTTGTGCAGCATCTCCCGCACGCCAGGGATGCTGTGCGCACCCTCCGCGCCTGTGTGATGCCTCACGCATAACCAAACCTTTAGCCCATATTCATCGGATTTCTGCCGCCGCGATCCCTCATAAATGTGATGCTCGTGCAGCCAGCGCCCGCCGCGCCCGCAAAGATAGCAGCGTTTGCCATCTTGTAAGATCGATTTCATTGGTGTAACCACTCCCCATGTAGATATGAAAGCTCTGCATCGTCCACGTGCTCCATGCCCGCCAGCTCGTCAAACAGCCCGTCAATCATCTGCGTCATCTCCGCCGTGTTGAATTGGCTTGAGCCGACAAACGCCTTGCATAATACCGTGTTATGATCGCGCTCTTCCACGATCTTGATCGCGCGGAACATTTCACGGAGCTTTGGGATGGCAGCTTTTAAGCATTGGATATATTCAAACTTCCCTCCATAGCGCTCCAGCATGTCCAGATAACAATCCCACGCGGTCACGCCGCCTGTGCGCCCGCCGTTCATTGCACGCGCCATAATCTCCAAAAGCGCCCACATCAGCCGATTCTGCGCCAAACTCCGCTTCGACCGATACGGGTCGACCGTTATGACAATCTCCGGCTTGCCGTCCGCGGACAGGCGGCGCAGATCATCGACCACGCCGCCCGCCGCCCAGCGCGACGAACCGTCCACCCGGAAGGTCAGCTCCATGTTTCCGTCATCATCCACCACCCGCCGCACGAACTGCGCGTTTAACTTTCCGATTGACATGGTTTTGTCTCCTCATCCTTCGGCAGCATCACAAACGCCCGAACTCGCTTCTGGTATGCGTTCGATAGTGTTATGTTGATAATAGATAGCGCCGTGATGCGCCCCGCCTTGACCGCGATTTTTTCAACCGCGAACTTGTCATTGGTCACAGGCTTGCCGTTCTTTTCGCCGATCGTTACCCGATCGCGCGAAATCCAGATGAGCGGCGCGGTGTACAGCTCTCGCCCAATGCCCCAGTTGACGCATGCGCGCTTAAAGCTGTCAGACGCAAGCCCCTTCTCCTTCTCCGTGTTGCTCTCTGTCCCGGTGTCCTCCTTAGAAACCCACACGCCGCGCTCCGCATCGTAAATAGATACCGTGCAATTCGCGTTATCCCTCGTGTGCGCACGCTGCCAATGCATTGCGCCGACCGTCTCGTCTAATATGTTCATGTCGCAGCGCGCGTCCTTGTACAGCAAGAGCGAGCACCCATTCTGTTTTACGGTTTGCACCCGGCATTCAATCTCATCCGCGCGCAGATCACGAAACGTTAAATTCATATTCAACCGTCCTCCCTCTCTAGCGGGCAATCATCGCCCACATACTTGTCCGGGTATGCCGGAATCGTGTTATTCAATCGGCATATCCGCGCACTTCGCGAATAATAAGGGCATTGCGCGCAGGATATATCCGCATGCCCGCGCATGTCAACCGGGAAATGCACTATGATTTGCGCCCGCCCGGTCACATACCCGCTCACGCCGGATTCGAAGTTTGCCATATTTTATGCCTCCTCAACCCAGCTCCCGCTGTAAAACCAGTCCACCAGCGCGGCGCGAAACTCTGCGTTCAGCTCCCGCCCCGGAATCGCCATGATCCCGAGGTTGTCTAACGCATAATCCAACGCATCTTCCGCGCGCACCACCTTTCCGCGGTTCGCGCAGATCCCTATGTATTCCTTCGCCATGCTTGACACATCTCCTTTTTTCCCTTATAATAAGGGTGTGTATTTGTGGGCTTATGCCCTGCCGCCTTGTGACTGGTTCTCACTCGGCGGCTTTTTCTTTTGCCTGAAACATCGGTCACATTCCCTCTTGCAAAATCCCACGCAACGCCGCATATCGCAACAAGCGTCGCGCCAAACATGACCGGGATACACTCCGCACACAGCGCCGCGACCGTGATCGCCGCAAATGCAACTACGCATCCAATTCCGTTTGCTTGCATGGCTTGTCCTCCTTCCGCCCATACCGTTTCACCGCGATATTGTAATAGTCCATATACTCATTCCTTCCTCAGCTTGTCCTGTGTAGCTGGTATCGACTATAATTTGCCGCACGGGATACCAAATGACGCAACGATTGGCATGATGCTATCCATGAGCGCCATGATTTTGTATGTTGCGCCATCAGTCATGGCGTATGCTTCTTTTAGATTCGTGAAGTGATATATGTCAGCACCACGTGTTGCTTTATCATAAATCCGATCAAACGCAGCATCTGCAACATAGGTATAGTACGAGCCGTATTTGTCGCGCACAAGATTGCTGATTTTTCTCTTGATCCTACGACTGTATTTTCGAAACTCTTCTAGTTCGGAGCAATGGCGTGTCCCGCATTCGGAACAATATTTTCCGGTGATACGTGCTCCACATTTTTTACAATACATTTAGTTTCCTCCTTTCCTTCCTCAGCTTGTCCACTGCCGCGGCTTAATTGCCGCCTTGCTGTTCCCTTGGTTTCCACGCCAACACATCGCATGACAGCCCGCGCCTTATGCGGCTCATGCAAATCTCATATGCTATTTCGCCCAAACGTTCTCTAATTTTTTCCTGTTCTTCTTTAGATTTAATGCAATCATCGTGAATATATCCTTTGCACGCTCCGTGCGTAACTGTTTTTACAATCGCCACATCAATCACCTCGCTCCATGATATGTATTAGTCGGATTGTCCTATGTGATATCCCGCTCACCTCGCTTTCTTGAATTTTTGTGATATCCGTGCTAGAATGAAGCTGTCCTGCGCAGGACCGCAAATCCCCAATTTTAATGGGAGGTGATAGAATGAAAAAGCTCACTAGCTTTCTCATGATGCTCTTCCCGTTGTTTCGCGCCTAAACCAGGGCGTAGCTGTTCCGGAAATGCGGAGCGTGTCCGCATGAACAGCGAGATACCTAAGGGAGGTGGATTCTCCTTTTCGGTGCAGAGACACCAGCTGCCCCGGAATGCGGTATTAGAAACAACCCCAAAACGCAGTGCGGTACAGAACCACCTGTGCCGCATCTTTTTTTATGAGGTAAGGAGGTAGCTTCTCCCCTTGCCCTGCAATGAAAAATGAAAGGAGCTGGTCATAAAATAAATTCATGCAGAACAGCTTCACTCCAGCACGGATGTTTCCTTTGCTACTCGATACTTAGAATTTCGCAGATTGCCTTTACAATTTTAGGGGACGCTGCCCTTCCAATCAAAATTTTGTAAAGGTACGATCCATCGAAATAAAGCCCCGTTTGTGCTTTCACCCGTTCAATTAGCCATTGTTGTGACCTTTCAAAGTCAATGAGTTTTTTCTTGACCGTCTTCCCAAAGTCTGTAATTTGTGCCACTGCTCTTATTCACCCCCTACATTGTGTAGTTGACTTTTACGTGAAAGTGTAATATACTAAGCTTGTCAACCAAAAGTAAATTGCGTGTTCACGTAACTTGCATTTTTATGATAGCACGCGTACACGTAATAGTCAAGCATTATTATAACGTGTTCACGTTATTTGTTTGATTGCACAAAAACGAGGTGTGTTTTATGGGCAAACTATACAATACTATAAGCAATTTATGTAAAGAACGCGGGATAACCGGATATAAATTGTGCAAGGATATCGGCATACAGCCCAGTATTGTATCAGACCTAAAAAGTGGGAGAAAAAAGACATTAAACGTTGAAACAGCACGAAAAATAGCTGAATATTTTGATGTTTCTATAGAATGTTTTCTGGATGGCCAGCCAAACACAAAAGCGCCCACCCTTAACGAGAAGGATGAGCGCGATATTGCTAAAAATCTTGATCGGATTATGAGCCAGCTAGAGCAGGGAGGTGATTTAATGTTTGACGGTAACCCGATGTCAGACGAAGCACGCGAGAGCATCCGGGCAGCTATGAAACTTGGTCTTGAAGCAGCAAAGGTAAAAAATAAGGCGAGGTTCACGCCTAAGAAATACAGGAAGGATTAACTGTATGAATACACGTCCAATTGCCGAAGAATTGATCCGGCGATTTGGCACAAGAAACCCGATTAAAATCGCCGAAGAACTAGGCTACATAATAATAGAAACCCATCTAAGCGATATCCGCGGATATCACCAATATGTGCAGAGGTGCAACATAATCTATTTGGACAATAGATTAGACGAGCGCGAACGGCTCTGGGTCTGCGCGCACGAATTAGGACACTCGATCATGCACAAGGGATTGAATCGGATTTTTATGGATTCCTGCACCCACATGGTAAGCAGCCGCTACGAAACCGAAGCGGATCGTTTTGCTGCCGACCTGCTTTTTGATGATGAAACCGTAAACGAGCTGCGCGAATACTCTGCCCAAACGGTCGCAAACTGCCTTGGTGTACCCTATAAAATTGCACAGTATAGGTTGCTCGCAAAATTGTAAGAAAACCAAAAAGTCGGTGGGGGTATATTTATGAACGTCAAACGGCTTATTGCTTTGCTCCTGCTCATCTTGCTCATTTTCCCAGCAGCCGCGCACTCGGGACGAACCGACGCAAACGGTGGTCATTGGGATCACTCAACCGGAGAATACCATTATCATGACGGAAGATATGCCGGAAGAAGCTCTTCTTCCTCATCGTCCGGCAAAAAAACAAGATCGTCACGCAGATCACCAAAGCAGAGTGAAAAAACCGATACTTACAGCAAAACAGAAGAACCGGAAAAGCCAGTTACCACCCGACAAGACAAATCCAGCAATCACTGGATAGTCTTTTTTGCGATTATTGTCTTTGGAGGAATCATTACAATACCTGTGTTTATAAACATACACAAAAATAACGCATATAGAAAACGGAAGAAATATTATACGGATCTGTATGGTGGAAAATCAATCCGAGAGCTTGTTGATATCCCACCCGAGGTTGAAATTGGCTCTGACGGTCTTCCCTGCGAAACGAGTTATGCCGGCGCATGGGGAAGTAAATATACGTTTTATACTTCAAAATCCGGCCAGTGCTTTCATGCCAAATACGGATGTTGCGGAGCTACTGTACTCATCCATGCCTATCATTGCAAACAAAACAAGGTCGCATGCGCCCGATGCAATCCGCACCTGCCGGACATAACATGGTATGAGGAATATCTAAAAATACAGCAAATCATGAAGTCATATGGCATTGCAGAAGAAAAAAACGAGAAGTAGCCGTCGCAGATTGCATTGAAACAAAACAATATGGGGCATCCAATCAAACTCAGGGCAAAATTTTAAATACGATCGCATTTGCGATAGTATATAATTAAAATTACGGAGGGTGACATCATGAGAAAGAGAATCATCGCACTTGTTTTATCCATTACATGTACCGTTGGATTCACCGCAATCGCAGCATCCACACTGCGCACAATCAATGTAAATTATGGGATCAACATTGAAGTGAATGGGCAAAACCAAACGCTCACAGATGCCGGGGGTAATAAAGTTGACCCCTTTGTGTACAACGGAACAACATTTGTACCAATACGCGCCATTTCTGAAATTTTCGGAGCAAATGTCGATTATGTTCCCGCCACAAACACGGCAACAATAGATTTTTCAACATATCCCACCCCAGGGGGAAATGATACGAAAAAAATAAACGATCTTTTACAAATAATATATTGCTATGATTCCATCGAATACTATGCAAAATCCGGGCTTGACCACCTAACTTTTATGCTTCTGATTAAAAATGTCGCAGATGATCCTGACTTCTCGGTGCGAATGGAGTATATAAACGATATGAAAAACAATGATCTTCCAACATTCAAAGCCGGGATTGACCAATTAGAAGATTTGCTTAATCTGCTTTCAAAAAAATCAACTTACATTGATCAAAATAGTAAAGACGCGTTTGCATATATAAACGAGTTAAAGAAAGCGTATACAAATATGGTAAACGCAGCAGACCAGCTTTCTCAAGTGTTTGAACTTTTAAAATCAAATCCTTCACAAGCAAAATCCGCTAACGATAATTTTATTTTTTATCACAGAAATGCATCTGATGTCCTGGGTAACGTCTCTTCAAAATGCAAAGATGAATTTTGGGATTTCTGGAACATTGCTAATGATCTGACGAGCAAATAAAAAAAGCCCGTCCCGAGAGTTGCTAAGAATAGCCGCTACATTTTGGACGTGTGGGCGGCTATTTCTTTTTGCTCTGAAACAGAGTAATGCAATAAATCAACGAGCAACGAGGTGAATAATTTATGTATTGCTTATATCTCAGAAAATCCAGAGCAGATATAGAACTCGAAGCGAAAGGCGAGCTTGAAACGCTTGCGCGCCACAAAAAAGCTCTCCTTGCACTCGCGCAAAAGAATAACCTCACAATCGGTGAAATTTATGAAGAAATCGTATCCGGCGAAACCATTTCTTCGCGCCCCGTCGTGCAGCAGCTGCTTGATGAGGTAGAAAACGGGAAATGGGATGGTGTGCTTGTTATGGAAATCGAGCGTCTTGCGCGCGGTGATACCATTGACCAAGGCATTGTTGCCAGAGCGTTTAAAATCGGAAACACCAAAATCATTACGCCCTCCAAAACGTTCGACCCAAACAACGAGTTCGACGAAGAATATTTCGAATTTGGGCTATTTATGTCCCGCCGCGAATATAAAACAATTAACAGGCGCATTCAGCGCGGGCGAATCGCGTCCGCAAGCGAGGGGAAGTTCATTGGATCTGTTCCCCCCTATGGGTATGATAAGATTAAAATTAAAAACGACAAGGGGTACACACTGCGCCCGAATGCGCAAGAATCCGTTGTTGTAAAGCGCATCTATTCCATGTATTTGACCGGAAAAGGAATGCATGTAATTGCGCGCGAGCTGGATGATATGGGGATCAAACCGCGCTATAGAGATACATGGAGTAAATCAACACTATCAGATATTTTAACAAACCCGGTCTATACCGGGAAGCTGCGCTGGTCATATAGGCAAGAAGACAAATATGTGGTTGACGGCGTAGTGCATAAGCGCCGAAAAGTAAACGCCTCCCCAATTTATGTAGACGGACTGCACGATCCGATTATATCCAGCGAAGATTTTGAATCCGCGCAGAAAATCAGAGCGCGCAACACGTTAAAAACGAAACCCAGTTTGACGTTGCAAAATCCGTTGTCTGGGCTTGTATATTGCAGCATGTGCGGAACTATGATGACCCGCCAGGGCGCGGGAAGCAAAAATAAATATGACACGTTGCGCTGCCCGTCTCGGACGTGTGACTGTGTTTCATCCCCCATCTTTCTAGTGGAACAGGAGCTGTTACGTCTTATTCAAGAGTGGCTTTTTGATTATGCCGTGCAGAGCAAAAATGTGCATCCAGAGGAAACGGACTTGACCTTATATCAATCTCAACTTGAGGAAGCAAAAAAAGAGATTGTAAAATACACCGCACAGCTGAATAAAACGTATGATTTATTAGAGCAAGGCATATATACAGAGGATGTGTTCAAAAAACGCCAGGCGGAATTATCTCAAAAGATTACCGAGATCAACACAAAAAGCACGCATTTAAAAGCGAAAGCCGATGGAATTGCAACGCTGCGCAAATCGCGTGAAGAAGTCATGCCGAAGTTTATCAGCATATTAGAATTGTATCAACATGCCGAAAACGCAGAACAAAAAAACCACCTGTTGCGTCAGTTGATCACAAAAGCCGTTTACGCAAAGAACGAACCAAATAAAAAAAACAATGCACTGACACCAAACTTCGAGCTGCACATCTACCCGAACTTGATGGATTGATTGTGCGCATAACATATATGATTAACGTCCATATGTATATGCACATGTATGATATATGTTAATTTAATCTGCCCACACACGCACAAAGACACAAAAAAAGGCGGGGTAATTTCCACCCCGCCTTAAATTGATGCACTACTTTAATTTTTCATATAGTCGGCTCACCACTGCCGCGACCTCAGCGCGTGTGATGGGCGCATCCGGCTTGAAAGTGCCGTCCGGATAGCCGCCGAGAATGCCGAGCTTTGCAAGCTGCTCGATCTGCGCCTGCGCCCAATGCCCGGTTGTGTCTTTAAATCCTGCCATGGTGGATTCCTCCTTCTTTTTGAGCTGATACCCCTCTGCAATACCGTCCGCGACCGCCTGCGCGATCTGCTGTTTCTTCGCTGTGTAAATTTTCATATCGTCCGCATCATCCATAAAACATACTTCAAGTAGCGCAGACGATACACCCTGTGACTTTGCATATTTAATAACATCAAAATCCGTGCGTTTTACTCCGCGATTTTTCAGCCCTAGCGCAGAAATGCGTTTTACAACAGCTTGCTCTACAGTAGTGATTTTCTCTCCTCGCGTAACGTATATTTCGGTTCCCATTGTAACACCGTCACCACGATCAAGCCTAAACGCGTTAAAGTGCACCTCAAGGACGTAATCAAATTTACGGAAATTATATGGATACCCCATAACAATAATGTCGTGGATTGCACTGCGAGCAGGATTATACATCTCAACTTCACATTCATATTGTTCCAGTGCACTTTTAATTTTCGGTACAATCTCCCGCGTCAAATCACACTCGCGCCGCCCATGTGCTTTTGTTCCCGGGTCAGTGCCGCCATGTCCGGCGATCAGTAATATTTTCATGCTTTTCCCCTCTTATCCCAGCCCGATTTTCGCCGCTAAAAACGCTAATATAATCGCAATGCCGGCGTTAATGATCGTGTTGACGATCGCGTCTGCGCGGCGCTGCGGCTTCTCTTTGAGCTGTTTTAAATCTGATTTGATTTCGATCATATCCGCTTTGATCGCGTCGAGCGTGGTGGAGATCACGGCGAAATTCGTGTTGCCGTCCGCAAGGCGATGCTCGTGCGATGTGACGATTTTTTGCAATTCACGCACTGCGGCGCATGGGCATTTTTCATCGTTCATACCGCACCCCCTAACGCAGATATAATCCGCATACCCAGCCGCGATCGGTGCGACACCAGCCCGCGCGGGATTCATAGACCGTTACACGCTGCCCATTGCTGTATGTGCCGATCACCTTAGATGTATTGATACCAAGCGCATTCGGTGCGCCCTGCCGAATGTTGAGCGCCGTGCGAACAGAGACGGTTTTGGTTTTTGTGTCGCGCTTACACCAGATCGCAATATAATTATGTACGATGCGGCTCGATTTGATCTGCTTTCCCGCGAAATCGCATTGAGCGCTGCCGCCACCGTCTAAATTGATCGCGTCCACGCAGCCGAGGCGGCGCATTTCGGCGGTCAGGTCATGCAGCGTCAGTGCATTTGCCCCATCCGAGCAGCACAGCAGCACAAGCGCGTGTGTGCCGTAGCCGATGGCAGAGCGCCCGCGCCGTCCCTCCAATCCCGCCGGAACAGCCGTCCACGCCTTTTTGCCGGATTTGAGCAAACACGGATAGCCGCTCACATGCTCAGGATATTTCACCTGATTTTCATAACTGAGCACCGCATGTGCGTCCGAAAACGACATGCCAATCATGCCGGGCGCTGATGCAAGCGTTTTTCCGTTCGCAACCAGCCGATTGACCGGAAGAAAGGTTTTCATATTGAACAGCCCGGCATTGATCAGATAATCGCAGCCGAGATCGCGCTTAATTTTCGCCATGCTTTTGCGCCCGGAATTGACATGAATTTTGATTTTCGCGATCTTGTCAAATGGTATTGCTGCGGTTAATCTACTCATCGGCTTTGCCTCCCTGTTTTTTTAAATACTCATCTTCAAACATAAACACAAATCCTCCAGCGGTTTTTCTTTTGTGCTTACAACACGCATATATGCTTTGATGGAAAATCCCTAGCTGATTCCCTGCATAAAAAGAGGATGGATATGTATTTATAACACATCCATCCTTGCTTAACATAACAACAGGGATCCCGTATTTTCCGGTTTTAGCCACTCTTATTTTTTCCTTTGTTTCATCGCTCACATTGTGTCCAATAAGAGATGCTCTTATTTTATTTTTCGTTTCTTCACTATGTACTCTGCCTATTAAATGCTTGTGTTTCCCCTTGTTTGAGCACGAAATTTTTCTTTTGTGTTCTTCTGATTTTTTAGTGCCTAAACGCGATTCTGACAGTTTTTTGCGGGTTTTTTTATCTGGAATAAATCCTTTTGTCCCAAGCCCTCCAAGAGTCATATTAAACCCACTCATGCAATCATTACTGTTATGTTTTTTTACATATTCAGACTCTAATATATATGCGGTGTCGCGGTCAAGTCCACTCACTAGTATTTCGTGCTTAAAATTATCAAATCCATATTGTTTAATAGCTTCCCAAAATCTGGGGTTTCGTTTGTACCCATTCCCGTTTCTCCATCTTCGAGATGCTTCTTGCATTGTTGCTCCTATGTACACACGACCGTCTGGCGCTGTATGTTTATATACACAATAGCGATGCACAGTTATTCTCCCTTTCTGTTTTGAATAATCAATTGTGAAACATACACGCTCGCGCCCGCGCACAAAACGCCCTGCGTGACCGCAGCAAACACCGCCATCAGCGCGTCCCGATAGCCCGAAAACGCGGTCGTTGCCGCAACCCACACCGCCGCGAGCGAAACGCCCGTAAGCCCGAGCAGCATCGGGATTTTTTTATCAGCAATGCTTTCCGTGCGTTTCAGTCCGCACCCGATGAAGTACAAAACCGGAACCAAAATCAACAGCTCCGGGCGGATAAAGTTTTTTAATTGCTCTAAAAATTCCATATAATCTACCCCCAAAGATACGTGTAAGTTTGCTGATTCTCGTTGGCTTTCACCTGCACGCTTGCGCTGGCAGCACCGGCGTTATATACGGTGAATCCAGTACTCGTGATCTCAAGCACCTTTTCAGAACCAGCCATTACCGGGGCGCTTTGCAGAGCAAGCCCGCCGTAGTAAATCTCTTGATTGTTGTTATACTCCGCCGCCCGGCAGCCCTTTTGCAACACGAATACCCAGTTCGGTTTGCGGCTTAAAGTGATTGTCTTATATTCGCTTCCGTTTCCTGTGTATGTTCCGTATTTGATACCCAGATCATTGATTGCTGCGTTTACAACTTTATTCTGCACTGGGTTTGTGCTGGTCGCGGAGAGCGCGCTATCCGCAGGTTGCGGGTCGTAGGAGGTGTAGATTTTCCCGGTGTCGAATGTCTCCGCAGTGTTCCCGCGCTTCAGCTTCAATTCAAGCGGCGCGTCCGCATCGCCCGGCGTCACGGACACCTCTACAAAGTTTCGATCGCCCGCGCTGTTGCGCACGCGCAGCTCCCCCGCGCCGGACGTGTTGATCGTTGCTGTTCCGGAGAATTGCGGATTCGCGGCGTTTGCCTTCGCGTCGAGCGCCACCTTGACCGCCTTGTTCTGCACCGGATTTTCACTGGTCGCGGAGAGCGCCGCGTCTACCGGGGGCTTGTTGTTTTCAGCGTAAATCTTGTAATTATCGCCATCTTGGTTCACGTACAGCCCATTAGATGCTATGTTGAGACCGTAGGAGGATTCAAAGTCTCCGTAACGGAGTATCGCCCCGGCAGAAGTGGGGGTTATGGTTATCGGCAATACACCAGCGGTTGCGCTTTTGACCTTGACGCTACCCGCAAATTCCGGGTTTGCGACATTGGCTTTCGCGTTCAGCGCGGTTTGAACTGCCTTATTCTGCACCGGATTTTCACTGGTCGCGGAGAGCGCCGCGTCTACAATTGTTTTCGTCGCGCCCGCCGCAATGCCGGAAAGCTTCTGCTTTTCGGCGGTCGTGTAATCATTGGTGGATAACCCCTTCCCGGCTTGCGCGCCTACTTTGGAATCCAGCGCTGTCTGTACGCTGCCGCCGTCTGCCGTGCCGAGCTGCGCCGCGCCTGTCGTTGCGGTTAGCTCGTCAATGATACCGTTGATCGCGCTCTTTACCTCCTTGTCCGTGCGCCCGTCGAAAATCGCTTTGAGCTGCGCCGCAGTAATTCCGTCGTCGCTCGGATAGTCAGACAGGCTTTTGACATTGTCGGTATAGCTCGTGATCTTTTTTGCATCTAGTGCCATATGCAACACTCCTTCCCCTTATTTTTTTGGCGCAAAGACAACTTTATAGAAGTTGTCAGCCCCGCGCGGTGTGAACCCGTTCTGTTGCAGCACACGCACAATCTCGTCCTTCTTCTTCAATCCGGAACATGCGTCGATGATGTTATAATACTGGATCTCCGTCATATTGTCCCAGCGCCGCGACGCTTCCGCCCAGCGCTCACGCTTCGCATCCGAAAGCTGAGAGAAATAATATTTCCGCTCGTTCGTGTAGTCCGTCTTTTCGCCCAGATCAAACGATTTTGCCAGGTATTTTTTCTGCTCCGCAGTGAAATCGCTGTTCATGATTATGCGACGCTTGCGATCGGCATTACATCCGGTGTGATCTTTGCGCCGCGCTTCTTTTTTCTTGAAATCGCGGCGCTGTGCCGCCGTCAAAAGCTTGTCCAGTCGTTCCGCCGTCTGCTTCGAATCGTCGCCATCCCGCAGAAGATTCTTCTCCATAAAGTAATCTTCAACGCGAATCCCAATTTTCTTTGCGCCATCCACCTTTTGTACCGCGGCACTTGGTTCATCCTTGATCTCCTGCCGCCCGGAAATAAACTCATCCCGCGCCTTGTCCCTCGCATAATCATATATATCCTTGACCGCCTTTGCCTGCTCGTCAGAGGATAATTTTTTATATGCATCCGTCCGGAATAAGTCGTTCAGCGCGTTAAACGCCGTCTGCCCCATGGTCTTCTGGTAGCGTGTCAGCTCTTCCGGCATAAGATAATACGTCTTGTCATGCACGCGCACGCTCGTCTGCGCCCGCTTCGGGTATAGGTCATTGTCCGACGTGGCAGAAACAAGCCGCTCAATCTCCGTATCAACCGGGGTTTTGTTGATTTTCGAGTAATACCCGGGAGATATAGCGTTTTCGAGGGATCGCACCGCCCAATTTGTTTGGCTCTTATCCTCGCGCCCCCATGCGTCAACATATGGTTGCAAGGTATAAGATAATCCGGGAACTTTCGCTTTGATTCGATTGACAAATGTCCCTATGTTTTTAGGGAGGGTGCTTCCCTTTGGATAATACGTTGTGCGGCGTGTCCCGTCGATCGTTCTTGCGATTTGTCCGAACACAGTGGGGACACCCTGCCCAGCATACGACGCGAGCGAATCAACAAGCACATCTGCAATCTTGTTATTACTCCCGGAAATGGTAGAGATCGTGCGCTGGATTCCCTGTAACATCGACATTTCGATAATTGGGTTTGATACAGTAGAAAGCGCTGTAACAAAGTCTGAGAACGATGCGCCGCCTTTTTGAAAAGCGCGGAATGTTTCTGCGCCTACAAACAGCGGCATAGCGGAGGGCGATGCCCAGTCAAGCGTATAACTGTGCCCGCCGATTTGAATTGAATAGTCTTGACTTCCCGTCATTTTTTCGAACTCGTTTTCTTTCTTGTCGTCTCCGCCCATCACGCGTAAAATGCCGCGGCTCATGAGATAAGCGCCAATTGCCGCAATCGCTGTTCCGGTCAGCCCGGCGGCAAGCTTGTCGATCTCTTTCGTCAGCTGTGCAGATTGCGCACGCTGAATATCCGCAGCGTTTTGTAACCCGCGCCCAGCGTTTTTTACGCGTCTCGCGCCAAAGACAAGCGCATTCAAAACACCGGCCGGGGAATACTCCACACCGCGCTTTACGATGTTCATCGGCGTTTTTCGAAATGGCAAAGTCCCTTCCAGCGCCATTTTGCCTAAAATAACACCCCACTTATCATCATCTGTCACGCGGCTAGCCCTTGAAAGCAGATCTGCAAGCGCGTTGTCGTCGCGGAACGTAGCTTTCAATGCTTCTTCCATCGCATAATCTCTGCACGCTTTGCGCGCGCTTTTAGCTTCTGCTGTGTCCCCACTCAAAAATTCCGTGGTATACCCGCTCGCCTTTGCCTTTTGCGCGAATGCGCTGACATAGTTAGCGCGCATGAATACAAAGTCCTCGTTGTCCAGAAGTTCCGAGTTAAATTTCCGAATTGCTTCTAACCACTCCGGCTTAAAAATCCTTCTGTGCTTGTCAATATATTTCATGCCGTATTTGTCGCCAACATTCAGCACGTTTCGAGCTTCTGCATAATCATTTCGCGCAAATTCCCGCATTTTTGCGTCTGTAAACAATGCGGCGGTTTTTTCTGTTTTCGAGGCGGGGTCAATCTTGCCGCGAATGCCCTCAAGCGGAATTTTAACAACATCTTTTACTCTCCGAACCGCATACATCAAACCGTTCCCCGTCACGTTTCTAATGTGCGTGCGCGGGTTACACAGCATGGATAAATAACGCCAGTTGTTCCACTTTTCGAGCCACGTCGCCGGGATCTGTGCGGCAAGATGATCGGCAAGCGCCTTTTCCGCTTCCGAAATTTCAGCCTCCGTTCTCGCATTTAATATCTGCTCGGCGATATGGTCTGGAATATCGATCTCAACCGACTTTTTATTCAGCCGCTTTGCAAATTGCTCCCGGATATATTCCAGGCTCTTTTGCGCCGACATTAGCCGCCCCTCCGGCGTGATCTTCTTTAAGATGCGCGCCGCCTGTACGGTTTGCCCCGCTTGTGTCAGCATAGCAGAAAGCTCCTGTGCGGTTTTCATTGCAAGCTGAGTGTCCTTCGCGTGCGCCGCCTCGGCAAAGAGATACTCGCCAAGCGCGATCCCGTTTGCGTTGAGCTGCCGTTTGCCTGTAACAATATCGTTCCATTCCTTCAACGCGTTTTCAAACCCAACGTGTTCAATCCGCTTTTTGGCATGCTCCATCGTCTTGTCATTCGAAATCGATTCATAAGAAAACTCGCCGTTTTTGACCATGTTTTCAAAATCATTGACAAGAGCATCCGGAACAGACTTTGCCTCCATCATTGTGCGCGTAAATTGCCGTACCTTGTGCATATCGTCCGTCTTTTTCGGAACATCCACCACGCGTGCCGGATTCTCGCCCGGCTCGATCGTGCCGTATTCCCCCTGCAATGCGCTGTAGGAATTCGGGTCATGCACCGCCGCACCAACGGATTCCTCCATGATCTTTCCGCCCCGCTCGCCGCTTTCGGGCATAGAAAAAGCACCCGAACCTTCGGATGCTTGATTTGCGCTATTCTGTTCTGCAAACGTGCGGTGCGCGTTCTCAATCGCGGCGATCAGTCCGTCATAATCGTTGATCAGCGGTGCAAACTTCTCGCGCGCAAACGCCGGGTTATTCGCATGGTGTCCGGATATCTGGGCAATGAGTTCTTCGTAAAGCTTTTTTCGGTTGTTCAGCTCCATATACGATTCGCCATAAGCGTTTTCTAACAGTTGCAGAACCTCCATTGCCTGCGGTGTATGAATGCTGATTCCGCCCGTTTCTAACGTGTCCGCCAGCGGAAGATAAATTTCTGGGTGTGTTTTTCTATATACATGGATTGGCTCATGCGCAAGAATTTCCGCTTTGGGAAGCGAGGCGTTGTTGTTTAATAGAATCGTTCCGTCAGAAAGCGTCATCGCGTCAGCACTTCCGCGCTTGCTTGTTCCATTAACTCCGATACTTTTTACTTCGCCGTCATAAACTCTAACTGTGAATCCGCCCTGCGTCCATTCATCCGCAATGCTTAGTGAATTTTTAGATGCATTTTCTCGACCTACTTCGTGGAATCGATATCGATATCTCCCGTGATCTTCATCCCTTGTGCCCTCCAGCTGTTGATAAGTCCTTGCAGGCGAATTTTTTCTTCCCTCGTCATCGGTTTGAGCGGCGTTTCCAACATTTCCCGCGTCAAATACACTCCCCCGCTGAACGGAGGATCGTCGTCCTCCGTAAACTGCTGCGTCTGCTGTTTCTGCTTCTCCTCTGCCATACTGTTCCCTCCATTTCGTGCGGTTTTCCTCGTTCCAGGTTGCGCGTCTCTCTTGATTCTCAGTATACGCCATACCGTACATTTTGTCAATCTCACGCAGACGGTTATCGCGTATGGTCTCATATGCGTTTAACATATTCTTTGCCTTTGTGTATTCCGCCGTGAGTGGGTCGCGCGGGTCGGTGCTCATCTGCGATTCCAGCTGCTGAACGCGCGCACGAACCGGCTCGATCAGCGCGTCAAGCTGCTGCTCCGTGTTGCGGCGCACGGTCTCATACCGCGCTTTATTGAACTGCTCAACAGTCATTTGCGGGGTCAAAACGCTTTGCTGCGCCGCCGCTGCCGTATTTGCCGCCTGCCGCGCGCGATCAGAGAACATGCCATCCTGCGCCATTGCTCTGTACGCATCGTTTACCGCGTTGCTTGCCGCACGGCGCGCCGCGTTTTGCCGTGCAGCGCCAACCGCCTGCGCGCTTGTTGCCATCAAGCCGCCGGAAATACCGCCCGCTAGTGAGCTCTTGAGTGTGTCGATCAAATACAGCTGATAGCTTGCCTTGCGCTCCGCCTCCTCGCGGCTCGCGCCCTGCTGCATGAACTGCTGCACGAGCTGCGAATAATTGGACAGCTCGCCCATAATGACCTGATCCGCCACGTTCCCGGCAACATTGGAAATCCCTTCCTCAATCGCTTCAATGCCGGACTGCTTTGCAGCGTTTATCCAAAATTCGGGCGTTCCGATCTGCTTCACAACGTTTTTCCAAAATCCGGTTGTGCCGACCTGCTTTGCAGCGTTTTTCACAACCCCGGTTGTGCCGCCTTTCCCCAACCGCAGAATGTTGTCAAGCGGCAGCTTTTCGGTCGCCGCTTCGATCGCGCCGCTCGCCGTGCCGGCAGCAAGTGCTATTTTGGGGTCAGCCCCGCGCTGCAATGCATCATAGGTCGTATCGCCCGCGCTGGCAAGCCCCGTAGCGGCAAGAGAAGCTGGACCGAGCGGAAGCGTAACGGCGCTATCTAAAATACCAACCCCGGTATTCGCCATGTCGCGCCAGAATTCGCCCGCCTTTGCCGCCGCAGCCCGAATCTGTTCTTCCGTTGCGCCAACTTTTTCTCCCAAGGGTTTAAGCTGGCGATAAGCATATTCCGTCGCCGAGCGCTCCGCCGTGTTGCCGACGCCCTCGCCAAGTGCCGCGCGGTTATGAACGCCGGAAAACGCCGCGCTGTTTTTGTCGATCGGCACATAGTCTCCGGTCACCTCGTTTTTGATCGCCTGCCCGGCAGTTTCAAAAAATGCAGCGGGAGCTGAAAGCTTATCCAAGGCGTGCGCCGCCGCGCCAACAAACGGATGCTTTTCCGCAAATTCCCGCGTCTCTTCGTCCTGTATTTTCTGCGCGCGTGCGTTTACAATCTGTTCCTTCGCATCCAGATAGCGCTGTACCGTGTCCCAATCGTGTTTTGCCGCGAAATAACGAATGATGTTCTTTTCGTCCTCGGTGAGCACATCATAGCGCGAGCGCTGAAAGTCGGTCATTGTGTAGGATTCCTTGTCCACATCGGCAAGATGCTTCAGCTGATCCTCCCGCGTCATTCCGGCGCGCTGGCTCGCATATAGGTTGTTGATATATGCCGCTGCTTTTTCACTCTCCGTCCCATACGGTGTACCCGCAAATCGCCCGCGGCGCACAATGTCAGAAAAATTCGCGTCGCCCCGCGCGCGGGCAACAATGTCCTCAATCGTGCTTTTCTGCTTTTTCTCATGGTCGTGTTTCATCCGCGCGGTAAAATATGCATCCAGCGCAGCTTCACGCTTTGAAGCAAGATCATACCGCTGTTTTGCGATCCCCTTCTCGTTCTCATCGGCAGAAACGTTTCCAACACGGTATCCGCGAACAACTCCGCTTTTGTTGCCGACACGGTTATTTTGTTCAATCTGTGCCTTTGCGGATAATACGCGATTTCCTGCTCTTTTTCGCGCTTCGTCAACCTCTGAAAGACTTTTCCCCGCATAACGAAACGCAGGAGACTGCCGCGCCTCCATCTCCGCGTCCCATCCGGCTTGCAGCTTCGCCGCCGCGCTGTTTTTTACCCTGTTCTTATTCTCAAGCTGTGTGGTCGGCAGACTTTTCCAGTCTTTTGTTTTCTTGTTCTTGTAAAGCCCGCTTTTCTTCTCTTTTTCGATGATGCCGCGGATTAAGCTCATTTTCTCACTTCACTTTCGTATACTTTACCTTGCCGTTTTCAACCGTTTCCACAATTTTTCCGTTTTCTATATTTAGTTCAAGTTCGTCTATCGTAAGTCTTCCCATTCCCGGAACTTCTACCCATGTTTCACCATGGCGGTTACTGACCTCTAAAGGTGCTTTCGGAGTATTGTCGATTGGTGTATATCCGCCGCCGTCATTGCCGCCGACACCGCCGCCGGATTTCTTTTTTCTGGATGTTCTGCCGCCATACGAGCCGTCATACGCAGCCAGCAGCGCATTTCGACGCGCCGCATCTATCGCGTTGTTAGCTTGAAGCGTGGAATATGCATTTTGTGCAAGTGCTTTTTCAATGTCACTCTGCGTCAACCTATTGTACATATCCAACCGATTCCGTGGCAGATTCAAAGTTGCCGCCGCGTCGGTCGGGTAATACCCGTTCCCCAGCGCCGTCCACATGTTTTTGATCTTATCCTGCCCGCGGTTGTATGCGGTCTCATCGTCATATCTCGTATCACCCAACTGGTCGCGCTCCTTGCCGTATGCTCTTTGCTCCGCATTCGCCGCAAGGTCTGATGCGTACTGCTCATTCTGCAAGCCCATAGACGCAAGATAGCGCGCATATTCCGCATATGCCTCCGCCTTTTGCCCTTGCGCCGCAAGCACCGCCTCGTTCGCCTGACGGTCCAGCTCGTTCATTGCCGCCATGCGCGCAAGCTCGTTTTGGCTCACGTCCTGCTGGTATGCCGTCCCCGCCGCAAGCTTCGACGTTTCCGAATAGCCGGAATTGTTCAGCCCCACCGCCGCAAGCTGCTCCGCGCCCGCGCCGTATGGGTTCGTTGCCTGTAAATACGCCCCATAGCTCGCGCGGTTTGCACTGTCGCGGTCGCGGTTCACGCCCGCGCGTTGCGATTCAATACGCCCAAGCGCCGCCGCCACGTCCGCATCTACCTTCGCGTCATACGCATCACGGCTCAGACGATATTCATCGATATACCGATTCGCGCGTGTGTTGTACTGGTTAATCTGCGTCTGCTCGGTCGGAACACCGCCGTTTGGCGTCATGCGGTATGTGCCGCCCGCCGTGTTTACGATCGAGCCGACCGGAACGCGCTGCGTGTAGTTTTTGTCCTGATAAGTCACGCCGTTTTTAATATACCCCGGCTTGCTCACACCGCCCACCTCAAACGTCGTTGTGCTCGTTTGCGGCGCAACGGGCGTAGATGTGGTTTTATATCGCGGTGTAATCGCTTTATGCTTCAAAATGTTGGTAATGCCTTGATTCAGCTTGTTTCCCAGATACATATTCGTCTACCTCCCAAAATAGCCGCGCACAAAGCGCCGTTCGATTGCATACACGCCAAACCCCTGATTTACCGCATCATTGCGGCATATCACCTGAATCAAGCGGTATTTTTTCACCTTTTTGCCGAACATGACAAATCCATTCGGCAGCGTGTTGAATGTCAGATTCGCAAAATCCAAATGTTTGAAATTAAAAATGCCCCGGCGCGCCTGCGTGTTCTCTTCGCCGAAATCGTGATCGGTGCGTACAAGCACCTTGATGTTCGATGCATCAAAGCTCTTGACATATACCCCGCTTCCATTGCGCCGCAACGTCTTGAGCACATTAAAAGCTCCGTCATCGTCCAGCTTGGTTGCCCATTCGGCAACAATCGCCGCGCCGTCGTCGCTGTATGCCGTCATGTCATAGCCGCCGCGCGGGTTCGTTCGGTCTGTATTCATGCGGCAAAGCTTCCCATCCGCTGTACCAAACAGCAGGTTTCCTTCGTGCTCGCAAAATACCCGCGCCGGGATGTTCTCCCAGTAATACCATTCATATTCGTATGCGCCGGACAGGTTGCGCGCATATGTCTTTTGCCGACCATCCGCAACATATACATGTCCGTTCACGCAGAGTAAATAATAACCGTTCCACACGCAGGAAGCCGCATCGGAAAGACCATTCTCCCGCAAAAGCTGCGCATTCACGCGTGACGAGCGCGCCTGTACCACCCGCTCCGCCGTCACGTCCTGACTGGCAAGCGCCATCACGCCGCCGCGCGTTAAAAACAGCGGATCATCGTGCAGCCGTGCAATCGATGTCCGGGACAAAAGCCCATCGCCCCCAATGCCCTGCGTGATCGGGAATACCACGCCGGAATCCGTAAGCCGCGCCGAACGTAAAAATATCGTCGCGTCCTGTCCGTTGTCCTCCTTGAAAATCGCGAGCTGGTCTCCTATATGTGTATATCCAGTGATCGCAGACCCGGTCGCGCCCACCTGCGCACCCGGCTTTCCGTCCGGCGCGTCCGATTTATCCCCGATCTGCGTGTAGCTGATATCCGATACATACAGAGGGTCGTTGAGCTCGCAATACCAATCTGTATTGGGGTAATCCGGATTCCCGGTAAAAAAGACGCGGTTTGAGAAATTCGTCATAATGCTGCACTTAGCGATCCGCTCCGGATATCCGTCTACCGCGTGCTCGAACTCCACAATAACGCGATCCGTTCCCGCCGGATTGGATGCGCCCACCGGATTTTGCAGCGTGATCACTCCGTTTGCAAGATCCACATCCGTAATCCAGTTCGTTCCACCGCCAATTACCGATGCGCCGGATGCCGCCCATGTGATTTTAATGCTTTCTTGGTTGTCAATCGACGTGCCGACATTAAATATTTTTTTGTTCGGGTCGTCCTCCGGAACAGCAAAGCCGATCTTGCGCTTCGGGGTCAGCATGTTAATCGGTTGAAACGCGTTTCCCGGAAACGCCGCAGACGGAACGGCATTATATGTCTCGCGCCCGGTAAGAACAAGCGGAACAGTCGCCATATCGCCCGCCGCCTTGACCGTCTCGCCGTCAAAAACCAGATATTCCGCCCCGGTCAGCAGGATCATATTCTGCTTCATGACAAGCGCCGTAGATCGCGCATCCTTCACGCCGCTTTTCAGCAGCACCGGGGTACTAGCACCGTCCCATTTATAGAGTTTCGTCCCCGCATGCACCAAATAGCAATGCTTCGTGCCAAACCAAAACAGACCGTTGATGCTGTCTGTAAGCGTCACAAGCGTCCGCCAGCCGACGCGCTTTTCCGGATATCCGCCCGCGTCTGAGATCAAATTCACCGCGTGCGGCGAGCGCGAATCGTCAATGCGTGATGGGTCGGTCGAGAAATCCACGCCCGCAAAGCGATCATAGCGCTTGGTGTATACCGTGGGCGGGTTCGGTTGATTGACCGTGATTTTCGGCATCCTTATTCGCCCTCCCCGTATTCGTCTGTAATGTCAACCAGCTCGCACAGCTTCGCGTCCTCCAGCGCCGCGATAAACCGCCCGCGGAAATCCTGCGCCCGGAAATTGTCCTCTTCATCCTGATAAAAATACGCCGCCAACCCATATGGCAGCGCGATCGCAGTGATCGGATCATCCAGCGGCACATCATCCTCCAGCGTCAGAATGTCAAATACCTGAATTTCCGGCTTGTTCTGCGCCCGGTTGCGGTTGTTTTGGTATGGAACAGCCTCCGCAACTAAAACATTAATTAAATTCACAGCCGAGTTATAAAAGAATTTATCCATCCCCGGCTTCTCAAACAAAAGTGAACATGCAATTTCATATATTTTTTGTCCAGTCATCCAAACCCCTCTTTCTGTACGGTTTGCCCCGCTAATAAAAAAAGAGCGCCGAATTAAATCAGTGCTCTTCTCATATTCTATTTTGCTATTTTTTATGAATCCGCAACGCTGAGCAGCAACATTACTTTCCCGGTTTGGGAATCTATGTAAGTTCCATACATCGCAAAAACATAATTAGAATTATATTCAGTTTTGTCAAACTTATAAATTAGATATCCATTATCCGAAACCTCCGTCCCAAGGAATCTATATTCACATCTTGCAAATACTTTTCCGATATCCCAATATATAGTTGATGTAAGGTCAGAAATATCATAAGTACGCGTAAAAGTTGTTCCGTTTTCGGATTGGTGGACAACTGGTTTCCCAATAATATCGCCTATGTCAGGTACACTTGTGTGATTATTATAAACCAGCACTCCGTCTCTATCTCTCTTTACATTCACGGTTTTTGTTTGCGAATCATAATCAACTTGTCCTTTTATTGCTTCCGTAATTTTGCGTATGGGCAAATATGTGGTTCCCTGATATAAAATACTATTTGGGACGCTTATACCTCCCGCATTATAGTTTTCTCCTGCTTTTGCAATGTTTTTCCCATCTACGTTAATGTTAACGTTGTTAAGTGTGACGCTAATTCCTGTTGCTGCTGCTACACTAACTGACATTGCAATGCAAATTAATACTATCCAAGATAACACTTTTAGCTTTTTCATAATGGCCCCCCTTTTGTATAGTTATAGTATCTATTATATTATACCAGCTACTTCTATTATGTCAATATTTTCCGCAATATACGCAACACGGCACCTTCTATGATGCCGTGTAACCTATATTACGAAAGCTTCTGTTCAGTCACCGCAGACGGATAGCATCCATCCTTGTGTGCATATGCCTTAACCACCGTGCCAGCGCCCGTTACGTCCGCGGTCGTGCCTACCTTCGCGCTCATCGAGTAGCGCGGGTCTGTACCGTCGGTCGTGTATACGATCGTTGCGCCAGTGGTCGTGCAGCTAAGCGCGCCGGAACTTGCCGTGATCGTCGGATCGGCGCAAACCGTGCCCTTGCCGCTCGCCGTGTTGACCTCGACATACACGCCGTCGCACTTCGCGCCAAATACGAACAGATCGTAATACTGTCTCCCCTCAAGCAGATTGCCCGAAATTCCCGGGGGATCGGTGTGCATCTTCGTATCGTTGAGTTTGACAGGTGCGCATCCGGCAGATTTATGCACAATGATGAAGTTTACATTCGCCGGCCATCTGCCCGCCGGGACCTTGATTACGTTCATACCGTCGTAAGTACCGACCTGACCCTTTGCAAGCGATTTTTCGATCAGCGGATCGCATTTCTGGAACTCGTCCGACAGCCGCAGCAGCGCATACGTCGCGCTCGGAACATACAGTACGCGGTTGTCCGCCGGAACTTCCGCGTCATCCATGTACGTTGTGCCGTTGGTGATCTGCGTGCACACGTTAGACTTAGACAGCGCAGTCGCGTTTGCAACCACCTTGCCCGCCTTCTGTGCCAGCTGCATGAAGCAGTACTTGTCCATTGTCGGCACAGCCTGCTCCGCGATCTGAAGCGCAAGCATCTTGCCCGCCTCCTTCACGCCGTTCTGGTCGGCATTGTTGCCCTTGTCGATCGTCAGCGAGAACGATTTATCCTGCGTGAGCGTCATCTCCTGCACCACGTCCTGCATCTCGGTCGGCGTGCCGTAGCGATTCGTGCCGGATCGCGTGTAATCGCCCATCGGAACGGTCTGCGGCGTTACGATTTTTACCGTTTTCACCCCGGTAAAGTCATAATTGCCCGAAAGCATGCCCTTGACCATGCTCTCCTTGGTGAATTTTGTCTGAATTTCCTTTGCATACTTGTCATGTAAGTTAATTGCCATAAAAATACCCTCCTAAGTTAATATGCAGCGTTTAAGAAGCCCTGCAAAAACGCGTCCGTATCCGGCTTTCCCGCATCACCGCGAGCCGAGCCGACCGCGCGGCTTGCGTTTTCCCGGTTTTTGCTCTCGGTCGCAAGCTTGCCCTCCAGCTCCGCCACACGGCGCGATAAATAGACCTCCTCCGGCGTACCGCCCGCCTGTACCGCGTCGTAAAAATCCTGCGTCAGCTGTTCCGGGCGCAGCTCCGGATGCTTTTGAAAAAACATGTTCCACGGCACGCGCCGGGCATCCTCTTCCTGCTGCTTTTCTTCCTTTCGTTTCTTTTCGTTTTCCGCGCCGCGAATCTTGATCTCCCGCTCCGCGATCTCGTTTAATAGCGCCGCGTCCGCGTCCGGGTATCTGGCACGCAGCACCTCCAGCTCCGCGTTGCGCTCAATCTCCGCGTCCGCATTGGCAAGAAATTCAAAATACTGCTCCCGCGTCATTCCGGCGCGCTCGGCATAGCGATCAATCATTGCATTGAGATGATCGTTTTTTTGCACGACATGATCGTAATTCATGCCCTTTTGCGCCAATGTGACCGCCTTGGAAATCGGGATATCCTGCTCCTCGCCATTAAATTTAATTCGGATCGTCTGTTCCTCCGTCTGCTTTTCCTCTGCGTCCTCTCCGGGCTTTTCGCCCTCCGGCGCATCGTCGCGGGTCACAGTGTCCGCATCCTCCGCCACGTCCGGCGCTGGTGTCTCGCCCTCGGTCAGCGTGTCGCCGTCGCCAAATAAGGTCTCCGGCATCGTGATCTCTTCTGTCGTTTGATTGGTGTCCTCAAACATATATTTTTGTCTCCTTTCGCCCTATGGTTGGGGCTTATTTTATATGATAATGCGCTGGTTTGCGCACTTATCCAATGATTTGGCTTTGCACTGGCATCCCCTCCGGTATCGGCATGATCTGCTCCTCGCCGCCCGGTTGCATACCCTGCGCCGCCTCCTGCTGCGCCATCCGCTCACGCAGCGCAGATATCAGCTTGCCCTTGCCGCTGATGTACCCATCCGGCAGCGCGTCTAAATACGTCAGCGCGTCCGTGATGATCCCCTTGGTGAACAAGTTGTCCAGCGTCTGCACCTGCATCAGCTGCGACCAGTAGGACGACGCGCCCACATCCACCTGCATATTAAGATTAGCCGGGGACAACTGCCCGAAATCATAAGTAACAATCTGATCTCCATCATCACCCGGCACGCTGACAAGCCGCGAGCCGTAATTGATCCGGATCATATCCACAATGATGCGCACATATTCCTCGGTAAAGCGGTAAAACTCCATCTTTTGCAGCGAGAGCGGCATTGCGCTCGATTGCTGCACCGCAATGATTGCCGATGTGTTATCCGGCTTGATGTTGCCGAGCGTCGCATCCGATGCGCCCATGAATTCCAGCGTTTTTTGGATCATCAGCTCGATCAGCTGCATCACCTGCGCCGACATATCCGGCGCGCGAAATCCGGTCGCCACCGCGTCGTTCGGGTTGCCGATCGTCCCGATCGCCTGCCCTACCTTGTTCGACCAGCTCGGAATCTTCGACGCGTCATAAATCACCTTTGGGAACGCCGCCGTCTTCACGTGATGGATCGCCATGGCAAACAGCTGGTTGATCGCGATCTGGTTGGGGATCACCGCCGAAAGCGCCGATGTGCCGTGATAGCTGTTTTTGATGCGTTCCCACCGCATCACAGAGAGCGGATAGAGCGCATACCCCAAGTCCCACGGCGCGCGCAGCAGCACATCCTGCGTCGCCTTGACCGCCCAGATCGTGCCATCCTGCTTATACAGTCGCAGCACCACCGTTACCAGATCATCCCCGCGTGCAGACGATGGATTATACAGATTATTATCATCATCCGCCCGGATGCTCTCGATCACATCCTCCGCCAGCCCATCCCGGCGCGCCTCCGCCTGTACATTGGCAAGCGTCTTGCGCATCGCGATAATAATGCTGTCCTGCTCCTGCAGCTCCGCGCTGTAGGGGTTGGAAAACATCACGCATGCGTTATCAAGCAACTCCGCCCGAATCCGCCCGCGCGCCTCCTGTCCGCTCTCCGCGTCCGGGTCGAAATAGAAGTATAAAAACCCATCGCCATCTACCGCCGCATCGCGGATCACCTCGCGCGCCAAATCTCGCAGCTTGCACTGCTCCATCACCTGCGCCACCTGATCGGATAGCAGCGCCGCCTGCTCGTCCAGCTCCGCATCCTCCAAAAACGGCTCGAAGTTAGCCGCCACATCGTCCGATACGATCATCGAAATAAAGTAAGAAACCACGCGCTTTAACACGTTGATCACAGGCTTTGGCAGATCGGGCGCATTAAGCCCCTCCCACTGCTTGCCGGAATAGAAATTCTCGTTTTTCTTGACCGTCTCGTATAAATCCAAATTGGTGTTATACGTCACGCCCTTTTGATATTCCGTCCAGATCGCCTGCGCCGTGATTTGTTCCTGTTGTGCCATTTACATCCCCCCATTTTTTGGCGAGCCGTCGTAATTTAACAAGTTCTCCCATTGCTCGCGCAGCTTTTCCGCGTGTCGATCGGTCTGCCCATCGATGCGCCGCTCCTCGCGTTCCCTGGGCAGCCATAGACGGCACAAAAAAGCAGCGGTAATACATACCGCCGCACCCGCCAAGAAGCACGCTATATAGCCCCATACCATACGATCACACTCCATAATCTACAAAATTGGATACCTCATTGTCATAGCTAATGTAGTCCTCGTCTCGCTCGATCTGCGCCTCCGCCGCAAACGGTCGCCCCGCCACAAAATAGCGGATCGCATCCGGCGCATGCGTCAGCTCATGCGGCTCGCGCGCCACATCGTTCGGGTTCTTTTGATCCACCAAAACCGCCGGCAGCGTGCGGATCAAATTCACGCAGTTTGCGCACACACGCAGCCGCGGCGCCCGCGCCCCGAACTCATCATCGCGCACCGCAAGCCATTCACGCAGCGCAAGCCAGCCCTGCACGCGCTCATTCCGCGCCCGCACAACCGGCACACCGTGCTCGGTAAAAATCTGCGCCGCGCTCTTGCCAGTGTCCTGCCGCCTGTTCCAGAGATCGGGCGGCGCAAGATAGGCATACACGCCCGGCTCGTCCAGCTCGCGAATCGCGCGCGCCGCCTCGGAAATGATCAGCCCGGAGCGATAAATTTCGCGATATACATAGGCGTTGCCCGCCTCATCCAGCGCGATCCAGTAGCCCGCCAGCATGTCCAGCCCATAGTCCATCGTGAAATACCGCCGCCATCCCGCCGGGATCTCAAACGGCGCAACCACATGCCGCGCGCGATCCCATTCGGTAAAATATTGACCATCGAAAATATCCCAGTCGCCGTAAAGCAGCGCCCGTCGGTCGCGGCTGGAAAGATTCTCAAGCCGCCGCACATACCCCGGGTCGGCACGCATCAAAAACTTATTATCCTGCACGCGCGACGGCAAAAACAGCCGCGTACCGCCCTCGCAGGCATGCACCACATCGGGCGCTCCGATGTCGATAAACCGCGCCTTCACCCACGCATGCCCCACCCCGCCCGGATTGGTGGAGGATTTCACCTGCTTCGGAAACGCATTCGCCCCGCGCACGCGTGAGATCAAATAGCGATACATCTGCTCGGTAAAATGCGTCAGCTCATCGAAGCGAATCACGTCATATTCCGCAGATTGATATCGAAATACATCGTCCTCCGCATGGCAGTGCCCGAAATCCAGCACCGAGCCGTTGCGAAACTCGCCGACATAGCGCGATGCCTGATAGCGGTAAAGCGCGCGCGGAAACAGCTGCAGCGCAACGCGAATCAGCGATTTTTCAAGTTCCGGCAGCGTCCGCCTCAAAATGAGCTGTCGGCTTCCCGGATAGCGCATCGCAAAGGAAAACGCGTCAATCATCTGCGCGTAAGACTTGCCGCCGCCCGCCGCGCCGCCGAATAATACCTCATCGGCATCCGCATCCAAAAATGCCCGCTGCCGTCTGGATACCTCTATGTCCATCAGTCAATCACCTTGATATTGACGATAAATTCCGAATTTGCATTTAAGTCTGCATCGATTGGCTGTACGGTTTTACCATAGACCCGCTCCAGTATTTTTTCGGCGCATTTGATTCTTAAATCTGTAGCTTCCTTTTTATTATTCATCGTATCGATAAGTAATTTCACCGCATCCGGCGATGCCTCCCGCAACATTTTTTTGATATCGTCTGGGATTCTTTTTCTTCCTCCAGTTTTATTTCCTTTTGTGAATCGCCCTGTTGTCGCATCCCTGCATTTATCCTTTTTTTCACCGTTTGACGGCATATTATCACCACCTTTTGTGTATTATGCATAGAAACTTTTTTACAAGCGGAGGAAGCGGGGTTGACCCCACAATAACATACTGAGACCGTCGCCGTTTTGGCGGCGGTCTTTTATAGTCTCGCCGTCATGCCGTGCCGCGTACCGTCCAGATAGATCACCGGAGTATCCTTGCTGCCCGGTTTAAATTCCTGTGCCGCGCCGTATCCGCCGTAATCCAGGTTAGCCGCCGTATTTACAAATAATTTCGTCACGTGTTGGCAGGTGGAGCTGCTCAGATCCGCACGAAAATACCCCTGCTTCATGACCATCGGGAGGTGCGTATGCGAGTGGATGTATATATCTGCGTCTACGATGCTTGCCATGTCCGCAAGCCGGATCGCCTTTGCGCCCTCCTTGCGTCCGCCGCCCGACCCGTGCAGCACATAGATCGTGTACCGCTGCGCCCGGTTGTGCGTGTGTCCTGAGGTGCGTCCAAACCGCAAAAATATGACCGCGCTTGTCTGCGTGTATCGCTCCGCAACGCCGAGCTGCTGCGCGATCAGATACGATAAGTCCAGCCCCTCCTTGCGATAGGTGCGCGCCTCGTGGTTGCCGTGCGTTACCGCAATGATCTTGTCTTTGATCGGCGCAAACAGCTCCACCGCCCGCTTGAGTTGCTCCATCGGGTTGAACTCCTGCATGTAGATATCCCCGATGCTGGTCTTGGTCGCATTGTCAAGAATATCTCCGTTGAGTATGCAGTACGCGTTTTGCGTGTCCGCCACATACCGGATGCGCTCCTGTAACCGCTTTGTGTCGCAATGCGCATCCCCAATATGCTCGTCCGCGAATGTGTGTAGCTCTATGCTTTGCAGCTCTTCCGGCAACGTGATCTTAATCGTTCGCAATCCATCACCCCATAATCATCACGGCATCCCGCCCCTTGCCCACATGTGATGCTTTTCCCAACACAAAAAGAGCCGCCTTCCGGCAGCTCCCTTGTGTCCATCTCCATGATACAGTATAGCATATTAAGATACTGGCTTACCATGGCGTATTTGTTGGACGTGATATAGCGCGCGCCCGTGCATCCGGTATACCCAGCGGATATCATATCCCATCTCATATGCGATCTGCTCCCACTTCTGATTGTTGATATACCGCCGTTCCAGCAGATTTTGCAGCCGATCATCCGCAACCTGGTCAACGACCGCCATAACATCCCGCTTGATCTCCTGCAGCTCGTCAATCTGTGCATCTACCTGACGCTCCATGTCAACGATCTTAGCAATGATCCCGGATATCTTATCAGCACAACCGCCGCCAAACGATGCCCCGTCGCCTAATACCGTGGTTGATTTCGCGGCGAGCGCCCGCAGCTTCGATATCTGCTCCAGCTTCGTGTCGATTCTGCGATTCGCCGCGAGATATTGCCTAAGGAATTCTTTGGTTGTCATCTTCTCGTCCACCGTCACACCTCCCCGTGATCGTTCACACCTCCGCAAGCTTTTGCCTCTCCCGGTATTGTACCGCTGCCCTCTTGCGCGCTACCTGTTTACACGCATCGCACTTTAGATTTCGCATCTGCTGAGATCGCATAATTTCAGCTCCGCAAACCGAGCAATGCAGGAGCATCAGCGGTCGCGTTGTCTCTCCGCGTTTCATGCGCTCGTGTGATCGCTTAGATTGGGCGCGATGGCGCTTTTCGGCGCACTCGTCGCAAAACCTGCGCTTGCGCCCGTGCGGCGACAAAATTTCTGCGCCGCAGTCCTCGCAGATCATCTTCTTTTTTTTGGGGTTTTTCCGGCGCGCTACAAAATCAGACATATCACATCGCGCTACCTGCACCCCGTAGCTCGTTCCATTTCCGCGTCCGGCGGCATTTACCTTGACGATCTGCATCATATTAGCGGTCATCCCTCGTGGCAACTTAGGCATACCTAATCACGCTCCCACGTTGCGCAACATTAACGCGGTGTATAGTAATGCTGCACCAACCCATTGGATGCTGATTGCATGATGTCCCTTAGCTAACAAATTGATCACTAAGCTGCCGATCGCCCCTATTACCATTAAGGCAGGGCAAATCATCTTCATAATTTCCATTCGCTTTCTCCTTTCCGTTCGTCGAACGGTTCATAACAGCTTGTCCGCTCATCGTCCGTGTCACAAAAACAACACGGCTTTCCGCCAAATGTGCTCGGTGGATTGTGTATACATGTGTCACACGAGTTAGGCTCTTCGTTAAACACCACCGAGACACCATCTTTTTCAATAATTTCATCGCCGGATATTACCGCCAATGCCTCGTTGTTTTTACCGACAATCACGATTTCCGAATATTTTTTACCGCCTATTAACATTGTTCGTCACCGTCCATCCTCGCGCCGCAGTTGGGGCAGAACTTCGTGTCTTGTGTCACATAAATACACGGGTTTGTGTGACAGACTGAACAGTCCCAGTAATGCCCCACCCCGATGTGCTTTAGAAGCCATTCTCCATGCACCACCGGTGCAACGTCAGCGGTGGGCAACGCTTTAATTTCACCGCCGATATTCCACGCCACGGTGTCTCCGCAATAGTCAAACATTCGCAGTCGATTTTGATATTCCGTTTCGCAAATTTCGAGCGCCGCTTCACGCTCAATATATTCAATCATCAACTTACCTCCAACACTTGATAGCACTCATCGTCTATACCTCGTCACAGAGCTTACAATTAACCCGACCTCGCTTTGTAGCTTCACCGGGTTCTCTCCTTTCTTTGTTCCACTCTTCAACATCAACGCCGATACGCTTCAACATCTCCTTGCAAAGCCATGTGTTATCGTCCGGCATTTGATAATGCTGGATAAGGCGGTCATGCTCGGAAGAGAAAGCGTCATAGAACTTCCGCAGGCGCTTCTTGCCAAAACCAAGGTGAACACGAAGGGTATAAAGCACCATAGCGTCAATGTCATCGGCGTAGCGCCTGTCTGCTTCCACGATC
>ERZ1034873.233-NODE-233-length-34269-cov-5.962822_pt1 | contig 34269 bp, 32 predicted proteins | sample MGYA00520689_ERZ1034873 | MGnify/ENA primary metagenome ERZ1034873 (study PRJEB33766, sample SAMN09781722) | gut metagenome | biome: gut microbiome | host: Homo sapiens | place: Madagascar | study: EMG produced TPA metagenomics assembly of the PRJNA485056 data set...
GCATTTCACCAAGACTTCCTTAAAGGATGCGCTGGAATTCTATGAAAAAGGGATCATTGAGCGGGCATACGAAAAATATAAGACAACGGTCCGGATTTCGCAGGAGCTCGGGATCAGTCAGGCGACCGCGGTCCGGAAAATACAAAAATATATCACAAAAGCATCCTGACCCCTTTTAATAGAGGAAGGCATATGCTATAATAATGATAGTTTAACGAAGGTCTTAAAGGGAACGACGGAGTTCCTTTTAAGACCTTTTTGCGTAAAATAAGGAGGAGAAACAATGCGTTTAACACCAAGAGAGACAGATAAGCTGATGCTTCATCTGGCGGGTTCCCTGGCAAAAGAGAGAAAAGACCGGGGACTGAAATTAAATTATCCGGAAGCGATCGCATATATCAGTGCCGAGCTTTTGGAGCTGGCAAGAGACGGGCACAGCGTGACTGAGCTTATGAGTATGGGGACGAAAATGCTTGACTGCGATGACGTGATGGACGGGGTGCCGGAGATGATAAGCGAGATCCAGCTTGAGGCAACGTTTCCGGACGGCACCAAGCTTGTCACGGTACACAATCCGATCGCGGGAAACGGTGCGCTGAAACCGGGTGAGATCCTGACCGAAGAAGGCGACATTACATTAAACGCCGGAAAAGATACGGCACAGGTGTCTGTGACCAACACGGCAGATCGTCCGATCCAGGTCGGTTCACATTTCCATTTCTTTGAAGTCAACAAAGCGCTGAAATTTAACCGGAACCTCGCGTATGGCATGCGGCTCGATATTCCGGCGGGCACTGCGGTACGTTTTGAGCCGGGTGAGACAAAGCGGGTCGATCTGGTCGAGATCGGCGGAACCAGAGAGGGCTACGGCTTAAACGGACTGGTGGAAGGAAAGATGGATGATGCCGATGTGAAGGCAAAGGCATTACAGGCGGCAAAAGAAAGAGGCTTTCAGGGGGTGGAATCAGATGAATAAGATCAGCAGAGCAAAATACGCGGATATGTACGGAGCAACCACGGGAGACCGTATCCGGCTTGCGGATACTTCCCTTATCATAGAGGTGGAAAAAGATTATGCCACTTACGGCGAGGAAGCAAAATTCGGCGGCGGAAAATCGCTGCGTGACGGAATGGGACAGTCCTGTACCGTGCCGGATGACAAATGCCCGGACACTGTCATTACAAGCGCGGTGATCGTGGATTACTGGGGCATTGTAAAGGCGGATATCGGAATTAAGGACGGAAAGATCTGTGGCATCGGAAAAGCCGGAAATCCGGCGATCATGGATGGCGTAGATGAGAATCTGATCATTGGCGCAGGCACGGAAGTGATCGCGGGCGAAGGCCTTATCGTGACAGCCGGAGGTCTGGATACCCACATTCATTTTATCAGCCCGACGCAGGTCGAGACCGCGCTTTACAGCGGTATTACAACGATGATCGGCGGAGGCACCGGCCCTGCGGACGGAACGAATGCGACGACCTGTACGCCGGGACGTTTCAATATAGAAAAAATGTTAGAGGCATCGGAAGAACTTCCGATGAATTTAGGATATCTCGGAAAAGGAAATTCAGCGAATCTTGATACGATCGCGGAACAGATTGAAGCGGGAGCCTGCGGCATGAAGCTGCATGAGGACTGGGGTTCCACACCCGCAGCGATCGACTACTGCCTTACGATGTGTGACAAATATGACGTGCAGGCAGCCATCCATACGGATACTTTAAATGAGGCAGGCTTTGTGGAGGATACCGTGGCGGCATTCAAAGGACGGACGATCCACACCTATCACACCGAGGGCGCAGGCGGCGGACATGCACCGGATATCATCCGCGCGGCTTCTTTCCCGAACGTGCTTCCTTCCTCCACCAATCCGACGATGCCGTTTACGAAAAACACACTGGACGAGCATCTTGATATGTTGATGGTATGCCATCATCTGGATAAAAAAGTGCCGGAGGACATTGCGTTTGCGGATTCCAGGATCCGTCCGGAAACGATCGCGGCGGAAGATGTTTTGCACGACATGGGAATTTTCTCCATGATGAGCTCGGATTCCCAGGCAATGGGACGTGTCGGTGAGGTCATCACAAGAACCTGGCAGACTGCGGACAAGATGAAAAAGCAGAGAGGGCCGCTGCCGGAAGACAGTGCGCGCAATGACAATTTCCGTGTGAGAAGATATGTGGCAAAATATACGATCAATCCGGCGATCACGCACGGAGTGTCCGAGTATGTCGGCTCCGTGGAAGTCGGAAAGATGGCGGATCTGGTACTCTGGAATCCGGCGATGTTTGGAGATAAACCTGACATGATCATCAAGGGAGGCTTTATCATGGCGTCCAAGATGGGAGACGCCAATGCATCGATCCCGACTCCGCAGCCGGTGGTATACACGAATATGTTCGGCGGATACGGGCTGGCGAGAAAGAGAAGCTGTATTACCTTCGTATCAAAGGCGGCTTTTGACGGTGGGATCAAAGAGAGACTTTCCCTGCAGCGTCAGGTGCTTCCGGTGAAAAACTGCAGGAACATAGGCAAAAAGGATATGAAAAACAATGATGTCATTGCGGATATCGAGGTGAATCCGGAGACCTATGAAGTGCGCGTGGATGGAAAGCCGGTCACCTGTGAGGCGGCAGAGGAGCTTTCCCTGGCACAGCGTTACTTCCTGTTTTAAGGGATAAAGGGGGATTAGAATGATAGCAGAAAAAATACTTGGAAATATGGCGGATTATCCGCTTGCAGGAAAAAAGGTGGATACCGTTGCACTGGAATGGTACGAGCTGGACAAAAGACTGCTGCGCAAAGTTACAGAGGGCGGAACAGAGATCGGGATCCGGCTGGAAGCGGGGGCACATCTGCATGAGGGAGATGTGCTTTACGCGGATGACAAAAAAGTGATCGCGGTGGATATCCTGCCCTGCGAACTTACCGTGGTTTCTGTTTCCACCATGCAGCAGATGGGACGGCTCTGTTTTGAACTTGGAAACCGCCATCTCTCGCTTTCCATCGGGGAACGGGAGGTGCGTGTGCCTTACGATGAGCCGACATTTTCTTATCTGGAAAAACTTGGCTTTGCCCCGGAAAAACAGACCGCAAAATTTACACATGTTACGGTCTGCCATGCCCACGGGCATTCACACAGCCACGATGGGGAGCATGCCCATGAATGATCCGGACTTTTTAAAACTCATGCAGTCGGTGGATGCATTTTTCCCAATCGGTGCATTCACGCTCTCAAACGGACTGGAAGATTATGTTTTGAGAGAACGGATCGGAACAGCAGAAGAACTTTCTTCTTATATAAAAGGATTTTTGGAAATTTTTCCATACAGTGACCTGGGACTTCTGTCGCTTGCCTATCAGAATGCTGGAATGGAGCAGGAGCTGTTAAAACTGGATCATCTCGCCGGTGCCATGAAAAGCGCAAAGGAAGTGCGGGTTGGAAGTATCCGTATGTGCAGCCGCTATGTCAAAGCAAGGGAGGCGATGGGGGACTGCACGGGCAGACTTTCCTGGTACGCAGAAGAAATACGAAACAGGCGGGCATTTGGCTTTCAGCCCATCGCGCTTGGGATTTATGCCGCAGAACTGGAATTTCCGCTGGAGGATCTGCTTGTGATGTATGGTTACAGCATTTTATCCGCGATCGTGAATAATGCGGTGAAGCTTGTCCCGCTCAGCCAGCTGGCGGGGCAGCGTGTACTGTTTTCATGTTTTAATGACCTGCGCGCAGCGGCAAAAAAGGCGGCAGAAGTGGAAACAGAGCTGCTTGGAGTTTCCGGGACAGCTTATGAGATACACTGCATGAACCATGAGCATTTATATTCCAGACAGTATATGTCGTAAGGAGGATTTGGATATGTCATATGTAAAAATTGGTGTGGGCGGACCGGTCGGCTCCGGAAAAACGGCGTTGATCGAGCGGCTGACACGGAAAATGTCAAAAGATTATTCCATTTGTGTGATCACAAATGATATTTATACCAGAGAGGACGCGGAATTCCTGATCAAAAATTCGGCGCTTCCGGCAGAGCGGATCATGGGAGTTGAGACCGGTGGATGTCCCCACACAGCGATCCGGGAAGACTGCAGCATGAATCTGGAAGCGGTCGAGGAGATGGCAGAGAAATTTCCGGATGTGCAGATCATTTTTATCGAGAGCGGTGGAGACAATCTCTCGGCAACATTCAGCCCGGATCTGGCGGATGCGACGATCTATGTCATTGATGTGGCGCAGGGAGAAAAAATCCCGCGGAAAGGCGGACCCGGTGTGACGAGATCGGATCTTTTGGTCATCAACAAGACGGATCTTGCGCCGATGGTCGGGGCAAGTCTTGAGGTGATGAAACAGGATTCTGAGCGGATGCGGAAAGGCAGGGAGTTTCTGTTTACGAATCTGATGGAAGGCGACAGCGTTGATGCGGTCATTGCCTGGATCAAAAAGAATGTGCTGATGGAAGGTCTGTAGGCTGCCTATGGAAGAGACGAAATTAAGATTAACCGTCGGATTGAAGCAGGGAAAGAGTGTGGTGACCGACCGCTTTTTTACCAGTCCGTTAAAGCTCGGGCTGCCGGAGGGTACGGGAGAGCGAAAAGTCATCATGCTCATGATGGCATCCGCCGGTGTGTTAAAGGGAGATGCCTTTTCCTATGACATCCGGTGTGAGAGCGGGACAAAAACACTGCTCACCGAGCAATCCTATACCAAAATATTTGACACCGGAGATGGCGGCGCAAAGCGCAGACAGCACATAACAGTGGATCGCGGGGCATCGCTTTATTACCGCCCCTGTGCCGTGATCCCTTTCCAAAACAGCACGTATGACGGGGATATTCTGGTGGAGCTTGACCGGGAGAGCGAGTTTGCCTGGGCGGATATCATGACGGCGGGCAGAGTCGGAATGGGAGAAAAATTTGCGTTCCGGCATTACAGAAACCGCATCTGTGTGGAAGCAGGAGGAATGCCGGTCTGGATGGATCACTGCCTGCTTGAGCCACAGACGATGGATGTGGAAGGGATGCTCTTTTTTGACGGGTATACACATCAGGGTACGTTTTATTATTATGGAGCAAAAGAAAAACAGGAACAGATCTTTGCATGGCAGGAGCAGATCTTAGAAAAAGAAACAGAAGAAACGAAAGAAGCAATGAAAGGGATCGCCTTTGGCGTGACGGAAGCGTCAGCCGGGGTCTGCGTACGGGTACTCGCGCATACGGCGCAGGACATCGAAGAACTTTTCGCGGAGCTTGCAGGGATATTGGAACTGGAACAGTAAAACGCAGCGAAATGGCGTAACAGAAAGTATAAATAGAATCATAAAAATTATAAAATTTTTAGAAAGTCACTGGTTATTATGCCGGTTCTATGCTAGATTAAAGAAAAAGCACCGGGCGGAGGCGATAGCAGTGAGCATCTTCGAATATGACGAGGAAAGAGAAAAAGAAAAACTGCGGAAAGCAGAGTATGAGGCAGGTCAGAAGAATGGAATAAAAGCGGAGCAGGAACGTTTTAAGTGTTTGTCGGAAAAAATGCAGGCGGATCAGCGGATCGAGGAACTCCTGCGGGCAACGACAGATCTGGAATATCAGGATAAACTGTATCTGGAATATGATATACCGGAAGAAAAGTATGCATTAAAATAGGAAGACGGCAGGAGTGTGTCAGATAAAAACGCAGCGAAATGGCAAGTCACATGCTTTTTCACTGCGTTTTTACATCCCTAAAGCGTATACTGCTTTACCTTAAAATGCCCATGATCGGTTTCTAAGATCACAAAAGAATTTGGCTCACCTCTGCCTTCACTGACGCTGCCCGGATTTAAATAAGTCACACCCTGACGTTCAAAAAGTGTATAATGATGTGTGTGACCGAAGATGACAAGATCCGTGTCATCGGCAAGCCGTGACAGGCGGTTTAAGTCATGGATCAGGGAAATGGAGATCCCGTCGATGTGGAAAGAGAGAACTTCCTGCATATCGGCGGCATAGCTGCCCCAGTCACAGTTGCCCCTTACCAGGTAGGAAGGGAGATTCAACTGGAAAATGGCGCGGTAACAGGCTTCGCTTCCGATATCCCCGGCGTGGATCAAATAGTCACATTTTTTTAACGTATTCCCTGCGGCATCCGGAAGGGAGCCGTGCGTATCAGATATAACCCCAATTTTCATAAAGAGACCTCCGTAACAAATAGTCTGACATACTTTTTATTGTAGAGGTTTTTGTGGAAAAAATCAATCATGCTTTGGAGGAAACAGACAATGGAGACGCAAAGACTTTAAAAGCATTTATTGAAGGTTTGGAAAAAAAGGAATATAATATGGAAGATATTGAACCGATTTCAGGATAAAAAGTAAGGAAGATAATTTATATGAGTGAGACAACAAAAAATAATCCGCTTGGAACCGAGCGGGTCGGAAGCTTAATGGTGAAATTTGCGGTGCCGAGCATTATCGCGATGCTTGTCGGCGCGCTTTATAACATTGTGGATCAGCTGTTTATCGGACAGGCCGTCGGAACGCTTGGAAACGCGGCGACCAATATTGCGTTTCCGCTTTCCACATCCTGTATCGCGTTAGCGCTGTTATTCGGGATCGGTGGCGCGTCCAATTTTAACCTCGCCATGGGAGAGGGAAGAAAAGAAGAAGCGGCGTCCTATGCAGGAAATGCGGCGGTACTTCTGATCGGAAGCGGGCTTGTACTTTTTCTTGTGACACAGCTTTTTTTGACACCGTTGCTTGCCTTTTTCGGAGCGCCGGCGGATGTCATGCCCTATGCGAAAGTCTATGTGCGCATCACATCGATCGGTTTTCCGTGCCTGATTCTGACAGCGGGAGGCTGTCATCTGATCCGTGCGGACGGCAGTCCGAAGATGTCCATGGTCTGCAACCTGATCGGGGCAGGGATCAACACGGTGCTGGACGCGATCTTCGTACTCGGATTCCGCTGGGGAATGGCAGGAGCAGCGCTCGCGACGATCATCGGACAGATCGTATCCGCAGCGGTCGTTCTCTATTATCTGGCGCATTATAAGACCGTACATCTCGGGAAAAAACAGCTGAGTGTGGAGAGCAGATATGCAGTGAATATCATGGCGCTTGGCACGGCGTCCTTCTTTAATCAGGTCGCGATGATGATCGTGCAGATCGTTTTAAACAAATCCCTAACTTATTACGGAGAACTCTCAGAATATGGCGCGGCGATCCCGCTTGCCTGCGCGGGCATCGTTACAAAAGTCGGCCAGCTGTTCTTCTCGGTGATCATCGGAATTTCCCAGGGAACACAGCCGATCGAGAGTTTCAATTACGGCGCGAAGCAATTTGGAAGGGTGCGGGAGGCGTACAATCTCGCAGTCCGCGCGGGCGCGATCATTTCCGTGGTATCCTTTTTGATCTTCCAGGTATTTCCGGGTGAGATCCTTGCGCTGTTTGGGACCGGAAGTGACGCGTATTTCAAATTCGGGATCAAATTTTTAAGAGTATATCTGTTTTTTACCTTTGTGAACTTTTTACAGCCGATCACATCGACATTTTTTACTTCGATTGGAAAACCACAGAAAGGAACCTTTCTGTCACTGACGAGACAGATCGTATTTTTGCTGCCTCTTACACTGATATTGCCGCTTTTTGTCGGCATAGACGGGATCATGTATGCTGCACCGGTCGCAGACTGCCTTGCAGCAGTCATAGCGATCACGATGGCAGTAAAAGAATTTCGTGAAATGAAAAAGCTGGAAGCTTAATCCTTTAAAGGATTGCCCTGACCGTCCACTTTGATGGAACCGCAGAGGATCATGATTCCTTCCACGAGTCCCCAGATACTGATACCGAATACGATCAGTGCGCCGATACCGAAACAGGAAAGAAGGATGCCGACGATCGTGCATACCAGCTGGATCACAGCTTTTGTTGTATAGCCGAGATAGAAGTTATGTACACCGAAAGAACCGAGAAAAATGCCAAGCAGTCCGGCTGCCATTTTGGATTTTGCGTTCGGGTTGGTGTTAGCATCCGGCATAAGGGAAACACCACAATTTAAACATACGGTACTGGTCTGTGGAACCGGTTTGCCGCAGTTCGGACAAAAATTATTGCCCTGTCCCTTCGGGCAGCCACATTTTACACAGATGACAGCATCGTCTGTCTGATAAGATGATCCGCAGTTTCTGCAAAAATACATATAAAATCCTCCTTGAATGTAAAAAAATTTCATAACTGTAGTTGTAATCATATCATTTTTGGAGAGGACTGTAAACAAGTGCAGTGCGAAAGTAAAAAATATTTAAGAATTGGTCGAAAAAAATAAAACGGAAAGAGGAAAATTATGACAGGTCAGATCAAAGATCAGATACGATATGAAGATGACGCAGTGCTTGTGTGCAGAAAACCGGCAGGCATTCCGGTGCAGACCGCGAGAGCGGGACAGCAGGATATGGTAAGCCTGCTAAGAAATTACCGGGCGGCAAAAAAAGAGGAGCCGTATATCGGTCTGGTGCACCGGCTTGACCAGCCCGTGGAGGGGATCATGGTATTCGCAAAAACCAAACAGGCGGCGGCAGCGCTTGCCGCACAGGTTGGCGCGCGCAGTGTGGATAAGAATTATTATGCGGTCATATGGGGAAAAATGAAGGGAAAAGACGGAGAACTCTGCGATCATCTGTTAAAGGACGGGCGGACGAACTGTTCCCGTGCGGTAAGCGAAAATACACCGGGCGCGAAGCGGGCGGAACTTGCCTACCATACGGTGGCGGAAACGGAAGAAAAGAGCCTGCTTTTTATCACATTAAAGACCGGGCGGCATCATCAGATCCGTGTGCAGCTGTCACATGCCGGTCATCCGATCTACGGGGACGGCAAATACGGAGCAAGAAAAGAGAGCGGGTATCTGCCGCTTGCGCTCTGTTCCTGCAGACTTGGGTTTGTACATCCGGTGACAAAGAAAAAGATGGAGTTTGAGATCCGCCCGGAGGGAAAGGCGTTTTTTGAATTTTTCCCGCCGGAAGAAAAATGACAGGATAGAGCATGGAAAATGCGGGCATACTGAAGGTATGAAAACGTATGAATCAAAGTTGCTCTGGAAAAAAATATTAAAACTTGCAGGAATCACGACAGGGGTATATGTTGGCGTACGCTTCTTTTTACCGCTCGTGATTCCTTTTTTTGTGGCATTCGCACTGGCGGCGCTTTTACATGGCGCAGCCGCAAAGATCGAAAAGAAAGCGGGAAAGGGAAAACGCGCGCTCCGTCTTTTTTTGTTCTTCTTCTTTTTCCTGCTCACTGTCTTTGGCGGCCTGCTTCTGATCTACGGGCTGGCGGTGCAGGTAAAGCGCCTGTGCCTTAATTACGGAAATTTGTGTACGGTGGGAAGAGACTGCTGGAGAGACTGCTGCGCGCGGCTTGAAGTGTTGAGCGGAATTGAGGCGGAACAGATCAATGCGGTCATCTGTGAGAAGGCGGTCACGTTTTGGAAGAAGGGACAGGATCAGGTGATGGCGTGTGTGTTTGACCGGTCGGTCAGCAGTATCCGGTGGATGCTGCATGCGGGCTGGATCATGCTCGTGATCTCCGTGGCAACACTTTTGATCTTCCTTGATTACGACGGGCTTGTGCGGCGGTTTCAAAATTCCGGGATCGGAAATGTGGCAGGGCACATCGCGGGCAGACTGAAAACCGCAGGCGGCTCCTATCTGAAAGCGCAGCTCATCATCTGGCTGTGTGTCAGCGCAATCTGCGTAACCGGGCTGTTTCTCACCGGAAATTCCTATGCGCTCCTGGCAGGGATTGCGATCGGAGTTTGTGACGCGCTGCCGTTTCTTGGAACAGGAACGGTATTTATCCCCTGGATGATCCTAAAAGTGCTTCAGGGAAAATACGGACTTGCCCTATGGTATCTCGGCATCTATCTCGCCTGTTCCATTACGCGGGAAATGTTAGAGCCAAAGCTCGTGGGCGGTGGGATCGGGGTGCATCCGGTCTGCGTGCTGATGAGCATCTATATCGGGATCAAAGTGTATGGGGGAGTCGGTGTGATCTTCGGGCCGCTCTCGGCATTCCTGATCTGGGAGATCTATAAGATGACGACGGAGGAAGCGGATGCATCGGCATGACCACCATTACAAAGGCGGGATGTGTTCCGCATCCCGCGCTGATCAGCGGTCGTCATTACAAAAAAATCCCCGGTCACGAAATCGGCTCGTGACCGGGGAATCAGTCTGGACTGATAATTATTTGTTGCTTCTTCTCCAGATGTGCATTTTTTCAGCTTCTTTGATCAGTTCATCACGGAACTGCGGATGCGCGATGGAGATCAGCGCTTCCGTACGCTGCCATGCAGAGAGACCCTTTAAGTTTACTTTACCGTATTCGGTAACTACATAATGGGTGTTTGCACGGGTATCGGTAACGATAGAACCGTTGTCTAAGGTCGGCAGGATTCTGGATTTTAACTGTCCATCCTTGGTTGTAAAGGTGGAGGAGCAGCAGATGAAACTCTTTCCGCCATTGGAAAGGTAAGCGCCGAGTACGAAGTCAAGCTGTCCGCCGGCTCCGCTGATCTGCTTGATTCCTGCGGATTCCGCATTGACCTGACCGAACAGATCGATATTTACCGCGTTGTTGATGGAGATAAAGTTATCCAGCGCGGAAATAGAGCGGATATCGTTTGTATAGCTTACCGGAGCACTCATCATTTCAGGGTTGTCATCCAGATAGTCGTACATCTTCTTGGTACCGCAGCCAAAACCGAAGGTCTGACGGAAACGGTCGATGTTCTTCTTAGAACCGTTGATCTTTCCGGCTTTTGCGATATCAACGAAAGCGTCAACGTACATCTCAGTATGTACACCGAGGTCTTTTAAGTCGGATTCCGCGATCAGGGAACCAACCGCATTTGGCATACCGCCGATACCGAGCTGTAAGCAGGCACCGTTTGGAATCTCTTCTACGATCAGTTTCGCAACAGCTTTATCGACATCAGTTGCAGGACCGCCGGCACCCATCTCAGCGATCGGGTCATTCGGGCCTTCAACGATCATATCAACCTTGGAAATATGGATGCTGTTCTCGAAACCACCGAGGCAGCGCGGCATATTTTCATTTACTTCAACGATGATCTTCTTAGAATTTTCACAGACAGCCATCATATGGGAAGCGTTCGGTCCGAAATTGAAATAGCCGTGCTTATCCATCGGAGCTACCTGGAACATTGCAACATCGTTCTTGCAGTCCAGATCGTAGTAGTAACGTGGAAGCTCGGAATAACGGATCGGAGCATAGTAAGCGAATCCTCTGCTGATGTATTTACGTTCAATACCGGACATATGCCAGGAGTTCCAGGTGAAGTGCTCACCGGCATCTTCACGCTCAAATACAGCGAGCGGTTTTAAAAGGATACCGCCGCGAAGCTTTACATCCTTTAACTCATCCGTACGTTTTGCAAGGGCCTTATCCAGCGCATTTGCAGTGGCGTTACACCATCCGTAGTCCACCCAGTCGCCGGACTGAACGACTTTTACGGCTTCATCCGCTGAAACCAGTTTCTGTTTGTATTCCTGTGAATAATCCATGAAAAACCTCCTTAAATTTCAACTCATAGTCTGAAAAAGTCAGATTGTTAAATTTTTACCATACTCGTATAGTATCACTTTATGGCGAAATTTACAAGCGTACGGTCGGGGAAATTTCTGGAAACAGGAGGCTGTTCCTGTAGAAAAACATAAAAATATCCCCCCCGGTGGCTTGTGGCAGAAAAAAAAGCGTTTTATACTTTTTGAAAGAAGTAATTGAGAAATTGTTTCACAAAGAAAAGAAGAGGAGAATATTTATGCATATTCCGGACAATTATCTAAGCCCATCCACCTGCGCGGTCCTAGGGACGGCGATGGTTCCGGTGTGGGCGGTTTCTGTAAAAAAAGTAAAAGCGGAGATCCCAAAGGAGAAGATCCCGCTCCTCGGTATCGGTGCGGCGTTTTCATTTCTTGGGATGATGTTCAATATCCCGCTTCCCGGCGGTACGACCGGCCATGCGGTGGGAGGGACGCTTATCGCTGCGCTCTGCGGCCCGTACGCGGCATGTATTTCCGTGACGATCGCGCTGCTCGTGCAGGCGCTTTTGTTTGGAGACGGCGGGATCCTCGCGTTTGGCGCGAACTGCTTTAACATGGCATTTGTCCTGCCGTTTGTAGGCTATATGGTTGCCCAGGTGCTGAAACATTACCTGAAGGGAAAACATGCGGATTCCATCGCTTACGGGATCGGCGCGTATTTCGGGATCAACGCTGCGGCACTTTGCGCGGCGATCGAGTTTGGCGTTCAGCCGCTCTTATTTACAGATGCGGCTGGAAAAGCGCTGTACTGTCCATATCCGCTCGGCGTGGCAGTTCCGGCGATGATGATCGGACATCTGACCGTTTTTGGCGCGGCAGAGGTGATCTTTACGGTTGCCGTGCTCGCGTTCATGAAAAAGGCGGCACCGGACACCGCCTTTGTGAAAAAGAGCCATGCGGTACGCCCGGTGTATCTGCTCCTTACGGCGCTCATCGTGCTTACGCCGCTCGGTCTGCTCGCGACCGGTACCGCCTGGGGCGAATGGGGAATGGATGAGATCGCGGAAGTGGTATCCGGTGGCAAAGCGCTCGGCTACACGCCTGCGGGCATGGCGGGCGGAATGGATTTTTCGGCGCTGTTTCCGGATTATACGGTCGCGGGAATGCCGGAGTGGCTTGGCTATATCCTGTCGGCAGTGATTGGCGCGGCACTCGTGATCATTATTTTTAAACTGATCGGAAGTTTGAAGAAAAGTAAGGTTGATTTTGATTGAAAAAACAGACAGAACTCCCGGAATGGATGACACAGACAGAAGATTATGTGCCATCGCGGGATAAGGACAGCTTTCAGAAGAAAACATCGGGGCAGCTTTTAAAGCTGCTTGCGCGAATAAGAATGCAGACGGTCCGGCGGAAAGAAAAAGAAATTTCCGCCGGGATCAGTCTGCTTTTGCTGTTTGTGACGGTGTTACTCACCGTATGCGCGCACGGCTTACGTTTCCCGGTCACCGTCCTTGGGGTTATGATCGTACTGCTCGCGGCATTTTCCGGGAAAGATATCCGGCAGATCCTCGCGGAAACACTGACCGGAGTGGGATTTTCCCTGGTATTTACGCTTCCGGCGGCGTTGCTTGGAAATGTGTATTCCATGCAGGTGATCACCACAAAGACCGCAGTCACGGTAATGGCAGTCGCCATGTTAAACCATGCGGTGCGCTGGAATAAGATCTGCGCCTCGTTGAGCCGGTGCCATCTGCCCGATACGTTTCTGTTTGTGTTTGATATGACCGTAAAGTATCTGGTCGTGCTCGGGCGCAGCTGTAAAGAACTTCTGGATGCACTGACGCTCCGTTCGGTCGGGAAAAATCCGGACAAGAAGCGCGCGGCAGGCGGGATCCTCGCAGTCACCTATCTGAGATCACAGCGGATGGCGGAGGAAACCTATCTTGCCATGCACTGCAGAGGGTATGACGGAACTTACCGTTATTATATGAAACATAAGAAAAACCGGTGGGATCTTCTGCCGGTTGGTCTGCTTGCCGCAGAGATCGTACTTTATATTATGGAAGGAGCGTATTTATGATCACCTTAAAAGATATCTGTTTTGCGTATGAGGACCGTCCGGTCTTAAAACATATCGACCTTCAGGTAGAAGCGGGAGAGACCGTGATGTTGGAAGGCCCGAACGGCTGTGGAAAATCAACGCTGATCCGCATCTTAAACGCGCTTGCGTTTGCGGATCTTGGAACCTATGAGTTTGACGGGGATATTATCAATGAAAAGAGCATGAAGAAAGAAAGCTTTGCGAAAGCCTTTCACCAGAAGATCGGTTACGTGTTTCAGAATCCCGAAGCACAGCTTTTCTGCGCAAGCGTGGAGGAGGAGATCGCGTTTGCCCCGATGCAGATGGGACTTCCGGAGGAGGAAGTAAAAAGACGGGTGGAAGACTGTATCGCGCTTTTAAACCTCGGATCCCTGCGGGACCGCGCGCCGTATTATCTCAGTACCGGAGAAAAAAAGAAAGTGGCGATCGCATCGATACTTTCCATGAACCCGAAAGTCCTTGTGCTGGATGAACCGTTAAGCGGGCTGGATGCAGAGACCGAAGAATGGCTTACCGGTTTTTTGCTGCAGTTAAAAAAATCCGGCAAAACCATGATCATAGCAACGCATAATCATAAGTTTGCCGGGACGGTTGCGGACCGTATCGTTTTCATGGACCGGGATCATCACATCGATCACATCTGGAAACGGGACACAGACCTATAAAATAACCTTGCGCATGTAACGCTTGTGAAGGGTATCGATCATCTTTTCATCCGGTTCAAAAGAGATGATGTGGATCGTGTTGTTGTCACGGTATACGACATCATAGATCTTTGCGTCCGGTCTGCCGGATACGGCTTTTAATTTCTTTACATCGCTGTTTCCCCTGTACTGATTCAGCTCTCCGGAACCCTGCGGAGCGATCAGGATCAGCTCATCGAGGTCGATCTTTGCAACTTTCTTTCTTTTTCTTTTCGCCTTGATCTTGTCGATGTCGAGCTCGCCCTCGATATAGGTATATTCATACTCCATATCGCAGGAACCGTGCATAAAGTAGGCAAAAACCGCAAACAGCACGGTCGGAACAAAGAGTCCGAGCGGAGAAAAGAGAATGGTTCCAAGTGCGCTCAATATGGTAAGCGCAATGAGCAGATACTGCGCGAACAGCTGTCCGTAGGACGGCCGTTTTTTGATCATAACGGTATTTTCAAAAATACTCATAAAAAAATCCTGTCCTTTCCTTCTGGTATAACTTACTGAGAGCATTATATACTTTTTTTGCGTTTTATTCCAGTAAAAAAAGTATAAACAAATGGGAAAGCTGGATTTTTTAGCTTATTTAGTATATATTAAGTAGTAGATTTACAGGCAGACGAAATGGAGGAGACTATGAAGCCATATCATGTTACAGGGGATGCTCTCTCGGTGTTTAAAGAGGGAATAAGCAGAGAATGGGTGATGACAAACGGGATCGGAGGCTATGCTGGCAGCTCCGTCATAGGGGCGCATACCAGAAAACATCACGGTTATCTGATCGCGAGTCTGCATCCGCCGGTGGAACGTTATGTGATCCTGTCGAAAGTTACGGAGCGCTTTACGAGCGGCGGAGCGGTTTTTGATTTTGAAACATCGCAGCGTGGAGAAAATTACAAAGAGGGCGGATTTCGGAGCGAATGTGTCGAGGGACAGAAATATCTGAAAGATTTTGCCTATGACGGACTGGTGCATTTTTCGTATCAGGCGGGAGACTGCAGCGTGGAGAAGACGCTGTGCTTTGAGCATGGGAAAAATACGATCGCGGTTTCCTACGAGATCACGAATAACGGAGCGGACGCGGTTTTCTATTTCACACCGCTTTTTAATTACCGCGCGCACCATGATGGCAGCAGTGTTTCGGATCTGAAATTCGAGACGCGTCATACCAGACATCATATGTACCTGACACCGGAAAAAAATAAAGAGATAAAAATCAGGCTGATCGCGACGGACGGAGAAGTGGTAGAGCGGGAACAGCGTTTTGACGAAAATATGCAGCTGCAGACGGAGATCAATGTGGAGGCAGACTGTATCGATAACAATTTTACGCCGTATGAAGTAAAGTATACGGTTCCGGCCGGAAAGAAAAGAAAGATCGCGCTTATCTGTACGATCGAGGCGTCCTACAACCGCAATGTGGAGGAGACCATCGAAAATGAATACCGCCGTCTGAACGGGATCATAAAAACGGCAGGGTACAGGGATCAGTTCGCGAATACGTTAGTGCTTGCGGCGGATCAGTTTTTAGCTTACCGCCAGTCCACCGGGCTTACCACCGTGCTTGCGGGTCTGCCGTGGTTTACGGACTGGGGCAGGGATACGATGATCGCCCTGACCGGACTTACGCTTGCGACAAAGCGTTTCGACGAGGCGAGGGATATCCTTACGACCTTTGCGATGTATGTAAAAGACGGACTGGTGCCGAATATGTTTCCGGATGAGGGAACCGAACCGCTCTACAATACCGTGGACGCGTCCCTGTGGTATTTTTATGCGGTGCATAAATTCCTGACTTACAGTGATACGCCAAAAAATTATGCCTATGTGAAGGAACATATCTATCCGAAACTGAAAGAGATCATAGAGGCATATAAGAACGGAACGGGATTTTCCATTTTTATGGATGAGGACGGACTGATCTCGGCGGGAAGCGGACTCGATCAGGTGACCTGGATGGATGTGCGTGTCGGTGACTGGGTGGCAACGCCGCGCCATGGAAAACCGGTCGAGATCAATGCACTCTGGTACAACGCCTTGAAGGTGATGGAGAGCCTTTCGGTCTATTATGACGAGGATCCAAAGCCGTATCATCTGCTTGCGGAGCAGGTGCGCGAATCCTTTAACCGTGAGTTCTGGAATGAAGAAAAAGAATGTCTCTACGATGTGTTAGAGCCGGATAAAAAGGATGATAAGGTGCGCCCGAACCAGATCTATGCGGTATCGCTGCCTTATACCATGATGTCCAAAGAAAGAGAAAAGCGCGTGGTCGAAAAAGTAAAAGACGAACTCTATGCGGGTTGCGGGCTGCGCTCCCTTGCGCCGGAGGATCCGGATTATCACGGGGTATACAGCGGCTGTCTCGCAAAGCGTGACGCGGCATATCACCAGGGAACGGCATGGGGATTTTTACTCGGCGGATTTTTCACCGCGTATATCAAAGTTTACGGACATTCCGCGCAGACGATGGAGCGTGTAAAAGAAATGCTTTTGCCGGTGCAGAAACATCTGACGAAGGGATGTGTGGGAACGATCGCCGAGATCTTCGACGGAAACGCGCCACATACCTCCCGTGGCTGTTACGGGCAGGCATGGAGCGTGGGAGAGATCTTGAGAGCTTATACGGAAGACATCCTTCCATTTTTATAAAGAATATCAAAAAAGCGCTGTCCTGTGGTTTCCCAGGTGGCGTTTTTTTTTGCGTTTTCATAGCCGGCTTCCGCAATCGAAGAAAGTCTTTGTTCATCGGAGAGCAGGGAAAAGATCTGCTGCGGCAGCAGTTCCATGTGATCCGTGTCATAAAAGACGAGATCCGTTCCGTCCTGATAGAGCCGGGTCAGCATATCGCTTCTGTCTGTGACTGCAACGCTTTTGTTTAACATGGCGGACGGGATCCGGTCATGTGAGCCGTTTTTAAATAAGGGCATGATGTTTAACGTGATCTTCGCGTCAGCCATCAGGGAAAAGGTATCCGCGTATGGAACGCCCGCATGAAAGGTGACATTGCCGCCGGATAAAGGTGGCATTTTTTCCCAGTCGCCACCGTAAACGGAGAGTGGAACACCGGCATCGGAGAGCGTGCGGATCAGTTTTTCACGCAGAAACGCCCGTATGTAGGTGTCCGCGAGAAAATATGCCTGCATGTGAAGCGGAAAATTTTCGGCGATCAGGCTGTCTGTTTCCGGGATCAGATCAGTTACGGCGTCTTCTAACGTGAGGCGCGGATCCAAAAGCATGCGGTCGATCAGTTTTTTGATGTCCGCCGCGAGAAAAGGCGGACAGTGCTTGATCGCATCGTAGACTTCAGCGGGCGAAGTGTAGGTGCCGAGGAACAAAACGTCAGTGGAACGCTCTGCCATCGGCGGATAGATCGCAGCAGATTCACCGGTCATGGAAACCACATCCACACTTTTGATATGTGGATAATTCTTCAAAATATAGTCGCGGTGGTTGATATCCAGGCAGATTACATGAAAATCCATGAGCTGCTGTTTTAACATATCGTGGTGGTAGAGCGGATGATCGAGCAGTACATCATAAAACGGAGCATGGATGTGGTCGAGGAAATAGGAACCGTCATCCATTTTTATTTTGGGAAGATCGGAATTAAATTCAAGCACAGCGTCAAAGGACGCGCCGACGTAGCGCTCGAGATGTTCGGTGGGTTCTTCCGAAGCCCTGAAATAAGTGACTTCACACCCGAGCTTTTCAAGCTCGCTGCCCAGACGGTCTTCAAAATAGAGATATGAGTTGTAACAGACAGATTTTAACGCGCAGATCAGAATCTTTTTCATGAGGATCCTCCTACTAAATTACTATGTATTTTCTAAGAAACAGCATAGCATAACTGAAATAAGTTTGCTATACTTATTACAGATTGAGGCGTGCGCTTCTGGCACGCAGGGAAACGGAGGAAAAAGATTGGCGAAACAGGCGAGCTGCGATACCTGCAGCAATTATGTGTTTGACGAGGAGGAAGACGCTTATCTGTGCGAAGTGAGCTTTGACGAGGATGAGATGGCACACTTTCTGTTACATCCGCACTTTGAGTGTCCGTATTATTCCTATGATGACGAGTACCGCATTGTGCGTCATCAGATGTAAAAAAGGTTGTAATTTAAAATACCGGATGGTATGATTAGGTGCTGATAATCAAAAGCAGGACAAGGAACAGGTGTACAAAGTATGGAAAATAAGTTTTGTTTCTTAAAAGGGCTGGTAGAATGTGAATCCGGCCGGATTCAGGACTGCAACATGAAGAGACTGAATAAATGTCCGTTGGAAGAAAAAAAGGAAGAACCGAAAAAACCGGTACAGCAGGCATTCTGCTATCTGAAAGGACTGGTGGACTGTGAGCCGTGTGATGTGCAGGACTGCAATATCAAACGGGTCAGGGAATGTCCGAGAAACAAGTAGGAAATAAGTGAAAAAGGGGAGGCACAGCCGCAGGGAAGCGGTTCGTGTCTCTTTTTTGAAACTTTGAAATTTTTAGAAAAATGCGGTAAAAACTATTGCCATTTTTAACTTAAAAAAATATACTGGAATTTATAGGGAATGAAGGAGGAATTGTGGCATGAAAGCATTTGTCGGAACCGGGCACGGAAGCCCGAAGGATGCTGTGGCGCAAGCAACACAGGGGCTTAGTGCACCACAGGCGATTTTGTTTATGGCACCGTATGATATGGCGGGGGAAGTTGCGGCGCAGCTTATGGCAGCGTATCCGGATACGCCATCGATCGGGACGATCGGAACCAAACTTGTAAATGGACAGGTCAGCGATACCAATGTTGCGGTACTCGGACTGTTTGAGGACGCGAAGACGAGCCTTGGCGTGATCGAGCATATCAGTGAATGTCCGGTTGCGTGCGCGGGAGAGATCGAGCGCAGGGTTTCACAGGTATCTCCGGGAAGAGACGATACCGTCTGCATCGAATACTGTACCGGTGCGGAGGAAAAACTCGTGACGACATTTACAGCCTGCCTTGAGAAAAAGGGGATCAAACTGGCAGGTGGTACGGTATTTGGAGTGCCGGACGGCAAAAAGCCGGTCGTGGCATACAATGGCAGGCTGTATGAGGATGCCTGCGTGTACGCGATCATCAAAAATACGACAGGAAAAGTAAGCGTATATAAGGAAAATATCTATGAGAAACAGTCCGCACAGTCACATTTTGCGACAAGAGTTGATGTGTCAAGAAAGGCTCTGATGGAACTCGATGGCAGACCGGCAGCGGAGGTATACAGCAGGGAGCTCGGTGTGCCGCGCGACAAGATCGTGGACAACGTATTGGTCAATCCGATGGGACGTGCGGTCGGCGACCAGGTATTTATCTCATCGATGATGGGCATGGAGCCGGATGGCACACTGGTCAACTACAAGCGGATCAACAAAAATGACTGCATTTATTTCTTAAGTCTCGGGGATTATAAAGAGACAGAGCAAAGAACCAGAGAGCAGATCAAAAGCGAGATGCCGCGGATCTCACTGGTATTATCGGTGGACTGCATTTATCGCTATCTGCTGTATGAGAAAGAAGGATATTTTAATACATACGCGAAAGACATGGCATCCCTTGGAAAGCATATGGGCGTTGTCGGAGGCGGAGAACAGTACAATAATCAGCATGTGAACCAGACGATGGTATGTGCGGTATTTGAATAGAGGAGGAATGTTATGTTCGGAAGAAAAAAAGAGGAAGTACAGGAGATGGCGGTGCATACCGCACAGCAGGGAAAGAAAGGAAATGTGAAGGAATATCTGGATTCCATGTCCTATCTGAGCCGTTTCGTCATTGAAAAGAAGGAAGCACTCGTGGAAGAGGAAATGAAAGCAATCCGCGAGATCGACAAGGTAAAGGATTCCTACACGGAAGTGATCGAGCACAATGCTGCGGTCAGCGACGCGGTAGACGCTTTCCAGACAGAATTCGCAAAGATCGGAGAAATCTCCGGACAGTTCAATGATGTGATCCAGGGCGTTACCACAGTATCCGACGGCGCGATCGAAGACATCCGTGAGTTAAAGGAGAGCTCTGCAAAGGTGGAGGAACAGTTCACTGAGATCGGAAAGATCTACGATGAATTTCAGGCGCGTTTTGATGAGATCCGCGCGACCATGCAAAATATCGTAGGCATCGCAAACCAGACCAACCTGCTCGCGCTGAACGCGTCCATCGAGGCGGCAAGAGCCGGAGAGCACGGAAAAGGATTTGCGGTAGTTGCGGATGAGGTAACGAAGCTTTCGATCGGGATCAAGGAACTGGTTGGAGACGTAAATAAGAGTATGGAAGGACTGGAGGCAAGCTCGGAGAATCTGACCAGGTCACTGGGCGGCGTGCGCGAAGCGCTCGATGTGTCCCGCACCCAGATGGAAAACACCGAAGAGGTCTTCCAGAAGATCAACCAGTCGGTTTCCGGTGTTGAGGATGTACATCAGGGAATCAATCAGGTCGTAGATCACTGCACGGGCAAGGTAGAGCGGATTCAGAGCAGCATGGATACTCATGAGAAACAGTATGAACAGGTCAGAACAAATATCGATGACTTAAAGAGCCTCATGACCCAGAAGGGATTCATTTACGAGGACATTTCCAACATGATGGAACAGGCGGAACCGTTGATCAAAAACATTTCCGCGGAACTGGAATAACAGATGCGTTTTTTTCATATATCCGATCTTCATATCGGAAAACAGCTTCACCGCTATTCCATGCGGTCTGAGCAGGAAGACATTTTAAATAAGATTGTCTGCGCTGTGAAAAAAGAACAGCCGGACGCGATCGCGATCGCCGGGGACATCTACGACAAGTCGGTGCCGTCGGCGGAAGCGGTTGCCCTTTTTGATCATTTTCTGACGGTAATGAAGGAGCAGGCGCCACAGGTGCCGCTTCTTATTATTGCCGGAAATCATGACTCGGCGGAGCGGCTCGACTATGCAAGGGAGCTTCTGACCAAAAATCAGGTCTATATCTCCGGGATGCCGCCGCGTACAGAGGGAGAATATTTAAAGAAAGTCACACTGCAGGATGCGTATGGGGCGGTGAATTTTTATCTTATGCCGTTTATCAAACCGTTTTTTGTCCGGAGCCTGTTAAAGGAAAGTGATACGCTTACCTATGACGCGGCGGTGCGCGGGGTACTTGCGAGAGAACAGATCGACCGCACAGAGCGAAATGTCATTCTCTCCCATCAGTTTTATGTGGCGGGAGGCAGCAGGCCCAAGACGAGTGAATCCGAGATCGCTGTGGCAGGCGGGATTGACGAGGTGGATGTCTCGGTGCTTGCGCCGTTTGACTACGCGGCGCTCGGCCATATCCACAGACCGCAGAAGATCGGAAAGGAGCAGTACCGTTACTGCGGGACGCCGCTCAAATATTCGGTCAGTGAAGAACATCAGGCAAAGAGCATTACCTGTGTGGAGTTAAAAGAAAAGGGAACGGAACCGGTCATAACACAGATCGGGTTAGAACCGCTCAGAGAACTCCGAAGCCTGCGGGGAACACTTTCCGAGGTGCTGTCCCTTGCGACAGAGGAAAATAAGGATGATTTTTTAAGTATCACGCTGACAGACGAGATCGATCCCTATCAGCCCAAGGAACGGCTGATGGAGGTGTACTCCCATATCCTGGAAGTCCGTGTGGACAATGCAAGGACCAGACGGATCTTATCGGAAGAAGTAGAAGAATTAAAGTTGGAGGATCCGGTGGAAGTCTTTGCGCAGTTCTTTGAAAATATGCAGGCGCGTCCGATGTCTGAGGCGGAGAAGCGGGTCATGACAGAGATCTTTGCAAAAGCTGCGGAAGGGGAGGCGAACGGATGAGACCGGTAAAACTTCTTTTGTCTGCGTTTGGTTCTTATGCCACAAAGACAATGATCGATTTTGAACAGGCGAGGCAGGGGATCTTTCTGATCACAGGAGATACGGGTTCGGGAAAGACGACGATCTTTGACGCGATCACCTACGCGCTTTACGGGGAGACCAGCGGCGGTATGCGAAGCGGAAGCATGATGCGCAGCCAGTATGCCGCGGAAGATGAAAAAACCTATGTGGAATTCTCTTTTGAGTATCGGGGCGATGTTTATCAGATCCGGCGGAATCCAGAGTACCGGATCACAAAACATCTGAAGAACGGAAAGATAAAGGAGCAGAAGGTGGCGGCAGCAGTCGAGCTGACGCTTCCGGATGGCATGGTATTTCCGGGAAAGAAAAAGGAGACTGACGAAAAGATCGCGGAACTTATCGGACTGGATGTAAAACAGTTTACACAGATCGCGATGATCGCGCAGGGAGATTTCCTGAAGCTTTTGTATACAAAGACCGAGGAACGCAAGCTGATCTTTTCGCGGATCTTTCAGACGACGCTTTATTACCGGGTTCAGGAAGAATTAAAGAAGCGTTTTTTTGCGCTGGATGAAAAATTAAGCTACAACCGCCAGGCAATTTTACAGGAGACCGCAAGGATCCGCTGTATGGATCCGGAGCAAAAGGAACAGCTGCGCGGGCTGGGCGAGCATACCCTGCTTCCGGTGGAGGAATACTGCGTACTCACCGGGGAAATCTGCAGGCGCGGCAAAAAGGAAGAAAAAGAAGAACAGAAAAAGTTAGAGACCGTGCAGGGTGCCGTGCGGGAACTGACGGGAGCGCTTGCGAAAGCACTGGAACAAAAGAAATTAAAAGAGCAGCTGATGGAGGCGCAGACGCAGCTTGCGGAGCAGGAACAGAGAGGCACGCTTCTTGCGGAGACAAAACGAAAGACAGCGGAAGACCGAAAGAAGCAGGAGCCGGAGCTGTTAGAACAGCAGGTTGCCGCAAAACAGGCACTGGAACGTTTTGACGCGCTGGAAGAAAAGGTGAAGGCGGAACAGAAAGCAAAAGAAGCGCTTGCAGCCGCGAAAGAAGCGTTTGCGGCATTGGAAGAAAAAGAAAAGAAATTAAAGGAAACGTACGAACTTTCGCAACAGAAGCTGCAACAGCTGCAAAATACAGAGAGCAGACTGGCAGAGGCAAGGGAAAAAGAGCGGATCTGCGCACAGAGCTGCCAGGAGATCCGTGAGTTAAGGGAAGGCAGCCGGCAGTGGGAACGGGAACAGAAAAGGGAACAGAAATGCAGGGAAAAACTGCTTTTTGCGGAGCAGGAAGCAAAGCGGCTTATTTACCGCTATGAGACGGATTATGAGCAGTTCCTTTTTGCGCAGGCAGGCATTCTGGCGGAGCATCTTAACGATGGAGAACCATGCCCGGTCTGTGGAGCAACGGAGCATCCGAAGCCTGCGAAACTAAGCGCTGGCGCACCGTCGGAAGCCTGCATCCGAAAAGAAAAAGAAGAGAGCGAGCAGGCGAAAAAAGGCAGAGAACAGTGTCATCTCGCGTTTGTGGCACAGGGCGAAAAAACACAGGCTGCCAAAAACAGGTGTGAGGAACAGTGGAAACGGTGTGTGGAGGCATTAAAAGCCCAGGAGCAGGATGTTACGGATGCCGCCGGGCAAATGCCGGATACCGGACAGATCGAAGCACTTTTGAAACAGACGGGAAAGCTGGAAGCGGAGGCGCATGAAAAAGCCGAAGCCGCAAGGAAGGAAGATCTTGCGCGGATACAGCTGCAAAAGCAGGCGGAAGAACAAAAAGAACAGCTTGCGGCGCTTGCCGCAGAGGTTGAGACAGAGCGAAAGGCGGAAACTTCGCTGGAGCTTGCGTGGCTGGAAAAACAAAAAGAGCGCGCGGTCTGGCAGGAGACTTTGGTGTACGCCGACAAGAAAGAGGCAGAGAACGTAAAAAACAGCCTGGAAGCGCGGTTAAAGGCGTTACAGGAGGCAGAGACACTGGCACAGCAGGCGTACCATGAGTGGGAGAAAACGTGCAGTCTTTTGAGAGGAACTATCGCGGCGGGCGAAAAAGCGCTGAAAGAGGGAAAAGAAGAAGATCCGGAGGCGTTGCGGGAAGCACTCGAAGAAAAGAGCGGACTGCAGAAGGCGGCGGAAAAAAGACTTGCGGAGCTGCACAGCGAGAACGGCGTGAACGAAGCCGTGCTCACCGAGTTGAAAAAATATGCCGCGCAGCGAAAAGATATGGAACAGGAAGCGGCGGTGCTTGAAACTTTAAGCAAGACCGCAAACGGCAGGCTCGGCGGGATGGCAAAACTTGACCTGGAAACTTATGTGCAGCGGCAGTATTTCCGGCAGATCATCGCGCAGGCAAACCGGAGGCTGGTCGTCATGTCGCAGGGACAGTTTGTCTTAAAGTTAAAGGACAGCGAGAGCGCGGGAAAGAGCAAAAACGAGGGACTCGATCTTTCGGTATACAGTCTGGTGACAGATACCGTGCGCGACGTAAAGACTTTATCCGGCGGGGAAGCTTTTATGGCGGCGCTTTCCATGGCGCTCGGGCTTTCGGATATCGTACAGCGGACGGCGGGAGCGGTGCACCTGGATATGATGTTTATCGATGAGGGCTTTGGCTCGCTGGATGACGGTGCGCGCGAGCAGGCGATCCGTGTGCTCCGTGATCTTGCCGGGGAAAACGGTGTGGTCGGGATCATTTCGCATGTCGCGGAATTAAAGGACGGCATCGAAAAGAAACTGATCGTAAAAAAGACCGAACGTGGCAGTACCGTGTCATGGGGCTAGGCAAATGCGGACAAACGTGCTACAATAAATATCCGGTAAGAAAGAGGAAAAACGGCAGGCGGCAGATGACCGCCTGTTTTTAAAGATCGTGAGGGAAAGCTATGGATATATCGCAGGCACCGGTCGGTGTATTCGACTCAGGCGTTGGCGGGATCAGCGTGTTACGGGAACTGGTGAAGCTGATGCCGAATGAAAATTATATTTATTATGGAGATTCCAAAAACGCGCCGTATGGTCCGAAAACGGTAGAAGAGGTGCGCAGGCTGACCGTAGAGCATATTGATTTTTTAGTGGAGCGCGGCGCGAAAGCGATCGTGGTGGCATGTAACACAGCGACGAGCGCGGCGATCGATCTGCTCCGGGAAAAATATCCGGATATGCCGGTCGTCGGGATCGAACCGGCGTTAAAACCGGCGGTTCTGTCAAAGCAGAATGCCAGGGTGTTAGTCATGGCGACACCGATGACGATCCGGGAAGAGAAATTTCATCATCTGATGCAGGAATATGAGGCGCAGGCAGAGATCTGTCCGTTAGCTTGTCCGGGGCTTCCGGAGTTTGTGGAAGCGGGAGATCTGGACGGAGAAGATTTAAAAGCGTATTTAAGTGAAAAATTCGCGCCGTATCAGGGCAAAGTAGACGCGGTCGTGCTCGGATGTACCCATTATCCGTTTGTGCGCCCGGTCATTCAAGAGCTGCTCGGAAGCAGTGTCGCGGTGTTTGACGGAGGAGCAGGTACCGCGCGTGAGCTGCGCCGCAGAATGCGGGAGAGCGGGATTTTAAACCCTTCCGGAGAAAAGGGAGAGATTTCGATCTTAAACAGCAGGGAGACAGCAGAAGAGATCGCACTCTGCGAAAAACTGCTTTCTTTGTAAGAAGTGATAAAAAAGTCCGCAGTGGTCAGTTTTCTGACCCTGCGGATTTTTCCTTTGCGAGCGGGAGCGTGAAGATAAATTCCGTTCCGACTCCTTCGGTACTTATGACATTGATATTTTCGCCGTGTGCCTGAATGATCTCCTTTACGATGGCAAGTCCGAGACCGGTTCCCTTCTTGTCCTTGCCACGGGAGAGATCCGTCTTGTAAAAGCGTTCCCAGATCTTGTTCAGGCTGTCCTTCGGGATGCCGATCCCGGTGTCTTTGACCGATACAAAGACTTTCCCGTTTTTTTCGGTCGTTTCGATCGTGATCGTAGAATCGTTGTGGCTGAACTTGATCGCGTTATCGATCAGGTTGTAGACGACCTGCTCGATCTTGCTCATGTCCGCGCGCACAAAGAGCGTCTGCCCGGTCAGGATCAGTTCAAAGGAGAGATGCTTTTCCTTGCAGCGCCCCTCGAACGTCATGGCAGTCATCTTGATCACATGGTTGATATCGAAATTTCCGGTGTCCAGGATGGTTCTGCCGTGCGAACCGTATTTATTCAGCTCGAGAATGCTGTTGGTCAGCTTGTTCAGGCGTTCGGTCTCAAACAGGATGATGTTCAGATACTTGTCCTGCAATTCCGGCGGGATCGTGCCGTCCAGCATGGCTTCCACATAGCCTTTGATCGAAGTGAGCGGCGAGCGGAAATCGTGCGAGACATTGGAAACAAATTTACGCTGGTCTTCCTCGAGGGTATTCATCTCGTTTGCCATATAGTCGATCGAGGCGGCAAGATAACCGATCTCGTCGTTGGTATGTACATCGATCTTTTTGGAAAAATCACCGTCCGCATAGCGCGCGACCGACTTCGCGATCTTGTGGATCGGGTGGACCACAAAGAAAACAAACAGGATGATAAGGAGCAGCGCGCATGCCGCTAACAGTCCGAGTGTCAGGTAGGAAAAGTTCAACAGACGGTTGTTAAATGAGGTGATCACCGATAGGGGCTTGTGGATGACGATATAGCCCTTCACCTTGTAATTTACAGTGATCGGTGCGAAGACGCTCAAATAATCCTGCGAAAAATAATTATAAAAATGTCCGATCTGATAATAACGGCTGCCGAAATCCGTCGCGTTAAAGCTGTCGATGCGCTCTAAATTGCTCAGATCCACCGGCGCGCCGGAATTTACCAGAATGTCCCCGTCGGTATTGATCAGCCAGATCTCGGACGAAAGATAGGTATCGAGAGCCTCGAACTGATTGTTTAGATCAGAAAGGGTCATGGTGTTTTTGTAATATTCGGCGGCATATTTGTTGGCAACGAGCGTCGCCTCACGGTAGAGATCCGAAGCCGTGTGCTTTTCCAGATAGTGAAGCTCTACCTCGGCGGTCACGGTGGAAACCAGGATAAAACCCAGAATGCTAAAGATCAGATAGCCGAGCAGGAGCTTCCAATACAGTGTCTTTTTCATGTTATGTAAACCTCTTGCGTCAATCCTTTACTTCAAACTTGTAACCGATGCCCCAGACCGTGGCAAGGCTCCAGGAAGCGTTGTCTTTGATCTTTTCTCTCAGACGTTTGACATGGACATCCACGGTACGCGTATCTCCGATGTATTCATAGCCCCAGATGTGGTCGAGAAGCTGTTCTCTTGTGAACACCTGGTTCGGAGAGGAGGCAAGGAAATACAAAAGTTCGAGTTCCTTTGGCGGCATGTCGATCGGCTGTCCCTGATAGAGCACGGAATAGTTGGAAAGGTTGATGACCAGATCCGGATATTCCACACACTTGATATCCGCGGCGGGAGCGTCCGGCTTCGCGGGCTGGAAACGGCGCAGGACCGCTTTTACCCGGGCAACCAGCTCCTTGGAATCAAACGGTTTCATGATATAGTCATCGGCACCAAGTTCAAGTCCTAACACTTTGTCGAAGATCTCGCCCTTTGCCGAGAGCATGATGATCGGGACGTTGGATTTTCCCCGGATCTCCCGGCAGACCTGATAGCCGTCAATGCCCGGAAGCATCAGATCAAGGAGGATCAGGTTCGGACGGTAGGATTCAAAAGCTTTTAAGGCATCTTCTCCGTCATTTACGATTTCTGTATCATAACACTCTTTGGTCAGATAAAGAGAGATCAGTTCTGCAATATTATTGTCATCATCTACGATTAAAATTTTCTGTTTTGCTGCCATAAATACCTCCGTTCAAATTTTTTTGTCTATTCAAATTCTGCGATCGTCACACCGACATCGCCCTCCCCAAACTCGCCGAGGTGAAAGGATTTTACATATTTTAAGCGCTTTAAGTGCTTGTGTACCGCGGCGCGCAGTGCGCCGGTGCCCTTGCCGTGGACGATACGGACGGAAGGCAGATGCGCGATATAGGCGTCATCCAGATACTTGTCGAGTACAGCGATCGCCTCGTCTGTCGTCATGCCGATCAGATTGATCTCGGTGGAGATGGACGCGGATTTCGACATACGGATCTTTCCGGAACCGGATTTGCCGTTTGTCTTTTTTGCTGCCGCAGGTACGGTATCGTCCGGGAGCAGTACCAGATCTCTCACATTGACCAGAGAGCGCAGAATGCCCATCTGCACATAGAGATCGCCCCTTGCGTTTGGCAGGGTGTGGACGGTTCCGGTCAGATTCATGCTGAGTACCTTGACACGGTCACCGATGCGCAGATTCTTTGGCGCGTTTCCGGCAGGAGCCTGCTTTTTCTTTGTGCCCGCCATGTTCTTTTCCGCAGCGGACATTTTATCACGGATCTTCGAGCGCTGTTTTTCCATCTCGCTGACCGGCGCATGAGTAGTGCCGTATTTGTTGAAATTGCGGATGGAAGTGTCAGCGACGTCTTTTGCTTCTTTTAAGATCGCGTAGGCCTGTTCATTTGCCTCACGCAGGATCTTGTCACGGCTCTCGTCAAGCCGTTCCTGTTTGGCTTCCAGTTTTTTCTTTAAGGAGGCAACCTCCGCCTTGTACTGGTTGATCTCAAGCCGTTCCTTTTCAATGGTAACGCGGCTCGATTCGAGGTCTGCGATCAGATCCTCGAAATTCTGCTCACTCGTGGTGATCCTGGTCTTCGCGTCCTCGATAATGTCGGCGGAAAGTCCGAGTTTGCCGGAGATCGCAAATGCGTTACTTTTGCCCGGGATCCCGATGAGCAGGCGGTAAGTCGGACTTAATGTCTCCACGCTGAATTCACAGCAGGCGTTCTCCACGCCGGGTGTCTCAAGCGCAAACACCTTGATCTCGCTGTAATGCGTGGTCGCCATGGTGCGTATGCCGCGCGCGTGCAGCTTTGAGAGGATCGAGATCGCGAGCGCGGCACCTTCGGTCGGATCGGTTCCGGCGCAGAGCTCATCAAAAAGAACCAGAGAGTGCTCATCCACATGATCTAAGATCGAGATGATATTCGTCATGTGCGAGGAGAACGTACTGAGGCTCTGTTCAATGCTCTGCTCATCTCCGATATCCGCAAAGACCTCATGAAAGACACAAAGCTCCGAGCGGTCATTTGCGGGAATGTGAAGTCCCGCCTGCCCCATCAGCGTAAAGAGACCGACGGTCTTTAAGGACACGGTCTTTCCACCGGTGTTCGGTCCGGTGATGATAAGAAGGTCAAACGCGTCGCCCAAAGTGACATCGATCGGAACGACCTTGTGTTTGTTTAACAGCGGATGGCGTCCCTTTCGGATGTGGATATAACCGTTTTCATTGAAAATCGGCGCGGTGCCGTTGTAGATCTTCGCGAGGGATGCTTTCGCGAAAATAAAATCAAGTTCAGTCAAAATCCGGTAATCCTCCCGGATATATGGGATATATTCAGAGGTCAGATTACTTAAATTCGCGAGGATGACCGAGATCTCCTCCTGTTCCTTTAAGTAGAGCTCTTTTAATTCATTGTTCAGGTTGACAACTGCCATCGGTTCGATAAAAAGCGTGGAGCCGGTGGAAGACTGGTCGTGTACCATACCGGGCACCTGATTTTTGTATTCCGCCTTGACCGGAAGACAGTAGCGGCCGTTCCGCATGGTGATAACACCGTCCTGCAGACTGTTGCGGATGTTCGTGTTGTTTAACATCGCGGTCATCTGGGAGTGGACGCGGTCGTTCATGCTGCGGATGCTTCTGCGGATATTTTTTAAAGCCGGGCTTGCGTCATCCGCGATCTCATCCTCGGAAATGATGCAGCGGCGGATCTCATCCAAGAGCGGCGTCAGCGGTTCGATGCCGTCAAAGAGGTCATCCAGGGAATCCCTTGCGCCGTCCTCGGATTTTCCACGGGAAAAAGCCTTGACGCGTTTTGCCGCTTCAAGCAGGGAACTGAGTGCTAAAAATTCATCGATGCCCATCGTTCCGCCAATCTCAAGGCGCTTTAAGGAAGCCTCCATATCATGGATCCCGGAAAAAGAGACGCTGCCTTTCTGGAAAAGTCTTGTCAGTGCGTCCGCCGTCTGGGTCTGCGCGGCTTCGATCTTTGCCTTATCAGTCATTGGTTTTAAGGAGCGGCAGAGTTCCTTCGCCTTCGGGGATGCCGCCTGCTCGGTCAGAAGATCGATGATCTTATTATATTCTAATGTTTTGAATGCCTTTTCGTTCATTTAAATTCTCCGATTTGTATTTCTGATTTCTGGTAGAAAGTCTACTATACATAAGTATAACCCAACCGTATGGAAATCGCAAAAAATATTTTCAAGGATCCTCTAAATTCATTTAAACAGTTGCAACCGCCCGGAATTCAACGTATAATGGGAGCAGACCTGAGGAAATGGGGATTTTACAATGCCAGAGAAAAAGGAAGATGAATTCGCGTTTATTAAGGAAAAGATAAAGGACAAGCCGGTGAGTAAAAGACAGGTACTTTCCAAAGTGGCAGTGCTTCTCGTGTCAGCCGTTGCGTTCGGGCTGATCGCGTGTCTGGTCTTTACGCTGGTGCAGCCCTATATGCAGGAGTGGCTGTATCCGGAGGAAAAACCGGTGGTGACGATTCCGAAAGACGAACTGGAACCGGAGACAGAGCGGGAGCCGGAAAAAGATTCCGAGACAGAGAATGCCGCTCCGGTTTACATAACAGAAACGCAGGAACTGGAGACGACCGATTACCAGAAGCTGCAAAATAAGATCTACGCGATCGGCGAGGAGCAGAATAAGTCCATTGTTACGGTGACAGGCGTAAAGAGTGACATGGACTGGTTCAACACGCCTTATGAGAGCTCCGGACAGGCGAGCGGAGTTGTCATTGCGAATAACGGACAGGAGCTTTTGATCCTGACAGAGAAAAAAGTGATCACAGACGCGCAGGCGATCCGTGTGACGTTTGTGGACGGAGCGATCGTGAACGCGGTGTTAAAGCAGTACGATGGAAATACCGGCGTGGCAGTATTAAGTGTTGCGCTATCCGACATCCCGGACGCGACGCTTGGAGCCATAAAGACAGCCGTGCTCGGCAATTCCTATGCGGTACAGCCGGGGACCGTGGTCATTGCGCTCGGAAGTCCGCTCGGGGCGAACTTTTCGATCCTGACCGGGGACATCACAGCGACCGGAAACAGCGTATCCACGCTGGACGCGACCTACCATGTCCTGAATACGGATATTGTGGGAAACAGCAGCGGCAGCGGTGTCCTGATCAATTTAAACGGAGAGATCGTCGGCCTGATCATGCAGGGATACAGCAGCGGCAGTGACACGAATACGCTGACGGCAGTATCCATTTCGGAGCTAAAAGAAGTCATCGAGAAACTTTCCAACAATCAGAGCATTCCGTATCTTGGCGCGAAGTTAAGCACCGTCACGGATGAGATCTCAGCGTCCTATGATCTGCCGAAGGGCGTGTATGTGAAGTCGGTGGAGATGGATTCGCCGGCGATGAACGCGGGACTGCAGAGCGGGGATGTCATCGTGGAATTAAACGGCGCGGAGATCACGAATGTGTCGGATTATACGGAAAAACTGCTTTCCCTCTCACCGAACACGAACGTGAGCATAGCAGTAAAAAGACAGGGAACAGACGGCTATACGAAGATCACCTGTACGGCAGTCGTCGGAGTTTTGGAATAAATTTTGGAGGATTGGACATGAGATATATTGAAACATTGCGTGAAGGAGAAAGAGTCAACGAGGTCTTTCTCTGTAAACATAAACAGTCGGCAGTCACAAAGAACGGCAAGCCGTATGAATCTTTGATGCTGCAGGATAAGACCGGACTTTTGGACGCGAAGATCTGGGATCCGGGTTCACAGGGGATCGATGATTTTGACAGTCTGGATTATATTAACGTGGTCGGGGATCTGACCAGTTTTCAGGGTGCGCTGCAGTTAAATGTAAAGCGTGTGCGCAAAGTACAGCCGGGAGAGTATGATCCGAAAGATTATCTTCCGGTCAGCGACCGCGATATTGATGAGATGTATGAGGAACTTACCGGATACATCGCGAAAATGAAAAATCCGCATTTGAAACAGCTCGTAAGCAGCTTCTTTTTGGAGGACGCGGATTTTGAGAAACGTTTCAAATTCCATTCGGCGGCAAAGAGCGTACATCACGGATTTGTCGGCGGACTTTTAGAGCATACGCTTGGGGTGACGAAGCTCTGTAATTATTTTGCGGACAACTATCCGATCTTAAACCGTGACCTTCTAGTTGCCGCAGCGATGTTTCACGATATCGGAAAGCTCTCCGAGCTCTCCACATTCCCGGAAAATGATTATACCGATGCGGGACAGCTTCTCGGCCATATCATGATCGGCGCGGAAGTGGTGGGAGACCGGATCCGTGAGATCCCGGATTTTCCGGTAAAACTCGGAAATGAATTAAAGCACTGCATTCTTGCGCATCACGGAGAACTGGAATTTGGTTCCCCGAAAAAACCGGCACTCGTCGAAGCGGTTGCGCTCACGTTTGCCGATAATCTCGACGCGAAGATGGAGACGATGAAAGAAGCGTTCGCAAAAGTGCCGGACGGAAATACGGAGTGGCTCGGCTTTAACCGTCTGTTTGATTCCAATATCAGAAAGACCAGTATTTAAAGGATGAACGATTTTGAAAAAAGATGATGTAATTGAAGTAAAGATAGAAGATATGGGTGTGGATGGCGAAGGCATCGGAAAGGCGGACGGCATCACGCTCTTTATCAAAGATGCCGTGATCGGTGATGTCGTGCAGGCAAAGATCATGAAGATGAAAAAGAGCTATGGTTACGCGAGACTGCTTGAAGTTCTGACACCGTCGCCTTACCGCGTGGAGCCGAAATGTCCGGTCAGCCGCCCGTGCGGCGGCTGCCAGCTTCAGGCGCTTTCCTATGACAAACAGCTGGAATATAAGGAAAACAAGGTGCGCAACAACTTAAAGCGCATCGGTGGATTTACGGATATTCCGATGGAACCGATCGTAGGAATGAAGGAGCCGTATCATTACCGCAACAAGGCGCAGTTCCCGATCGGCAGGGATAAAGAAAGAAAGCTCACCGCCGGTTTTTACGCAGCGCGCACGCACAGTCTGATCCCGGTGGACGAATGTTATCTCGGCGCAAAGATCAATGAGCCGATCTTGGGGAAAATCTTACAGATCATGGAACAGGAGCATATCGAACCGTATGATGAGAAGACGCACACAGGGCTGGTGCGTCATATTTTGATCCGTTTCGGATTTACGACCAAAGAGATCATGGTCTGTTTTATCTTAAACGGCAAAAAACTGCCAAAACAGGAAAAATTCATTGCCGCGCTGACCGAGATCCCCGGTATGACAAGCATTTCCGTAAACCGTAACGAAAAGGATACAAATGTGATCATGGGTGAAAAGACGATCACGATCTGGGGATCGGACTACATCACAGATTATATCGGTGACATCAAATATCAGATCTCGCCGCAGTCTTTCTATCAGGTCAATCCGGCGCAGACCAAAGTCCTGTATGAAAAGGCACTGGAGTATGCGGGACTTACCGGCACAGAGACGGTGTGGGATCTTTACTGTGGCATCGGAACGATCTCTTTATTCCTGGCGCAGAAAGCAAAAAAAGTTTTTGGTGTGGAGATTGTGCCGCAGGCGATCGCGGATGCGAAGAAGAATGCCGCGTTAAACGATATCACAAACGTCGATTTCTTTGTCGGAAAGGCTGAAGAAGTCTATCCATCCTATGTCAGTGAGCATAAGGAGGAGGCAAAAGCCGAGGTTATCGTGGTCGATCCGCCGCGCAAGGGCTGCGAGGAGAGTCTGCTTTCTACGATCGTGTCCATGGCACCGGAGCGCATTGTGTATGTGAGCTGCGATTCCGCAACGCTCGCGCGTGACCTGAAGTATCTGTGTGGACACGGGTATGAGTTAAAGCGCGTGCAGGCGGTGGATCAGTTCTGCCAGACGGGGCATTGCGAGACTGTTGTTTTACTTTCCAAGGGCGCTAAAGATCCGGTGGATCTTTGCTCAGCGCGGACC
>ERZ1034873.235-NODE-235-length-34095-cov-5.521827_pt1 | contig 34095 bp, 38 predicted proteins | sample MGYA00520689_ERZ1034873 | MGnify/ENA primary metagenome ERZ1034873 (study PRJEB33766, sample SAMN09781722) | gut metagenome | biome: gut microbiome | host: Homo sapiens | place: Madagascar | study: EMG produced TPA metagenomics assembly of the PRJNA485056 data set...
CTTGAAACCAGCGGCAAAGAAAGTTGCTGCGAAACCAGCGGCGAAAAAAGTTGCTGTTAAAAAACCAGCAGCGAAAAAGCCAGCTGCAAAAAAAGTAGTTGCAAAAAAAACAGCAGCGAAAAAACCAGCTGCAAAAAAAGTAGTTGCTAAGAAACCAGCAGCGAAAAAACCAGTTGCAAAGAAAGTAGTTGCTAAGAAACCAGCAGCGAAAAAGCCAGTTGCAAAAAAACCGGTTGCTAAAAAAGCCCCAGCAAAAAAAGTTGCTGTGAAAAAGCCGGTTGCTAAAAAAGCACCTGCAAAGAAAAAATAATAAATTTCCCCACCATTTGGTGGGGTTTTTAATTGTATGAAAAATTTCAGTCGTATCGTTATTGGTGCGACTGAAAATTTTTATCGGATAATTCTGGTATAACGCCAGAACCCAGTTTGTTCGCATCACGCGGCGCGACACAATCGCATAACCGCTTGATTCGTATTTGGTGGACGTAATTCATTACGTCTTTTTTTTATTTTAATCAAAAAGGATTTTTTATGTCTGTTTCAATCGATAATGTTTTTATCAAACAATTCGAAGCCGACGTTCATTTGGCGTATCAGCAAATGGGCACCAAGTTGCGTGGCACGGTGCGCAGCAAATCTGGTGTTATCGGCGCATCAACAACATTTCAAAAGGTTGGTCGTGGCACGGCCGCAACAAAATCACGCCATGGTATTGTGCCAGTTATGAATCTGAATCACGAACCTGTCGAATGTGTATTACAGGATTACTATGCCGGCGATTGGGTCGACGCATTGGACGAACTGAAAACCAATATTGACGAACGTCGTGTTGTGGCCAGTGCCGGTGCATATGCATTGGGGCGCAAGACCGATGAATTGATTGTGAACGCAATGTCGGGCGCAACTGCATCAGTTGGTGATTATTCGGCTGGCCTGTCCAAAGATTTAATATTGTCCGCGGTCGAAGAATTAAACAAGAAAGATATTCCCGACGACGGTCGTCGTTTCGCGGTTGTTGGCGTGCACCAGTGGAAAGAATTGCTGGGCATTACTGAATTTGTGTCGGCGGACTATGTGGGCAATGACCTGCCACTGATATCGGGTGGTGCGTCCAAAAAATGGTTGGGTATTACATGGGTGTTGTATAACGCATTGCCATTGACGGCAACAACAAAGCGCGATTGCTTTATATATCACGCAACCAGCATTGGACACGCCTGTGGCCAAGAGGTCAAGACCGACATTTCATGGCATGGTGAACGCGCCGCGCACTTTATCAGCAACAGTATGTCCCAAGGGGCGGTTCTGATTGATGGCGACGGTATTGTGCGTATGAAATGCAAAGACACCGACGGCGAATAACCCCAGTTCCACATAATTATAACCAAAGGGAAAAATAAATGGCTTTTCAGAATAAAAATTTGTCAGTGATTGCGTATGCAAATGGTTTTACATTGTGGCACTATGCCGAAAATGTGACGATGGCAACAATCACGGCCAGTGGATATTTCAACGATGTTAAAACGTTGATGAATACTGGCGACATCGTTATTATCAATGCGTCTGATAATACGTCGTTGAAAAAGGTTGCTGTTGCGTCTGGCAATGTTACAACCGCTGCATTGGCGTAATCATATACAGATTTTATTGTATGTTGGGTCGGCATTATGTATGTCGACCCCGTTTTTATTTATAAAGCAGGGGGAATATCATCATGCTGACCAAAATAGATTTATGTTCAATGGCGTTACTGAAACTGGGGGAAAAGCCGATTCAGTCGTTGTTGGACGATACGCCCGCCGCGCAACTGGCGCGTACATTGTTTGAACCGATAACCGATGCGCTGATTGCGGTGCATCCGTGGCGATTTGCAACAAAAAAATTTGAATTGACCAAAACCGCCGATGGCGATTTTTTGGTTCCACCGGAATGCCTGCGCGTGACGCATACTAGTGGCAACGCTATTGTTGGTAATCGTATCACCGCCCAACCAGACCGCATAACGATTATCGGTCTGACCCGTGTTGCGCCCGATGCATATCCAGCATATTTTGCATCATTGGTTGCAACTAAATTAGCAATGGAATTTTGTGTGCCATTGACCGGTGACCAAACGATATTCAGAACACTGGCGGCGTTATATGATGCAGAATTACAATCTGCGAAATTTATAGACAGCACCACAACCAGCGTCGCGGGGATTGAAAACTTTTCACTGATAAATGCACGATTCTAGGATTACGGGGGAATATATGGGAAACTTTGTAAAAACAATCAATTCGTTTGCCAATGGCGATATTGCCCCAGAATTTTATACGCACGATAATTTGTCTGGCCTGGCCGCGTTGGTTAATATGGACGTTATTGCGGGTGGTGGACTGCGTCGTCGTGCGGGATTGGGGCGTGTCGCCGAATTGGGGGCGTCGGCGCGACTGATATCGTTTTCAGTCGGCCAAGATGACGAATACATTCTGGCGATAACGGCGGGACATATCTATGTGTATAACGGCGCAACGCGCGTGTGTGATATCATTGCACCGTGGACGGCATCGGATATTGCACAGATTCAATATGCCCAGCGTTTCGGGACAATGATTTTTGTGCACCCAGAATATCAGCCACGCATTTTGCGTAAAACGGCAACTGGCTTTGATTTGACGACATTTGAATTTGCGCGCAGTGATGATGATATGACGGTTCATATGCCGTTTATGCGATTTGATGACACGCGCGATATAAAAATCACCGTTACGGCAAACAGTGCCGGCAACAATTTCGCAACATTTACAACCAGTGCTGCATTCTGGAACACCGATTGTGTTGGCGGCACGTTTTTGTTGATGGCCAAACAGTGGACTGTGCATCAGGTCACCAGTCCAACCGTTGCGGTTATGCGTACAAACGGTGCATTTACATTGCCCACCGCACCCATTACCGATTGGCGCGAGGCCGCATTCAGCACCCGTCGTGGCTGGCCGGTCAGTATTACATTCCACCAAGACAGATTGGTGTTCGGTGGTGCGCGTGATTATCCCGCGGGCGTTTGGATGTCTGGGGTGGGGCGACATAATGATTTTGATGTGGGTACGGGTCTGGACGATCAGGCGATTTTTATCACATTGCTGTCCCGCCAACGCCAGCAAATCTGTACCGTGGTCAGCAGTGATAACTTGCAAATATTGACCACTGTCGGCGAATGGGCGATTGCGAACAAGCCACTGACCCCATCGTCGGTTGATATCAAACAGCATACATCGGTGGGCAGTATTGCATCACGATACCTGCCACCGCAACAGATAGAGGGTGCGACGATATTCATTTCCGCCAATGGGCGTGATATTCGCGAATTATGCTTGGACGAATTGGGGGAAAATTACAGTGCAACAGACCTGTGCGCATATGCCAAACATTTAATGACGTCGCCCACAGACATTGCGTATAACCAATCCACGCGGCAACTGTTCGTCGTTATGGCAGACGGCAGTATGGCGGTGTTGAACCATAATGCGGCATTGAATATATCGGCGTGGGGTGTGTACCAAACCCGTGGCAGTTTTATATCTGTTGTGGTACTGGGTGATGAAACATATGTGGTTGTTCGCCGCGGTGATAAATACTGGTTGGAAAAATTTTCACCAGATGCCTTATCTGACGGTGATGCATTACCGTTTTCGGTATTGGCATCGGGCGTGCCGTTGCGCGCATCGGGGCACAATGCCGCACGCGCCCGCATTCGTCGCATAACAGCGCGCGTAATGGATACACGTTCATTGTTTATAAACGATGTGCGCGCCGATATTCCAAATACGGCGCAAAGTGCGTCTGGATACACCGGTGATGTGCATGTGTCGCAACTGGGGTGGACACGTGATACCAGTGTCGCGCCATGGACAATCACCAGTGATGACCAGTTGCCGATAACCATTCAGTCGGTAACAATTTATGGAAATTATACGATTTAACCACCAAATACAAAAAGGATAACCTTATGGGACAGTTAGTATCAGATGTTCAATCCGTTCTGGATTACAAGAAAAACAAACAAGAGGCCAAATCACAACGCCAAAAAATTCTGGCAGATATGGCGGCCGATGAACAGACCAAGGTCAATTTGGTAAAAAAAGCATTGGCGACCCAGCGCGCAAAATACGGTGCGTCGGGTATGTCAAACCGTGGCATGACCGAAGGGGCGGTTCTGCGCCGTCTGACGTCTGAAACGGCACAGCCATACGATGAAAAGCGTCGTAACGCGCTTGAAAAATTACGCAAAATCAAGACGACAAAACCAAACCTGTTGAAAACATTACTGGCCAGATTTGACGATTTGGTTGGATAACAGATGGGGGAATGTATGTATAAAATATCATATACTGGCGATGGCGCGACCACGGAATTTCCGTTCGCATTTTCATTTTTTCAAAATGCAGACGTTCATGTCGCAATTGATGAAGTATTGCAATCTGACGCATCGGGTATTTATTCGGTTGTGCCGAACGATAATTTTTCGGGTGGCACAATCGTATTTCAAACCGCACCCGCGGCGCGCGCCACCATTGATATATTTCGTCGCATTGCGCTGGCCCGTGTGATTGATTACCAACCAACCCTGCCGATAGACGTTGCCGCACTGAATGCTGATTTCAATTTTTTATTAGAGGCATTTCGTGACCTGCGCACAGTTGATGTGGATTTGACCCAGTGGGCAAACACGTTTGATAATGTAAAATCTTTTTTGGACTATAACCTGCGTGTTATCCAAGATAAATTGTCGGGCGGTGGTGTAATGGGTCTGTACAATAATCTGGTGTCTGTATTGGACGGGGCATTGCCAAAATTGATAAATGATTATGGATTGATTACAGATGTCGCCCCAAACGAAAATCGCGATGACTACGGCGTTTTGTGATTTTATGGACGAATGGAACGCGGTACTGAATATGACAACCCCTGCGCATCATCGCCAGATAATGAATTTCTTGGTAGATGTTTTGATGCATGCGCCACATCGTGGATTGCTGATGGCATTTCGGCATTCAGGCAAATCAACGGTCGTGGGAATCTTTGCTGCATGCGTGCTGTGCATGCACCCCGAATATCGAATTTTGATTTTATCGGCGGAAAGTACACTGGCATCGCGCATGGTTGGACATATTCGTAATATATTGGAAAATCATCCACGTTGTGCAGATATGATTCCCACGGGGCGTCGTGCGTGGGCGTGCGACAGAATAACAATCAATCGTCCCGTCGGCATTCGTGAACCATCGGTCATATGTGCTGGCATTGCAGGTAATATCACCGGCAGTCGTGCCGACCTGATAATTTGTGATGATGTAGAGGTTCCAAATACATGCAACACCGCCCAGAAACGCGAAAACCTGCGTGAACGCTTGCGGGAATTGGAATTTATTTTGTCGCCCACCGGCACAATGATTTATATTGGTACACCACACACAACCGACACGATATATCGTACCAGCGATGCGGACTAGATAGATGTTGGCGCGTCAGGTGCGTTGTCTGATGCAACGGGTTCGCGTACGCTGATGAATGCACGCAATTTGTGCAACAATTCATCGCCCGCATCGCCAAACATAGGCAGGTATGTTTCGTATTCTGGCATATCGGCCTGTAATTGTGCGTGTGCACGTTCAGACAATGGCTGGTTCAAAATATCTGTTGCCACATGCCACAGATAGTACGCACGATATGTTTTGGTAATGACCGCCCATTTTTGCAACAGGTCAGGGTGCGATGCCAATGCCGCACGAATTGCAACAGTCCATTCGCCGCCAAAACGTTTGACAACGTTCAGGTTCTGGATGCGTTCCAAACCTGCGTCATCGGGTGTAAACGCGTTTATTCCAGATTCTAATTCTGACATTTCTGCTGCGGTCAATGAAATCGTCGCCACAGATCGGTCCATTGTGCCACCATACGGCATCAGTTCGCGGTCAATAGAATCCATAGGGGTTTTCCCGCTGCGCAGGTTTTCGATATGCTGAATCAACATCTTGCCTGTTGGCAATGCGCGCAATTCACGCATAACGTCATTGTCGGCCTCGGCAACGAATACTTGGTTCACCGCCGCCCAACCGCCAAATATGACATGCTCTTGGCGGTACAGGTTCAGTAATTTCTGGGCAACTGTGCTGGCTTTGGTTTTCATATCTCTCTCCGTTTGAAATGATTATTCCATAACAATCATAATAACCTTGTGCATGGTGTGGCCAATAATCTTTTCTTCGGGTGAAACAATTTGACCATAAACCTTGCCCTTGGAATCTTGGCGGACACTGACAATCTGGGCCGTGGCAACGGTGTCAGGTTCCAGTTTGTCAAAATCAGTATCAATGCATACCGCCAAATCGCCAACCACAGGTGTGGTTGTGGCATCGGCAAACACATATGCATGTTCTGGGATAAAGCCGCCCAAGCGTTTGGAATTTGGAATCACGGCATAGATACCACTGCGACCCTCCAACGGCATGGGGGCAACGATCATAGTTTCATCGGATTTTTTGAATGTGATTGATTTGCCATCTGGCGTACCGAATACAGGAACCAGTTTTTTGCGTGCGCTGTCGTACAATTTTGCACCATACAACCCACCATGCATATCAATCCCAGATGCCGGATTGTCAGGAATCAATACGGATTTAACGCGTTCTTTGACCTTGCTGATTTGCTTGTTTAATTCGCCGGATTTGTACAGGGTGGCAATTTTATCGAACAGTTTTTCGGCACTCATTGCAAAAGATTTTGCCAATGGTTCAATTTCATTTTGATAAATTTCGCGCTGGCCAACCTCTATCTTGTGATATACGGACAATGTCATACCTGCGTCTGCGGCGGCCTGTGCGATTGTTTTGCCGGTTTGTTGACGAATCTTGCGCAGACCACTGCCAAAGATTTTCAGACCGCTGTCTTCGTTATCATTCAGACGGCGTTTAATTTCACTCTGCCATTGGTCGGCGACGGCATCGTCTTCCTTGATGAAAATGTCAGACAACTTGCAACCCAAAATATTACAGATATTCAATAACTGTTTTTGGTTCAGGCGACGGACACCCTTTTCAATCTTGGACACAGCGGACAAAGACAGGTGTGATTGACGCGCCAACTCGGTCATTTTCATACCGGTTGCCATACGAATATTTCTGATATTGTTTGGAAATATGATTTCTTCTTGGGCCATCGCAGAACTCCTGATTAAATATTTCTTGACAAAATATTAGTCAATTTTTGCGTCCGCCGCAAGGAAATAATTACAAATCGTCTGGAAATGCTGATGGGTCAATTTGCTCTGGCGCACCTGTGTCGTCGGCCATTGATTCCTGTGCAGGCGATGTGTTGGAATAATCATTTTCGCCGCGGGCCTCAACCTCGTCCAGATTGTCGAACAAACTGTAATCGCCAAAGAACGCCATACGTACGGTTTCAGGACGACCATGACGGTTTTTGCCGATGATAACGTCGGCCTTTCCGCGCGAGCGTTCCAAACGCTTTTGATACGATTCCTGAATATTGGCATTGGTGTTGCCCGAAATACGTTGTGACGGGTCGCGATTTTCCAAATAGTATTCTTCGCGGTACGTGAACATAACAATATCAGCGTCCTGTTCAATAGACCCTGATTCACGCAAGTCCGCCAACTGTGGGCGTTTATCATCGCGGTTTTCAACGCTACGCGACAACTGGGACAGGGCGATGACCGGAACATCTAATTCTTTGGCCAGCATTTTCAGCCCACGTGTGATTTCGGAAATTTCTTGGACACGGTTATCGTTTTTGCGACCGCCTGGGGACGTCATCAACTGCAGATAGTCAATAACAATCAACGCAATCCCGCCACACTTGCGTGCCAAACGACGTGCGCGGGTGCGAATCATTGGCACGGACATCCCAGGGGTGTCATCAATAAACAGTGGCACGCGACCGATTGCCTGTGCATACTGGGTCATTTTCAAAAACTCTTCGTCTGAAAAAGACCCTTCGCGCATGGCGGTTGCTGGAACCTTGGACTGTGACGACAGCACACGCGCCGCCAGTTGTTCTTGGGACATTTCCAAACTGAAAAACACAACCGCACCCTTGTACTGTTCGTTGGCACGACCCGATAAAATAGCATTTGCGGCATTGAACGCAATGTTCATCGCCAGCGTTGTTTTACCCATTGCCGGACGACCCGCGATAATAATCAAATCACTGTGGTGCAGACCACTGATGGATTTATCCAACGCGTTCAAACCCGTTGTCAGACCAGACAACTTACCATCGGCCTTGTATGCAACCTCGGCTTCTTTCAGTGCGCCAGCCAATGCGGCGGCAATAGGTGCAACCTCGCGCTTGGATTCGCCAGACGACGCTAAATTGAATAACTTTTGTTCGGCAACCTCTATCTGGGTTGAAACAGGATTGTCTAAATCCTCTACAAAAGCGTTGTCGGTAATTGATTGCCCCAATTCAATCAGTTCACGACGCAATGCATTGTCGTATACGATGCGTGCGTATTGTTCAACATTTACAACAGTTGCGCCGGCCCCCGCCAACTGGGTCAGGTAATCAACGCCACCAACAGATTCCAACGTCCCTTGTTGGTCCAGATAGTTTTTCGCCGTGATGATATCAAACGGAATGCCGGCGGCAAATTGACGTTCCGCCAACTTGTAAATTTCTTGGTGCGCAGGATGCGAAAAATGTTCTGGTTTCAAGAAATCAGAAATGCGTTCCAATGCGCGGTTGTTCATCAGCACCGCGGCCAAGACGGCCTGTTCGGCCTCCAAATTTGTTGGTAAAGTTTTAGGGGTAAAATCCATGTCTGATATAGTATCTAAAAATTTTGGTTTTTCAACGCCTTTTTTACGTGGGTACAACGTATTGAAAATACCGATAATTGATGCGACGGGTGCGTCCGTGTGGCCTGAATTGTTCCCGCCTGCGCGCATCGCAGAATTGCGCGACGCCACCGGCCCGCGTCATTTTGCATCACAGATGTTATTGCAACCTGTCGCGCCAACGCGCGCGCGTCTGGACCCTGGGGCAATGCGATTATACGACGATGTGTTTGACGCGCGTACCGCACAAATTGGCGCGCATAAAATTACAGGCGCAGCGGCATATTGGGACCCATCGACGGGACGTCGTGGTCGCGATGGCAGTGTGTGCGTCGTCTTGTATCGCGATGATGCATCGCGATGTGTTTTTATTCACGACATTTTATATATGACGGTGTCCGATGGCGACACGCATCCGTTGGCACATCAGTGCGATTGTGTGCTGGGATTTTTGGGACGATATGGTATGCGACGTATCACGATTGAAACAAATGGTATTGGAAATGCATTACCAGAAATAATGCGCGACGCGGCAATACGTGCCGGCACGCCAATCACAATCACGCGTATTACCAACAATCGGCCAAAGGTTGACCGAATCTTGGACGCGATTGAACCAACGTTGGCTGCGGGGCGATTGTATGCGCACCGCAAAATAACGCAAACACCATTTGTTGCCGAAATGATGGGGTGGTCACCAATTGGAACGGGACACGACGACGGTCTGGACGCGGTGGCGGGCGCAATTACAATCGCGCCGACACCCGTGCACCCTGCGGGTTATACAGGCCGCGCCTATACGGCAAACACGAAATTCAATGTTTAACAAAACAAAGGAGAAAACATGCAAAATAATTTAGAACAAATGTATCGGCGTGCGCTGGACGCGCGTGCGCCATGGTTGGCACGGTGGGATGCCGCAATGCGATACACTATGCCGACCAACGATACAGATGTCGCAACACTGTTTGATGCAACCGCGGCGGATGCTGTGGATAATCTGGCGGCATCAATATATTCGCTGATGACACCACCAGAATCACTGTGGCTGACACTGATTCCAGAAAGTGACGCATCGCCCGATGCAGACGCAGCCACGGCGGCATTGCGTGCGAATCTGAATGATTCAAATTTTTATACCACCATTCATCAGTGCTATTTGGACTTGGTGATTCTGGGGACGGCGTGTCTGTTTATGGCGGAAACGCCAATCGGCGCATCGTCGGCGTTTTCGTTTACGGCCGTGCCTATGCGCGATATTGCGATTTTGCCAAACGCAGTATTTCACACAGCGACAATGCCTGCATGCGAAGTATTGGAAAAATACCCAACGTGGACGCCACCTGCCGACATCGCCGACCAGATAAAACGCGACCCTGCGACGCCATTGCGATTGGTACAATCGTTGGTTGGTACAGAATTTACTGCATGGCTAGATGTCGGTGGCGACATTGAAAATAATATCGTCGCACGCGGAACATTTGAAACCAACCCATACATCATTTTCCGGTGGAGTGTGCTGAGCGGCGAACAATACGGCCGCGGGCCGGTCTTGCGCGCATTACCAGACATAAAAACCGCAAACAAGGTTGTTGAACTGGTGCTGAAAAACGCAACGATTGCCGTGTCTGGTATATGGCAGGCCGACGATGACGGCGTTATCAATCTGAACAATATAAACCTGACCCCTGGGGCAATTATACCAAAGGCCGTTGGGTCATCAGGTCTGACCCCGTTGTCATCGGGTGCGGATTTTGATGTATCGCAAATAATATTAAAAGACCTGCGCGAACGCATTCGTCACGCGCTGTTAGCCGATCGGCTGGGGTTATTGTCTGAAAAAGAAATGACCGCAACTGAAATTATGGCGCGCAATTCCGATATGATGCGAATCTTGGGCGCGACATATGGGCGATTGCTGCACGAATTTATTAGACCACTGACCGATCGCGGGTTACAGATTTTGTCCCGTCGCGGGGTGATTGCGCCAATCGTACTGAACAGTGACGCAGAACTGAAATACATTGCACCCATTGCCCAGATGGCAGTGGCGGAAAACTTGATTTAACCATGGGGGAAAATTATGAACGAAATTGAACAAAATTATGCACGTACTTTTTCAACTGCGGCGGGCGCGGCGGTGATGCAACACTTGCGCAGAACGACCATTGAACGCGTGCTGGGGCCGAATGCATCGGACGCCGAATTGCGTGGTCTGGAATCCCAGCGCGTATTGGTGCACATGATTGAAAATATGATATCGCGGGGGCGAAAATGAAACAGGAAACAAACGCATTGGGCGGAATTATTGCGACCCTGCGTGACAGTTGGTTTTTAATTGCGTTTATCGGCGGTCTGATTTATTGGGTGGCACGCCAAGATTCATCGCTGGCGGACATTCAACGCGCCGACACGCGCATTACAACACTGGAAAATCGCACGACGATACTGGAAACAGGCATCGGGCAATTACAGATAAAATTGGACACAATTCGCGACGATGTATCGCTGATAAAAACCGCAGTGATAAAGTAAAAACGGGGCAAACGCCCCGTTTTTATTATTAGCGGCAACCACCTGTTGCATTACCAATCAATTTGGAGATAGAAATATCTTTGTGCAACAAGAAATCGTATTCGCAGTTACCAGATTTGTAAGAACCTGTGCAAGCGGCCAATGTCAAAACGGCAAACAGTGCCAACATAACTTTTTTCATGGTTTCTCCTTTTTTCCAAAAGTTCACGGAAATTATACAGAACCATATTCCCAAATGCAATACAAAAAACAGCAAAAAAACGGTTGACATTCCCCGCCACTTAAATCGCGCCGCGTGCGTGATAGATGCGCAAACCACACACAATAATAACATCAAATCGGGCGTCATACGGGCGTGGCAATCGCGCCAAATACGTTTCTGCTGCGCGGCGCAGACGCACGGCCTGTGCTGGCGTAATTGCGTCCCAACCGGCGGTAACGGTTGGGCGACGTTTAACCTCTATAAACACAATGACGTTTTTTCGGCGGGCGATAATGTCAATTTCGGCGCGCCCAGTATTGCGCCCCGTAATGTACCGCCGCCCCAGAATGCGATACCCACGCATGCGCAGATACATGCGTGCCCAAAATTCTGCAAATAACCCAGATTGGTATGTGTTCATACCTAACACTATAAAGGATTTTTTATGTCAAGACAAATACAATTCAGACGTGGCACCGCCACCGAACACGAAAACTTTATCGGCGCGATGGGCGAAATCACCGTCGATACAACCAATAAAACCCTGCGCGTGCACGACGGCGAAACCGCCGGCGGCACAGCATTGGCACGACAGAGCGATGTTTCCACACTGTTGACCCAGATTGCAAATCTGCGTACAGAAATAAACAATTTGAAACAAAGTGTGGCGGCATCTGTTATGCCAAATTGGGACGCGGTTGTTGCGCAAGAAATCAATACTGAATATACCGCAACATCAAATGGTTATCTGTTGATATACTATGATGATTATAATGGCATATCAAAAATTACCATTAACAGCAATACATATGTGGTCAGTTCTATAAATGGTGTGTCCGCAGGCGCCAGCAGTGGTTCTCTGTGTGTACCAATTGTTGCGGGCGACACGTATAAATACTTGCCTGCGCGCGCACTGGGGACAACCGAAACGTACATCAAATTTATCCCATGCCAAGGATAATTTTATTTGCCTATGTAATTATCGCGTATTCTGTGACGCATATTATGAAATGGAATCATACCGATTAAAAACATAATCAATCGCCGGTGCAATGGCACACACAAACGAAACTGGGCGAACAGTGGCGCGCACGCCGCCACATCGCCCTGTGTCGTTGGGCGACCCGCGTCATCAAATGCCATTGTATGCAGGTTATATTTTACAATATTCGGGGCTAAATCACGGCGCAGGGCGGTATGCTGATTTTCCTGATGTTCAATAATCATAAAATCGATTTTTTTGCCGAATTTATCACATACCCGATTGCACAAATCAATTATCACCGTGTCCGGCGTATTGGTGCAATGTGAAAACCATATCAATAAAATACGACGTTTATTACGCATGTTATCAATAAAACGTATGATGCGACGATTATACTTGTCAACAACGGCGGGGATTGATTCTGAAAAATTCACACCAACTGGGAAATCGTGATAGTAATAAAACCCATTACGTACGTTTTCATAATAATCACATTTTTCATCATTGATGACATTTGGATTCTTGGGCAAGAAACGCACATCATCTGGATTCATAAAATCCGCAAAGTCGTTCAGAATCAATTCAAACCGTGTTTCAAACGACGCGTTTGTCAACCAGTCAAACGGCCCAGACGTACTGCGCAGTTTTGCCTGTTTCATATACATTGCACACGCGCAGTCGCGCCCCAGAGAATAAATAACATCATATTTTTTATACATTGTCGCAATCCTTTTAATCTGGCGCAAAGAAATTTTCACCGCTGTGCAGAGAATCTAACGTTTTATCTTTTTTATACCAATCATATGACTTAGCAATATGTCCTAAATCTAATGCACGTTTACCGTTTATAAACAGGTCGTGACATAAAATCTTTGCCGTAGGCCCGCAAATCACAACAAAGATTTTATTTTTAACACTCAAACATTCATTCAATATTGTATCATATGCAGAAAATGCATCTGTCGACGGGGTATAAATATATTGAATTGATTTAGCGTTATCAAAAATATTATATGTAATTTTATCAAAAACCCTATCGCCACATACGATAACTATATCCTTGTTTGCCCAAATGCTTCTAAATTTAGAAAAATACAACGATTTATCAATACAAGAATTTGAAAAACCCAGAGTTATTTCTGCGGCATAATATGAATTTTTGTTGAAGTTTATATACTGTTCAAGTGTTTGTCTAAACTTATTTCCGTTGGCGCGCCAAAAATCACGCGCATATGGTTCCATATCTGTTTTAGATTTATAAAGCGCGGACGGAATACCAATCATTAATTTTTTGTCACACACAGACAACGCCTGTTTCAAACGAGTTGCTAACAACGTATCGGCGTGCTGAAAAGGTATACCTGTGCCACACATTAAGTTAATTTCACCATCACCAAAACGTATTATGCTGCTTTCGCTTTGCACTAAATATTCTAAACTGTCCATGATGCCCAAGACAGATTTAACATTTTCATTTTTTACGACATCTGCGATTTCATACACCAAATTGTCATACAATTGTGGTAAATCTATACTCTGTTTAATATATTGGCGTAAATCCGCACGCGCCATGAATTTTATATTATTTATTAAATTTTTGAATGACATCTATAAATCCTTTTTATAACGCAAGAAATCACCGTCAGACGCCCCAGTTAATACAAATCCCAAATCTTCATATACAGAACGCGCTCTTGAATTACTTTGCAATACGTCCAGATACAAACAACGAAGTTTTAACACATTTCGTGCGTAATCTATACATTGTTGCAAAACTATATGTCCAATTCCGCGTCCACGGCATTCAGGACGATATATATACATTCCCCAATCTGCTATTTTATCTGTGTAATTTAATGAATGAAAATAAGTTACACCGACCAAATCTTGGTTATATTGAATAAAAAATGCGATTGTTCTAGGGGCAGTTGCACACAATCCCTTTAACCATTTTTTATGTGTTTCTATATCAATATGTTGTATTTTGAAATACTTTGCAATATCTTGACGATTTCGCCAGTTTCGAGATTCCATTTGAATCTCTATGGGCATTTCTAAAAAAGGAACAAGAATAACTTCTGTCATTTCAAATCCTTTATAATTTTTATATACTTGTCGCGAACAACATCACGTTCGTATGTTGATAACCAGAATTTATATTCGGCATCAATGACCGCACGTCGTGCCGCCGGCGACGCCAATAAATATTCAATCCCGCGTCGCATGTCGGCAACATTGTCATACATGTACGGGTAATCAGATGGCATATATTCATGAAAAGAAAATATTGGTTTTTCGCGATTTATATGCACCACCGATGCAACCCGCATGCGCATTAAATCAATCTGGGTCATGGCAGCACCGATTGGAAAACTGTCAATAAACACATCGGCACATTGGAACAACGCATCAAATTCTGGCGTCATTGGCACAATATGTACACGCGCCAATAAATCCGCGTGCCCGTCAAAGATACGATTCAAAATTGCACGCTGGTCATTGTCCAAATTTGTAATAACCATATGATGCAGTGCGCCATTGTCGCGCAGCAATTCCAGAATCATTTCAAAATAGGGCGATTTGTCGCCATCAAACAACTTGTACGCCGAACCACCCGTCACGGTCAGTGGCGCATCCACCGGTATACCCAGTTCGGATTTTTTTGCCCGCAATTCCGCCGGCGAATATATACGCGTATCATCTGTGCCCACCGATTGCAGGCCGATAATCACGCAGTTATTCAGATGACGTTTTTGTTCGGTAATTTGTTTTGTTGTTGGCATGCCTTCTAATATAACATCGGCTAATGTCATACCAACATTTGGAAAATGGCTGGCGTGATTTACAAACACTATCTTAATACCAGCATTACGTTGCAACAGATGCAATGCTGCCACCGCCAACAAATCCCACATGTGAATATATACAAACATCACGGGTGGACAATCATCAGCAATCAAGTTGTATAGTGTGATTAAATCATCTGTGAAATTTTTTCTATACGCATCCAACCCAGATATACTTGCACAACGTTCAATCTTGGCCAGATTGCGTGGTGCGGCCTGACGAGATTCATTTAACCGTGTGCAATACAGATGCATATCGCCAAACCCAACCATAGATTCAATTTGATTTACCAAGCACACCGTATGCCCGCCCGTATCGTACAACACCGATGCAATAAAACCAACGCCACGTGGATTTTTATGCACTGCGTGAAATTTTGACTTGTGTTCGGCATAAACAGCACGTGCCAATTCACATATTCTGGAATCAATGTCAGACATGTCAAAATCCCGCGCATCATACTTTCTATTAAACGCGCGACGGATTTTTTTGAATTTTATTTGTGTAACCCAGTTGAACATCACAATCCTTGTAAAAACTCACATGCCGTGGCAATGACACGTTCTTGGTCTGCGTCGGTCAAATTGTAATACAGTGGCAAACGCACCAATGTATCAGACACACGGTTTGTAACCGTCATATCTGTGGCCGTGCGACAATATTTTTCGCCCGCTGGCGCGGAATGCAATGGAATATAGTGGAACGGTGTCATAATTTCGTGTTCGCGCATATGTGCGATAAAACGACTGCGCGTGTCCAAATCATTGAATAACATATAGAACATATGTGCGTTGTTCGTGCATTCCGCAGGGATAATTGGGCGACGAATGACGCCACGGGCCTCGAACTGGGCAAATGCATCATTGTACTTGTTCCAAATTTCTTTGCGGCGTGCCTGAATCTGGTCAGAAATGTTCAACATTGAATACAAATATGCGCCAATTATATCAGATGGCAGATACGACGACCCCTTGTCCACCCACGTGTATTTATCAATCTGGCCGCGGAAAAATTTACTGCGGTTTGTACCTTTTTCGCGAATGATTTCGGCGCGTTCACCGATTTCTGGGTTGTTTGTGACAAACAGGCCACCTTCGCCGGACATAATGTTTTTCGTTTCGTGGAACGAAAAACAACCCATATCACCGATTGTGCCCAATGGCGTGCCACGATAATATGAATCATATGCCTGTGCGGCATCTTCGATAACCAGTAAATTATGCCGACGCGCAATGTCCATAATGGTATCCATTTCGCATGCAACACCAGCATAATGCACGGGTGCAATCGCGCGGGTGCGTGGGGTGATTGCGGATTCAATCAACTTTTCATCAATGTTCAATGTATCTGGGCGAATATCAATAAATGTCGGAACCGCGCCTTGCAACACAAACGCGTTTGCGGTCGAACAGAATGTGTACGATGGCATAATAACCTCGTCCCCTGGGGTCAGGTTCGCACATATCGCCGCCAATTCTAATGCCGCTGTGCCAGAATGCACCAACAGGGCGGTTTCTGCCCCCATTTTATGACGCAAAATTTCATGACACATTTTTGTATATTTACCGTCACCAGATACATGCCCCGTGGCAAACGCTGCGGCGATGTCTGACAATGTTTCTGGTGTCCATGCAGGAACGTTAAAGTTTATCATAATATTATCTCCACCAAATTTTGAATAACGGGATAAATTCAAACAACTGAACCCAGTTATGTTTTATTTTCAGTAATGGTATTGTCCCAAACAGGCGCAATCTGAATGTTGTGCCGTGGTCATATTTACGCATATATTCGTCGTAATATGCAGGATACACATTGCGCATTTCCATGCTGACTGCATCATGTGCACGACGCATTTTAGAGGATTGATTGTGCGTAGTGTTTGTTGCCAACCAGCGGTATTTTACTAATACTGTTTGCAGATTATAAAAATGCGTTACTGCCATCAATCGTGCCCACAGGCGATAATCTTCTGATGGACTGTAAAATTCTTCGTATTCTATGTTGTTGTCGGTCAAAACAGATTTACGTATCATTGCTGCGGTATGCGCCACAGGACATGTGTCGGTCAAAAATACTTTGATTTGCGTGTCGTATTCTGGCTGGGGCATAATGCGATGTATGTCACCGAAAAATTCCAACAGCCCCGACACCACACCCACAGATGGGTTTGCGTCCAGAAATTCAACCTGTTGCATCAGGCGGGTTGGTACGGAAATATCGTCGTGGTCAAAGATTGCAATGTACTGGCCGCGTGCCATTTTCAGCAATTTATTACGCGATGCAGAAATCCCCATATTGTGGTCGTTTTCAATATATTTGATACGTTTGTCACCATAAGATTTAACAATATCACGCAAGTATGTCGCATCGGGCGAGTCATTCAGAATCAGAAACTCAAAATCTGTAAATGTCTGGTTTAATATGGATTCAATGCATTCGCGCAAATGCGATGCATCTGTCCGATAAATCGGTGTCAGTACGGATACACGTGGCATAAAATTCCTCTTTGCGTTTGAAGACAAAGGCAACACAGGTATGCGTCCTGTGCGCTGAATCACAGCATATTATATATGTGTTCAGATTGCAACTAAAATGTCAGTTTGCGGTCATCACACGGCCCGCCAAATCGGCAATATCAATTGCCACCATACGCGGGTCAAATCGCACCAATGATGCGGCCATGTTTTTGTGTACCGTATCTATATCGCAATGTTTGTTGGCAATTGTCGACATCGCTGTGGTCAATTCTGTTGCATCGCCAACTGTGAACAAGAAACCCGCTGCGCCATCCATCAGAATTTCACGTGGCCCGTTTTTGCATTTTGATGAAATGCACGGAACATCCAATGCCAATGATTCCACCAGCACCATACCGAACCCTTCAAATTCACTGGACAAAATATTTGCGATTGCACCGCGCATAATTCCATATGGATTGGATAGTGCGCCCGTAAATACAATTCTGTCACAAGATTTTAGTTTGCTGGCATATTTTTTGAAATCATCAGCACGATTGCCATCCCCAACGATATAGAGTTTTGTGTCGTCTGCGTCCGCCGCAAATGCATCAAATGCACGCAGCAGAGTTTTTATATCTTTGCCATCAACCAATCGTGATACATGACAAAAATACTTGTCATCTGGCGTGTCTGCACATGCTGCGCGTGCACGAATTGCCGCAATATCAATCGGATTATATATACGAACAATATTGTTTGCGTATTGTGGAAACTGGTGTTTGAAATCGGTAACGAAATCATCTGTTATGCCGACAATAACATCATAGATTGGCAACCGTGAAAACGCGCCAATTGATTCAAAATACGACATTGCACTGTGCGCCCATGCGATTTTTGGACGTTTGACGTGTCGCAATTCTTTGAAAAATTCAAAGTTTTTGTAATCAATGATAACATCTGTGTTATCAAATATATGCCGATGTCGCAATATGACACGACGGTATTTTTTATATAAACTGAACGCGATTTTGCGAATTTGCCGCAATGGGAAAAAACGACAATGTTGTACCAAATCTTGAAACCAGTTTTGTAACGGATAACACACATACACCGGCATTTCAGGGTGTGATTTCAGCCACTGTTTATGCAGTGGTTCGCGTACACGCGCATGTGTTACAATCCGTATATCAATATCAGGATTTTTCGCCAATGCATCAATGGTGGTTTCAAATACGGTTTCAACACCGCCGATTATCATATTGGGTATACAAAATGTGATGCAAGTTTTCCCTGCCTGTGGCATAAATTCCCCTTTGCGTTTGAAGACAAAGGCAACACAGGTATGCGTCCTGTGTGCTAAGGAACAGCGTACTATATGCAATACATTATTACAACAAAAAAAGTTGATTAGAATGCGTATGGTTTGGCTTGGAAATTATTCCTAGCGTCTTGAACATTTTTCGCCGCATCAGATGCATAACGCCCATTATCCACCAAATCCAACGCGCCATAATATGCCGTCATCATTGGGTCATATGCATTCGTGGTTGATACCCATTTGTCTGTACCGGCATTCGGCGCACCATACTTGTCCAAGACATTTTGCCAGAACGCCAGAATCTTTTTCTGACGCTGGTTTTCAAATTTCTCGTTTGCACCCTCTAAATCATTGGCGTCATTGTTATACACGATGCGCCATACCAAATTGTCGGTTGCATTGCTGGTAAAATAGACCACGATTTTTTCGCCAGTGTTTTCGCGTTCCAAATGCAGTTCTGACGCATACAGCAATCCACGATTGCGTGCCAAACTGTTCACACATTTAGACAATTCGGCGGGAATCACAATCCCTTGGCGGCGACATTCATAGTCCAGATTGAATTTCCAATCCTTGGCAATGGTATAAACAATGCTGTCCTTTTTTCTGGGGGAATATAACCCCTTGTCCTTGAAAAATAGTGTCTGTACATCTTCGAATGGCATGCCCAACATAATGCCGGCAATATCAAATGATTCCACCGCCGCGGGCGACGCGCCCGTGTTGATAGATACCGATTCCACATTTATATCGGCGTCGCCACTGTCGGTAATGGCAAAATTATCAAAGTCAAACGGGTCGTCGTTTGCCGCCATCGCGGGCGTGACGCACGTTGCCAACAAAGATAATAAAATTCCAAAACGTATTTTCATATTTATACCATCCAACCCCTGTTTATCTGACAATAACCTCGCGTACCTCAAACTTAAACAGAATTGCTGGGTCGCCCCCATTGTCCAGATATCTGTGCACGCCATAATCCACAATTGAATCACGCAGGCCGGAATCATACCTGATTTTCATGTATATTGTGCCGCGTGTGACACGGGGGGCAACGGATAAATCGTTTGCCACATCCCACGTGCGCAATTCATAATCCGCCTGCCAGTAATCGCTGCCGATGGGGCGCAATATGTCGCCAACAACCGCCGCGGTGCGCATTGTGCCACGGTCGGCCATGGTCTGGATTTCATTGGCAACAGTATTTTGCCATGTGCGAAACACATCAGCCCCCGACAGACGTGCCAAAACGCTGTCCGAACGGGTACGACGCGCAATATTTTCGCGGTCTGGGATTACATAGAAATATTCTGTAACGTACCGGTCAACCAGCATATTCAAAATACGACTTTCGCCCATTTCTGCGGCCGTCAGCAATTCCCCAGGGCGGTCGGCGGACAAATTGTTTGGCTGGAAAAAGAATGTATCAATACTGCGTTTTTCGCCGGCGTCATAAATCGCCCCACCCAGATACAACGCCCCAAACGTCAGTACCAGCAACATCAGACCCGCCAAAAACATAATCAGTTTTTTCATCAGTTCAATCTGTATGTGTTAAATCCCGCAATATAGTACCCCAGTGTTCGTGGATACCACGATGTTTGACGTGCAACCTTGGCAAATGCGATGATTTGCATATCGCCGTCCAGTGTGCTGGACACAGTGGCCTGAATTGACCACGTGCCACCATTTTTTGTTATCTGACCAATGGGCGCAATTTGCATACTGGTTGTGTCAACCGTCATGCGCCCGCCGCGTGCGGCGACATCTTGCCAGTTTGGAATGACGTTGTACACGAATGTGTTAAACACACTGTCCGATGTGGCGCAATACATCGCGCATGTTTTGTCTGTATGTGCCGGCGCATCATCAGAACGGCATTGTTCGCGTTCGCATGATTGCCACATGGCAATGTTATCGGTATCACCAGATACCGTGAACCAATCACGCGTGAAATTCGCAATCACCGATTCCTGCATTGTGCGGGTTGCAGAATACGCCATTTGACCGTGGGGGTGGCCAACAATAGACCACGCACCAGTAATTTTATCAATTGAAATAATAAACGGTTCAACCGTTGCGCCCCGCGTTGTCCAAATAATCAGACCGCACATGCACACAATCAAGAAAAACGCCACCGACGTTGCAATCGCCATCACACGGGAAACGGCAATCCGTTTGCCCGCTGGAAATGCCGGCGTTTCAAAATTGTCTGGATAATCCAATGTGCCATCCCCCCTGATGTAATGCGCGGGATTTATGCCTGAAATACCATGATACAGGCGCACGGACTCAGTTTCAATTCGTTGTTATCATAACCAATGCCAACCGGTTCACGGTCATAAATCTGACCACAGCCAGCCAGTGCCAATGCAACAAACAAAGCCAAAAATACTTTTTTCATGTCCTTTTTCCCCTTGTGTAAATAAATTATAAGAAAATTCGCGCCTGTGGGTCAAGTAAAAGTTCAAAGTTCAGAGTTCAAAGTTCAAACGAATAAAGCAGTGCGCCATTCGGCGCACACATTATTTGCACTTTGAACTTTGGTGTTTGAACTTTAACAAAAAGCCCCGAACGGGGCATTTGTTAAAACTGTGTTTCAAATGACAGCAAGAATCGACGTTCGCGGTCGTATTCGTTCATGTGCAACGGCCAACCCCAACTGAAATTCATCGGGCCCATCGGCGTGTTCCAATAAATACCAAACCCAACCGATGTGCGCAGGTCGCTGTCGATAAAATTGTTGCGTGTTGCGCCGTATATATTTCTGTATGTGTATTCATCGCGTGGTGGTTTACCCAAAATACCATAATCAGCAAACACAAATCCCTTTATCTGGTATTCGTCTGGGATAAATACTGGGAAATTCAGTTGTGTTGAACCGTTTAATTTCCACATACCGCCCAATGAATATGATGTATAGAACCAGTTACGACTGCCAACGCCGGCGATATCAAACCCACGCAGTGATTCCCCGCCCAAGAAATAACGGTACACACGCGATACATAATCGCCATCCAGTGGTTGAATATACCCAAAATCCAGCGACGAGCGCAACTGCCACCGGTCGTCCAAGAATTTGACCATACCAGTAATATCTGCGCTGTAACGCATGAATGTTTCGCTGCCCCCAAAACCAGTATACGCCAGACCTAAATTCGCAACAACGCCGGTATGCGTATTCTGTTGGAAATTGGTGTCCAGATTATAGTATTTCAAATATGTGGCCAGCGTGTACAACGTAGAATCGCGCCACCCACCAACAGTTTGCAAATCATAGTTCTGGTCAAATGCCGCCGACAGACGCACCGTCTGGGACCAGTTGTCGGTCAGTTTCCAACCCATACGCCCCGCAATTGTCAGCGAGTCGCGATCATACCCCAATCCGCCCAATGACGAATAGTTGTACATAGTGTATGATACATCAAACCCACCTGACAGTGCGCGTCCGAACAAATACGGTTCGGTAAAACTGAATAATGCCTGTTTTTGATACTGGGCGATTGAACCACGCAGTTGAACAATCTGGCCACGTCCCATAAAATTATTTTCGGTAATTCCCGCATCAACCATAAATCCATTGATGTTTGACCAACCGAATCCGCCCGACAGTTCGCCTGTTGGTTGTTCTTCAACTTTGACATCCAGATTCATCATATTTGCGTCGGCCAATCGTGTTGGCACCATCTGGACATCTTTGAAATAACGGGTGCGCATCAGGTTTTGACGCCCTTGTTCAATGGTTTGCAGCGAAAACGGGTCGCCCGCGCGCATCGGCAACATCTGCTGAATCACGGTGTCAAACGTGCGAACGTTGCCTAAAATGTTAATAGAATTCAGGTAAATACGATTGGTCTTTTGAATTTTGAACGTCATATCAATCGTATGCGCGTCGCTGTTTTTTGTTGGCACGGGTTCTACATTGATAAATGCATACCCATGGTCGGCAACCGCCCCGCGCAGGGCAGATATAGTTTCATCAACCAAATCTATATTGTATGTATCACCCGCCGACATTTTAATTACTTTGCGCAATTCGTCTGTTGATACGTCGGGGAATGGGTTGTCTATGTCCAGTTTGCCGAATTTGTATTTTGCCCCTTCGTCAATAGTAAACTTTACAGAATAATATTGACGGTCTGGGGTAAAGACGCCGGTGGCATCTGTTACGGCAAAATCTGCATATCCGTTACGCAGATAAAATTGACGCAGCATTTGTTGGTCGTATTGAATGCGGTCTTCGTCAAAAACATCAAATTGGGTCATAAAACGCCACCACGCGTGTTCGCGCGACAAAATTTCACCGCGCAGTGTGCGTGCACTGAATTTCTTGTTTCCCGCAAAGTCAATGTTGGTAATGTATGTCGGATGCCCCTCTGTAATTTCATAGACGACGTTCACGCGATTGTCGTCCAGTTCAATACGTTTTGGTTCAATTTTTGTGCCAAAGAATCCCTTGCGCTGGTATATGGTCAGCATACGCTGAACATCTGCGCCAATGGTTGATTCATCGAATGCCGCACGTTCTTTCAGACGAATTTCTTTCTTCAAATCATCGGTGGAAATTTCATCGTTACCTTCGACTGTCACCATATTGACAGTGGGGGCTTCGACCACGTCGATTTTTAATACATTGCCCGACATGCGGACATTGATTTTTGAAAAGTAACCGCTTTCTTGTAATTTTTTTGCAATTTGGTTGGCGCGTGCCTCGCCCACGGTGTCGCCGATATTGACATCAGACAGAATACGTACCGATTCCGCGTCCATACGGCGATTGCCCGACACATCAACGCGCGATACGGTTGCCGCATTTGCACCAGTCGCCGCGACGGCCAGTGTGGTTGCCAAAAATAATTTCTTTGTGTTCATATTATATTACCCAAATACACGTACCAAATCGTTCCACATCGTCAGTATAAACAGCCCCGCAATCAATACCCATCCTGCGATGATAACGTATTCCATCGCGCGGCCTTGCAATTTGCGATGTATAATTCCCTCGATTACCAGTATCAACAAGTACCCACCGTCCAATACCGGCAATGGCAACAGATTTATAACAGCCAAATTCACCGACAGCAAGGCAATAATAGACAGCAGGGCAAATATTCCTGCCTCCATCGCTTTGCCTGATACCTGTGCAATGGTGATAAACGACCCCAGTTGTTTGGACGAACGGTCGCCTGCGATAATTTGCCCTAAAAACACGACCAATGTTTTGGACTGGTAATACGTTTCGCGTGCGCCCGTCAGCAATCCGCCAAAGAACCCTTTCTTGCGTAATTCGGTCTTGCTGCCGTCGGCAATCAATCCCCAACGTTCGGCAGGCGACAGTTCAATATTCACCAGTTTTTCACCACGCACAACAATCACATTGGCGTTGCGGTTTGATGCGATTTCTTTGGCAATAATCAGTTCACCCCAGTTTGTGATTTTTTCGCCATCGATACGAACAATTACGTCCCCAGGTTTAACACCCGCGTTGAATGCAACAGATTCTTGGATAACCTGACCGACAACGGGCAACTGAACTTTCTTTGGGTGGAACATTGCAACCCCAGAATAAATAAACCATGCCAAAATAAAGTTCATGGTAACGCCAGCGGCAACAATTATAAATTGTTTCCATGCGGGCGCAGACAGGTAATGACCAACCTTTTTATCGGCGGGTAATTCTGCATATGCCTTGCGGTCAAACATCATTTCTTGGCCGTAGATTGAAACGTACCCGCCCAGTGGCAGACATGCAACCTGCCATTGTGTGCCATGTTTGTCGTGCCATTTGATAATCGCAGGCCCAAAACCGATTGAAAATTTATCAACACGGACGCCGGACGCACGTGCAGCAAAAAAATGCCCCAATTCGTGAATAAACACGACCACGCCCAACACAACCATCAATGCAATCACAGCCACAATTGTATGCATTACTTTCCGTTCCTTTACATTTACAAAACAGTATTACAGCATAATCAGCCAAACCAAGGGCAGGGCATAAATCCACCCGTCAAACCGATCCAGCATTCCACCGTGTCCTGGTAAAATATGACCAAAATCTTTGATGCCCATACGACGTTTTATCCAACTGGCGGTCAGGTCGCCATATTGGCTGAGTAACGCGATACTAATTCCAATCCACATCAGTTGCGGCATAAATGTATCAGTACCCAACAGCCCGTACATCAACGCCATAAATGTTCCACATATAATGCCCGCAATTTGACCAGACCATGTCTTGTGCGCGGACAGACGTTCCCACATCTTGTCCCCGCCCAGCATTCGGCCAAATAACCACGCGCCAATGTCCGCGCCACTGATTGTCAACAGCAACAACAGAATAATCCATGGACGCATCGCCACGGTATTTACCGCCGCCAACATCACAAACAACCACGCCAAGAATCCGCCATATACCAGCCAATTTTTATTCTGGCACAACTGTTCGTGGGGAACATGACGAATTGCCAGAATCATTTCCAGAATCATACCCAGTACGACCAAAATCCCCAAATAGCGTACCGCATGAAAACCGTAATGTTCGGCCACCGCTGCCGCGACAGCCACCGCTGCCATAATTGCACCAACGATAATTCTCTGTGATGTGTTTGACATATCAAAAACCTTATTTTTGTTTGCCGGCATAATTTGCTTTTTTGCCACCGCCGAATCTGCGGTCGCGACGTGTGTATTCGTCCAAAGTGCGTTGCCACATCCGTTCGTCTTTGACCAAATCAGGCCAGTGTTCTGGGACAAACATCAATTCGGCATACGCCAATTTCCACAGCAAGAAATTAGAAATTCTGTATTCATTACTGGTGCGAACCATCAAATCAATCGGCAATAAATCGCCTGTGTCCAAGAATGTTTCAAATGTTTCGCGTGTAACCGGTTCGCCAGCAGCCACCGCGGCATTTACGGCGTCAATAATTTCGCCCTGACCGCCATAGTTCAGCGCGAACACAACCGTGCCACCGGTGTTTTCAGCCGATGTTTCTTCCAGTTTATCGCACATATGTGCCAAACGTTTTGGTAAACGGTCACGCGAACCCACCACACGATAGCGCAAGTTTTTTTCCAGCGCGTGCTTCATATTTTTCTTTAATTCTGTATAGAACAAGTCCATCAGATAATCGACTTCTTCTTTGGAACGATTCCAGTTTTCTGTGGAAAATATAAAGAATGTCACCGTGGACACACCGCGCGCGATGTACCAATCAACCAGATTTTCAAAGTTCGCAATTCCGGCCTTGTGCCCCATCAGCGGGGGCAGACCGCGGGCCTCGGCCCAACGGCGATTACCGTCGCAGATAAATGCAATATGCTGGGGTACGCGCACAGGCGCGTTGGCGACATCATGTACTTTCTTTTTGAATATTCTAAACATTTCTAAATCCAATATGCTGTGAGTGATAATTTGCGTGACAGATAACCAAAAAACTAGACAGACATAATGTCGGCTTCTTTTTGTTTGGCCTGTGCATCAACCTGTGATGCGCGCATTTCAAACACTTTCTGCAAATCGTCTTCGAATTTACGTTGGTCATCTTCGGAAATTTCCTTGTCGGTGACGGCGCGTTTGATTTTGCCCATTGCATCTTGGCGAATATTGCGCATAGAAATCTTGGCTTCTTCGGCGTACTTGCCCGCAACCTTGGTCAGTTCGCGACGACGTTCTTCGGTCAGTGGTGGCAGGTTCAGTCGAATAACCCCGCCCGCAGTATTTGGGTTCAGCCCCAATCCAGAATCACGAATTGCCTTTTCAACTGCGCCTGCATTATTGATGTCCCAAACGGTGACACTCAATGTCTGGTTGTCTGGGGTGGCAACGGTTGCAACCTGATTCAATGGCATTTCAGAACCATAAACCGGAACGCGTACACCATCCAACAAGTGCACAGATGCGCGCCCTGTACGCAGACCGGCATATTCGCCCGCCAAAACGTCCAGAGTTTGCTGTGTTTTTTGTTCAACTTCTGCTTTCAGTGCTTGATAGTCCATATTAAAATCTCCTTCTTGTGTAAAAAGGTTAGCAAATTGATTTGACATTTGGCAAGAAGAAATATAGAATATGTCGGCGCAAGGGGTTGTAGCTCAGTTGGTAGAGCACTTGCATGGCATGCAAGGGGTCGTCGGTTCGAGTCCGATCAGCTCCACCAGTATGGCGGATGTAGCTCAGTTGGTTAGAGCACTGGTTTGTGGTACCAGGTGTCGCCGGTTCGAATCCGGTTATCCGCCCCATTATTAAAAATACCCACCGTTCAGGTGGGTATTTTTAATAATCTTGGGTGGGTCCGGATTTGAACCGGCGAGTAGAGCCGTGGCGCGTCGCCGCAAAAAGGCGGAAACACGCCGGTCGCCCATCGGGCGATTTTGCAAGGTGGCGAAGCAATAAGGTTATCCGCCTGCCGATTTGATACCCGCCGAAATGGCGGGTTTCCTTTTTTAATTTTGGTGCGGATCCGGACTCGAACCGGCGAGTAAAGCCGTTCGAACCGGCAGTCTGCGGGCGACACATACGAATGCGCCATTTGGCGCACTATCTATTATCTATGCTCTAATAAAAATCCGCCCCAAGTGGGGGCGGGATTTTTAACCAATCAATTTCTGCCAGAATGTGGCTTTCTTTTGTTGTTTTTTGCGTTTACGACGTGGGGCATTCATGGTCGTCTTTTTTGCATCCATGTGCTGGGCGTCTTTCTTTTTCGCATCAGTTGATGGTGCGTATGCGTCCAACAAATCTTCGGTTTTGTTGGTTTCGGGTGCAACACGTTGAATCGCATATTGGTCAATGTTCATCATGCTGTCGTCGCCAACAATAACGATTTCTGTTTCAAATTCAGATTCCATTGACGCCAGTTCCGCGCGCTTGTGATTCAACAGGTAAATCGCCACATCGGTTGGAACGGTCATAATGATTTTCTGGGCACTTTTCGCCAGCAATTTTTCTTGCAGATGGCGGAACATAATCAGTGCCGCGGTCTGGATTGATGGCACGACGCCCGCGCCCAAACAGTGTGGGCATTGGACATACGATGTTTCAATGAAACTGCTGCGCAGACGCTGGCGCGACAGCATCAATACGCCAAACGTATTGATTGTTGCAACCTGTGTGCGGGCGCGGTCACGCTTCATAACCTCGCGCATTTTCATTTCCAATTTGCGGTTGTTACGTTCTTCTTCCATATCGATAAAGTCAATTGCAACAATACCCGCCAAATCACGCAGACGCAATTGCAATGCAATTTCTTCGGCGGCCTCTAAATTAGTGTTCAGTGCGGTTTGTTCAATATCTTTTTCTTTTATCGCGCGGGACGAATTGACGTCGATTGTAACCATTGCTTCGGTCTGGTTGATAACTAACGACCCGCCCGATGGCAACTGAACATATGGGCCATGCAACCCTTCCAGTTGTTTTTCAACGCCGGCCTTGACCATCAGTGGAACGGCGACGTCCTTGTACTGAACCAACTGTTTGCGTGGCGCGCGGCCATACATCTGTTGAAAATACATTTTGGCGGCATCGTATGCTTCTTCGCCTTGGATAACCAGAACATCGTCTTTGTCCGCCAAGAAATCACGAACAACACGACGCAACAGGGAATCTTCGGTATGAATGGTGACCGGTGCAACCGATTCCAATGTGGTTTTGCGGATTTCATTCCACAGATTTACCAGGTAATCATAGTCCGCCGCGATAGACGTCGCGTCCGCGCCCATTGCCGCGGTGCGCAGAACAACGGTCATACCCTTTGGAATTTTCAGCGCGTGCAAGATTTCACGCAAACGTGCGCGTTCGGCCTTGTCTGAAATTTTCTTGGAAATACCATAACTGTTGCGCTTGCGTGAATTTGGCATCAGAACAGCAAAACGACCCGCCAATGACAGATACGTCGTCATAGACGCACCTTTTTGGCCGCGTTCTTCTTTGACGCCCTGAATCAGCAAAATCTGCTTTGGTTTAATAACGTCTTGAATTTTGAACTCATGAGCGCGTTTAATAAATTCCTTGTTATCTTCGCCGGCACTGTGGTCGTCGTATTCGGCAACCTCATCATTTTCATCATCTGGGTCATCGTCGTCATCAACGATGTTTGCGTGCGCCAATTCCAACAGTTTCTTTTTCTGTTCTGGCGATACCTGATAATAATCTGGGTGAATTTCAGAAAACGGCAAAAATCCATTTTTGCCCGTGCCATAGTCCACGAATGCCGCCTGCAAAGATGGCTCTACGCGAATAACCTTGGCTAAATATATATTTCCCTTTATTTGGGGTTTTGTTGTTGTTTCAACATCAAAATCAGAAACACGGTTTGTGGCAGAATCCACCACTACCACGCGTGTTTCCTCTGGGTGGACGGCGTCCACATAAATCTTTTTTGACATTTAATAATCCTTTTGTTGCGGGTTCGTATGCAACGGATACAGACCGTCCCTGTGGGGCGTCCCAGCCCATGCCAAGGGAAAGCACCATGTAAACCAATGGCGCGCAACAGAATGTATAAAACAGTGATAATACAAACACTTCATATACCCCATTGTCATACGACAGGTATCAGCATAACATGCCCACCCCCCGTATGGCAAGGTATTTATTTTTTAGTGCGTTTTATATTTTTTATTTTGGCAGGAATCTGGGAAATTTTCTCGCGCGCTTCGTTTGCCCAACGTTTCATACGTGCACGCAACCAGCGTTCGTATATAAAGAACAATCCCCCAACGCCAATCAGCGGTAAAACGTAATAAATAATTCTGTACGCCAACAGTGCCCCGAAAATGTTCGCCTTGTCAATTCCATCGGGCAATGCCAACAGGAAAACGCTTTCAAATACGCCGATGCCCCCTGGAACTTGGCTGAATACACCGGTGGTTTGGGCAATAACGAACAGACCGATATATGTCCCAAACGGAATGTCCACAAACGGAATCAGACAGCAATACAGCACCAACCCAGCCAGAACACTGTCCGTAATGCCCAGCAACATTTGCATCCATGCCATTTTAGTAGATGGAATCTGGAATTTTAATTGGCCAATTTTGATATGTTTGCCGTGAAACAGTAATGTCATCGCGAAATACGCCATCAACGCCGCCGCGCAAAATACGAACAGCGCATTCAGCCCAATTGCCGCCCCCGCCGACGAGTTTAATATATCGTGTGGAACCAAGAAATACCCAATCAGCACAATCGCCGCACAACCCAAGAAATAAGTAAAACCTGAAATCGTCAGCATTTTTACAATATCACTGCCATGAATGCGCCAACGCGTGTACAGGCGATATCTGATTGCACCACCACTGACCACCGCGTGGCCGGCATTATTACTGATTGCGAACCCCAGCATACCCGCCAGCATCCATTTCCACCATACGACCTTTTTATTTTCACCAACATAATTCAGTGCCAGATAGTCATACAGCGACAGGGCCAAATACCCCGCAAAGCATGCACAACACGCACCAATCAGGTTCTGTAATGGAATAGCTGCGATTGCGTGAATAATATCGGAAAACGTGTAATTATGTAACTGCCACCACAACATGGTTGCGGCCAAAACGAAAAAGAATATGCCCGAATAACTGATGATTTTTTTAATCAGGCGTTTTGTCTGTGCTGACATATAAATCAAATCCTTTCTGATGATTGCACAGCATAACAGTATGAAAGCAAAAATGCAAACGTAAAAAAAATTGCAATAATCCTGTGGTAATATATACTTGTTGTATATATCTGTATATAACAGGGGAAGATAATATGATGCGTCCATCAATGCGCCAGCCAAATCAAATGCGCCCAGTTTCCATGGAAACAGGCGTCAACAAGTGGGCCGAGGGGTCTTGTTTAATCAAAATGGGCGGAACACAGGTCTTGTGTACCGCATCGGTCGATTTGAATCAGCCATTATGGAAACGGATACAAAATAAAACTGGCGGTTGGGTAACTGCGGAATATTCTATGTTGCCGCGCGCATGTGGCACGCGCAAAGGGCGCGATGCGATTATAAAAGATAACCGCAGTGCGGAAATTTCCCGTCTGATTGGGCGCGCATTGCGCAGTGTGGTTGATATGGATGCGCTGGGGCGTCATACGATTACAATTGACTGTGATGTGATTCAGGCCGATGGTGGTACGCGATGCGCATCGATTACAGGTGGTTTTGTTGCGTTGATGTTGGCGGTGCGCTGGCTGATGCAGAATGGGCGTATCGTACAGAATCCTGTGCGGGAACATGTTGCCGCGGTTTCTGCGGGCCTGTGGCATGGTGAATTGGTCTTGGATTTGGATTATGACGAAGATTGTGCCGCCGAATTGGATTCTAATTTTGTTGTATCGGAATCAGGACGTTTTGTTGAAATTCAGGCAACTGGGGAACAACACCCATTTGGTGCAGAACAGATTGCGACGCTGATGGAAATGGCGGCATCGGGGTGTAAAAAACTGATTGATTTGCAAAAACAGGTTTTGGAATAAATCGGAAAATGCGCAAAGAACTGTTTGATTTTTTGAATACAGACCTGCAATTCGTCAAAGGGGTCGGGCCAGTTCTGGCATCGCGTTTAGATGATGTGTTGGGTGGGCGTCGTGTGTTAGATTTTATGTTGCACGTGCCGTCGTATGTGCGGGCGCGCGGTGTTACCGAATGTTTGGCAGATGCCACTGCGGGCGAAACCCTGACTATTCCGTTGTTGGTTAAATCGCATCGTCGTGGGGGCGTGTTTCGTGGACGCCGTGCCCCAACACAGGTTGTTTGTGCCGACAAGACCGGCGCGACGGTTGTATTACAGTTCTTTAATACGCGGTTTTTGGATTATTGGTTGGAAAAATTACCGATTGGCGCATGGCGCATGGTCAGTGGCAAATTGGAAAAATCCGCACGCGCAACTATAAATCACCCTGATTTTATCGAAGAAATACAAAACGCAGGAAAAATTCCCCAGACACAGGCAATATATCCATCGGGCGAAGGGTTGACCCAGAAAACATTCGCCGCCGTGCGCGACCAAATTTTTGCCGCATTGCCGGACAAGATGATGGGCGAAACGGATTCTGATACGCGCGAATTTTTTGACGCGCTGGCACACGTGCATTATCCCACAGACGACGCGGATTTGAGCCCAAATTCAAAATACATTGTTAAATTGGCGTATTGGGAATTATTGGCGCACCAGACCGCAATCGCAATCAGCCGTCGCCATCGACACGACCCGCGTAATCGTCGCACGGTGCGTCCCCAGAAATACAATTTATTGGAAAAGTTCTATGCCACATTACCGTTTGATTTGACGGGGGCGCAAAAACGTACGATTGATGATATTTTTACCGATATGTCGGCGGACGTGCCGATGATGCGTCTGGTTCAGGGTGATGTGGGCAGCGGTAAAACCATCGTTGCATTGGCGGCGGCGGTGCGCATGGCGGAATTTGGCGCGCAAACGGCAATGTTGGCACCAACGGACGCGTTGGCGATGCAACATTATGCCAAATTGAAACCAATGTGCGACAAAATCGGTATTGTATGTGATATCTTGACCGGTCGGGACAAGGGGGCATCGCGTCGCGAAAAATTGATATCTTTGCGTTCTGGGCGTACGCGGTTGGTGATTGGCACGCATGCGCTGTTTTCAGACGATGTGGAATACCGTGATTTGGGATTGGTCATTGTTGACGAACAACATCGCTTTGGCGTCACCCAGCGCGAGGCCCTGCGTGCCAAGGGCGAAAACCCAGATATGTTGGCGTTGTCGGCAACACCAATTCCGCGTACGCTGTCCATGACAATCTATGGCGATATGGATGTATCGGTTATAAATGAAAAGCCGGCGGGACGTCTGCCCATAATCACAACTAAATTGCCGACGGCACGAATTGCCGATTTGGTGACGCGCCTGAAAGCGCAAATCGCCACGGGGGCAAAAGTATTTTGGGTGTGCCCATTGGTCGCAGACAGTGACGATGGTGGGGCCGCGGCGGCAACCGCCCGATACGAATATTTGCGGGAATTTTTCCCAACGGCGGGTCTGGTTCATGGCCAGATGGATAAAAAGCAGCGTGACGCAACCATGGCGCGTTTTGCCGACAATGATTCTGATATGTCAATATTGGTCGCCACCACGGTCATAGAGGTTGGAATTGACGTCCCGCGCGCCACAATTATTGTTATTGAAAATGCCGAACAGTTTGGTCTGGCGGCGTTGCACCAGTTGCGTGGCCGTGTCGGACGCGGCAATGCACAATCGTATTGTATTTTGCTGTATGGTAAAAGCACCAGCGAGAACGGCATGCGCCGCCTGTCTGTGCTGTGCGAAACAGATGACGGTTTCGCAATCGCCGAACAAGATTTGATGATGCGCGGTACAGGGGAATTGATTGGTACACGCCAAAGCGGGTGGATAAATTATCACTTTGCTGATTGGCGCGAACATCGTGATTTATTCCGATTGGCGTCGGCCGCGGCGCGCGATATGGACGAACCGACCCCATGGGCGCGTGATTTAATGTTTATATTTAACCGCAGGACACAGCAAGGTGCATAAGATATTTGTCTGTTTATTATCAATATTTTTTGCGACTGGCGCGCATGCGGTGTCGCTGATAAACGATACAGAAATAGAACGCGTGGTGACAGAATTGGTGCGCCCCATTGCCACTGCGGCTGAAATCCCAGACAATCGCCTGCGCGTGCATATTGTGCGCGATGATGATTTCAACGCGTTTGTTATGGGGGGCGACGATGTGTATATTTATACCGGTTTGTTGACCCAGATAAAATCCCCCGACGCATTACAGGCGGTAATTGCGCACGAACTGGGGCATACAATCGGTGGGCATATGGCGCAAATGTCGTCGCGTATGGCGGCAGAAATGCAACGCGCAATGTTGATTCAGGCACTGGGAATCGGCCTGATGG
>ERZ1034873.240-NODE-240-length-33716-cov-1602.147708_pt1 | contig 33716 bp, 38 predicted proteins | sample MGYA00520689_ERZ1034873 | MGnify/ENA primary metagenome ERZ1034873 (study PRJEB33766, sample SAMN09781722) | gut metagenome | biome: gut microbiome | host: Homo sapiens | place: Madagascar | study: EMG produced TPA metagenomics assembly of the PRJNA485056 data...
AAAGTGGCGGATTTATGCGGTGTTGCGCGTTTCAATCAAGTTGAATTTGATTGAAATAAAAAATATTGCATTTGTGCAAACTTTTTCTTGACATTGCACAAAAGCAATGATACTATATGAAGCATAAAAAGAAAACGTTCTTTTTACGAGTTTGTTAAATAACCAAAGGAATGAAAACAAATGACAAAAGAAATGATTAAAGTTTTAGATTCTTATTTTGGGACGTCGGCCAGCGTATCGGGCACCTATCCTGCACCATATAGCGGTTTCCGCGGAAATTTAACGGTGACCGTTCGTCGTGCGGACGTGGAAAGAAGTATTGTGTCCGGCGAACTGGATAAACGCCCAGTCGTCCTGGACGTGATGGAACAAATCAAAAAAACAGGTTCTGTTCCCAGCGGATATTTTCCGTGGATTGCGCAACGTGCAAAAGAACTTATGAAATAAAGGAACGCAAATGACAAAAGCAATATTTTTATTAAAATTCGGCTATTCTTTGGCGGACGTTGCTACGATATGCGTCAACGAATTTAGAGAACATCGTCGGTTTGCGTATACGCGTTATCGTGGCCGGCTGGCCAAAACCGATTTGTTTGGCGGTTATCAAAAAATGGGGGAACAAAAATGAAAAACGACTTTATAATTTCTATTGGGAAATTGGTTGCAATGGTGATTTTGGTGTGCGCGTGCATGTATTCTTGTGCACAAGGACTTGACCGCGCGGCCGCGGCGTCTGCAAAATGCACGCCGGATATGCCAGCGTATCGCAAACCGTGGGTCGCAACTGGCCAAACTCCGTGCGACTGGGCGGGATATGAATGCACACCATATGAAAATTGCCAGAAATGCAACGTTCTGGTTTCAACGTGTCGAATATAATAGGGGGGCAGAAATGAACTACAAGAACAATATTGTTACTGAATTGATGCAACTTGAAGATTTTGCGCGCACGTGCTTTGTTGTGCAATTGGGTGCCCGCAATGGGCAGGGTAAAAAAATAAACGAATTTATCGATTCATTTATGTCTGATTTGACGGGCGGCGAATTGAATCTTGAAATGCCGCGTAAATTTCAGAACGGGTTTGGGTCGAATCAAGTTTTGTTGGACGCCTGCCTATATTATATTTTGCCAAGTTGTCGCGCAGCGCACAAACCACAAGAATCGGTCTTGTTCAATTTGATTGCAGATTGGATTAGCGACAATTTATACAAGTGCCCGAATTGCGGTGAATGGTATAGTGCGGACGAATGGATTGCGAACGACCGTCATTGCGACGCGTGTGGCTATGACGCATGATGAACAAGGACATCGATTATGGACGAAAGAACTGTTGAAATTCCGGTCGAAGAATACAATAAATTGTTAAATACGGAAACAATGATGTGCCGTTTAGCACTCAGTCAAAGCGCGTTGATAAAATTTATTGAAGATTTACACAACATGACCGTTGAGGACTGGTCTACACCGGCTAAATACTACGCATTAAAATACACTTTGGACAACGCTCTGCCATTACTGGATACATTAAAATGAAAACAGAAGTTGCAGTTGAATTGATTGATTTGTTTGTGCCGCCGGCAGAACGCACAGCCGCTTTGCGCTGGTTGACCGTAAATCAAAATCGCGGCTGGGGCGGCAAACGTCTTGGCGCGGGCGCGCCACACGGCAACAAAAACCGTACAGCAAAAATCAATCAGGACGAACAAAAACCCGCGGAAAAAACGACGACAGAATTAGTGGTGAAAAATCAGGATTTGTCCCAGGTTTCTTTTTCTGCCGGATTTCAAGGGTGGACGTTCCCAAAACCGATTCTTGCAGAAGCAAAGAAGCACTGGGCAGCCGCTACAATTCGAAAAATAGAAGTGGATTTTTCATGTCAAGAATATGAAACAATCACCACCGTTGCAAAATTGTTGGAAGAATATCCGGCCGACAGCCGCGACGCGACACTGGACATTGCGTTCACAACATTCTGGGACATGTTTCCAAAACAGCGCGCAGGTTCAAAGGAAATGGCAAAGAAAAAATTTGTGGCCATTATAAAAAACAAAAAGGCCACAATCGACGAATTGTTGAACGGTGTGCGGGCGTATCGTGCCAGCGACGAAGTGGCGCGCGGTTTTGCCAAAGGTTGCGCCGCATGGCTGAATGACGACCGCTGGACGGTCAATTATAAACCAGCGCAACAGACAAAGAACATGGTCGAAGCGACCAGATTGAACGAATGGGTGAACCAATGAAGAAATCAGAATGGCTGAATATTTTGGCGTATCATAAAAACATGTTCCAACTGGAACATCTGCCCGATGCGGGATATGTTGCCGCCATGTATGAAGAATTAAAAAATTATGACGCAAGGTTTGTGGCCTATGCGGTCAACCGTATCGCGCACATGGAAACAACGTCATTCAATCGTTATCCATTGTTGGCACAAATCAATCAAAATCTGCCGGATTTTTCCTATGAACGGCGGGAATTGGTAGACAAGGCCGCCAGATTGAAAAAATTGCTTGGCGAACGTTATCGGTCTGGACATGTTTTTTATGACATGACCAAAAAAGAAATTAGAAACTTGTCGTATTTTTTCACGGGTGTTGAAAAAGAAAACATCACGCCGGAAGAAATCGACACAGCCGTTGAAATAAAATTGGGGAACGCGATTGACCAATTTTTCAACGCACCAACCATCAAACAAATTTCACAAATAAAGGACAAGAAATGATTGGCGAATTTTGGATTTACAAACAATATTCTGAACAGCCGTGTTTTATTTTGCACAACCCAAGCATGGCATTGTTGCGAAAATTAAAATATAAACACGGATTGTTTATTTTACCAAAAATAGGAGTGCGATAATGGCAAATTTTGTCGAGACGGTAGATTTGCAACGTGCAATCCGTGCGGCCGCATTTAAGAAAGCGGCGCAGTTATACAACGCGCGGAACACGAAGCGTTGGGGAATAAACAAACCTACCACAACGCAAATTCGTGGTGTTTTTCGACTGGGGTATGGCGCGTTGAAAAAACGGCACCCTAAAACAAAATGGTTGCAAGACCGATACAAACCCACCTGGATTTCACGGCTGGATTACTATGCCGCACGGGGCGGAAAACCTATCATGGAAGAGTTGTTGGAAATAATTTTGAACATTGGCGACAGACCTTTGGACATTGCGCCACCGACGCGATTCACACGCCTGCCGCCCATTCAACGTCCAGACGAAAGGGGGATTGATTGAAAGAAAACAAATATAAAAAAATGAACGCGGACGCTTTGGGAAAATTATATCGTTTTTTGCAAATGAAAGACGAAAATCGAAAATTCAAAAAGTCCATTTCTAAAAAAACAAATCACGCTTGACGACGCGATACGTCGTGCTGAGAAACAACAAAGAACAGGAGCAAAAAAATATGGCAAATAAAAATTATGACAACGATTTTTTAATTCGACAAATTGAAAACGCAGTTGAAACTTTTACGTCCTATGACAAAATCGCGGCAACCGCGCACATTCGAAACGAAACTTTGTGGCGCATTCGCAAGAAAAAAGTTGTGCCGAACATGCAAACCGCCAAAAGCATTGCCGACGCAATCGAAGTTTTGCGAAACGAATCGGAAAAAATCAAAAAACCGCAGAAATCCGCGTAATAAAATTGTTGACATTGCATTTATGCAATACTATAATAGGGGTATAGACAAAGCCACAAACAACAAAGGAGTGAACAAATGTCTATCGAATCCGATTTTCAAAGAACCCAAGAATTTTCTGAACGCTTGATTGGCCAGAATTTCAAATGCCCAATTTGCGGAACCAATCGCATTGCAAAAGTACCTGGCGACGAATGGCACCACACAGGTTGCCGTTGCACATACGCGCACTTGAAAGAAACTGGGAAACTGATTAAAGGCGAAGCAAAATAAAAAGGGAAACATCATGACATTACAAATTACACGTTGCAAACAACATTTTATCGACTGGGACGCAGTCGAGGGTATGGATAAATTTATAGCCGATTACAAAAACGCCCCGACGTATGCAGACCGTCGTGCCATAATTGATTCTTTGCCCTTGCAAACGAATCCTGTTTGGTTGGCCGCGCGCCGCAAACATATCACCGCGTCCAAAATGAAAGATTTCTTGGGCATGGACAGAAGCGGCAAGAAACCAGGCGTCGGCTATAAAAACGTCATCAAGAAACTGGTTGCGGAAGAACTGGGCTGGGAAGAACCAGAAGCGACCTGGAACGAAAAAGCCAGTATTAAACGCGGCCTGGCATTTGAAGCGCGCGCGGTGCAATTATTTGAAGAAGCGACCGGAATCAAAATGAAAACCGACATCGGCTTTGGCGCAACAGAAATCGACGGCCTGCCCTTTGGCGGAAGCACAGACGCGTATGCCGGCGACGCAGACACACAACAATTTGACTGCATTGGCGAAATCAAATCGTTTGAACTTATGCGCATGCTGGACGAAATCGAAACGTTGCACAGCGCGGACACCATGGAACAAATGCAGGGTTTAATGAAAATTTTCAATTGCCCGCGTTGTTATAAGATTTTATACTGTGCAGAACTGGACAAAGTATTTTATTTGAAATACACCCGCGGTTTGGATTTTGCTAGCCGTTTGGCGGAAAGAATCCCTATCGCCAAAGAATATCGCCAAACACTGCTGGACAATCTGCAATACACAGATTTGACAGAAAAGATAATGGCAGAATAATCAAACAGGGGGGGGCGACCGCTGAACGACAGGCAAGGAAGCCAGCCGAACGACCGAAACCAGTAGCCCCCCCACCAATTCTTGAACAGAAAAACAGGAAACAAAATGATAATGCGTGCCCATACTTTTAATTCAACATTGTGCAACGTTTCAAAAAAACGTCAGGCGGAAATCGCGGCAGGTACATACAAACCGAAACCACGCAAGCCCATGCGGAAACAGTCAGCAAAAGCCCGTGCGCGCGCCAAAAACTATCGCAAAATAATGTTTGATTTGTGGGGCTTTGAATGTTTTTTGTGCGGGCGTCCAGACCCAACGGGAAAAACCTTGGACGGCCACCATGTTGACGGCCGCATAAACGGGGACGACCCGCAAAGAATCGTGCCTTTATGCAATCGTTTTTGCGGGTGCAAGGCGCACAACCACAACGGCATGGACGCCAGATTTTATGAATTGAAAGACCAAATCGAACAGAAAATGTCAAAAAAATAAAGAATTGGGGAGTGGACAAAAAATGTCTAGGAAACAAGATTTTTTTGCACAAGATTCTAAAATATGTTTTGGAATTGATATGTTTAGAATGGTCAATTCCGCGCGTTATGGACGTTGCATTCGCCGATACGCATGGAACGAAGACAAACAAATGCACGTGCCGGCAGAATATATACCCCCCGCAAAAAACATAATGTGCCAGTTGATTGATTTGCGAATAAAAGCGTTAGAAAAACAGAACGGGATTTGAAAAATGAAAAAAATTATTGCATATTTGCGTTGGCTTAAATGGCGCACGAGAATCAGAAAACGCCTATTGGCCGAAATAAGAACAGTCCAAAACAAAATAACAACATGTCGCCTGTGTGGAAACCCGTGTGTCCCAGACGACCGAATTTATGACGAAATCCTTTGTCCGATATGCGCAAATGATAAATTAAACAAAAGGAACGAAAAGAATGAAAAAAATAGGAAAATTTGACGTGCCAATTTTTAATCACACAGTGCACGTTTTTGACGGTTTGCCAAACGAAGAACCAAGGGCCGCGGCCAAAGGGTATTGTGTAATCAACTTTGATACATGCAACGTCGAAATTTATTTCAAAAATAGAAAAGTCCACACCAATATAATCGTGCATGAAATTATTCATGCGGTTGATTGGATTTTGCACAATTGTGGAATTGACGCCGGCACAGAAAAGAAAGACAGCGAAGTTCGCGCCTATCTGGTCGGATATATATTGGAAAGAACAATGCGAATAATAAACAAAAAACAAAATAAGGAGCCAAAGTCATGAAATGCCCATATTGCGATAAGGAATTATATGAGCCATCGGAATATTTTGCAGTCTGCACAAATGAAACATGCGCTTATCATAATTTTCAATATCCCCAAGAAATCTGGCGCGACCTAATTGCCGGCAAGAAAGCACAGGACGCGTTGAATCGTGCTATATCTGAAATTACCGATTTGTGCACAACACTTTTATATTGTTCAGGCGAAGCCGACAATGAAATCCAAATGATACAAATGCGCGATGAAATGGTGGAAGAAGCAAAAGCACGAATATTTGACAAAATCACAGCAATCACTAAATAAGACAAAAGGAGTTAAAAAAATGTGCAATGGTAAAAAGATTGAGTGTAAGTGTGCCGTGTGTGGCGAAAAGTTTATGGCAAGAGTGGCAGACCGTAATCGTGGTTGGGCCAAATGTTGTTCAAGGTCATGTGCAGCAATACTGAACAATCGTAAAACTGGTAATTACAAGAACTATATAAACACAAAAAGATTTTTTGACTATCTTGGACGAAAAACCTTTAAGGACTAACAGCACTAGACTAAAAAGGATTGAACGATGGCACAAATAAAAATACAAGATTTATTGCCACTGATGAAACCTGGGTTCGTCGCGATGGATAAAAGTGGACGTTGGTTCTATTACGAAGTAATACCGAAACTTTATTCATCCACGTGGAATGCCAATAGTTCAGCAAGATATTTAGGCGATATGTTTGACATCGCACCGTTTGAAGGCGATTGGAAAGACAGTTTAATGGAGTGTGGAAAATGACTTCAAAAGATTGCGCCGCGTGTCCGTATTATTCGCGAAAAAACAAAGTGTATATCTGTGAATTTTTTCAATGCGGTGTCGGGCAAATAGCGCATTGCAAACTATCTAACAATAATCTGAAAAGGGGGACGAAATGAACAACGATAGATTAAAGTTTAGAGTGTGGGACAAAGTATCAAAAAGATATTTTTACCTTGAATTAAAATTTGGCGACAATGGTTATCATACAGATTTTATTACAGACCCAGTATTTGAACAATGCACAGGGCTTTCCGATAAAATCGGAAAACTGATTTATGAGGGCGACGTATTGGAGACAGGCGGCCGCCGTTGTGTTGTCTGCTGGGCGCACCACGGCTTTGTAATGCGTTTCACGCCAGACAATGCGTCATCTTACCCGCTTGGCGGAACGGATTTATTTGAAATTATCGGTAATATACACAAAAAGGAGCAACAAAAATGAAAGAATCAATTTTATCAATAGCGCAGTGGCACAAGGAAACTTTTCCAGACACTGATTTGAAAGGACAAATAGAAAAATGGTATGAAGAAAAAAACGAATGGGAAAAATCAGGTTGTTGCGACATAAAAGAATTGGCAGACATGTTTGTTGTGGCTTGTGGATTGATACGGTTTAACTCACCGGAAGCAATGTTTTGTTTTGCGCGGATTGGCGACGAGTTATTCAGTTCTGTGTTCAATACACAGGATTTAGAATATGCCATTGACGCTAAAATGGAACGCAATCGCGCCCGCGCGTGGAAGAAACAAAATAACGGCACATATCACCATATTGCCGACGACAGCAAAAAGGTCGAATTATGACACAATCAGTAATACCACAAGAATTTGTAAAACACATAACTGCCCGCATGGACGCGGTTGAAAAAAAAGCACAAATTGCCAAAACAATTGCATTTGTTGCATTATGGGTCGGTGTGATTGGCGTGTTTTTATCGGTTTTTTTGAATTAAAAAGGAAAAATATGCACCAAAATACATTTGACTTTGACACCCAGCCGTTGCCAATACTGCAACACTTGCGCCGAATAATCAGAAATAATGGTGGCGGCTGGAAAATCGCGGTTCGGAAATATCGTGCCAGGATAAAAAAGAAATGACATATTTGCTTTTTCTTGCCTTTGCATATACAATAGGAAAAACGGTTGACTGTGTTGAATCCGTCAAAAAATGGATAAGAAGATGTCGCAAAAAAAACCAAAACCTTTGACGCCTGAAATTGTAAGTCCAGACACGCCGGACGCGCGCGGCCGCGAAAAAGCACGAAAAATACTGCACATGGTTGATAATATCGACGAATTGACCGCGGACGACCTTTTGCAACACATTTTCACACTGGCCAAAGAAGTTCAAGACGAAGACCCGAAGAATGCAATAACGTTCAAAGTTGCAATTGACACCCTGCAATATCTTTACAAAGAAATCCAAGGCCGGCCGCCAAGACGACCAAACGAAAAAGATAATTCGGCCGCTTTTTTTGAAGAATGGGGAATAAAATAATGTCAAACAGACCATATGATTCATTTGAATTTTGGCACGACCTTTCGCAACAAAACGACACCACCCGCAACAATGTTTTGCGACATCTGGCCAAAACGGATTTGTTCTTTTTGTGTCGCTATGTTATCGGCTGGGAATTTTATGACAATAGATTTGCGCGCTGGTTTTGCGACCTGGTTCAAAAAGACCCCTGGTGCCTTTGGCTGGTTGCACGTGGCCACTTGAAATCATTGACCATAACATGTGCGCACACCATTCAGTGTATTTTGAACGACCCTGAAAAATCCACCCTGATTTTATCATACACCGCACCAATGGCCAAAACGTTTCTGCGCCAGATAAAATTCATTTTGGAAACAAACGAAAAATTGAAAAAACTTTTTCCAGACATTTTGTATTCACAGCCAGATAAACAAAGTCCAAAATGGACAGAAGACGCAATCACAGTCAAGCGACAAACAACCCGCAAAGAAGCAACTATTGAAACATCTGGGCTTGTCGAAGGACAAAAAATTGGGTTGCATTGTTTTGACGGCAACACTTTTGTGTCAATGGCGGACGGTGCGCGCAAAAAAATCAAAGACATAAAGATTGGGGACAAAGTAAAAACGCCGTTTGGCGAATCTGTTGTTTTAGAAACTATGACACACAGAGCAACAAACATTATCGACAAAAAATACATAAAAGCAACCGCCAATCATTTATTTTTTGGAACAAAAAAACTTGAACGCTTTGATTTGTTGTGTTATGACGAAATTATCAAGGAAACAATATGGCACAAGATAAAAACACAAATAAAATTGTTTATGATTCAATCGTCTGGTATATCAGCAAAAACGGATACTTTACAACTGGACGAAAAGACATTAAACAATGTTCTCTACACCGATATATCTGGGAAAAATTTAATGGCCCAATTCCCAAAGGTTTTGTTATACACCATAAAAATCATAACAAAAGAGATAATGACATCTCAAATCTTGTATGTATGCCTGCGCGCATGCACCAAGATTTGCACAATCCTAAAAAAACACATAATTGTGTCGACTGCGGAAAAACGCTATCACACAATGGAAAGGCACAACGTTGCCAAAGTTGCAACAACAAAAAGGCATGGGCTGACGGAAAAAGGAAAGCGACGGGCGCGCCACGTAAATATCCTGACCGATTTTGCGAAAAATGTGGCAAAATTTTGTTTAGGTATGGGATTGCTACCCTTTGCCGCAGTTGTTCACTTATTAAATACAACAAAAGCGAAGCGCACAGAAAAGTTGCAATCGAAAGCAACAAACGTCGCCGGCGTCGTTTATGACATAAAAACAACCCATCGGTGTTTTTATGCAAATGGACTACTTGTTCATAATTGCGACTACATGAAATACGACGACGTGGTAGTGCCAGCATCTGTTGGAACGCCTGAAATGATTGAAAAAACCACCAAGGCGTGGGAGTTGTCGGGAAACCTTGGCATGAAAACCAGTCCGACACTGAAAGCATATTGCGGCACCCGATACCATTATTTTGACACATATTCCGTCATGATTGCGCGCGGCATTAAAACAAAACTGATTCCTGCGACCCACAATGGCAAAATGGACGGCATTCCAATTTACATGACCCAAGAAGCACTGAACCAAGAGTTGAACGACCAAGGAATCTATACATTTTCGGCACAAATGTTGTTGAACCCTGTATCGGACAAAGACAAAAAATTCCGTCGCGACTGGATTCAATACTGGGACGAATTGCCGGCAGGTTTGCGCCTGTATGAAATTGGCGACCCTGCAAACGCAAAAAAGAAAAAATCCGACTGGTCGGCGTTTGGCATAATCGGCATAGACAGCGACGGGAACATTTATTTAATTGACGCCGTGCACGATAAATTATCTCTGGGCGAAAGATACAAGCAGTATTTTGCCTTGTATGACAAATATCGGCCGCACATTGCCGGTTATGAAAAATACGGCATGCAATCTGATTTAGAATTTTTTCGATTGGAATGCAAGCGTCTAGGACGGCCACTGTTGCCCATTCATGAAATTGGGGGCGTCCTTTCAAAAGAAGACAGAATTTTACGCCTTGTGCCAGACATGCAGGCCGGAAAATTCTTTTTTCCGAGAAAACTGGAACGCTGGTGCAGTTATGACGAAAAAATGGTGGACATTGTTGAACGCATATTGATTGAACTGGATAACTTTCCTATGGGGCAACACGACGACTTGATTGACATGGTTTCCAGAATCTATGATTTGCGGCCAATTATGCCCGCGCCAGTCAAGACACCAGAAGAACAAGGATTCGAAGCGGCACTGCGCGAAAAAGAACGTCGGGAAAAACGCCTTGATTTTGGCCGCACAAAACTTTATACTAGAAACAATAAGAAGAACTGGTGGGAAAAATGAATTTTCAAACATTACAATCGATTGTTCAAAAGATAGACACCAACCGCACCGGCTACACCGCACTTTGGCGTTGGGCTATTTTATTTGCCGGTTCGAACAACACATTGCGTGATTCAATTCAACTTGGCCAGTTTATCAAAGGCGGCGAATCTATTCCGTCAGATAACAAATCGGCCATTGACCCCAGTATTTTGAATCTGTTTGACACGGCCGCAAATTATTATGCGGGGCTATTTTTTCCAGAAAACAAACCATTTGCAGGCGTGCCGGTTGACGACGAAGTGGGCGAATACGACGATTTATTCGACACAATCAACAACGCCATGTATGACGCCATGAAATCGCGCGACACAAATTTCAATGACGCCAAACAAAAATCCTATAACGATTATGTTTTGCTTGGCACCAAAGCCCTGTTGGCGCAAAAACACACAAACCCCGACGTTCCTTTCTGGATTACAAATTATAGCGTGCAAAACATGGGATTCAACATGGCACGCGATATTTTTGTGTGCGCCTATGAATGGACTGCCGACCAGGTTGTTGAAAATTTAACATCTGGAATGACCAGCAAGGAATACAAACTTTTGCCGGCCAACGTCAAACAAGCATACGAACAATATGATTTTGAAACAGAATTTGACGTTGATTTAGTTATCATGAAAAACCGCGAATACAAGAAAGGTGCAAGCGGTATAAACGGACACCCATGGATTGGCTATTGGATAATGAATGGCGTTGAAGAAATTTTGCAAACGGACTATTTCAAAGAACGTCCAATCGCAGAATCATTATACAGTGTAAAAACCGGCGAAATTTATGGCCGCAGTCCTTTAACAGACCGCAAATCGGGTTTCGAGATTTACGACGGCGTGTTGTATATGATAACAAACAACATCGCAAAAATTGGCGACCCTGCCACCGGCTATTTTGACGTGGGTGGCACAGGATTTGATTATGATACAACGCCAGGAACAATGACCCCGTTCAATGGCGGATTGTTGAATGGACAGGCACCTACATTCAAAATTCAAGACGCAGGCGACATCACGCCAGCCGTGCAGTATTTGCGCCCCACCCTTTATGAAGCGTTGCGAATTGCATACAGAATCGACGCAATGGTTGATTTAATGACCCAAAAACGCGCCATGACGGCCACGGAAATTTTAACGATTGAACAATTGCGAAACAAAATGTTATCACCAATCGTTCGTCGCGAAGTTGCCGAAACCCAGTCGTTCAAAAAACGCCTGTTCTTGTTGACTGCGCGTTGGTTGGCAGAACACGGCAAAATAACCCAAGAAGATTTGCAGGCATTGGAAAACCAAACAATCGAATGGAAAATCAAGGAAAATAGTGCAGTCGAACGCATTATCGAATCCGAAGACATGGCACAGTTTAACAACGAAATCAACGTTGTTGGTGCGGCAATTGCGGTTGACGAAAACATCAAAGCCGCAATCGACATGTATGATTCGCTTGATACAGTATTGGAACACGGCGTCATAAAGTTGAAGCCCAAAGCCCAATACGAACAAACCTTAAACCAGCAAAAGCAACTGGAACTTTTGACACAATTGAGTTCCTTGCAACGACCAGGTCAACAACAACCCACGGGCGTCTTGACGGGCGGCGCACAGCCGCAACAAATCCCAGCGGAAACGTAAAAAAGAAAAGATACCCACGCCAACAAAAGCAGGTAATCAATGAAAAGCGAAATCGAAAACACATTTGAAGCCCACGTCCAGGCCGTGTTTAACACACCCAGCGGGCGTGCCCTTTTTATACAAATGGCAATCATGACCGATAGTTTTATCAATTCTTTGGTTGCGACTTCCAAGTTGCGAACCCAGACAGGGTGCGAAAATCCGAATGTTTATTTTAATGCGCAACGCGACCTTGCGGAAAAATTTTTCAACGCCTTGACGCATGAACAGTTTGCAGATTTGCGCGCCGGCGTCATGGCTACACTGTTTCCACCCAAACAAAAACCAAAAACAAAAAAGGAGTAAGAAAATGTCAGAAAATAATGACACCCCACAAATGATTGTCGTAGATATTCCGTCGGAATTTGCAGACGCAGGTTTTTTGGCCAGCGTTCGAACCGAAGACGGAAAATTAGACGTTGCCAAGGCATTGAAAAAAATGCAGAACCAAGAATCAGCACTGGGCAAACGCGCCCTGCCGACCAAGGACAGCACAGACGAAGAAATTGACGAATTTATCGCTAAACTGCGCGGCAACTTTGGCGACGAAGACCTAGGTTCATTGTTTGAAAACGTGCCGTCGGCCAAAGCATTAAAAACCGCATTGAAAGACGCCGGCGTGTTGCCAAAACAGGCGAAAAAAATCATTGCGGCGTATCAGCAAGATATGGAACAGCAATACGACCCAGACGAATTTCAGGCAGAATTATTGAAAGTTTGCGGCACACAAGAACGCATTGACGCCGCCAAACGTGTTTTGAAAAAAGAAGAATGGGAAGACATTCAAAAAGTTCGCAACAAAGAAGCCGTCGGCCGAATCAAATTGGCCGCAGACCTTGGTGAACGTTTTGCCGTTGGCGAAAAAGGAATCGGCGCGGGCACCCCAAGCGACGGCGTTCGTGATTTTTCCAAAAAAGGCATGTGTCCAGAGTATGTCGCAGAAATGAAAGAAGCGGCCGCGCGCGGGGCAAGTCAAAAGGAAAAAGACGCGATTATGTCCAAATACGGATATAATCACGAAAAAGGCGGCTGGGATATTTAATTCTTGCCACCGCATACATCAACCCAAAAAACAAAAAAAGGAAGTGTCATGACAGAAAAAAACAAAACCGAAGTCGAACAGGTCGAAACAGAACAGACGCCCGAAGAACACGTTGAAGAAAAGGCACTGTTTGAACCGTTGGACATGGAAAAAGCATTGCCAGAATTGAAACTGGGCACGCCGTATAAAATCGGACTGGTACTGGCATTCAAAGACAAAGACGGGAAAGACAACGTCAAGCGCGCAACATTGGCGCACTACAATCTGGAAACCAAAACGTTTTGCGACGACGGCCAGATTATTTTCCGTTTTCAATCTTTGTTCAATCAAACCCTGTTTTTCCTGGACAAAGACGGAACGCCGCAGGGCGATTTCCACGGGTGGGTTATCGAAAATATCGAAGTCGCAGACCCTGTGTTTGTGAAACACCTGCAAATGCCGGAAACCACGCTGGTTGAAAAAGCAACAGAAGCGTTTGGCGACGACGCGGTCAAGGTTATTGAGTTTATGAAATCATTATAACCATGTCCGAAGAAAACAAAAACACAACAACATCAACCAAAAACCAAGGAGTGAATACCATGTCCGAAGAAAACAAAAACACAACTGCCACACCTGAAACGGGCGCAGCCAACGTGTCCATGGAAACGCCGGAATACGCGGCTGAATTATCGAAAGAAACAGCGGACGAAGTCGCACAGATTGAAAACGCGGCCAAAGCACAATTGGCCACGACAAACGACGAAGACGCGAAAAACAAGATAATTGCCGACGCAGAAGCCAAAAAGGCCGCGGCGGCAACCAAGCCCAAGGCACCAGCGGCATCAAAAACAAAATCGGAAACACCTGCCGTAAAAACAATAAAGATTCCGGCAATCAAAATAACTGTATCCGGTCAAATTGTTGGCCGCGACAACAGGGGGGAATCTTATGAATTTAATGACATCGTGTTGCCGCAGTGCGAAAACGTCATGTCTTATATGAAACAGGCAGTTTTGTTGCGTTTCAAAAAAGACGGCCGTATCGTTGCGCTGGAAGACATTATAACCTATTACCTGGACGACGAACAGGAAACGGAAATGGACGCAACATTCATGGGCAAAGACGTTTTGACGTTCACAGAAGACGAAGTTCTGGCGGCCAAGATTTATTACAAACTGAAAAGCGTTGTGATAAACCAGGGCATTCGTCAGGCGCGCGTATCATTATACAAAGCGTGTTGCCGCGTTATGAACCGGCCAGAACCGGAAGAAACCGACACACAGATTGCCAAATGGCCGCGTTTCAAGTTGTCGAAATAAAAACGACACAAAATCAAGGGGCAAAAACCCCTTGATTTTTTTATAGTAGACAGATAAAATACTATCAAAGCGACGCGGTATTCCGCAACTTTGAAAGAACCCTTTGGGGACAAGGCAAAACCCTATGTAGAACGTCCAAAAAACGCACCCTGCGAACATAATCCATACAACCAAAGAACCTATAAACAGGAGTAAAACCATGTTAAATAATGCACAAGCAAACATGCGTCTGACTTTTGAAAGCAAATATATTTTGCAGGAACAGCACACAGCGTCCGTTTTGAAAAATTCTGGCGTCCTGCGTATGTTCACAATGGAAGAAGCAGGCAGCATGCGTAATTTTGCCGGTATTGACACACCGACAGCAGATTTCACCGCGTTGACGTCGAAAAACCAGGCGGCGTTGACATACAACGCTTTGTCGTTCAACAACCGTCGTTTGGATTGGTCAACCTATGGGCTGAACTTTGCCGTTGACAAGGAAGTTGACATCGTCAAGGCAGTTGCCGACCCGACGTCCGACCTGATTCAGAAACTGATTTATCCTAAGATTTACGAATTGTGGGATAGACAGGGCTTCCAGGCCGCGGTTGGTCCAGTCATGACCGGTGCGCCAAACACTGCCGGCACGTCCACTTCTGCGGCAACTGACGGCGTTAAAACTGTTGTGGCCACATCTGGTATTACCGAAGCACTGTTGCGCAAAATCACACAGATTTGGATAAACAACAAGTATTCGGCCGAAAAAATCCGTAATGACGCCGTTGGTTTCATTACCGGTTCGGAAAACACCGCGTTCATGGGGCTGGAAAAATTGACCAACCGCCTGTGGACTGAATGCACGGACGAAAACAAGAACGTTGTCATGAAACTGTTTGACACCATTACAATGAAAGTTGTTTATGGTTCGGACGCAGACACCACATACACAAATCCATTGATTCCGGAAGCGTCTGCCGTTCGTTCTTGCCCGTTCATTATGAAAGGCGGCGTTGCCGGCGTTATCGGCGACCTGGAAATCTGGGTCAACCGTAATCCGGAAACATACCAGAACAGCCAGTTGATTAAAGTCAACGTGCCTTGCGGCTTTATGCGTACCCGTGGGACAGATGTTATTATCTTGTCCACAACGGTTGAATCATAACAGTGGCATAATCCTTTCCGGCTTATATGGCCGGATTGGACTATGGCATGGAAAGCAAAGGGGGCACAAATGGCCAAAGACACAAAAGTCGAAATTTGCAATAAAGCCCTTATGATTCTGGGCATAGAAGAAGACGTCGAAAACATCGATAAACCGTCCACGCGCTGGGAAAAACGTTGCGCCATGTATTATGACGCTGCACGCGAACAAGCGTTGACACAGTTGATTCCGTCCTTTGCAATCACATCAAAGCCAGTTCGAATCACACGCACCACAGACGGCGAATTTTTGATTCCACAGGATTGTTTGCGGGTTTTGCGCGTAAATAATAAAGGCAATCATTTCCATGAAATTGGCGGTACAATCCAATGCGATTTTACCACTGATACATACATAGACATTTTATACGTTCGAAACATCGAAGACACAGGTTTATTTCCAAACGAATTTTCATTGATATTGTCAAACGAATTGGCAATCTTGCTGGCACCGCTTACCAAAGACCAGTTAAAGATAAACTATGCAAACACAACACTTGTGCAAAAACGGCGCGAATACGCTGGCGTAAATGCACAGAAAACAAAAATCAAGAAAATTGAAAAACGTCCATTCATTGGTATGGGCTGGTTTTATCATTAAACGGGGCAGAAATGGCAAAAAAACTTTTCTCGCATAACAGTTTTATTGGCGGCCAAGTTGACCGCGAATTGATTGGCAAAACAACCAATACCATGTCTTATGCACGCAACGTTGTTTCATCTTTGAAAGGCGAATTGCGCGCACGCACAGGAACGCGTCTTGTGTCTTTTTTTGATACAACCGGTAAACTCGTGCCATTCAGGTTAAACGCAAACGACATTCTTTTGTTTTTTTCAGATAAACGGCTGCGAGCATTTACATTTGATACGACAAATCAAATGATTCCATTCGAAATAGGCACAGGGGAAGCAATTACATTCCCAACGACAGGATGGAATAGCAATACAAACGGGGACTGGACACTGGGCGGGTCGTTTGCATCGCAGAACTTTTATACAGCCGTAAACGGAACCGGTATAAAACTAACAGTCAACGACCTTGCAAACCCGTCTTATCTGTACATAGACGGCACAGAACCTCATATTCTTAAATCAATCAAAGTTCGTTTCTATGTGGACGGCCAAGCACCATCTAGCCAGCGTCCGCACGAGAATTATCCCAAAAACGGCACTTTGCAATATTCAGACGATGGAACGCATTGGTTTGCAATAGAAACCCAAACCGAAAATATAAAAAAAGAGACAAATATAACCGGAACAAATTTTCTGGGCGACACATTTAATGTATCATATAGCGCAACTCTAACAAATGTCACACATTACAACGGCCATAAATATTGGCGCGTGTATTTCGAAACCGGAATGAGTGGCGAAATCTTTATCAAATACGACACAACATTCTGGATGGAAAACGTGACATACGGGCAAGACCAAACAGGGCCTTTGGATATTACAACAAACATTACATCAGACGACCTAAACAATCTTGTTTACGCCCAAATGGACAATAACCTGTTTTTGACATTTGGCGACCGCATTCCAGTCCAAATAAAATATTTAACACCAGATTTTTCTGTAACAGATTTTACGCCAACAAGCACATCTGGGATATGGGAAACAAACGGATTTCCAAAATGTGTTTCTGTTTATGCCGGACGTTTATGGTTTGCAGGTTTTGACACGATTCCTAATCGTGTAATTGCAAGCGAGTTCAACAATATACAAAATTTTACTGTAAAAACGAAAGATGTCGTTGCTACTGACCCAATTAGTATAAATGGTCGCCGGTTAAAATCAGGAATACAAAATATGTTTGGCGCAGAAAAAGCACTGTATTTGCTTTCTGAAGACGGTGTTTCAATGATTGACGCCCCAGACGGAACGATTGTTTCTACGACAATGATAGAAGCCCAGTTACGCAATCAAGAGCCAACCGCTGGCATTGCCCCAATCGTGAAAGACGACGTTATGTTATACATAGGTTATGACAAAAAGAAAATATTGATGACCGATTATGATTTTGTTGTCCAACGATTCAAGGCCGCTAACCTTTCATATGGATATAATGAGTTTTTTGCAAGCGGTATCGCAAAAATGCAATACATTTCAAAAACGCCAGGACTTATTTATGGTACGCTAAACAATGGACAATGGTTTTCTCTCTTGTATAACGACCAAACTGCCAACTCTTTATTCCCATTCGAAACTAACGGGCAGATAATTGACCTTTTGGCACTCAAATACAACAACAGAACGAAATTACTTATGTTTGTATCAAGAAACAATATATTCTGTTTGGAAGAAAAAAGCGACGAATCCTTTTCTGAGATTCAATATCTTGGCGACCCATTAGCACTTCAAGAATATTCAGAAGAAAAAATAATGTCCGAATTTTATATGGACATGGTTCGTCACATTGCGGTTGATGGCATGGAATTTCCAGAACCGATTACGTTTGATGCTGATAATTTAACAATAACCACGACAGACGCCAATCAAGAATTTTACAACATGGCCCGTCAAACAGGATGCGAAGTATATTTACAGAATAAACAAACCACAAAAAAACTTCATGTAAAACTAAATGGGATAGTGGACTCTGACACCAAAAAAATCAGTGTGTTTCTGTTTGACGATTCTGAAATTACAACCACATCAACATTCTATCCAAAATTAAAAGCTCAAACCAAGATAATCCAAGACCTAAAAGTGTCTGATGCAGATTATGAAATTGTCGGGGACAGTCAATATATAGGGAAAATGCGCCCACAGGAACAGATTTTAACTTTGGAAAAGCCATTGTGGAATCTTTTCTATGGCCTGCCGTATGAAAAAATCGGCGTTATCACAGAAATTGGCAACCCTATGACACGCAAAACGTGGGGCAGTGTATCTTTGGTCGTTCAAGATACGTTGCACTTGCAAATAGGGGCGCGACAAGATAAACTGGAATCGTTGATTGAATACAAGCCGACAGGGAGCGAATACAACATCGTTCCAAAAATGACCAGCGGCGCAATCACAAAAAACATTGCAGACACGGACGAATACGTGAAGAATCTGATTCTGTATTCAGATAAAGCATTACCGTTCTGTGTTATTGGACTTGTGGCCGACGGTTCTGTATCAGACATGGGGGGCAATTAAACATGGCGAATTATTCTTCTTTATATGGTAACCCAAATCAAAGTCGCCTGACGTCTGCATATATGCCATCGCCGTACGGGGATGCAATAGACGAAAACCAATTTTTGAGCGTGAACAATGCACTTACACCCACAAACTGGTCTGCAATAAGCGGTTTGATTTCGTCTGGTATAAATTTTGGTGGCGGTTTAATATCTGCATTTTCACAACGCCGTCAAAATCGAAAAACTATTGCGAATTTGCGCTATGAATTACAACGCAATAAAGCAAAAATGATTTATGATTGGCGCAAAGAAAACGCACAAAACCTGTTATCGTTCTGGGGCAGTGGCGTCAATCCGACGTCGGGAAGTGCTGCCGGCGTTTTGACAAGCAACAAAAACATCGTAAACAATAATATTGCTGATATGGAACGTGCAGTACAACAGGAAATATCTAACTTGAAAAAACAAAGCCGCAGTGGTATAATTTCTGCAATTATTGGGGGGGCGGCTAATGTTGTTGTTCCTGGCGCAGGAATCATTGCAAATGAGATAATAAACAGTTAAAATACACACAGGTGGGGACATGGCCAATATAAGATTAGAATCATATGAAGTTCATAACGCGCCACGTGTGAATACTGGCGAAGAAAAAATTGGTCGCGCCATTCAAGGTGCTTCAAGTCAAATTGGGGACGTTGTTGAAACAGTGGGAAAAGCATTCCAACAGAAAAGACAAAAAAAACTTGAATCTGTATTTGAGGCCCAAAAAGCCGCGACCGACCAATACCAAAAAGAATTGAAAGTCGCACAAGAACAACAAGACGCCCGCGACAGAATTTTGGCCGCAGACAAACTGGGTGGCGTTCAGCGCGAATATACACGCCGCGCCAAAGAATTGGAAAGAACATTTATCGGCGCAAAAAGTTCACCTGAATATGAAAAACAAAAGAAAGCAATTTTTGACGAATTGTTGTCCGGTGCGACCGGTGGCATGTCCGACAAGGTTTCAAAAGACATGCAAAAGTCCGGAAAAACTTGGATAAACGCCCAATTATTGGCCGACCTAGAAAAATCATACAAAGAAGAAGCCGAAGCGGCAAATGCGGCCGCGTCCAATTATGCGAACAATGCAATCGCAAGCGGTGCCGCGTATGGCGAAAACGGCGACATCGAAAGTGCTAAGGTTGCCTTTGGTATGACGCGCCAAGAATTAAAAAGTTTTGCAGACCAAATGGCCGAAAATTCCGACCTGCCTATGAAAGAATTTGACGCCAATTACATGTTGTCGTTTTTAACGGGCGCGGCCAAATCCGACAACCCTGAATTGGCATGGGAAATGTCCAAACCGGAATATCTGGCCGATTTCATGGGCAAGGACTACGAAAAGGACAAAAATTATTTTGACACCCTTTCAAAGAACCTGCGTCAACATCTGGAAAAGCCACTGGAATACGGGCGCAATCGGATAGCATTGGAAAAACAAAAAGAAATCAACCAGATTAAAACCAACGAAGCGTTGGACTTTATGAATAATCCGGTCATTATGGGCGCACGTCTGGAAACAGTTGCCCAAAAGAACAAATTCGGCGACGTTTCTACTTTCAAAGATTTTTACGACATGCACAAAGGCCGCTATCCAGAATACGACCCATTCAAAGGCAATCAAAAACTGCAATCTGCACATAAAATATATAAAGACAAAGGCGCAGATTCGTCTGAGTTTCAAGACGCATTAAATACAATGTCGGCCGCAGAAAAATTTGCGTTTTATAAAGGCCTAGATAGATTGAAAGAGTCAGGATTGGTATACCGTATCAACGAACTAGGGCTGGATGAAAAGGCGGTCAATTTGGCTTTTAATCGCGTGGACAAACTGATAAAAGCCGGCGCGTCCGAAGACGATGCGTTGCAACAAATCTTCTCTGAATTTTCAAATGGTCGAATCAAAACGGATGTTGTCGCAAAAGATTTCAAAATACACGACAAAGAAACAGAAGGTAACTGGATTGAACGACAATTGAAAAGACCGATTTTCAACAAAGACGCTGGTCGTCCAGTTCGAATAATTGATTTATACAAAAATATCACGCCAGAAGAAGCCGAAGAATACATCAAAAACGGCGCGTCCAAAACAGATATTATCCGCGCACAGGCGGAAAAACTGTATGAAAACTCTGGCAACGTCGGCGACGGTTCAATATCAAATGCAGACCTGCACAATCTTATGAAACAAGTCGCAGGTATTACAATCAACGAAAATGGCGACGTTGACAATAATTTAATCAAAGCATTCATGGCCAGAAATTACATTCAAGACCACAATGCCAGCCCAGAACAAATTCAAACGTTCAACAAAGTTATTGAAAAAGCGTTGACCGACAAAAATTTCAAAGACGGCATTGCCAAACTGGCCAACAAACCCAGTTTTGACGATATGTTTGTCAAGACAAAGGGTTCAAGCGCAAGAACGTATGACAAAAACGGACACGAATCTATATGGATGGGTGTTGGCGCGATGTTTCGTTCTAAACAAGACGACATGAACGATTATGTCGAAAACGTTGGTCGCGACGCATACATTGACGCAATGGCATTGTTGGCTGCCGGCAGACCCGACGACGCAATGGCTTATTATGACCAGAAAGTGCGCCAGGCATACGATTTTGTAAAATCTGACATCATTGACACGGAAATGGTCAATCGTGTATTGGCCGCCGGCGGGAAACCGATTGTGCCGGTCAATGGACAAATGTCTGAAATTGTCGGCCGCGATAACAATGGCGAATACATTTTGAGAAACACTGGGAGAAAAGTCAATGGCACTTTCTAATGAATCAGGACAGGCGGCATACAAAAACGCAAACCCGAAAATCAACGGCGAAATAATTCAGGCCGCACAACGGTCAGAGCAGGACGCCGAACAGTCAACAGTGGACGTTATTGCCAAGCCGGAATCAAATTTGCCCGAACTTGACGGGATTTTGTCGCGACCGGTGGCCAATACATCAACAGACGACAATTTGCAAACACTGAACGAAGCGGCCGACTTTCCAACTGGTGGTTATACGCCGGCAATTTCTTTTACAGACAGAATTGCCATGCTGGGAAAAACCGGAAAACTTATTTATCCGGAATACAGAACCTTGTCGCAACAACAGCGCGCGTCGTATGAAAAAGCAATGTCCAGTCCTGAATATCAACGACTGGCGCGTCGCAATTTTGAATACGACTTGGACAATCAATCAAGCGGAGTTGCAGCGCAGGTCAAAAACGAATTGGTAAGATATGCCGGCGACTTATTATCTCTTGACCGCACCGAATTATGGTTGGGAAATATGGCCGCCACCGGCGACTGGTCAGACCTTGGAAGCATGGCGGCACAAGCCGCGGCCTGGGTAGGTGGCAAATTGACAGGCGCGGTTGGGCTGATTTTAAGTCCGACAGAATTGGGCGACGATACATTGCCCAAAGACGCAAAAGGCCGCTATGACCTGGCCGTCAGAACATACAATAGACAAATCGAACAAGGCATGTCAAAAGAAGCAGCCAGCCAAATGTTGGCCGCGGCCGAAGAACGATACAAAAAAGAATCGCAAGAAGAATTATCACAAACGTCCCAGATTCCATTAAACATTCCAGAAGACACAAAAATTCAAACAATCGGCAAAAACATCATGAACGCCGCGTTGCGCAATCTGGAATACAAGGCCGCAGTATTGCCCCAAGGCACGCCCTATGACCGCGAAGCGTTTGTTGGGAAATTGACCGGCGGCGCATTGTCTATGGGCGAATTGTTGTTGACAGGCGTTGGCGGCCGCGCGATTGGAACCAATGTTGGCCGGCAGTTGGTACGCAGTGGACGTGCGACACCAGCGGCAGCGGCAAGATTTGAAGCAATCACAGGTCGTAAAATCGCGGCCAGAACCGGAACAGCCACAGCCAGCCGCGCAGGAATTGAACGCGTTGCACAGCGCATTGGTAGTCAATCAGGAAGTGTCGCGTCCTTGGGTTTAATGACCAACGACATCATGGGCGGCGGCGCATTTGAAAGCGTCCGGCAATACATCGAAGAAACCGGCGACACCGATTTGTCAGAATACCAGGGCGATTTGAAAAAAGTCGCAATCGACGCGGCGAACGCCACAATTCAAAACTGGATTGAGCACAAATGGGGCGTTACCAAATTTATCAAAAATCCACGTCTGGCGACGAAATATGGCGAATGGGTCAATGGTGTTATACAAGAATTTACGCAGGGCGAAGTGAATGATTTTGCCGAATATATCAAAGGCAATAAAACGATACAAGAAGTATTTGAAAACGTGGGCAACAATGCACAAGATGGACTTGTTGGGGGATTTTTACAGGGAATAACAGGAACGGCCTTTTATCATTACAATCACACCAAGTCCGTTGCCGATTTGCGTCGGATTGTCATGGCACAAAACCCCAATATTTCATACGCGGAAGCAGACAGGTTTGCCGAACGCAAAGTCAATGAACTTGAAGAAAACATGGTTCAAGACATTGCCAAAGACGTTGTGCAATTCACGGACGCGCAAGCGTATCAGGGTGCAATCTATGATACTGTGCGCGCCAACATCGAAGCAACAATCAACGCCCAGCGCGAAGCCGTCAAAGATACAATCGACGGGTCAAAATTTGACGAAATGTCAGAGCAGGAACGGGCACAATACATCAGTCAGGTTGCGGCAGACGAAGTTGACCGAATCACAATCGCGGCACTTGAATCTGGAATCCCATTGTCCGAAGTTCCGCAGTTGCGCGGAAACGTCATTGACGGAACATTTTATTTAGAGGGTTCAGATTATGCAAAACGCACCGCGGCAGAAGCACAGGCAGAACGCGAAAAAATCAGACGCCTTGTATTCGAATCGCGCGCGGAAGCAAAACGCGTGGCAGAAGAAGCCAGACAGTCGGCACGAAACGAACGTTTGGCGGCAGACATCGCAGCCGGTCGCGAACGCGCGGCACGGATTCGTCAAGAACGCGAAACCGCAATGCAAATGAAAGAATCCGACGCGCGCTTGGCCGCGTTGGAAAAAGCCGAACAGGCCGAACAACGGCAAATTGCAAAATGGGAAAAAGAATACGCAAAACAAGAAGCCAAACGGGCGGCAAAAATTGACAAAACGCGCCAATCACAAACCCGCGCGGCGATTCGCGGCGGCAATGTTGACCTGATTCGTCAGATATTATCAGACAACGGTTATCGCACGCGCGACCTTTCTGGCACAGCAATCAAAAATCTGGCCTTGTTAAACTGGGAACTGTTTGAAGATAAACCCGTTGGCGAATCTATGGGCAAATATGAACAGCGCGTTGCGCGCACCGCCATGGAACAAAATGTCGAATCCGGAAATGACGTATTGCGCCGCGCAGGTTTTACAGACGAACAGATTGGTCGCATGGACGACGCAACGTGGGAACGCGCCGTTTTGGCCGCATACAAATCAGAAAACGCGGACGAACTTGCGCGTATTGAAAAAGAACAGCGTGAAATAAATGAAGCATTGGAACAAATCGACGTGGACGACATTGCTTATCAGGACGTCGAAACACAAAGCCCAATGGACTTGGCGAATGAAAACGCGCGCCTTGACGACATTTATCCGGCATACACTGGCGACACAATCAACATCGATGGCGTTGAACGCACAGTTTATAATTCAAACGGCGAACGCATCGCACAATCAGAACCTGCATTACGCAATTTCTATAAGTGGTTTGGCGATTCAAAGGTTGTTGATGAACAGGGTAGACCGCTGGTTGTTTATCACGGAACAGATGCTGAATTTGATACGTTTGGCAATTATGGGGCAAATCAACAGGCGCGAATTGGGACATATTTCTTTACAGACGATTATATGAACGCAGACGGATATGCTGGCGGTGAAATAGTAATGGACGTTTATCTGTCTTTACAAAATCCATTGATAATTGATGCAAAAAGTCAACACTGGAATGATATTGATTCCAAATATGGTAATACGACGCGCGACATTACGTTAAATGAAAAAGTTCGCAAACAATACGACGGGGTTATATTCAAAGACGTTGCCGACAACTTTGCGGAAACCGACGACATTAGTGATGTTTATGTCGCATTTGAACCAAATCAAATAAAATCAATAGACAACCATGGTACATTTAGTGAAGACACGGGAAATATTTATTTTCAATCTATAATAAAATTGCCCGAAGCAGTTAGCGCGCCAATAAAACCTGAAAATCCGCTGCCTACCGTTAGATTTAGAGATATTGTTGCAAAAGCCAAAGAAAATCCAGACAGAAAAGTCGACGTGTTTTATATAAACAACGATGGTGAGATTAGAAAATACGGTTCTTACAAGTTGAATGAATCTGGCAAACTGGTCAATTCAGACGGAACGAGAGCGCAATTTTCTGCGACTGAGGCAAGTTTCTTTTCAAAAGATGAAGCGGAAAAATCGATTGATGCCTATAAAGAATATAAAGAACGTCTAAAAAAGTATTATAAAGAAGCCGATGCATACGAAGATAGATTGTTTGCCGAAAAAAAGGAACGGTATACTAAACGGTTCAACCAAATAAAGGACAACTATCTTGCAAAAGCAGTTATGCCGTTTTCAGATTCCGTTATTCGGTATGCAAATTATACGGATTATTATTTGGGCAATATTGATGCCGAATCAATTCGTAAGACAATTTACAACGAATTGAAGAAAGACGGGTGGATGCCATACTATAGTTCAGGAAAACGCGTCGCTTCGTCATCTTTTTATATGAAAAACAAAAATGGCGAAACAATTCGTGTTAGTGACCACGAATTGCCAATGACCGAAGATAGATGGAACAAGTCCGTAGACGGTGACCGTTTCGGGTGGACTTATGAGTTTGTGATTACAGACAAAGAAATCAACGATATGTTGAAATTAAAAACCCGCGATGGTGTAATGAAATATGTCTATGATACGGTTGGCGCGGACGAATATAGCAGTAAAATAGAGACGACAGATACCATTGATGCTGTTAGTGATGTGTCGAGAAATACTTATTCCCAAACTCAGAACCAATCAGGCAAAGGCGGTGCATACGACGCGCGCAATCGGTCAATCACACTTGGTGCGCGCGCAGACGCAACGACATTGCCACACGAACTGGCGCATTACTGGATTGACAAGAATTTCAAATGGGCGCGCAGTGGAAAAGCAAGTAAAGCATGGTTAAATTCATGGCGTCAGGTTGAAAAATGGTTGGGGATTGACCCAGAAGACAAAGTTTTGGATAAAGCAGCAAGTGAAAAATTTGCGCGCGGATTCGAACGCTTTTTGGCCGACGAAAAATTGCCGTTGATTGCGGCAAAGTCCATGGCGGATTTTCGCGATTTTGTCGCAGACCATTATGATTTTGACCTGGACGACGCGCGTGGATTGCAAGATAAATTCGGCCGTCCAATAAAACTGGACGACGCAACAAAGGACTGGTTCCGGAAAACCACCTATGCAGAATACATGAACCCAGACGAAGCATTGGTCATTGACAACCGATTACAACAAATTGACGCGGCCGTACAAGTCGCAGAACGGGTGGAACAAAATTTTGACAAAGTTCAGGCCGCAGCAAATGCGCCGACGAACGACATTACGCGCCCTGCCGACGTGAATGGCATGCCGACAGGCCAACAGATACAAACCGACGCAGGCATAACAAATGACCAGATTATGGGACGTCGGCAGATTGGCGGCGGCGAAACCAAAGAATCCCAAGGGCAGATAGGTCAAAAAATAGGCGCAACATACGAATCTACCACCTGGGAAATCCAGCGCAACATGGTCAAAGATTATCTGGCCAAAACATCACTGGACGACGCAATCGAAGCATTGGACACCGACACGTACCCGCAAAATATGGACGCGAATTTCTTGCGAGCGGCATTGGTGGACGAATTAAATCGCCAGGGGCGCGAAGACGAAGCAGTGCGACTGGTTCTGGAAACCCGTGAATCGTTGACCGAAGCGGCGCAGACATTACAGGCCGCACGCGCGGTCAACACACCGTTCGAAAACGCAATCAATCAGATTGTCCAGTTAAAAGCGGAAAAATTAGCCCGCGCCAAGTTTGGTAACAATAAAAACAATCTGGCAAAACTGGACGCGGCCATAGACAAGGTTATCGCGAAATATGAACCAATGTTTTTGGAAGCACAAAGCATAGCAGAAATTGACGCGGTTTATGACGCCCTTATGGCCGACGCGGCGCGCACAATTGGCACGTTAAACAAAAACGCGGAAACAGATTTGTTTTTCCAGACCGTCGAAGAAAAGCGCGCAGAAGCGGCAGACAGAAAAAAGTTGCGTCAACGCGGCAGTGTAAAAGCGTATCGGTCGCGCGCCAAGGCCTTGTTGAAACAAAAACTGGGATTGACCCCAACAAAAGCGCAGATACGCGAAATTTCACGTCTGGCATCCGAAGCAAATAAGGTTATAATAAAGTTCCGTGCGCAAGCAAGAGCGGGCGTTGAATCAATGCTTGACCCAACAGAAGTATTTAAGGCCCAGAATGATTTGAACAATTACATGGCCAGTCAGGTTGGTTCGGCCAAAATGGCCCAATTCGCAGACGCGTTAAACAGTTTCATGATGGCAAACATGTTATGGAATCCGGCAACCCAATTCAAAAATGTAGGCGGAAGCGGGCTTCAATTGATTCCGCATTGGCTTGGTTCAATAATGAAATATAAAAACACTGGCACTATATCGTTCGCGGACAAGAAAAAAATCTTGCAGAACGCAGTCAAAATCCAGGCAGAAACCGGATACAATGTGTTTTCATTGACAGATTTCTTTGACCGCAAGACATTGTGGGCAGAAAAATATTATGAACCAGAAACCAAAGCAGGGAAGTTTATCCGTGCACCGTTGACACTACTGGGATTGACCGATACAATATTCAAAGGATTTACATTCCTGAACCATGCAGACATTATGGCCACGGCGATTGCGCGCGGCGAAGCAAAACAGAACGGCTGGAACGCAGAACAAACCGCCGCACGCGCGAAAGAACTGTTTTACCAGTCCTTGAACACCGACCCCAGCACAATCACGCTAGCCGGCGCAAAGATTCGAAGCGAAGCAATCGTCGAAGGGGAAGAAGTAACATATACTCAGTCCAGTGCGGCGGCCAAGTATGCAAACCAGTTCCGCAAAATGTTGAACTTTGGCAAACAAACCGGTGTGGGGAACCTGTTGATTCCGTTCACGACTTCGATTGCAAACATCGCACAAGACGCGGTCGCGAACTGGACACTCGGGTCAATCAAAAACGCAATCAAAAATCCGGCCGCATTGTTGAACGCAATCAATCCGAAGATTGACGCGGAAATGCGCAAAGATGCATGGAAGACGATTGCCCCAGAATACAAAAACCTGATTAAAAACGCGATGGGAATTTTACTGTTGGTATTCCTGGCCGCGACAATGGGCGACGACGACGATTTTGTTCTGGACTACAATTTGCAGACCGAAAAGGACAAAGACATTCGTCAAAACAGAAATGCCCCCAACGGGACAGCCGTGCGCATTGGCAACAAATGGGTGCAGTTGGATATTTTGGCCAGTGGTTTCTTGCCAATGCAAACATACTTGACCGCGCGCCGTCATGGATTTACAGCCGACGGGTGGATTCAAGGGTTGTTCGGCTGGCGTGATTTAATGCCAGGCGTCGGCGAAATGGAATCGCTTGTCAAGGATTACAACAAAACTCTGCAATACAACAAAGACAGCGACACGGCGGCGTTGGGAGAACTGGCAACAGACCAAGCAACCGAACTTTTAACCCGATTGGTTCCTATGGGTGCGCTGGTCAATCAAATTGGCAACATCACAGACGACACCAAACGCGAAAAATATAACCACTGGTATGACCGCATTTTGGGCAGAATCCCAGGATTACGGAACCGCTTGCCGGAACAAACCAGTCGTGCGACAGGAAAACCAATACCACAGACGGATAACGTGTTCAATCTGTTTTCTGGTGGCAATGTCCGTGATTACATACCAGCCGACGCCGCCGCGGAAGAACGTTATCGTTTCTTGGACGCAGACCGCGCGTTGCGGTTCAATGAAGCCAGTAGCCGGCTGAAAGAACTTGGCAAGGACAGCAAAGAATACAAGGCCGCAGTCCAGGAAGTTCGCAGACGGTTCAACGAAAAACTGGCCGAATTGTCGCGCCACCCCGTGTATAAAGCGTGGGATTTGGAATCGAAGCGTAAAGCCGCGGTTGATGTGCACAGCCAGATTGTTGACCAGGTTGCCAACAAGTATGGAATCAAGAAGAAAAAAACCTTGAAAAAAAAGACAAAACAACCTAAACTTGTGTAAGGAAAGGAGTTGACCCATGGACAAGCACAATCCCCTGCATAAATTACGTTTTTTATTGGGCGGACTTTCCGACAATAACGAAGCGGAACAGGAAGCAATCAAAAAATATTATGAATTGCTAAACCTCATCATATCAACCCGCGAAGATTATCGCTATTATTACAACCCAGTAACATCGGAAACGGAAGACCTGGACGACATGTCCACAGCAGGTCAAGACGACGAATTTAAGGCCGAAAAACGCCGTTGTTGGCTGGCAATCAAAGATTATCTGGACAAAGCCGAACGCGTTGTCCGTGATAATATCGCAGAAGAAAAAAAGCATTCCTTAAATTTGAACGCGCTGGCGTTGGAAATTGACGGAATTGCGCCAGAACTTTAATCAGGGGGGGGCACATCATGTCATTGACCGCACCATACGCACGCGTGTTTTATGTATCAGATGGAATCACATCGGTGTTTTCATTTCCGTTTGTTGGAATCAATCGCGATTATATTCGTGTAAATGTTCAATTGCCCAGCGGCACCGTCCAGAACAACGTAAATGTATTAATTCCGTTAAAGCCGAACGGCGAATTGGTGGGCAATATTGTGTTTGGCGCAGACCAAGTGCCGCCGGCGGGGGCAAAAATCATGATACAGCGTATCACGCCTGCAACGCAAGACACAAACTATACACAATCCATTCAATTCGATTCCAGCGCAGTTGATTTTTCATTCGACAAATTGACCGCGCGCATGCAGGAAATCATGGACAGAATAAACAATTCCATGGTCGGTGTGCACCCTTTTCAAGAATTTGCAATCAATCTGCAACAAATGACAACTGCGAACCAGAATCAATATTTGCAAATGGACTTTGCAAACAAATTGATAAAGGCCGGTTTGTTCATGGAACTTATGAATCCGTCCGGCCGATTCCGTGTGTCTAATAATGGCGCGGACTGGACGTTTTTGCCAAAATCAAACGACGTGCAGGAATTTCGTCAGCGCACATTGGTGAACCCTTTGCGTTATATTTTTGAATATCGTATCGGGGACAAATGGTATTCTATCGGGGGCGCGGGCGAACCGCTGGTCATGAATCATAATGACCTGGACGACCGCAACGCCGCAGATTGCCACCCACAGTCCGCAATCACAGGGCTGGTTGATTTGTTGGGAACATTGGCAGTAAAGGCCACAGATTTTCAAACGGAAATAACCAACCAGAACAAAGGTATCACGCAGGCCGAATATGAAGTTTTGGACGACAAAATCAACACAGCAGCATTGTCAGGAACAAACATTGGAACATACTGGTTTGGTTTGACCGGCAATCAATCTGGTTTTGTTGTGCCGAACCCTACCAGTGCAGACCAGAATTATTATGATTTTACCACATCGAATTTTTACACAGCAAAAGCGGACTTGTCGGGGTGGAATTTAGCAGGTTCAAACCCACCACCTACGGACGTTGATGTCAACATCATTATTTCGTCAAAATTTTGGGACATTACCGAACAAAATAATCAGCAGGGCGGAATGGCAATGTGGTCGCATACCAATAACAAGTGGGGATACGTGCCACGCATAATTTCATTTGAAGACGCAAACCTGACCGGAATACCAACGGCACCTGATTTAACAGACAGCAGTCCTGATAATCAAATTGTAAATAAAAAAACACTGTTTGAACATTCTAACGGTGGCACAATGCCTGTTGGGGCAATATTCACAACACCACGCACAGGAACAATCGAGGGCGCTGTTGAAGCAAACGGTAGTCCATATAACATTGCAGATTATAGTGGGGCAGATTCTATCGGTGCATTGTTGGCCGAAGGAAAAATTGCCTACGTGTCCAAGGCAGCGTTCCAAACGCAAGTTGCAAATACTGGCGCGTGTGATTCATTTGGGTGGAATGGGGCAGGTGGTTCGTATTATGGGTGGTATGTTAGAGAGCCCGATGGTACAGGATGGACAACGTCTACAAATCCTGTTGTTGGGGACCCTGTCTATTATGTATATAGTAACTATGTAAAAGTTATTGGTTATGTTACAGAAGTGGGTTCAGATTATATAATATGGGATGACGCAGTCAATTCCCGTGTTAGAGACACAACTCTTGATAAAGTTCTGCCCTCTGACACCACATTCTTAGTTCCAAAAATAAATCCGTGGCACGTTGGAAAGAGCGCACCTGTCGTTGGGAATGGCAAAGCGTTGGGGTTGACGAATGGTACACAAAGCGCAGGTTTGATTTCTAGAATTGCATCGGCGTCAACAACGTTGCTTGATACGTCTGAAAATGCTCTTAGTACAGACGTTGGAACGATAAGTACTTATAAATACATCGATTCATCAAACAAGGCGTTTGGAGTTGTTACTGACCCAACAAAATCAGGTATGATTACAGACCTGTCAGAAACCACGAATCTACGTGTTATGGTTCAACTTGCAACAGGCGTAACAAACCAAGCGTTGGAAACCTGCACGGGTGTTTTGAGTGATGTGTCGGCGCTGAACGCGCACCGAGTGATTGATTTTCAAGCCCCAACCGCCGCGAACGGCTATACTTGGTATCGTAAGTATGCAGATGGTTGGGTTGAACAAGGCAGTTCAAATCCGACAAGTACAACAAACATTACGTTCCCAATTGAAATGTTAGATACAAATTATACAGCAACGTGCATGGGTGGCGGGCACACGGGTACGGGTGCTGACGTGGGTATTTATATAACAACTAAAACAGCGACTGGTTTTTCTTTTAGTCCAGATAGGACGACATATGTGAATTGGCAAGTATCAGGTATGTACAAACAAAACTAAACAAAGGAAGAAACAATGGCAGACATAGATTATGACACACCTGGCAGCACATCTGCAACCGTGACGCTGGACAGTGGACAATCTCAGTTATAGGTTGCTTCTCAAATCGTCTTTGGTATAATTTGTGAAATGCATACTCACGGATGGTTCGTTGACGCGTTTGTGCTTTACCGGTTGCCGCGTGTCGAACAAACAGCAATATTTGCCAGCCACACCGGAGAACGCCGGCACGTATGTCCTGAAAGCAACGGTTGCGGCAGATGGAAAGGTCACAATAGGTTGGGTTGCAGAGTAATGGAGTGTAGGCGATGTGCAATGAACTGGAACAAGCGATAGAAATGCAAGAGCAATTAGGAACAGACACCACGAAAGGGGCTATGATGTTGATGAAAGCGGCTGCAAAATCTATTACCAAACTTTCTGCGCAGTTGAAAGAGCATATTGCCAAAGACGAGAAGAACACGCGAGAAATCGTTGCCGAATTGAGAGCCGTAAAGGATACTCTGAAAAGTTATCAGACAGACGCCACCAAATGGCAGTTGATTGTTATGATTTGCGACCATTTATTCGGCAATGTAAAGCGTTCATTGGTGACACTGGTATACATCGCCATCATATTTGGTTTGGCAAATCTGAAAGACATAATTGAACTATTAAAGGCACTGATATAAAAAACAATGCAAAAAAGGGGGAGTAAATGATTATAATTTGGCACAAAATATTGTGTTTCATAGGGCTTCACGAATGGGCCGTTGGTAATTTTGGCAAGAAAGACGGTGTAAAACTGACGCGTCGATGCATTTGGTGTTGGAAAACAAAAAAGCAAACCAATTTAAGTCGGATTCTGGAAAAAATAACATGGGGGGAATAATGAAAAAGATTTGGTGTAAAATTTTATGTTTATGCGGATTCCACGATTGGCGTCGTTTTAATCGCGGACAAGACCGCATGAAACAGTGCAAACGGTGCGGCATAAAGACCTATGATTGGCTTCGTTGCCCATATGCACCGTCCGACACACCGGCGTTTTGCGCACATTGTCATGCCGTGTCATGCAAACAATGCGGCGTTTATAAAGCAATCCATGCGGGGAAGAAATGCAAAAAATAGCCCACATTTTAATGTGCACAAGCGTGATTGCTTGTATTACATCGTGCACAACACAGAAACCTGTGTCGCAAGCACCTGTGTATAACATTACATTGACCGACAATTCGCAATGGATTGTCGGCGACAGCAACACAGCAGATTCGCGACCAGCCACCAAAGCAGACCAGACAGCCAAGCCCAAAACCGACGCGCAGGCAGACAACACAACGTCGAACATGTGGATTTTCTGGTTGGTCATGGTTGGCGTTTTGGCGGCCGGCGGGTATCTGGCATACAGAAAGTGGTGGAAATAATTTCAATCAAGTTTAATCTTGATTGAATTGATTGAAAAAGTGGCGGATT
>ERZ1034873.245-NODE-245-length-33549-cov-137.315758_pt1 | contig 33549 bp, 42 predicted proteins | sample MGYA00520689_ERZ1034873 | MGnify/ENA primary metagenome ERZ1034873 (study PRJEB33766, sample SAMN09781722) | gut metagenome | biome: gut microbiome | host: Homo sapiens | place: Madagascar | study: EMG produced TPA metagenomics assembly of the PRJNA485056 data...
TAAATATGGAGAATAAGATTGCTGTTACCAATCGTAGTTTTGGTACTGTTATTTATAATATCCCAGAAATGGGTTTGCGGCGCGAGTTCGCCCCCAAGGAGACTAAGAAGATTACTCTTGCTGAACTTGAAGCACTGACTTCTCAACCAGGTGGTCGTGAATTGATTGAGGGTTATCTTCTAGTTCATGATGCCGAAGCTCTAGAAGAAATTGTTAATGTCCAGGTTGAACCAGAGTATTGGCTGACTGAGGAGAAGATCCCTGGATGGATGCAGAGTTGTTCTGATGATGAATTTATTGATGCATTGAACTTTGCACCAGAGGGTGTTAAGAGTCTTATTAAGGACTACGCGGTTAAGTTACCCTTGAATGACTTTAATAAGATTAATGCCATTAAGGACATTCTTGGTTTTGATGTTATGTCTGCGCTGAAAATTAACAAGTTATCTCAAGAAGATGTTAAACCTGCGGCTACCGCTGGCCGTCGCACTAATCCTAACTATAAGGAAAATGCGGAGACCACTATCACACCGGCAGCACCCGTTCGCCGCATGACATTAGGAAAGTAATATAGGAAGGAGGCAACTAAATGACCTCTTTTGAAAATGTAATCAGTGATGCCTTCTTCGCCATTGTAACAGATGATCTGTATGCAATCAATCCGATTACTGGGGAAGAAGGCCCTGGTATTATGACTAAGGAAGAAACAGAAGCGGATTTGCAGAATATTTTCAAGGCCGCAATTCCAGGTTTTGAATTTCCACGCTTTGCCCTATATGGGTTCGATTCAACCACCTGTGATTACGAGGAAGATCTCACCCTTGAAGAAGTACGGATTATTGCAAATCTTATGGCTCTTGTTTGGTTACAGAGACAAATTACATCAATAGAAAATACTCGTTAGAAGGCATCTGGAGCGTCCTTCAAGCTAACAAGTCAAGCATCTCATTTAGCACGTTTGTTAAGTGTTAAGGAGGCTTGTGAAAAGACAGATCGCCATGCACAACGTCTATACAAGCGCCGCAAATTAGATAAGGAAGGCAAGTATTTGTCTAACTGGTCTAGTCTAATGGAAACGAGTGTATTAGATGGAAACTAAATATATGTTTTCATTTACTAAAGATACGTTTAATACAGATATGCGGCGACTGGTGAATCAAGTGTGGAAGTTAATCCCAATGCGTGAAAATCAAGAGGATTGGGAAACACATCTAAATATTATTCTTGAAGAAATTGCGGGCTTGCATGAATTATTTGCGGCTTAGGTAAATTATTTAATTATTTTATCTAAACTAGAGGGGCTGCGGAGCCCCGTCTGCGATGACTTTATGCTTTACCGCAAGACTGTATTTAGATGTATTGATCTTTTGGGGAAACTGACACATGACGAATCGTGAGTTAATGCAGCGACGCCTTGAATTGCAAGGTGGTATCGCACAAGATAAACGCATGATTCAAGATAAGTATAGAGCGTTTTTGTGGGCATTAAAGTATTCTTATTAGGCTTGTGATGTGCGGCGAGTGTAGAGGGTCACCGCACCAATGGAGACGGATGCCGATACCAACATTCTTCCTCTTGATGAAAAGAAGTATCGAGCATTAATTAATCCAGATAAGCTGAAACAAGATTATGACGACAAGATTTTTTCTATTGATTATAATGCGGGATATTAGCCCGGAGATGTGTTTGAGTGGCAAACTGAGCGTGGACCACTAACACAATGGATTGTTTATTTACCAGCAATGACTGAGGACGCTTATTTTGAAAGTGAAATTCGTCGCTGTAAATATATTATTAAATTTAGAGATGATAAAGACGGTAAAGTGTATGCAACCTATGCCGCAATTCGTGGCCCTGTTGAGACGAAGATTGAGAGCATTCAAAAGAATCAAATTCGTATTGATGTGCCTAATTTATCTCTAAATATTTTAATCCCTAAGAATGAACAAACAGTGCGGTTATTTAAAAGATACTCTGAATTTATGCTTAATGGGAAATGTTGGAGAGTACAAGCTCCTGACACTATTTCTATTGAGGGTGTTATTGAAATTAACGCGGAAGAGTATTACAAAGATCGTGACACAGATACCGATGAAATTAAAGATGGGTTGATTGAATTTGAACCTATTCCTTCTCTTGATGAAGGAGAAATTCATGGTAACGGGATTATTAAACCAAAGATTACAGAGACTTATTCTGTAGAAGCAGATACCATTGGCACTTGGAGTACCAAATTAGGTGATACTTGCGCTCCCGTTAAACTAAAGGTAGATGGAAATACTGTAAAACTAACTTGGTTGAAGTCAATTAGTTGTAGTTCTGGATTTGAGTTACAGTGGAAAACAGATAGTGAGACGCGTTCCCGCAAGATTGTCGTAGAGTCTTTGTTTTAATAGATTGGAGAAAAAGGTATGAGAGTTAATTCATATGAATTTCCCAAGTCTAGTTTCTTGGGGATGCCCAAAGATTGCGCGCTCTTGATGGACAAAATTTTGAGTAATCAAAATTTACTTAAACTATTGTACTATAATGGGCGTGATTGGAAAGAAAAGCCAGATTTAACAAGTGAACAGATTAAAGGTATGCTGAGTAGTGATCCAGAGAAACGTCAGATTTCTTTGGTTCCTCGTTTGTATATTCATCCAGAAGTTCATACTTATTTACATATTTCCTATGGTAAGTTTTATCCCAATGCGACAAATCCGCATTATAGAGATAATACATTTTATATTGATATTTACTGTCACTATGAAGATTGGGATTTAGGTAATTATGAACTAAAGCCTTATCGCATCGCGGGAGAACTTGATGCTATGTTAGATGGTAAACATTTAACTGGTATTGGAGAATTGCAGTTTATTGAAGCGGGACCAGCTATTTATAATGAAGATTTTGCGGGAGTGTCTCTAACTTATTACGCCATTCGTGGCGATGAAGATAAGAAGAATCCGCTTGAGTGATTTTCAATTAGCTTTGATGTGCGGCTGTGACATACCTATCGCTGCATTTCAAACAGTTATTCATCCTCTAACTATGCGAGAAATTGGTATGATGGGAGAAACTGAGTTTTTTGAAGCGACCAGTTACCTTTGTTTAGAAAAAGAATGGATAACTTAGGACAAAATTGTTTTAGAGACATACTCAAATTTTCAAATATTTATGAAGGTACTACAAGATCCAGCGTCAACCGATAAAAAGGAGTCTGTTCATACCCTGCTTTCTCTCTTATTTCCTCTCTGTTCTGTCTCATTTACTCCAAATTCTATTTTATTATATAATAAGGAATTAAAACAAGCAACAATTATAGAAGATAACAATTTTAGTGATTTTTAGGCTATAATCAAGCAGGTGCTTTGTTTAGGAGATATGCGGCAAGGGGATAATGTTACATATAACCCTGCTAATGAGCGTGCAAAGCGCATAGCTGATAAACTAATGAAAAGTCGGCTCAAGATAGCAGAGATAAAAAATAATAAGAAAGAAAGCGCATTGACAAAATATATTTCAATACTATGTGTTGGAAATAAAATGCCATTAAGTGAATGCTTGGAACTAACATTGTTTCAATTGTTTGATTTAATGGAAAGATTTAGCTTGTATTCTAATTGGGATAATGATTTCCGTGTGCGGCTTGCGGGCGGAGACCCAAAGAAAGAAGCTGAAAATTGGATGAAAAATCTACATTAATCATAAGGAGGAAACTATATTATGAAATTTGGTTCTCGTGAAGTGGCCAATGTGGTTTTCCGTGCTAAGAACAAGATGACTCTGGGTTCTCGTACTTTCTATAAGGATGAGCCGGTGCTGTACTTTGATACGTTGAAGACCTCTGGCTTAGAGGGCGCTGCTACTAGCGTTTACGCTCAAGGCGGTTGGGGTAACCCCCGTCTAATCGCGTGGGAAGGAGATAAAACCCTGACTCTGACGATGCAGGATGCGCTTCTTTCTCCGGAAGGTCTAGCTATTCTCTCTGGTGCCGATCTGATTGAGGCTAAGGATGGCGAACCTATTTATGTGCATCAGACCTCTCAGGTTGAGGTTAAGACTGCTAATACTATCGTTCTACCTAAGGGTGTTATTCCTTGCTGGAATGGTGGCCGCAAGACTGGCGAAGATACTAGCGCTACTGATAAATATGTGTTCCATAAGGAAGCTGACATTTTCTGCATGAAGCTGGATGCTAATGGTGAGATTGCGGGTGAGCCTTGCGTTCCTGCTAAGGTGACCGTTGCAGGTGAGAACACTGAGGCCGTTGCTACTATTCTGTGCCATGCCGATGGTGAGAATACAACTGTGGAACTGCCTGTTGGTTCTGTTGTTCTGGTTGACTATTATGTTGCCAAAAAGGCTGGTTTCCAGGCTGAAATCACTGCTGATAAATTTGCTGGTAACTTCTATATTGAGGGTGAAACCCTGTTCCGTCGTGAAGCTGATGGTGTGGATATGCCTGCTGAGATGGTTATTCCTAACGGTAAGGTTCAATCCAACTTTAACCTGACGTTTAGCAATAGTGGAGATCCTGCTGTGTTTGACTTCACAGTGGACTGCTTCCCTGCCTACACTAAGTTTAACAAGACTAAGAAAGTTCTGGGCCTGATTCAAGTGATTGATGAAGAGTCTCTGAGTGCTGAGGAAGTTCGTGCGGCTTGCGCCGTTGGCTAATTAAGATTTTAAGGGAAGGAGAAATCCTTCCCTTTTTTCTTTTATCAAGAGAGAAAGGAGAAGATTATGGCAGAACATAATATTAAAAGAGATTATTCAACTTGGTATTAGACTAGTAGGCTAGACCAGTCAAAATATATTATTGCAGAGCCTGAGCATTATAAAATGGCTATCCCAAATTATGCAACAGGTTTTATTAACGAAGCATTAAGAGCGGCCAGGGGAGGCTCACATAGATATTCAAAAAGAGCGGGCTTGAGCAATATGAAATTAATGGCACAAAATGGATTTAAAAGTGTCGAATCCACCATTAATACGATTAATTCATTAGAATCGCAGTTTGCTCAAGCGTTTGAAACATCGGCTCCGATTGGAGTTGCTAATTCATTGGCTTCAACCGCAAAAGCAGCTAGACAAAGTATCTCTAAAGGTGGAGATTTAGATAGGGATGATTTTAAATCTCAAATTTTTTTAAGAGATTTAGATAACTATATATCATATTTCATAGCAGGATTAGATGCCATTGGAGCATCCGCAGAAACTAAACGGGCATTTAGTTTTATGCGAGATGCATGGGGAAAGCATGAAATGGTATCTACAACCGCCTATGAAATTTCAGAAAAAGATTTAATGGCGATGGAATTTATAGCTAAAAAATTGAATGATATAACAAAAAAATATAATGAGTTTTTTGCTAAATATTCTGATGAACGAGAAGCCACGATCCGAACAGCTTCTTCGCTTCACTCTGTTTTAAGTTAGCTGATGGGTAAATTTGGCGAGTGGTCAACACCAACAAGTTTTGAAAGAGGCGTCGAACGGATGGTAGATCAAGACTTGAAGGTCATTGGACAAAAAAATAATTTTAAAATGACTGGAACTCTAGTAACAGATAAGGGCTATACTGGCAAAGTTGACGCTATAGTTGGTCCAATGTATATTATATCTAAACAAGAGAATGGAGATGCCTTAACAGCTAAAGCATCATTTTAGTTAAGCGTAAAGCAATCTGGTAGTTTAAGTGGGTTTAACGAAAAAACTGCATAGAGTTATACGGGGAAGGGCATTAAAGTCCAAGAAACTTAGGCACAAGTGTTAAATTATTTACATACTATGTCTCCTACGTCATTTTTCTATGCATCCAACGTATTAACGCATGATAAGAGTACCTCGTCAGAAGCCAAGACATTAGTGAAACAAGGTATCGCTGCATATATGTTTGATACTTGGCTAGCAGGAACTGGTAAGAGATTATCTGATCGTTCAACTATTGATTTAGCTAATTATTTATTTGTTAATGGTCATTTATTTGCAATGACAGATATTATTCAAGCTGTAGCGGAATCATTTGTTCAACAAGGCAGGATATTAAATTCAGATATACAAGTGTCTCTTTCTAAAAATAATATTAAAAATGATAAAGTTAATGAGAACATAAGGTCATATGCAGAAGGGTTTAAACGAAGTGGTACTGTAAAAGGTGAATTAGCAAATATTAAATTAATAGTACGATTAAATCCCTCTGTGCTCTTAAAGGTAGCGCAGAAATATGGTGTTAGAGATTTGACTTTGTAAAAAAAATATGTTATAATATAAATAACAAGAGTAGGAGGAGGTTCATTATGAGCTTTAAAGATTTAAATATTGCGGCCGAGCCTGCGAAGAGTGAGTTTACATTCAATGGAAAAACAATCTCTGTGCGGAGCTGGCTACCGACCGCTGCAAAGATTGAGTTTATTCAGTTTGTAGTTAGTCATGCTATGAACCCTGATCATGGTACGTTTAGCCCTGTTATTACTTCCGTATTTGAGACTATTGCTTATATCAAGTATTTCACAGATATTGAGATTAGTGATGAAGATTTAGTTAATCCTGGTGAACTAGCTGACAAGATTATTCATTCTGAGCTGTTGGGAACTGTACAGAGGACGGTTGAGTCTTACGACCGCCATGAGTGGATTGATATTTCTTTGCTCCTTGATGAAACAATCGGCAATATTGAGCGTTTTAATGCATCGTTTGCGGGGACTATGACAGCAATGAGTGGCAACGCGACTGAGCTTGGTGATCAACTTGACTCTATTATGGAAAAGCTCAAGAATAAAGAAGGCTTAGAAGAAATTGCCGCAATTAAAGAATTTATGGACAAAACTGAATAATCCTATTTATTGATTTTTTAAAATAAATAGAGAATAGTTTAAGGCTCTGAGGTATAACTATCTCAGAGCCTTTTTGTTGTTTATAAAGAGTGAAAGGAGAACGTTATGGCAAATAAAAGATTTGACTATGTAATTGGGTTTAGTGCAGATACTAGCAAGTTAAGCACTGCATTAAAACAGTTAGAGAGTCAATTAAACAAAATTGCTACTGGTAAGATTAGCGGTAATTTTGGTATTGAATAGATTCGTGAAGCTAGTAGCGCGGCGACACAGTTAGGCGCGCACTTAAAGGCCGCTATTAATGTAGATACTGGTAAATTAGATATTTCTAAATTTGCTAGATCATTGCACTCTAGTAATACCACATTATCTAGTTTAAGTGCTTCCTTAACCAAGGTAGGTCCCGCGGGACAGGCTGCCTTTATGAATATTGCTCGTGCCGTTACAGAAGCAGAGATGCCTCTGAAACGTAGTAACGAGCTAATGAATAAATTGTGGATAACTATGAAGAATACTGTTCGTTGGCAAGTTACTTCTGGTTTACTCACTGGCTTTACAGGCGCAATTGGGGATGCCTACCGCTATGCGGAAGATTTAAATGAATCATTAAATAATATCCGTATTGTTACAGGTAAGAGTACAGCCGAGATGGCTCAATTTGCTAAGTAGGCTAACCGAGCGGCAAAGGAGCTTAATACTACTACTACTAAATATACGGATGCTTCATTAATTTACTATCAACAGGGTTTAGATGATAAAAGCGTTAAGGCTAGAACTGATGTAACAGCCAAGTTCGCAAATGTATCACGGGAGAATCTTACTACTTCTTCTGAGTATCTGACCGCAATTTGGAATAACTTTGCTAAAGGTTCTAAAAACTTAGAGTATTTTGCGGATGTTATTGTGGCATTAGGTGCGGCGACCGCATCTAGTTCGCAAGAAATCGCGACTGGATTAAATAAGTTTGCGGCGACTGCAGAGACTGTTGGTTTAAGTTACGAATATGCCACCGCAGCATTAGCAACCGTCACTGCAACAACACGTCAATCCGCGGATGTTGTTGGTACTGCATTTAAGACTCTATTTAGTCGTATTCAAGATCTCGAATTAGGCAAGACCCTTGATGATGGTACTACTTTAGGTAAATATTCTAAAGCACTTGATGCAGTTGGAGTTGCTATTAAAGATTCTAATGGTGAACTCCGCGATATGGATAGAATCCTTGATGATATTGGTGGCAAATGGGACACTCTGAATAAAGATGAACAAGTTGCCCTAGCACAAGCGGTTGGTGGAATTCGTCAATATACGCAGTTCATCGCCTTGATGGATAACTGGGACTTCATGGAGGAAAACCTGGAGACAGCAAAAAATGCTACTGGTGAATTACAAAACCAGGCCAATATTTTTGCTGAGTCCTGGGAGGCCGCCCGCAAGAATGTTAAAGCATCTGCAGAGGGAATCTATGATTCACTTGTTAAGGATGAATTTTGGATTGGTCTAACAAATGGTTTTGCTGATGGATTAAAGTCAGTTGAATTGTTTGCTGATTCTATTGGCGGATTAAAGGGTGTTCTTGCTCTTGCTACTATAGCCATGAATAAATTGGTTGGGCCAAAGGTGGCTCAATCTATTCGTGATGTTGCTTATAATGTAGGCATCCTTACTGGTAAAGAAAAAGAGCATACTATCGCATTAAAAGAGAGTGCTCTTGCAGAAATTAAAAAGTATGCAAATTCTCAAGGCAATTTTGCTTCTGATAAGAATGAAATTTTATTCTATCAACAGTTAGGTCAATATCAACTAGACCTCAATAAATTAATGGAAGGTTATAATGCTGAACAAGTTGAATCTGTTTAGCACTTACTTGAGCAAGTTCAAGCAGCACAAAACCTTGCAATTGAATTGTCAAAGGCTGCGAAAGCTGCAAGCAATGAATCGCAAATATTTATTGATGCAGCTGGCGAGGATCTCTTTAAACAAGGTGCTGTTACGACGATGGGCGGCCGCAATTTTATTACCTATTCTGATAAATATAAAAGTGGAACAGAATATTTACAAGCCGCGGAAGAAATAGCTTACCAGCGAACTTAGGCTCAAAGTATTAAAGAATTATTAAAATCAAAATCCTTCTCATGGAAAGGTCAGAAAAATTAGTTATTAACAGCATTTGGCTTAGATTCTAAAACGACCAAAAAAGATTTTAAGACTTATGTAGATAATTTAATTAAAACAAGTGAAGAAGAAATGGCCCGCTTGGCTAAAGAATCTAAGTTTTTTGGTTCTAATGTAGCAGGCAAGAACGCTATGAATTTCTTCTCTGAGGCTCAAGAACGAGGTGCTGCAAGAGGAAGTGCTCGTGCGCAGCAAATAGCTGGATATATTGATGCTGGACAATTAGGGAGTGATGTAATATCAGAAATTCCTAAATTTACTGATTAGACAGACGATTTTGCTGCATCTATTGTAAAAGCAGGAACTGCCTTGTCTTCTTTGTCTATTGCCTGGTCTAGCTTCCAAAGTCTGGGTCGAGTATTCTCTGATGAAGATTTAACTGTGGGCGAGCGCTTACAAACTCTGTTTATGAGTTTGGGAATGTTGTTACCATCTTTAAGCTCTGGTTTAAAGGCTATTTCTACTAGTAAATTAGTAGACAACATTAGCAAAGGTGTTTTAGGAAATTTAACTGTAGCTAATACTGGGGTTAGTATTGCAGAAGGTAGCGGACTAACCACTAAAATTGCTAAAATTTTTGCTACAAAAGAAACCAAGGCATTTACTGGAGCGCTGACACAAGAGGCTACTGCTTAGATTGCTGCAAACAGTGCAATGAAAGCTAGCTTAGCAACCCTAGGACTTTGGACACTTGCTATTGCGGCTGTGGGCCTGGGTATCTATGCATTGACGGAAGCAATTGAAACTAGCACAGAAAAAACAAAGCATCTTCAAGAACAACAGGAGTAGCTAAAAACTCAATATGATGAAGCACGTAACTCTATCACTGAGTTAAAATCTTCGTTTAAACAGTTAGACGATTTAGGAGATACTTTAAAATCCTTAACACAAGGAACAGAAGAATGGCAACAAAATCTTCAAGATATTAATTTCCAAGTTTTACAATTACTTGAAAAGTATCCTGAGCTAGCAGGAGAAATTGAAAATGTAAATGGTAAATTAACAATTAGCGCAGCTGGGCAAGAACGATTTATTGAAGCTCAACAAAATCGTGCAAATGATTTAGCAAAAGGCTATTATGCAGCTACAATGGCAAAAAATCGTCAAGACTATGAAAATGCTGTTACTGATTTTAGAGCAGATAGACTTGAAAATTCTGGTAAATTTGTTGCATCTGAGGCTGTTGTTAAAAAGGTTGTACAAGAGGTCGCTAATGGAAACAGTGCTGTTCTTGGCGACAGAGATGCTCTATCTAATCTACTTGGCGGAATGGCAAGCGGCGAAGTGCTAGATTTTATTCAAGAAAATACCACTGAACTGCAAAACCTTGCTGTTAAATTACAAGCAAATACTGAATCACAGTCCCTCCTCGCCGCGCAATTTGTAGAAGCTAATTTTGGAGAAGAAGCTAAAGAATTAAGCACAGGACTATCTAAGCTCTATGCCTCTAATGAAAAACAATATGTCAATCAAGCAAGAGAAAATGGAATTAATGAATTATCTAAGCAAGAAGTAATTGATTGGTATAGTGAAAATGTATTAGGTGGCGCAAAAGGAAAGAAAACAGGTATCGGCGGATGGGGCGACAGTGCTGAGTTTTATGATTCTGAGGGTACATCTCTTGGAACTTTCTCGTATGAAGCTATGCGGGAAGCCATGGCCTCACAGCAGGGTATGGAAGATTTTTCCAAAATTGTTGAGCCATTCATTGAAAAATATAAAAACTTAGATAAAACACTTTTAAATACTATTCTTAGCCTATCTTCTGGCGACGTTGATATAAATGAATTAGATCAAGAAACTCTTCAACAATTAAAATCTTTGTGGGGAGATAAACTCATTAGTATGCTTAATGAACTTGGCGAAAATGGCGCACAAGTTATTGCAGATTATAATGAGAAAGACCTTCTTGGTCAATGGAACGAAATTTACCATAATCGCATTGAATACCTGGGTTCTGATTTAGGCAAAGCTCTAAATGCAAGAGACAATTATTTAAAACAACTTAATGAGTATGATAAAGACCAATATAACGATATAAAACTACGGGCAGAGTTAGATCCAGATTCTCTCTCTGATGATGAAAAGCAAATTCTTGCTGATGTAAATAGAATTGTTGATAATTTGTCAGAGAACGCAGACAAAATTAAACTCTCTATTGATTCTTCTCTGCGGCAAGACGTTGATGAGGCGTTTGATATTGGCCGTGATTTTGATGCGCTTCAAGAGAAAATTGCCAATGGTCTTGAGATGACTACCGAGGATGTAGTTTCTCTTATTGATTCTGGTTATGGCGAGCTTCTCCGCAATTGTGAAGCCAATGTAGATGCTACTATTTCACTCAATCAGTCTGTTGTTGATGCCTATGTTCAACAAAAGAAAGACGAAGTAGAAGCCGATCGGCAAGCCAAGATTGCTCAATTAGAAACTCAACGCGAAATGCTTGTGGTGCAAGAAAAGGCTCTACAAGAGAAAAAACGCCTACTAATCGCGGCGACCCAAGCTGAAACCGATGCTGCAGCAGCTGGTTATATGGCACAAGCAATGATGCAACAAGTTATTGCTGATGATGCTGCTCTACAAGCCGCTGGTGTCGTTGATGCGGATACCGCAAAATCGCAAGCATTAACTGAAAATGCTAAAGCTGTTGCGGAGTATACTACAGATACCCTTAATACTACAACATTAGATGCAATCAATTCTAATGTTTCTATTGATACTTCGACACACAATTTAGCTACTAATGTGGTTAATTATTGGAATACAATGGCTAGAGCTAAAGCTAATTATTTCAATATCACAGAGAAAAATGCTAGCAAATTTTCTGCGGTATCTCCCGTAGATCCTGTCACTAATGTACAAACTGGTTATTCTGGTTCTGAGGTTAAGGGATTTGATACTTCTAAACTATCTGATGCTGATGCGGTTGCTAAGCAAATTGAAAAGTGGACAACTGAAATCGATAAACTTGGCACGCTAAAAGATATTCAAGATGCGGCAAGTAGCTTAATTGCGGGAACTGACAATGAGTTAAAAGCGGTTGGCGCTCAAATTGGTGCGATTGATGCGGCGCTCGCTCGTCTGAAGGCAGGAAACCTCATTAATTCTACAGTGGGTGGGGGCAAAGGTGGCAGTGATACCACAAAAGAACTGAAAGAAGTTCTTGAGCGTTACCATGAAATTACGCGTGAAATTGAATATCAGAAAGAGCTTCTTGATGATATTTCTACTGCGGCAGATCGTGCTTATGGTACTGATAAGATTGAAATGCTCACGCAGAAGATTGAGAAACTCAATAAAGTTGCGGAACTGCAATCTCAGAAACAAGCTGCCGCGGCTGCGTTTGTTACCTCTGATCTTGAGGCTCTACGTGCAAACGGTCTATCAGTAGAATATGATACTGCGAGTATGGAACTTAAAAATTATACTCAACTTCTGCAACAAATTACAGACGAGTATAATAGCCGCATCAACTCTGTGAGTAAAGACCAACAAGATATGGTTCAAAAAGAGTATGATGATAAAATGCAACTCTTAGAGAACTATGAGAACTCTATTGACACTTTCCGTGAGCAACTTAATGAGTATGAAGATGCCATGCGGCAGATAGAAGATGCTAAACTTGAGAAGGTTAAGGAAGCACTCTAGATTCGTATTGATTGGAAGGAAATGCAAGATACCTTGCGTGAGTTCCAGAAAGAGATTAATGAGTCTATTGGTGATGCGCTAGATAACGGTGTCCGCAATGCGGGACTGAATGCACAAGGCGTCAAAGATGAGATTTCAATGTTTGCGGATTATGAAACCAAGATGAATTCTTTGTTAGATATGATTCGCAATGCTAATCAATATACTGATGTACAAGCCTTGCAAGACGAATTAGCTGATTTACGGAAAGAATTGGTTGACAGTGGTTCCGCAATGCTAGATTATATTGAAACCCTTAAAGAGACACTACCTGACGCTCTTGATGCGGCTGCCGATCGGTTTGAGGAATTTATTTCAATGCTTGAGAGTAACATGGGCGTACTTGATGCAATGAATGATTTGATTGATTTACAGGTTATCAATAATTCATTGGCTGATAAGTATGCTATGCTAAGTAAAACTTATAATGCTACTCTTGAGAATTCTCTTACTCAGGCTAAACTTCAAAAGCAGTACATGGAGCGCGCAGAAACTCAGCTTCGTGAAGCAGAAATTGCATTAGCAAATGCTACACAAGGAACTGCTGAATATGATATTCTCAAAGCTAATCGTGATGCATTGTTAGAAGACTATCAAGAAGCACAAGATGCAATGTTTGAGGCCACAGCGCAGGCAATGGAGGCCGCAAAGAATATCTACTCTAATGCTCTTGATGATATTTTCTATGAATTTGAAAATAAAATGACTCGTGGTCTAGGGTTTGAACAGCTACAAGCCAAATATAACCGCACTAAAGACGAGGATAATAGATTCTTAGATGGTGTTAATCGTTTTGTGGAAACGCAAGACCTTAATAACAGAGTTCAAGAATCTATTGCTAAAGCGAGTACGGATTATGCTAAGTCTACTCTGAAAGCCTTGCAGGACGAGTTTGCGGAACGCCAAGCCAACGCTGATTTATCTGAGTATGACCTCAAGATTATGGAAGCCAAATACAACATGACCCTCAAGCAAATTGCTCTTGAAGAAGCACAAAATGCTAAGAGTAAAGTGCGGTTGGTACGTGGCGCAAATGGCAACTATAATTATCTGTTTACTGCAGACGAAGCAGATATTAATAGTAAGCAGCAAGAATATCTGAAAGCGATGCAAGATTATTATAACACCGCAAAAGATCAAACTGAGAATATCACTGGTGAGATTGTTTCTCTATGGCAAGAGATGTCTGATGAAATCCGCAAGATTTATGAAGACGATACTCTCAATGCGGAGCAGCGTCAAAATGCTATCAATGAAATTCAAGCATATTATCAAAAGAAGTATGCTGATTTGGCGAAGATGCAAACTGATGCCGCTAAGGATATGAAAGATGCAGGTAATTCTGCACTTGCAGAGCAACAAAAGGCAGCTAACAAATATGGTGATGATACTAGTGAAACCGCACAAAATTTCCAAAAGAACTTCCAACGTATTCTAGAGGAAATGGGCGGTAATGCGAATGACTTTAATAGCGCATATAGTGATCAATTGATTAATTTAGTTGCTATTGAAGGTTCTTTCACTGAAACTACTGCTGAGATGTTTGCAAAACTTAATGAAGCCCTAACTAAGTATAAGGGTAACATCGGTAATATTTCTAATGAAATTGGTGTGTCTTATGACCAACTGAGTGATAAAGTTGATCGACTGACGCAAGCTAACGAGGAGTTGCAAAATAAAGCTACGTCTGCTATTGATGAAATCTGGAATAAGATTAGTGAATTGTAGGATGTAACAGAAGCGCAAGCCACTTGGACTAAAGAGATTTATAATACAATTGCGGCGATCCAAAAGCTAGCATCAGAAACTGCGACTGCGGTTCAGAAATATAATGAAGCTGTGAGTAGTATCAATAAACTAGGTGCAACCGGTAGTTGGAGTGGAGGCTCTGGCTCTGGAGGTAGCGGATCTGGTACTGGTAGTGGATATCAGGGCGGTTCAACCAATACTTCAACGACAACGTCTTCTGCCGGGACATATTATTGGATACAAAACGATACAATTGTGTCTCGTTACTTCAAGAAAAAAGAAGATGCTATTGCCTGGATTAATGCTCGACCAGAATATGGTCTAAATCGTAGCACAACTCTTAAATCAGGTAGCTTCTTAGATTATTCTAATAGTACTAGTGGAAGAATTATGAAATATGCATCTGGTGGATATACTGGAGATTGGGGTTCTGATGGTCGTCTAGCAGTTCTGCATCAAAAGGAACTTGTCCTCAATCAAGAGGATACAAAAAATATGCTTGCGGCTGTTCAAAGTATCCGTGAGCTGGCTCCTTCTATGATTGCAGAAATGCGTGCCCGCATCAATGGGACTGCGGCCGCAAGCCAGTCCTTGTTTGGATCTAGATATTCTAGTATGCGGTCGACCTTCGATCGTAAGGCTACTGAGCTAGCACAATCTGTTCAGATTAATGCAGACTTCCCTGGAGTACGTGACGCAATTGAGATTAAAGAGGCTCTTGAATCTCTAGTTCAAACTTCTGCACAACGCATTAATTTCTATACAAAATAACTTAATGGGGTGGGTGTAACAGCCCACCCCTCTGGTGAGAAAGGAGAATGAATATGAGTAACTTAGCTGATGGACTCTATAAAGTCATATCTAATGAAGCTAGTAATTAGTTATCTCAATATCAAGCAGATAAAACAATTTCTGGTGAAATATTCTCTATTGTAGATGCAACAAAAGGAGAATATAAAGTACGCTATCAAGATGGTGTTTGGTCTGCATTTTCATAGGGTAAAACAAAATATAAAATTGGAGATAATGTTTTAGTAAAAATTCCGCTGGGCGATTTTTCTAAGACTAAATATATAGAGGGTTATACTTATAATACCGACATCGCGGCTAGCAATGAATCTAACTAGATTGAAGAATCTTTTAGTCCAGATTGGTCAGTAATTTATGAACAAAGTTGGTCTGGTGAGATGGGATTAATTGCCTACGATGGAGCTGACCACAAGAGTGAAATTACTTTGTTTGCGGCGGATGACACAACTAGCCATAGTGTGTTTCAACAATATGCAAATCGAGGAACTGAATTTCGTATTTCTGCGGAATTTATGACTACATTTGTAGACGCTAAAACTACTGGTAATTATGGTCTGCGGCTGACCTTTGCCACATCAAAGGAAGATTCTCCTGAAGTTACATATACTCTAGACACTTCGCTCTTTAATGGTGATCCTTATCGCAACTCATACTGGGCGCCGCAAACTATTTTATTGACTGTCCCGAAGCGGTATTTAACTGGCCTCCGCAAGATAGTATTTTTCCAAGAAGGGTTTACTGACTACGATCCCGCAGGCAATTCTACACAACCGAATATTTACTGCCGCAATTTCAAGGCAGAATGGATTAACGTTACAGATTTAACAGACTCTTCTTACTACCTCACCGTAGCAACGCCGCAAGGAATGGTATTTACCGACAATTATCCCAGTCTTACACTTCAAGCTAAACTAATGTCAGGTAGTGAGTCTTTAATGAGTAAATCTTCTTGTTCTTGTTTATGGTATACAGAAGATCCGGGAGTCTTGATTGGCAGCGAACAATACGAGAAGGCCGGAGGGGTAGGCTGGCGCCGCATTCAAAAAGATAAGTTTGATACTATTATTATCTCACGATCCGAATGCCCAGCTGCTACTACAAATTTTAAAGTAGTAGTAATTTATAATGAAGATAAGATTTTATCTAAGGAAATTTCCTTGATTAATTTAACAAGTCAATATGATTTATATTTGAATTTGACCTCTGATACGATTTTAGAAATAAAAGACAAGAAAAATGATACACTCGCAGTGAGTGGGTTATGGTATATTGAGTTGCCTGATACGACTCGCATTGCGGCGGGTGATACCAAATCTTCTTCTCTTGATTTAACGCCATACCTCGCGTATCCATGGATTAAAGTTTATTGTGATGTGTTTGATGGTAGTACAAAGGTTGGTGTGCTTAATTGGACAAACTATAAGTCTAATGAGGAAGACGAGTTACCCAATTTTATTTTGCAATACTCTGGAGACGATATTTTTCATTATGACGCTAATGGTGATATTTATGATGTTACTGAATATGATGATATTGAGCACGTTTTACGGTGTAACATTGCAACCTCACAAGCTGATTCATTAACATTCACAATGCGGTGGTTAGATAGTAATAAAAAGCCTATTACCACTGAACAAGAGTTCAAAGATTCAATGATGCGATCAGTGTGGGTAGATGCGGGAGATAATTCTCTACATTTTAAAGTACGCACAAAATTCTATGAAATGTTAAATAATAATACCATTTATGTGCGGCTGACTGCCCTTGATGGCACTTATGTCGACTATGAAAAAGAAATTAGCTTTCTCAAAGACGGTGATCAAGGCACTAATGGTACGACCTATCTGTGTCTGATTAGACCCATTGATTTAAACAGCGAAGTTAAACGTACAGATAAAATAGCTTTACAATATGCAAATGAGGAATGGGGAACTGACCAAATAGCATTTAAAGCATTTGTATATTGTAATGGAGAATTAATTGAGCAGCGTGCGGATAAGGCTGATTTTAATATTTCTTATACATGGCAAACTAGAAATGTTGAAATTGTTACCGCGGGTCAAGACATTTATCATAAAATTAGTGTTAAAGCTATGTCAAACGGTGGTACTGATAAATACTCTTCAGGTGGTAAATATACTCGTACAGGAGATACTCCCTTAACACCAGAGGCCATGGGCGGATTTTATGCTAAGGTACAAGTCGATATTCGCTATAAGACAGAAAGTCGAATTAGTGTATACGCATATTATCCTATTGATGTTTGTGTTGGTGGGCTTGATCTTGCGGCGGTAACTTACCAAGCTCCGCAATATATTAAATATACCTCGTCAGGAGTAAATCCTCAATACGATAGCTTACCACTTGCTTTTTCTTACAATGGAGCAGATGGTACGATTGAATCTTTAAGTGGGTTCTTAGGGATTTGGAACAAATATCTTACTCCAGCTTCTCATTATACGGGTGAGAATAATTCTGTTGGTCTACTTAAAATGAGTGTTGATGAAAATATTTATTTGTTACACTCTATATTCATGTATCTTAATCCTTATGGTAATGAGGCTATTAATAGCTGGGATGGTACTGTAGTTGAGATTGACAATGAAGGTGGGACTATCCTGGCACCGCAAATTGGTGCTGGCACTAAAAATACCGCAAATCAGTTTTCTGGTGTCATAATGGGTAAAGATTCTACACAAGATAAAACTGGTTTATATGGTTATAAGGACGGCATTAACACATTTGCGTTACGAGAAGATGGCAAAGCCAGCTTCGGTACTAAAGGATAGATTACCGTTGATGGCGAAAAGGCACAGATTACTGGTAAAAATAGTGGTGCTGATGATGGTCAGTATATGACTATTAACCTTGTGAATATGGGCAATGGAACTTATGCTATTCAAATTGGCGACAAATTCCTTGTTGATTATGATGGTAATTTAAAATGCATTAATGCCAATGTGGCTGGAACTATTACTGCGACCGCAGGTACCATTGGAGGATGTAATATCGTTGATGGTAAATTATAGATTGCAGAAGCCAATATTTCTGGTAAGCTCACCGCAAATGTAATAGATGGTAGTGAATTAAATGTTAAGTCTGCTAATATCGCAGATAGCGTTAATGCAAATTGGGTATATGCAGGAAATATTAATGCAGACAATATTAGTGGTGGAACTCTAGATTTTAGCAAACTAGGGGCAGAAGGCAGTAATGCTATTAAAAATCTAACTTGGAATATGGTGCAGTATGCCTCTAAAAACGCTTCTATTGACGGTATTGGTTCAAGCACTAATCGTTTAGCATATCTTTATGGTACAGAAGCAGGTTTTACAGGTGATGTTACTTGCAGTAAAACATTATCTGCAAATACTTTGCGATTTGATGGTTGGTATTTGGGTTCTGCGGGAGTTAGAGAAGGTGCAACAGGAGCATGGGTATCTTGGAGTGATATTATTAAAGGCTCTACAACAGAAACAAAAACTGCGGTATTTGGATAAGAGGTGAAATAAATGGCATTAGCAACATTTCATTTTGGTTATCCTATAACCAGTGTTACGTTTAATGGGAAAACCATAACTTCAAGTCCTGCATCCATAAGCTATTCAGCGACCGCAAGAATTTCTAAAATTACAGTGACAAGTGGTTGGTCTGGTACTGTATATTGGGATACTACTTCCGCAATGTCAGATCCATATGTGTTAGCTACTGTTTCTAATGGTAGTGTTACAATGAAAACTGCCAATTTAACCTATACTGGTAGTAATCGTGACGTATATCTTTCAGCAAATGGTTCAACGGCTTCTTACACTTTGACCGCGGGCTCAATGCCGAGTGTTTTATCGTCTGTTTATTTTAATGACGGTACAAGTATTACACAAAGTAATAGAAGTTGTAAATTTGCTAATACAAAATACATTCGTTCTATTTCATTAACATCGTCTGGTTCAACGTGGAATGGTACTATTTATTGGAGTAGTTCCTCTGGCGGTACGACTTATCCAATTGCAGATATAACAAATGGTTCTATTTCTTATAGAAGTTCTATTGAATCAATTGATTTTTACAATGCAAGTAGAACAATTTATTTTACCGCGGTTCAAGCTACAACTTACGATACTAATTTTATATATTTACGAACAGGGCCAGGTATTAATAGTTACAAAGTTACCTATCAAAATATGTATGGTAACGAAGTAACAGAAACAATTAGTAGTTCAACATCTTCAACAACCTGTGCAGTTAGAAGTGGTACTAATTTATCGGTTAGCTCCCCTAATTTTGTAACGAATTATGGCGCACCTTATTATATCGTTGAATATACGAATAGTAATTTTAATGAAATAAAAACTACATTTGATTCATCTGACCATAACGTTTATAGTAATGGTATACGGTATATCACAGTTAGGGGCACACCCAACTATAAATATCGAGTCCACGCGATGGCACAAGGTGGTACCTTTAGCAGCACTAGTTTAGAAGATTATTATTATCCATCTTCTACTGGATGGAGCTTTCCTGGAACAACGTTACCAGAGTTTAGTTTATCTAATATTCCAGTTCCTACTAGAATAGGATATAAATTTCAAGGTTGGCAAAAAACATTAAATGAAGGGTCTACTGTTTATCCATCTACTGGAACCGTTACACTAACTGCAACACTGGAAGGTAAGGTTAATAATCTATACGCAGTTTGGTAGGTGCGGCCACATATTATCTTAGATGCTAATGGTGGTAAATTTGATGGAACTTTATCAACTAAAGATTTTTATATAAACTATGGTGATGGACTTGATTTCAGTCAGTATAAACCATCTTGGTATGGAGAAGGTTCTTATACTCTCATTGGCTGGGCAGAGAGTCCTACTGCCACTAGTCCTACTTATGGAGTTAATGAAGTAATTGGCCCTTTATATGGGGCAGGTCCATATAAATATTATGCGGTTTGGCAAAAGTCTAGAGCAACTCTTACCTTTTATGGAAATGGCGGTTTATGGAACGGAAACTTATAGAAACAATCTAAAACATATGAGGTTGGAGAGACAGTCTCTTTTGCAACTTATTCAAATAATTTAGTTAGAGCGGGTTACTCACTTTTAGGCTGGTCAGCCTCCTCAACAGCTACGACTGCATCTTGGGACCCAAATGGTGTAGTAACGGTTGGAGCAACAGATGCAGATTATTATGCAGTTTGGTAGAAGCATATAGATTTATTCTATTGGTATGGCAATGATACGCAAGATGCGGCTAAAATAGCAAAAGGTTAGCCTGTGACTAATTTAACCGCAACTATTTGGAATGAATTTAAATCTAAAATAAATCAATTAACAATTGCAGAAACCGGAAGCTCGTGGAGTTATAGTGTTGTTTCATCCGGAGACAGTATTACTGCGGCTGAAGTTCTCGCAGCTAGAAATGCTCTTGCCGCTCTTAACAATAATGTTCCTTTGCCTACTGCTAATTAGCTTCAAACAGGTAAACAAATTCTTGCAAGCTATTTTAATGGAACTGGTTCATTAAAGGCTGCATTAAATATTATTATCAACAATTATAATAATTCATAAGGGTGGGAGTAATTCTCACCCTTTAACTTTTGGGGCAAAAGTGATTAATCCATTCAAAGGTTTTTTTAAAATATATAGGAAATAAAAATGAGATAAAGGAGGCACGTCTATGGCAGTTTTATTTGCGCCAATTTTGCGGACGACCCAACCTGCATTTGCGGCAAGCCAAAGCTCACTCACAGTATATTATACGCTGCCGCAAGTAGCTTCTTTAACTGATATTACAAACATAGAGGTTAAGGTTAATACTTAGGATACAAATACCAATGTGGTAAATAACGCTACGGGCATTTTGTCTATATCTGCGACAGCAGGAAGTTTTTCTATTAGTAAGGGAGAACTCAAGACTGGTCACTGGGCAGCAGGCAAATTGTATAAAATTCAAGCTAGATTAGTAAATACTTCTGGCTAGAAATCAGAGTGGTCTAATGTAATGATTACTAAGGCTATTACTCCACCGCAAGTTAAAATTCTTAATGGCGAAACAACAGAAAGTGACACTAATGAAATTTCTGCTATTCATAGCGAGACTGAAACAATGCCTACATTTTATGGTGGAGTAGATTTCACGGCTGGCGAGTCAGAATATTTAGACACTTATCGTTTTGACTTGTATCATGATGGCGAATTAGTAGAGTCTTCTGGAGAGGTCTAGTATAATGGATCTACAGAGGCACGGCCGCAATATCGTTTTCATAAGCAATTTTCTAAATATGATACACACTCTGTTATTCTTTCTATTGTTTCAAATAATGGTTATACAGCAGAAAGTAAGGCTTATGACTTTGAAGTTATCTCAAGCACAGCAGGTGAATTAATCAATCTTGCAATAAATGTTGATAGCACCTCTATCGCTTGTATAGAAAATGCAATGATTCAAGTGCGACTAACTTCAACAGAAGAGCTTAATGGTAATTATGTCATTATACGTTCTGATGAAGATACTGATTATCAGGTATGGAATGACGTTGCTTATCTCACTTATGTTGGTAAACAAGTGACAGATGAGCTAGTTTTTACTGACTATTATATTGAGTGCGGCAAGCGATACAAGTATGCAGTTCAGCGTAAACAAACTAATAACGCGCGAAGTGAATTGCTGTTGCCGCAAGATCCCTCTCCGCATTGGGTGAATTTTGAATATTCCTATCTTTGCGGTCAGGGTACGCAGATTAAGCTAAATTTTAATGGCGAATTATCTAGCTTTAAGCATACTTAGCTAGCTGGGAAAATGGATACTTTGGGTTCTACTTATCCAACTATTGCTTATAATGGTCATGCTTATTACGCAGAGTTTCCTTTATCTGCATTAGTATCAGCATATATGGACGAAGAAAATCTTTTTATGGAGAAGGATTTTGAAATACTTTCAACTAATCCGACTCCTGAAACAGTGCAGATTGAGCGTAAGTTTAGGCACAAAGTAGAAACATTCCTAAATGATAAACAATATAAATTATTCAAGACCCCTACCGAAGCAGATAAGAATATTATCGTTGCATTAACTGGGGCTACCCTGTCACCGCAGCAAAGCCTCAACCGCATGATTTATAGTTTCTCCACTACTGCTTATGAGGTGGCTGAAAACACCCTATTTAACCTTAAAGATTTAGGGATTCTTAAATCTGGTGAATGGCAAGATGTATCTAAAGTAGAAGCGCAAGCGGCTCGTGGGCAAATTGTGGGTACATTTGATCCATCTGTTGAGTTATTTGATAAAATTCGTGAATAGCAAGAAACAGAGATTAATGGATATAAATATAAGGTAACCACATTAAGAACGCTTAGCTTAGCCAATGATGCGGATACTTCTGACGTGGTAACATTTCTTTTAAATGGTAATGAAATAAATGTTGCTAAGGGTAGGGTGTATACCATTGCAGGATTAGAAGATAGTGGAATTACCTCTATTAAACTAAAATCTACTGCTAAAATTCAACTTGATTATTCTGTTGAACGTATTCTAGAAGAAGTCAGAGAGGCAGTTATTCGGACGCAATATGTTGATAGAGACTGGGGCCAGATTAATCACGTGGCTGGTGGCGGTGGAAACCAGAGTGTTACTGAAATGATTGTCGCGGCAGCTATGCAACGTGCGGCAAATACATATAATAATGGTGTGGCATTAACCAAGCAGCCTGATGGAAATTATGTTACTACTGACGGAAAAATGTCTTTTATTGTTGATGGTATTGAAACCATTGGTTTACAAAATGCGGAAGGCGTTGTTCTTGAAGTTAATGGCAGTAATATTTATATTGGTAGTACTGCTCAATACCGCTTACAGCCTATTGAAGATAAACTAAATGAAATTATTTTGGTTAATGATAAGCCCTTGCTTATAAATTACAAGATTCGTCTAATTAGACATATTCAAGGAGGTAACTGATTATGAATAATCAACTTCTTGAGAAACTTGTAAATGAAAAAATACAAACAACTTATGCAAAAATCGTCACATACTCATTTGATGAGAAACCCCTTTCCTCCATAGAAGGTAGAGTATCCGGCGGGTCAATCTAGGCCAATGGAGCTTCAGCGGTCCGCCGCACTCTATCTTTATCTATGGTAGCGAAGCCTGAAATTGCTAATATTGAAAATCTTGATAATGAGATTGCAATTAACAAAAAGATAAAAGTTTACATTGGTCGTCTTGTGGGAAATGAGATTATGTGGTTTAATTGCGGGTTTTATGTTATATCAAGTGCCAGTGTTAATTAGTCTACTTCTGGGTGGACAATTAGTATTTCTGGCAAGGATAAAATGGCTCTGTTGGATGGAACTGCGGGCGGCACATTGCCTACCGCAGTAACTTTCCATGAAATTTTTGAAGATCTAGGGGATGGAAACTATAAGATAGACTATCCGACGATCTATTAGATTATTCAAGAAGCAGTTAATCATTATGGTGAAATTCCTTTACATGATATAATTATCAACGACCTTGAAAAAGTCGTAAAAGTTTTAATTAAATATATCGGTGGGAAGCCTATTTATTTTGCGGAAAACTATGCTTCATTCGCTTATGCAGAAGATGCGGTTCATACCCAAAAATATACTTACGGGCAAGATGTTGGATATGAATTTACCGCATTTACTTATCCTGGAGAATTAGTGCTTGCGGCCGGGGCCACAGTGGTTAATTTACTTGAGAAAATTTGTTAGATTTTAGGAAATTATGAATACTTTTTTGATTTAGATGGACGGTTCATCTTCCAAGAAAAGAAAAATTATTTAAATACAGTTAGTCCCATCGTCTACCTGGTCCCGCAGGATTATATTCAATCTTACTCTACCGAAGCAGCCTATAAGATTAAAGATTCTGACACCCTAGTATCTCTGACTCGTAGTCCCAGATACGAAGACATTAAGAATGATTTTGTGGTTTGGGGGAAAAATGCCAGTGGAGTAGATATTCATTATCGTTTGGTGATTGATGAAAAACCCGTGCTTAACAAGTGTAAGAAGTATATGTGGGCAGTGGTTAGTGATATGGGTGATGTAATTAACTATCTGTATACTGATACTAATACTAAACCAGCCGAGGCAAAAGAACTCGTGGCAAGCCCCTGTACGGAATGGCGAGAAGAGATCTATCGTAATGCACTGGAACGTCAAGCGCAAGCGCAGTCTACTGAACCATATGACGCAGAGATGTTAGCTTTTTGGAGACTGCTCTATAATCCAGATAACAAAGATTGGGTATACACAAACTATCCTGAGTATAATTATTGGAACCCTAGTGTAAGAGAAGATCCCGCCAGTTTAATCTTCTGGATAGACTTCATTGACACTACTAGTGAAGTGGGTAAATATGCGGTATCGCAGATCGGTCGCCGCATGAAAGTGGTAAATAATGATGATATTAAGATATTATTTACCAAATAGATTCCTCCTATTGTTTTCATTCCTGACTACCAAGAAGTAGCAGATTTACTTGAGATTGAATATACAAGTGCAGAAGATGTTGCGGAGAAGGTGCGCGAATATTGTGCGGCCAATGAGACAAACTATTTCTTCCAACTCTCGCCACAAGTTGAGTCTAGCTTTGTACATAGTTCTACTGGATCATCTGCATTTGATGAAATTAGAAATTTGTTGTATCAATATCTGGTTTACAATACCACTATTTCTATCTCTTGCTTACCAAGATATTGGTATGAACCTAATAATATGATTTATCTTGAAAATCGTGAAAATGGTATCCAAGGAAATTATGTAATTACACAATATTCATTACCTTTAACATATAATGGCACTATGTCAATTACAATGACACAGGCTTTAACTAGAGTATAAGGAGGTTAAGTTATGCAAATAGGACAAATTATTTATCGTTTGCAAGACTATCGTAATAGAGAATCAGAAGTTTCTACCAATAAAAATGGTGCGGTCGTTGCGGGCACGGGTGATCTAGATATGACGAGCGATCTATTTGGACAATTTGCGGAGAGCGTTTCTTATCGCAATGCGAAGGTCACAAAGCTCGGCGTGCAAGCACCACCGCATACCAAGATGATTATTGATGGCAGAGATATTCAAGTTGGAAACACTGGTATCTATGAGCTTGATGATGATATTATTATTGAGAAGATTAAATTCAAGACTGGCCAAGAATTACAGAATGTAATTATTGACTTTATCTATAATAAGTGAGGTGAGTATATATGAATATGCTTTCCTTTTATGGAGGACCCGCTGGCAAAGATTTTACTATTGCGAAGATTTTTGATAGTAAGGCTAGTTTAGATGCTGATATTGCGGCTGGTGATGCTAGTAAAATCTATGCGGGCGACTATGTGCTGGTGTCATATGGCGACCCCAATACCCCAGCATTTTCTACCAATAGGCAAAAAGATGGGGATAAATCCTATAACGCTACTTTGTGGAAGAAAGACTGGAATAATGGCTATGAATATCATTTAATTTGTAGTATTGCAAGTAGTTACCCTTTATTCAGTGCAGGCGAGGCAGATGCTAGTCTTCCATTCGGTGCGGCGCCGCAATTAATTATAGATTCTTCTTCTCTTGCTAATCCAAAAGTTGGATTGAAGATGCCCGCTAGCTTGAAGGCAGGAACCACGAATACCACTGAATCAGTGGCCCCTACTATCGCAGCAAGCATTACTCCAGTATATGGTGGTGCCCTGGGGAATGAAGTATCATTTCAAGCTAAGGTTCCGCAAGGCGTAACTTTTACTCCATCTGTTTCCGACGCAGGTGAAATTAGTTGGACTAATAATGGTGGTTTATTTAATCCTGCAACTAAAAGTATTAAAGGTCAAAAGGGTGATACTGGTGTTAGTTTTACAGGAATTGAATATACGGCAACCTCTGCAAGTGGCGGGACTAATAAATTTAAAGTAAAATATTCTAATGGTACTGTGGGAACTGAAGAATATCAAATTCGTAATGGCGTTGATATTATAAATGTAGAGGAAATTCCATCTAGTGAGGATAGTGGTTCAAATTCTATTACGTTTATTAAATCTGATGAAACTAAAATTGGACCTATTGTTGTTAAAAATGGGTCTAAAGGTTCGACTGGTACAATTAAAAGTGTTAATGCAACGGTTGATGAAAATGTGGGCACTCCACAAGTAACGGCTACCTTATCAGGCGATGCAAGCAATGCGGACATTAGTTTTGCTTTTAAGAATTTAAAAGGCAAACCAGGAGAGATTAGTGCGGTTACAGCCACAGTAGGAAATACTTCTGTAGAGGAGGGAGAACCATCTTGCTAGGTTATTGCAAGTGGGACTCCAGAAAACAGATCTTTTGAATTAGCTTTTAATAATATTGTAGGTAAGCGGGGATTGAGAGGCGACGTCGGTTATTATTTTACTCCTACCGTTGATGCAGCAGGAAACTTAAGCTGGGCTAATAATGGGGAGCTAACAAATCCTACTACAGTTAATATTAAAGGCCCGAAAGGTGAGGGCGGAACTATCACTATTACTGGAATTACAGTAGACAACGGTAGCAGTGAAACTGGTACTCCTAGCGCAGAAATTATTTCTGGGACGACTGAACCTCAGAATGCTAAATATAGTATTTCTTTCCACAACTTAGTTGGCAAACGAGGACCGTAGGGGACTAGAGGATATTATTTCTGGCCCACTGTATCGGTTAATGGTGATTTAAGTTGGAATAACAATAGTGGCGGTGAATTAGCTAACCCGACCACTGTGAACATCCGAGGCCCGCAAGGAGAAGTAGGCAATCCTTTAAATATTATTGCTACTGAGATTATTACTGTGGCGTAGGTTGCGGAAGACACTCTTGCGGCAGTGGGTGCGGAACTAACCGCACGAGGTCGAGATCCGCAAGCAGGAGAATTAATTGCCGTTACTTATGAAAAAGCTGAAAATGATGCTATTTCTTATTGGTATTTTAAAGTCGACGCGACTTGGCAAAGGGTTCAACTCTCTGGCGGTATGGGTGGTGCTATTGTAAATACCAAAGTAACAGATGCCACAGCTAGCTCTAAGGTTTATAGTGCAGAGTATGTTAATGCACTTGAGGAAAGACTAGCGGTATTAGAGAATGCCTTGACAATTGGAAAGATTGGAGGGAATTGAAGTAAATGGCATTATTTAAACAATTTCATGGCACAGAAACGGAATTGAATACTACAATTCCCATTCAAGAAGGTAGAAATTATTTCTTAACAGATAATGGTAAAATGTTCATTGATACTGCAAATGAACGAATCTGTTTAAATGCGGAGGAGGCTGACGTTGCTGGAGCACTAAAAAACGGTGACGAAGAGCTAACCGCCGCTAATATTTTAACAAAAGATGCAACAATTGGATTGGCAAATGGTGGTACTGGTGCGAGTGACTTAGCTGGAGCTAGAGCTGGATTGTAGATAGACCGTGCGGTGGCCAATGTTTTGACTCTTGCTGTGGGGAATTGGGTAGAGAATGAAGGAAAATATTAGCAAGTAGTTAATTTAACTGGCTTGAAATGTGGTTATGCTGGTAATGTTCCTCCTGTAATTAGTCCTGCAGTAGGAACGCAGGCCGCAGATTTTGCATTGTTAGATTCTGTCGAAGCTAATGTGGAGAATAAAACCCTAACTATTGTTGCGCGGAAGCTGCCGAGCGCAGATTTAAGTATTGTGGTGACTGACCATCAATAAAAATTTTTGGACAAAACAAGATAAGAGAAATAAGAGATTTTTTAAAAATATTAGAGGGTAAGATATTCTCTGATTGAATGTTTTGATTAGGGAAGAGTATGTGCGCTCTTCCCTATTTTTTATTATGAAAGGAGATCGACAAATGGCGGTTAAATGTATTTTAACAGGTTAGACCCCTAGTGTATTAGACGGTGTAACTGAAAATGTACAAAGTCAGATTGATAATAAAGTTGATAAAGTAACTGGTAAAGGGTTATCTACTGAGGATTATACTTCTGCGGAAAAGACTAAATTAGGTGGCATTGAAGAAGGGGCGCAAAAGAATACTGTGACTAGTGTTGCGGGCAAGACTGGTGAGGTAACCCTCGCGGCGAGCGATGTTGGTGCTCAACCTAAGATTACAGTAAATGGTATTCTTCAAGGGGACGGTAATGGTAATATTACTGCTGTGGAGTCCATTGGTGCAGATATTGTTACACTAGATAAATCTGATGTTGGACTAGGCAATGTAGACAATACAAGCGATGCAAATAAGCCTATTTCTACGGCTACGCAGGCAGCCCTTAATAAGAAACAAGATAAATTACCTAATGACGTAATTATTGGTAGTTCGGAAATTTCTCTAAGTGGTCCTTATGGATTATTATCTCCGGCAATACAGATACTTAACGACAATAATTCTTTTTTAGCTGTGTCTTATTCAGGGGCAGAGGATTCATATTATGGTTTTTCGGCTCCGCTGGAGCAAAATCCTGGCACTGATGGTCAAAAAGCTAATGAAATTTATTTAGCTACCAATCATGGCTCTGAAGTAGATTTCACCACTCCTGTACATCTTAAAAATGTCGCTGACCCGGTTGAGGAAACAGATGCTGCTAATCAGCGCTGGGCCGGTGCGCATATTAAACAGACGTTGAAGGATAATTTATCTGTAAAAGGTATCCTTAAGGGTGATGGTGAAGGTACTGTCACCGCAGCAGAAGAAACAGAAGTAGAGTTAGTTGAATTAACGGCTGATAGTATAGGGGCGTCACCAAAGTCTCGTATTTTGAACATCACACTTCCTACTGCAAGTTGGACTGGTAGTGGACCCTATACACAAACAGTAACTATCTCTGGTGGTACTGCTAATACAAAAGTAGATATTATGTTTAACGATACTGTATATCAGCAAATGGTTGATGACCAAGTGGGTTATTTAGTTATTGCTAATAATAGCGGGACATTTACTGCAACTGCAAGTGGCGGTAAACCAAGTGCGGATTTGAGTATTCAAGTTGAATGTAAAGAAGTCACCCCCCCCCAAGCCTGAGTTGAGTGGGACCTATTTGTTTAATGCAGAATTAACAGTTCCTATTTTATCAGATGGCAGACCGTTGGTTGATGGAACGAACGACGCGTTGTCAGTTGGCGCCAGCCCGATATTTATCACAAACTCTGCATTTGAATGTGGCGGTGTTAGTTATGAAAGTATGGGCTTCCAAAATAACCGTCTTGAAAGTAAAGGGACACCCCGTTTTACCTTCATATATTCACCCGTTTCGGGCAATGATAGTCGGGTATATAATCCAACGATTGACCAAGATGATGGCTGGAGCGATGAATCATACCGCACTGTTACATTCACAACGCCATTTCCTCGTTCTTCGAACACATGGTTCTATGATTGGTTTATTCAAAATACAACAAAATTAACTTAATTATTTGCGGCGAGTTAACCCCTCGCCGCAATTCTATAGTCGCATAATAGCGACGAGTGAAAGGAGAGAAATCCTTTGAGTATAATTTATGGTAAAGGGATGTATATAATGGGGGAACCTGCCCCTGTGCTTGCGGCGGGAGGAGGTTGGTATAAAGGCACTACAAATAAAATGACTATTACAGAGATAAATTTAGTTGACACATACACCCCAACCGGAGGAGAAACCGAGTCCTGGGATGCTTCTGCAAAAAATAATGGTAGTGTTAAGGCTTATATTAATGGCACGAAGTTGACCATTGCTGGTAATGGGTCGGGAAAGATTATGGCAAACGCAAATTCCAGCAGCATGTTTTATTACTTTCAGGCAACGACAATCTCTGGATTGGATATATTGGATACATCTAATGTTACAAATATGACCGAAATGTTTGGGTATTGCCAAAAGCTAACGAGTTTGGACGTTTCTAGCTGGAATACTTCTAATGTTATAGATATGTTTGGCATATTTGAGGCTTGTTATAAGTTAACAAGTGTTGGCGATTTATCTAATTGGAATACTTCTAAGGCCACGAATATGGACCTTATGTTCTATTATTGTCCAGTATTGACAAATTTAAATGTATCTAATTTTAATACTTCTAACGTATTATCTATGACCCAAATGTTCGAAGGTAGTACATTAGACTATTTAGATGTCTCTAATTGGAATACTTCTAAAGTTACGAATATGAGTTGGATGTTTAAAAATTGTAGTAATCTTGCAACTTTAGATTTGTCTAATTGGAATACTTCTAAAGTTACAAAAATGCAGGAAATGTTCTCTGGAAGTGCTGTATTGACTAAAATTTATGCATCAGACCTTTGGTCAACTACTAATGTAACAAGTTCTACTAATATGTTTAAAGATTGTAGTAAACTTAGTGGAGCAATCTCCTATGATTCTGGCAAAACTGATGCTACCTACGCAAATTATACTACTGGATATTTAACATATAAAGCGGCATCTAAGGAGGAATAATAATGGCAACTATTTATGGTACACCAGTAATATTATTGAAAAAACCAGATACAAGTGAACAGTGGTTGATTAATAGTACTGTTAATCCTAATTATTTTGGTGCGGATAAAGATTTTAATGTAGAATTTACTTCCAATAATACGTCTTACAGTATATTTCGCCTTGGTAAGGCTGCCAATATTATTTTGTATGGTAGCACTGTAGTTTGTTCGGGCGGAGTTATGCAGGACTCTTATCGTCAAATAACCCTTGAAAAACCAGCAACCGGAGATTTAAAAACTTGGCTTGAAGCAAATGCAGTGCGGTTGCCACTTGAAGGAACGTGGGTGTTTAATAGCAAGCCAACAAGTAGTTCAAACTGGGGAGTAAATATTAATTTTACTTGTAATGGAACAGCCTATACTAATTTGTCATGGAGTTCCAGTGTAGGGTTAATATTTAACGGTACTGTTATTTATGATTTAGATACTACAAGCTGGCAAAACGCATCTTACCGCGCAATAACATTTACAGAACCAGTCAAGTATGAAGGTAATGAAGAATTTGTAAAATGGTTCGTTGACAATGCAAAGCAGTTACCCGAAAAAGGTAAAACTCTTAATGAATATACTTGGGACGAAATTAGTCGTATTAGTCTTGCAGATAAAGCTGTTGAATATGGCTTCAAAGTAGGAGATGCTAAAGAAGTAACACTCAATGGTAGTGTTGGCTATGGCAGTAGTCAAGCTACATTTAGCAATCAGAAGTATTGGGTTTACATTATTGGTATTAACCATAATGAAGCAAAAGAAGGTAAAGGTATCGCATTCCAAGGATTTAAGACGGCACAAACCGGTGGCATTGATGTTGCTGTGACTAGTACGAATTATAATAGCACTGGCAATGGCATGGTGATGAATACCACACAAACAAACGTTGGTGGTTGGGCGGGTAGTGTTGCATACAAGACAATTATGCCGCAATGGAAGGCTTGTTTCCCATCTGATTTGCAAGCAGTGATTAGGTCTACTACGCTATATACGGATGATGTAGGCAATTCATCTGTAGCCGCAAGTAGTGTCAAAGCAAGCACCAATGATGTTTACTACCTCGCAGAGTACGAGGTATTTGGCTCTAATCGTTATGCTAACACTAACGAGCCAGCACAGCAAGAGCAGTACGATTATTATAAGGCGGGAAACAGCAAGGTAAAGTATAGAAGTGATAGCATGGGTAACACTGTGCTCTGGGGGCTTCGCTCTCCGGCCCGTAGCGACAGCAGCTACTTTTGCCGTGTCAATCCGAATGGGTCTGCCAATACTACTAATGCGTACTACTCCCGTGGCTCTGCTCCCTGCTTCAAAGTTTAAATCCTTTATACATTTAATAGACGCAGTAAATTTTATAAAGGAGGCAACAAAATGTCTTTTTTAAAAGTAAATGGAAAAATAGTTATGTCTGGTGGAATTCCTGTCAAAGTACCAGACCCACCAGTTATACAAGATAACAAAAATATTGTACCATCATTTGAGGAACAGGTAATCACCCCTGATGGAGGAAACGATTATATGGCACAAGTAACTGTTAATAGTATTCCGATAGTATATAAAAAATCTAAACATCAAATAAGTGATGGCTATACTGTAATCATTGGAAATAAGGAGGTATAAGTATGGTTTGGATATATACATTAAATGAAACTATAACTTGTACCGGTGTTAAAGTCGTTAATGGAAAATTTAAAATAGCGAATAAAGAATACAATGAAATAAGAGCAATGAATGGTTCGTTCTATAGCGCTGTAAATACTAATACTAATGAACAAATATCTATTGCAGACTCGTCTGGAAATACAAATCAGCAATATCGTGAGATAATTCTATGCGATGAGCACTCCTTAACTGGAGATATTGCTTGGTTAGAACAAAATTCAGTAAAATCTGCTCCAAAAACATGGATATTTTATCCTAATCCATCACTCGGCCAGGTCAATTTTACAAGCTCTAATACTAATGAGTACACTTTTGTATCTAATGGTAAAACATTTCAGGGACTTGCTCTTTTTAATACACTAAGTAGTATTACCCATGAAAATTATCCTATTATTAAGTATTACCAACCTTCTTCTTCTCCAACTTGGATTGAGGTTTATAATACTAATGAGAATAGAAAACTTGTATGGACAGATAATGCTTATCGTACTATTATATTTGAACAGGAGCCAGCTGGTGAACTACTACAATGGTTACAGAAAGTCGCATTTGTACCTGGAGAAAGACTTGTAAACAGAGTTGTTTTAGATTCTGGTAAGATACTGATTGATATTTCTTCAGACACGGTAACACCAGAAACCCTCGCTGAAGGTGTAATCGCACATGATAAAGATGGAAACGAAATTGTTGGAACCCTAAAAGTTACTTAACGTTAATTTTAATAATTAAAAGGAGGAAAATTTCATGGATGAAATCATTGCAATCGTAGGTAAAATTCTCGCGGCAGCTGTTGTCGCACTGTTTGCTTACCTGGTTCCCAAAATCAAGACTTGGCTAGATGCTAAGATCGGCGCAGAAGGAACCGCAAAAGTTCTGCTGCTAATCGAAAACTTCGTGACTGCGGCGGACCAACTCTACAAGGCAGATGATCCTACGGGCGTTATTCGTAAGAAGTACGTTGAGGATCAACTCAAGGCACTTGGCTATGCTATCACAGATGAACTAAATAGTTTCATCGAAAGTGCAGTCAAGAAATGTAACAAAGAATATAACAAATAAGAAAAGCCCCTTACTCACAAGGTAAGGGGCTAATTTTTTTTATGCGGGACCGATCGGGTAATCTAGTATTGTAGATCTCTTGGAAAAAATTTTTCCTTTTTAGGACAAAAGTATTTAATCGACAT